>Ga0335077_10005907_pt1 | contig 15066 bp, 12 predicted proteins | sample Lox_Sample_31_FD_207151 | JGI IMG/M metagenome (GOLD analysis project Ga0335077, IMG submission 207151) | Soil microbial communities from Loxahatchee National Wildlife Refuge, Florida, United States - Lox_Sample_3.1 | ecosystem: Environmental > Terrestrial > Soil > Wetlands | place: USA... | reverse complement strand
CCTCGAACTCGCCGATGCGCTCCTGCGAGTCGGGGCGCTCGACAAGGCGCTGGCGGTCTATCGCCGGGTGTCGGACCACGATCCCGGGAACCAGCGCGCCCTGGCGGCGCTGGACGCCCTGGCCCCGGTCGAGGAGACCCTGCCCCCCATACCTCCGGCCGACACTCGCCTCGGCAAGGTCGCGGAACAGGTGGACCAGGCGGTCGAGGCCATGTTCGAGCCGCCGGCACCGTCCAAGGCGGAGGGGCCGGGCGGTCGGCAGGGGCGCAAGTCGGTGCCGGTGGGGCGGCCTAAGGAGCCGGAGCCAGTGGGCGACTTCGTGGATCTCAGCGCGCTGGTCCTGGACGAGGATCGGGTCAAGGACACGCGGATGCGGGTGGAGGACGAAGAACCCACCGGCGATGAGCAGAAGGATTTCCAGGACATGCTGGGGCAGTTCAAGCGCGGCATCGAGGAGAACATCGACGCCGAGGATTTTCAGGCGCATTACGATCTGGGCGTCGCGTTCAAGGAGATGGGGCTCCTCGACGAAGCCATTTCGGAGTTCCAGAAGGCGCTGCGGTCGCCGGAGGGACGCCTCAAGACCTCCGAGGCACTGGGCTCCGCCTTCTTCGAAAAGGGCCAGTATGCCATTGCTGAGGCAATCCTCAAGCGCGCTGTGGAGAGCCTGGGGGCGACCGATGACGAGCAGATCGGCCTGATCTACTGGCTGGCGCGCGCCCAGGAGGCCCAGGGGAAGATGGACCAGGCCATCGCGACGTACGAGCGGGTCATGGCAGTGGAGATCCGGTTTATGGACGCGAGCAAGCGGGTGGCTCAACTCGCCAAAGGGCGCGCCCGGTGACCTCGCCGGCCGCGGGAGTGACGCTTGCAGCCCTTCAGGCCGCGGTCAAGGCGCGACTGGAACACGTGCAGGGCGAGCTGCGCCGCATCATCCGAAGCGACTTCGGCCTCATCGCGGAGGTCAACGGGCATCTGCTGCAGATGCAGGGGAAGATGTTCCGGCCCACTCTGCTGCTGCTCGCGGAGGAGGCGAGCGGGGCCGGGGATTCGCGCGCCGAGGTGCTGGCCGCCGTGGTGGAGCTGATCCATCTCGCGACCCTGGTACACGACGACTCGGTCGATCATTCCGTGCTGCGCCGTGGGATGCCTACCATCAACGCCCTCTTCAGTCACCAGGTCTCGGTGATCATGGGCGATTACCTCTACTCCCGTGCCGTGGTCGAGCTCACCCGGCTCGGGGACATCGAGCCGCTCCGGGTGCTCTCGCGGGTGACCAACGAAATGACGGTGGGGGAGATGCGCCAACTCATGGCGCACGAGCCCCTCGCGTTCTCCGAAGCGGAGTACGACCTGCTGATCCGCGCCAAGACCGCCTCCTTGATTTCCGGCGCGTGCGAGGTGGGCGCGCTGCGCGCGGGCGGAGGTGAACGGGAGGCCCTGCGGCGCTTTGGGGAAGCGCTGGGCATGGCCTTCCAGATCGTGGACGACCTGCTTGATTACACCGAAGAGGAAGCCGTGACGGGCAAGCCGTCCGGGAACGACCTGCGGGAGCACAAGGTGACCCTGCCCTTGATCCACGCCCTCGGCCACTTCACCGCCGCCGCGCGGCGTGACGTGGCGGAGTTGATGGCCACGCCGGAACCCACCGACCAGCAGATCAGCCGGGTCATTCAGGCGGTGGCGGAGACCGGCGGTCTCGAGTATGCGCGGGAACGGGCCCAGCGGCTGGCGGAGGCCGCCGAGAGCGAGCTGGATGCGCTGCCGTCCAGCCCGGCCCGGGAAACCCTGCGGGACAGCCTGACCTACGTTCTCGACCGGCGGCGGTAGATGGCCAGCGGACCCCGTCGTCCCCTCTTTCACCTCGGCGTGCTGATCGCCGGCTTCATCCTGGGCGGCTTTCTCAACGCCCTGGTGAAGACGGTGATGCCGGACAGCGTGGCCAAGCAGGTGTTTACATTTACAGCCAGCGCGAGCGTCGGCCCGGTGTCGCTCAACCTGCTGGTCTTCAGTCTTACGCTGGGCCCGTTCGCGGTGAACGTTTCGCCGCTCGCGATCCTTGGGGTGCTCATCGCCTACTTGATCGCGCGCTCACTCTTCTAAGGCTGGTGCAGCTATGTTCGGCAATCTCGGCTTCGGCGAAATCGTCGGTATCCTGGTGATCGGGCTTCTGTTGTTCGGGTCGAAACGGCTGCCTGAAATCGGGTCGTCGTTCGGTAAGGGGATCCGGGAGTTCAAGCGGAGTCTCAGCGACGCCGGTGAGGCGATCACCGGAGATGACAGCTCCTCCTCGCCCCCCTCACGGCAGATCGACCAGCGGTCAGGGCCCACCCCGCCCAGCGGGGGTGAGCCCAAGCGCCTGTCACAGTAAGCACGCGGCCCCCCGGCCCGTGGGACCGGAGGGCCGCGCGTCAAGCTTTACTCAGCTGCGTGGCTGATCCTGCTGGTTTTGCGCGTCCGTCCGGAAGATGGCCGCGCGCCGATCTACGACTTTGGCTGAGGCCTTGAGGGCCGCGAGGTAGTCCCGTACCCGCTCCTGGCGGGCCAGCTGGAGTTGGTGGGCGCGGAACTCGTCGAGCTTGCGGATGAACTCTGCCGAGTCCGCCGGCTCCCGCTTCACCACGCGAATCACGTACAGCCCCTCCGACGTTTCGATCACGCCACTCGTCTTCCCCACCGGAACACCGAACGCGGCACCATCGACCTTCGGGTTCGGAAGCGGCGGACTGTTGCGCGGGAACGGTCCGAACACCTGGTGAGGGAGATGCAGTGCGGTCGCGGCCTGGTCGAGCGTGCTGCCCTCGGCGATGCGCTTGAGCAGATTCTCCCCGATGACGCCGGCCTGCTTGAACTTGGCCGCGTTCCGGACCGCGAAGGCAACGGCGCCCTTCACGCGATCAAACGGCGGGACACCCTCGGGATAGAGGCTGTCGAGCCGGAAGAGAAAATCGGCGTATGAGACTTCGATGATATTGCTGGTCTCGCCCACCTTGGCCTGAAACGCCCATACCCCCGCGTCGGGAATCACCTGGAGCCCGATCTGGACCCGGCTCCCCTGTTCCAGCGGGTCAGCATGGCCAATCCGAAGCCCGAGGGCACGCGCCGCGCTGTCGAAAGCAGCGGGGTCGAGCTTGCCGGCGCCGATGGACTCAAGGCTGTCTGCACGGGCATCCAGCCGATCCCGATGCGGCCCCGCGATCTCGATCGGGATCAGGATGTGGCGTGCCACCACCTTCCCGCCCTCGCGCTTCTCGACCTTGATGAGGTGGATGCCGAACGCCGTGACCACGGGCTCGGAGACGGTGCCGATGGGGAGGCTGAAGGCGGCACGCTCAAAGGCCGGGTCCATCGTGCCCTTGGCGAACGGCGGAAGCAAGCCGCCGTTCTTGGCGCTGGCGGAGTCCGCCGACTCCCGCTTGGCCACCTCGTCGAATGGCGAACCCTCCTCGATCTCCTTGCGGAGTCCGAGCGCCCGCTCCCGGGCAGCGGCGGTGTCGCTTGCATCGGGCGCCCGAACCAGCTCCACGTAACTCAGAAAGGCGGTGGCCGGTCGCTTGAACTCGTCCTGATGCGCCTTGTAGTACGCCAGCAGCTCGCTGTCGGTGACGGGGACCAAGGAGTCGGGCACCACGTTCCGGGGAATGATCGCCGCGAGCTCGATGGTTGCCTTCTCGTTGGCGTCCTTCCAGGCCTGCCAGAGCTCGGCATCCGAGAGGTAGACATCCGCCGTGACCAGGCGGAGCAGCTTGGCCTGCCGCAGCTGCTCGGCGTACTGGTTTTCAAGCAGGGGAAGAATTTCTATGGCGGACGCCGAGCGCAGCCACCGCTGATACTTGGCGAGATCGAACTTGCCGTCCGTCTGCAGCTCGGGCCGGGACATGAAATCCGGGAGCGGGCTCTCGCTGATCGCCGTCGCGATCTCATCGGGCGTGACGTCGATGCCGTGTTGGCGGTACTCCCTTTCCAGGCTCTGTTGCTGAATCATGTCGTCCCAGACGGCGTTCTGGACGTCTTGTCGCTCCTCCTCGCTCAACGAGTGCCCCGACTGGCGCTGACGATTCTCCGTCTCCGACTGCACCATCTGCTGGTAGACCCGGAGCGGGACGTTCACCCCGTCGATCGACCCGACGCTGGTCCGGCCTCCTCCTTTCACCTGGTCCCACGGGACCATGGTGAACAGGAACCCGAGCATGAGGATGATGAACACCACCCCGGCGATCTTAAGGGCGATGCTGCGAAAGACTTGCATCATGGCTGGTGTGCCTGCACAAGGGGGACGGTGCGGAAAAGAGGGCTAAGTGTAAGCGGGGCAACGCGGAATCTCAAGGCGGAGGGCCCCGGGAGCGGTTGACAGTCTCCCTCGGGTGGCCTAATCTTTATCCAATTGCGACAACAACTTACGCAAGGGCTTGGGATGCCTCCGAACAGCGAGATCGAGAAGCTCGAGCGCCACTGGAAGGATAATCCCAAGGGAACCGTTTTCGCGCCGTACGCGGAGGTCCTCCGCAAGCACGGCGACTATCCCTTGGCCAAGGACGTGCTGCGCCAAGGGCTGGAACTGCACCCGAACCACATTCCTGGCAACATTGTTCTCGGTCGCTGCTGCCTCGATCTCGGCGAGGAGGGCCCCGCCGAGGCGGCATTCACGCACGTTTTGGACCTCGATGGCGAGAACGTCATCGCCCTGAAGGCGCTGGCCGAGATTACCGAACGACAGGGCCGTCTCATGGAGGCGGTCAACTGGCTGACCCGGTTGATCGCCGTCGACCCCAGCAACGAAGAGGCCCGCGAGCAGTTGCAGCGAGTGGACAAGGCCCGGGAGACGGCGTCCGCCACAATGGCGCCGGCGCCCGCCCCGACTACCGCGGCCAGTCCACCCGCCGAAAAGACGGAGGTTCTGCCGGTCATTCAGCCGCCGACACCGCCCGCGCTTGAGCTGTCCACGGCGGAGACCGACGCGGGTGTGGTCGGCGACGCGGCGGAGGTCGGTCAGGAAGGCGACACTGACGCCGCGATCGATGCTGCTTTGGGGCGGCTCAGCGGCCCGACCGTTGCCCCGCCACTAGAGCGGGCCGGGTCCGACATGGGCTCCCCCGCCGCGGCGGGCGGCCATGTCGACGAGCCCTCTCCCGTGGGCCGGGAGCTACTTGGGGCCATGGCCGAGCCCGCACCGGACCTCGAGCCCTCGCTCCTGTCCGACCCGGCGCCGGTAGACCTGGATGTGGGCTCGGGCGCGGCGCCACCCGCCGGGTACGTGATCGGTCTGGAGGATCCCGCCTCGATCGAGCTCCTCCCCTCCACCGGGGGCGAGTTCGAGGTCACCGATGACAGCGCGGCATTGCTTGAGCTTGCGAGCGGCCAGGCGGAGTTTCAGGAGCCGGATGCGTCGGCCGAGCTCGCCAGCTCGGGGAGCGGGAGTTCGGAATACCAGACTCCGTCGGGGGCGGAGGATCTGTTGCAGTCGGTCGCCGGGGCGTCTCCGGCGGCGCCACCGCCGGGGCCGGTGCTGGAGACTTCGGTGACGACGGGATTCGCGGCGATCAGCCTCATGCCGACGCAGGAGATGCCCTCCTCGGCGGAGCCGCCCGGCTTGTCCGTGATCGAGGCGCTGAAGGCGGCGGGCGAAGCCCCGAGCCCGGTGGCCCAGCCCGAGGAAGCGGCCGAGATACCCCGCCCATCGGGCGACTTGCCGCTCATCTTTCCGGACGAGGTCTCCGAGGCGGCTCCGCCGAGGATACGGCGCATCTCGGAGGAGACCGCGGCCGTCAAGGAGCCGCAAGCGCCCGCGGAGGACGAGCCCGCGCCGGTCGTGACGGAGACGATGGCCGAGCTGTACGCCCGACAAGGCCATATCGGCGAGGCGCTCAACGTCTACCGCATCCTGGTCACCCAGCGACCGAACGACAATCGTCTGGCTTCGCGCCTGCGGGAGCTCGAGGAGACTCAGGCCACAGGTTCCCGCCGGATGTCCTACGTTGCGATCGATACCGGGGGGGAGTCGGTCGAGTCCTTCTTCCGGTCGCTCATTGATGCCCGACCGGCGTCGACACCGGGAGCCGCGGCGCCCGAGGGCGGGGAGTCCGTCACCGCGGCACCTACCCGTCCCGCCAAGGACCCCCTGTCCTTGAGTGCCATCTTCGGCGAGGAAGCGGCGGCGGGGTCCGCCACAGGGACAAACAGCACGCCGCAACGGCCCTCCTCCCCGGACTCCTTCTCGTTCGACCAGTTCTTTGCCGGTGGCGCGGCTCCAGCGCCGTCCGAGCCGCGCACGTCCCTCCCCTCGGATGAGGACCTCGATCAGTTCCAGAACTGGCTCAAGAGTCTGAAGCGCTGATGCGCATCGCCGTACTCAACGGGCCAAATCTGAATCTGCTGGGCTCGCGGGAACCCGAGGTGTACGGGCGGACCACGCTGGCGGAGCTCGAGGCGCTGGTTCGGGCCGAGGCGGCGGCGCTCAAAGTAGAACTGAGCTGGTTTCAGACCAACCATGAGGGGGCGTTCGTGGAGGCGGTGCAGGGGCTCCGCGGCGGCGCCGACGGAGCGCTGGTCAACGCCGCGGCGCTGACCCACACCAGCCTGGCCGTTCGCGACGCGCTCCTGGCGGTGCAGGTCCCCTTCGTTGAAGTGCATCTGTCGAACATCTTCGCGCGCGAGGCGGATCGCCGGCACTCACGCCTGGCCGACCTGGCGATCGGCGTGATCGCCGGCTTCGGCGCGACCGGCTATCTGCTCGGCCTGCGCGCGCTGGTGCAGAAGCTGCGCGGTGGGTGACCGGCGGGAGACGCGGCAAGGCCAGCTGCGCGATCGGCTGTCGGCGCAGGGGCTGGACGGCCTGCTGGTGCAGGCCCTGCCGAACATCCGGTACCTTACGGGATTCACCGGGTCCTCGGCTCTCCTGCTGGTGCGCGCATCCGACGCGGTGCTGGTGACGGACTTCCGCTATGCGGCGCAGGCCCCTCGGGAGGTCGGGGCCGCGGCGCGGGTCGAGATCGATCAGGTCAACGTGTGGGAGCGGCTGGGGCGGGTCATCGCCGAACGCCCCGGGGCGGCACTCGGCTTCGAGGCCCACGTGATGACCATCCGGGACCGAGAGCGCCTCAGCTCGTTGCCTCCAGCGCGCTGGGAAGGGATCCCCGACCTGGTGGAGCGGCTGCGCCAGGTGAAGGACGAAGACGAGGTTGCGGCGATCGGAGCGGCCGCCCAGCTGGCGCAGAGCGCGCTGGGGGAAGTGCTCCCGACGATCCGCGCGGGAGAATCGGAGGTGGCGGTCGCGGCGCGGCTGGAAGCGGCTCTCCGCCGCGGAGGCAGTGAGTGGCACCCCTTCCAGACCATCGTCGCGTCCGGGCCCCGTTCCGCGCTCCCGCATGCGCGAATCAGCGACCGTACCATCGAGCGGGGGGAATGGCTGCTGCTTGACTTCGGTGCGCAGGTTCACGGATACTGTGCCGACCTGACCCGGACCTGCGTGGTCGGCGCGCGGGCCGACGAGCGGCAGCGGGCGGTGTACGAGGTGGTCCGTCAGGCCCAGCGGCGCGCGCTCGACCACATCCGCGCCGGGCAGAGCGGGCGCGAAGCCGATGCTTTGGCCCGGGAGGTCATCGCCAGGCAGGGCTTCGGCGAGGCGTTCGGCCACTCGCTGGGCCACGGCCTCGGGCTCGAAGTACACGAGGCGCCTCGGCTGTCGTCCACGGCCGAGTCGGCGCTGCCGGTGGGCGCCGTGGTGACGGTCGAACCCGGGATCTATCTTCCCGGATGGGGCGGGGTGCGGCTCGAGGATGACGTCTATCTCGGCGCGTCAGGACCCGTCGTGCTGTCGGACAATCGGGTTGAGCTCGTGGAGCTGGTCTAGGAGGGAGCGGCGAGCGGGCGCCGGGCCGGACGCAGTCCGGAGCGGGCACTCCTGCTGATCGAACCCTGAACCGTCGGTCCTCAATGAATCCCAAAGAAGCGCAGGAACTCGCCCGGCTCCTGGAGAAGATGCCGGGCATCAAGCCGATCGAGCTCAAGGACGTGCGGAAGCTCGCGGAACTGCTGAACGAGTTCCCGCACATCGGCTCGATCGAAGTGAAGGGGCTCTTCGATACCGGCATCGTCGTCACTCGGGCCGGCGCCTCCGTGGCCTTTGCCGCGCCGGCGCCCGCCGCCGTGCCGCTCGCGGCCGCGCCCGCCCCGGCGGTCGGTCCAGGGGTCGCCGTGCCCCCGGCGGCGACGCCTCCCGTCGCCTCGACGCTCAAGGAGATCAAGTCGCCCATGGTCGGCACGTTCTACAAGGCGCCGGAGCCCGGCGCCGAGCCGTATGTGAAGGTTGGGAGTCGGGTCACTGCCGGCCAGGCGGTGTGCATCATCGAGGCGATGAAGATCATGAACGAGATAGAGTCCGAGGTGACGGGCCTGGTTCGGGAGGTCCTGGTCGACGACACCCAGCCGGTGGAGTTCGGCACTGTCCTCTTCCGGGTTGATCCCAATGCCTGAGCCCACCGCGCCGGCGGCCATCCAGCCGCCCTTCAACTTCAAGCAGGCGATCTCGCTGATGGTGCAGCGCAACGGGTCCGACCTGCTGCTCAAGGTCGGCCGTCCCCCCACGATCCGGGTCAACGGTGAGCTGCAGGGCCTGGAGATGCAGCCGCTCAAGCCGGAGGACCTCAAGCTGCTCGCGGAACAGATCATGACGCCGCGGCAGGTGAAGGAGTTCGCCGAGAAGAAGGAGGCCGATTTCGCGATCGGGGTTCCCGGTGTGGGACGGTTCCGCACCAACATCTACCAGCAGCGGGGGACGCTCGCCTTTGCCTTCCGGGCCATCCCCTACGAGGTGAAGACCGTTCGGGAGCTGTGTCTGCCCGAGGTCCTGGAAGAGATCTCTCTCCGGCCTCGCGGGCTGGTGCTGGTCACCGGCGTGACGGGTTCGGGCAAGTCCACCTCTCTGGCCGCGATGATCAACCATCTGAACCAGAACCGGCGGGTGAACATCATCACCATCGAGGATCCCATCGAGTTCCTGCACCGCGACATCATGGCGAACATCTCGCAGCGGGAGGTCGGGAGCGACACGCTCTCCTTCTCGACCGCCCTGCGCCACGTGCTGCGGCAGGACCCCGATGTGATCCTCATCGGCGAGGTCCGCGACCAGGAAACGCTCGATGTAGCTCTCAAGGCGGCCGACACGGGCCACCTCGTCTTCTCGACGCTGCACACCACCGACGCGACCCAGACCATCAACCGGGTGATCTCGTTCTACCCACCCCATCAGCACCAGGAAATCCGCTCGCTCCTGTCGACGGCGCTGGCGGCGGTCATCTGTCTGCGCCTGGTGCCGCGCAAGGACGGACGGGGGCGGGTGCCGGCGGCGGAGGTGCTGATCAATACGGCGGCTGTGGCGGACAACATCCGGGACATCGAAAAGCAGCTCAACATTCCCGATCTGATCGCAGAGGGCACGGACGCCTACGGGATGCAGAGCTTCGACCAGTCCCTGATGAAGTGGTACCAGGAGGGGACAATCAGCTATGAGAGCGCCCTCTTCTACTCCACCAACCCCAGCGAGTTCGCGCTTCGGGCCTCCGGGATCAACACGACCTCCTCGGCACGCAGCTTCAGCAGCGGCCTGCGGTCGAGTGACTCGGGCGATCTGTCTCAGGATCTGACCCCCTGATGTTCAAGAAGGTGCTCATCGCCAACCGCGGGGAAATTGCCCTGCGGGTCATTCGTGCCTGCCGCGAACTCGGCATCGAGACGGTCGCGGTGTACAGCGAAGCCGACCGGGAGTCGCTGCACGTGCGGTTCGCCGACGACGATGTGTGCATCGGCCCGCCCCCCAGCCGGCAGTCCTATCTCCGGATTCCGAACCTGATCGCCGCGGCGGAGATCACCGGGGCGGACGCGATTCACCCCGGCTACGGGTTCCTCGCGGAGAACGCGGAGTTCAGCGACACCTGCAAGGCCTCCGGGATCACGTTCATCGGCCCGTCGGGAGATCAGATCCGTGCCATGGGCGACAAGGCGACCGCCAAGGGCCTGGCCCAGGAGGCGGGGGTTCCCACCGTCCCCGGGACGCCGGGGACGATCCAGGACCTCGATGAGGCGCTCTCCCAGGTGGAGCGGATCGGCTTTCCCGTCATCATCAAGGCAACTGCCGGTGGCGGCGGCAAGGGGATGCGCGTGGCGCAGGATGCCGAGCAGTTCGCGCAGTCCTTCTCGCTTGCCCAGAACGAGGCGCTGGCCGCCTTCGGCAATGGCGAGGTCTACATCGAGAAGTACCTGGCGCGGCCCCGCCACGTCGAGATCCAGGTCATGGGGGACACCCATGGCAAGGTGGTGCACTTCGGCGAACGCGATTGCTCCGTGCAGCGCCGCCACCAGAAGCTGATCGAGGAGAGCCCGAGCCCGGCTCTGACCCCCGAACTGCGCAGCCGCATGGGAGAGGCCGCCGTCCGCCTCGCCGCCGCCATCGCCTACGTGGGCGCGGGGACGCTCGAGTTCCTGCTCGACGAGGACGGCAGCTTCTACTTCATGGAGATGAATACCCGGATCCAGGTGGAGCATCCGGTGACCGAGATGGTCACCAGCTTCGACCTGGTGAAGGAGCAGATCCGGGTGGCCGCGGGCGCGCCGATCAGCTTTCGCGGCGAGGGCGGACACCTCCGCGGTCACGCCATCGAATGCCGCATCAATGCCGAGGATCCTTACCGGAACTTCCAGCCCTCGCCCGGGCTGATCACCGCCTACCACCCGCCGGGCGGCCCCGGGGTACGGCTCGATACGCACATCTACGCCGGGTACACCGTGCCGCCGTACTACGATTCACTGCTGGCCAAGGTGATCGTGCATGGGAACAGTCGGGCCGAGGCCCTGGCGCGCATGGGGCAGGCGCTCGACAGCTTCATCATCGAGGGCGTCACGACGACGATTCCCTTCCTCGGTCGGATCATTCGCCATCCGGATTTTGTCTCCGGCCACGTGGACACGAAGTTCCTCGAGCGTCATCCGGAGCTGCTCCGCGCCGACGCATGACGCTGGACGTCATGTTCACGCCGGCCGGCCTCGCACCCAGCGAGGTCCAGGGGCGGGTCGTCTTCGTGATCGACATTCTCCGCGCCGGCACGGCCATGTGCGCCGCGCTGGCCCACGGCGCCCGTGCCATCGTGCCGGTGGCGAACCCCGAGGAGGCGCTGCGCCTCGCGCAGACCCTCGGGCCGGGTGAGACCGTCCTGGCCGGTGAACGCCAGACCCTCCGCATTCCCGGCTTTGCCCTGGGAAACTCACCGCTGGAGATGACCCCCCAAGCGGTGCGCGGGCGGACCCTGGTGATGACCACCACCAACGGCACCCTCGCCCTGCTCGCCGTGGCACAGGTCCCGCGCGTGCACGTGGCGGCGGCGGTAAATTTTTCGCTCGTGGCCGCGGTGGCGCGCGAGGCCTGGCTCGGGAGCGCGGATCTCCTGATCGTGTGCGCGGGCCGGGAAGGGCGCTTCGCTCTGGACGATGCCTATACCGCGGGGCGCCTGGTCCAGGCGGCGACCGGCGGCGGGCGGGGCCGCAAGGGGCTCAACGACGCCGCACTTGCGGCACTCGACCTGGTGCGGCGCTATGGCCCTCGCTGGGAACGACCGCTCGCCACCAGTCGAGGCGGCCGGGACCTCGCGGCCAACGGCATGTCCAGCGATATTGCGGAGGCCGCCCGGATGGATGCGTATCCGGTCCTTGCCGTCTTCGCCGAGCGCCGCGTGACCGCCGCCCCGATGGTTGCCCCTCCCGCCCCCCGTTCATGAGCGATCCCCGTCGCCACCTCGGCGCCATTGTGGCCCTCGTCGCGGGGAGCTTTCTCGGCCTCACCCTGCTGCCGGTCCATCTCACCGGCCCACTGGGCGAGTGGCTCGGGTCCACTATCTGGCGGTTGCTCGGCCTCGGTGCGCTGGGCTTCCCCCTGCTTGGCCTGGGGCTCGCCCTGGCCGGTTTCGACCGGCTGCCCGGACTCGACATGAAGCGGGTCGCAGCCCTCGTGATCGGCATTGCCTTTCTGGTGCCTTTTCTCGTCGGCGTGGTCACCGACGTTCAGCCGGAGATCTACGACTCCGGCGCGCTGGCCCCCCGCCTGACCGGTGTCGTTCCCGGGTTCATGGCCTACTACGTGGTCCGGGAGATCGGGCTCGCGGGAGGCATCCTTCTTGGCTTTGCGCTCCTCTCGGCTCTGACGATCGCAACCATCGCCTGGCACCCGCTCGCTCATCTGGCACGCCCCCGGGCCGCCGCGGGAGACGGCCCACGCCACGCCCCCGGCGGCGAGCCGTCCCGAGCGCAGGCGCTGGAGCCGGTTCTCGAGCCCGACGACGAGCTGCCCCCGGTCATCGCTCCACGTCGCGAGAAGAAGCCACGGAAGCTCGGGAAGACGCCCGAGGCGCCGATCGGTGATCCCGCGGATGACGATGTGCTCCCGCCCCTCGACCTGCTGGCGCACCCGCCGGCCCAGGACCGTGACGCCGGGCAGGCGGAGCTGGATCGCCTGGGACAGGTCCTGCTGGAGACCCTCAAGACCTTCAAGGTGGAGGGGAGCATCGCCGGGCGGACCACCGGCCCGGTGGTCACCCAGTTCGAGGTCGTGCCGGCGCCCGGCGTGAAAGTGGGACGCATCGCGGCGCTGGCCGACGACATGGCCATCACGATGCGGGCGCAGTCCATCCGGGTCGCCCCGATACCCGGCAAGGGCGCGGTCGGCGTGGAGATCCCCAATCCGACGGCCCGTATCGTGACACTGCGGGAGCTGCTCGAGGCTCAGGAGTGGGAAAGCTCGCGCGCCGTGCTGCCGATCGTGCTGGGGCGCGATCTCGAGGGGAAGCCGGTCGTGGCCGATCTGGCCCGGATGCCGCACCTTCTCATCGCCGGGGCCACCGGGTCCGGAAAGTCAGTGGCGATCAACACGATCATTACGAGCCTCATCTATCGATACAGCCCGCGGCAGCTGCGGCTCCTGATGGTCGATCCCAAGATGGTCGAGTTGTCGATGTACAACGCGCTCCCCCACCTGCGCCATCAAGTCGTCACCAACAACAACGACGCGGCCACCCTGCTCAAGTGGGCGGTGCTCGAGATGCAGCGGCGGTACGAGCTGCTGCACGCCAACGGGGCGCGGAACCTTGCCGACTTCAACCGGAAGGCGGAGGAAGGCAAGCCGCTCAGGAACCCGCCAAAGGCGAAGCCTACCCTCGCGAGCATCAGTGCGGACTCGGAGACCTCCCCGCCTGAGGATGCGGCCGACGATACCTATCGAGAGGGGCCGTTACCTCTCATCGTCATGATCGTCGACGAGCTTGCCGACCTGATGATGACCGTGCAGAGCGAGGTCGAGACGCCGCTGGCCATCCTGGCGCAGAAGGCCCGGGCCATCGGGATCCACATCATCCTCGCTACCCAGCGGCCATCGGTGAATGTGCTGACGGGTCTCATCAAGGCCAACTTCCCGAGCCGGATCGCGTTCCGGGTCGCGTCCAAGGTGGACAGCCGGACCATCCTCGACCAGAACGGCGCGGAGGCGCTGCTCGGCAACGGGGACATGCTGTTCCTCCCGCCGGGCAAGAGCGAGCCCATGCGCCTGCAGGGCGCCTTCATCGCGACGGAGGAAACCGAGCGCGTGATGCAGTGGTACGAGGCGCGTCGACAGGCCCGGGTGGCGGCCGCGAGCGCCCCGCCTCCGCACGAGGCGGATATCCTCGCCCTGGTCCGCGCGCTCGAGGCCGAGGAGGAGGGCGGAGCGGCAGGCGGCTTCGACGGGGAACGAGATTCCCTCTTCCGGGAAGCCGCCGAGCTGTGTGTCCAGCATCAGGGCGGATCGACCTCCCTGCTGCAGCGCCGGCTCTCGATCGGCTATGGCCGCGCCGCCCGCATTATCGATCAGCTGCATATGGCGGGGATCCTCGGCGCGGCGACGCCGGGGTCGAGCAAGCCGCGGGAAGTGTTGATAGGGATTGAGCAGGTGGATGAGTACTGCCGGTAGGGCGGTAAGGCGGGAAGGCGGTAGGGCGGTAGGACGGTATATGCGTTGCCCCCGTACACTGAACGCTGTACGATACGCGCAGCTTCCCCCTCGACTCCCGAGCCCCCGCATGGCACGCCCAGCGCTTCTGCTCGTGGCCGGTGTTGTAATAGGCGCCGGTGCCTGAGGCTGTGACAGCGGTAGTGCGGCCGGGCCGAGTGGCGCGGTTCGTTACACCTCGGTCGTCGCGGGCTACGAGTTCACCTGTGCCCTCACGGATGCCGCCCAGACCTACTGCTGGGGGGCCACCACATTCATCCTGGATTCCGTCCCCCACCTCCTGCCGACGCCGGAACCCCTCCTGGCGCTGAGCGTCGGCGTTGGATCTTTCGGCCAGCAGCTGTGCGGTCTCAGCGTCTCCGGACGGATCTACTGCTGGGGAACTTGTATCAGCGGCATGGACGGGTGGGCGTGGTACGGGGACATGAAATCCCCGGTGGCGATGCTGGCTTCGACCCGGTTCCTCTCCGTGATGGCGGCCGGGGGGGCACGCCTGCGGAGTCGCGGTCGATTCGACCGCGATCTGCTGGGGCTCCTATGCCTCGGGGAAACGGGGGCAGAACGGCCCCTACACGGGCGGCACCTTGCCGGGGGAAACATGGATCGCCGATCTGAACGCCAACCACGTCTACGAAGGCCTGCACTTCACGAAGCTCGCCGGCGGAGATTTGGGTACCTGCGGGATCCGGGGCGATGAACAGGTATCGTGCTGGGGCGACAGCATCGTAGCCGGGAACCCGACGGCAGCTCTCGAGCATGACAGCCTGTGCTGGCCCGCTTCCGCCTGCGCCATGATCCCGCTCGACGTCCCGGGGCTCACCCACACCACGGAGCTGGCTGCGGGAGCACTCCGCACCTGCGCCATCGCGGCAGCCGGCGTCCTCTGCTGGGGCGTCGATCAGAGTCAGCCGGTCCCGGTGACCCTGCCGACGGCCGTTCACGATCTGGTCGCGGGCGCGGGCGTCTTCTGTGCCCTAACGCTGCCGCCGGCCGGACAGGCCTACTGCTGGGGTTCCGGATCCCCGCCCGCCCCGGTGGATCCA
>Ga0335077_10005906_pt1 | contig 15067 bp, 11 predicted proteins | sample Lox_Sample_31_FD_207151 | JGI IMG/M metagenome (GOLD analysis project Ga0335077, IMG submission 207151) | Soil microbial communities from Loxahatchee National Wildlife Refuge, Florida, United States - Lox_Sample_3.1 | ecosystem: Environmental > Terrestrial > Soil > Wetlands | place: USA... | reverse complement strand
GCCCGCATTGCAAAAGGCCAAGCCTGCAACGCTGCCGCCCGGCGGGGTGCGGTATCTCAGCCTGATGCCCCCGAAGCAGCGGCGGCAGACACGCATCGTGAAGAACCGCCCGGCCGAAGAGATTGCAGAAGAGTTGTTTGCCTGGATCACGCAAGAGTAAGGCTGGGTCGCGCAGTCCGTCGGCATGGCGGAATTTCAAGTTTGAGGGAGACATGGCACAAGACATTTTGTTTGTCGCGCACGTGGACGAATCGGGAGGTGGCTTGCCCAGGACGGCCTTTGACGCGCTCGGTGCGGCAGTCGAAATTGCGGCACTACTCGGGGGCACGCTAACCATCGGCCTCGTGGGGAGTGACGTGCAGGCCGCCGCCGATGCTATTGCCGGAACGGGCGCGAATATCCTCGGGGTCGCAGGCCAGGATTTTGCGAAGCCGCGTTATGCAAGCGATGCGGTCGCAGTGGAAGCCATTTGCAAGGCCGCGCAAGCAGAAATTGTCATTGCTCCCGGCACTTCGCGATTCCTGCGGGTGCTGCCCGGCGTCGCGCAGCGCCTGAAAGGATGCGTGGATACGCATCTCACGTCGCTTGATGTGATTGACAGCGCGCTCACGGCCAAACGCTGGTTCTACCGCCAGCGGCTCGAAGGCGTGATTCAGCGGCAAGCACGGCCTTGGGTGCTGGTGATGGATTCCGGATGCCACCAGCCTTGGTCCGGCGCGGCAAACACCGCACAGGTCCAGATCCTAGATGTTCCACTTTGCGCGGATGCGAGGCGGACGAGCTTTGCCGGCGTGCGTGCGCCAAGCAGCGGCGCGCAGACGATCCGTCCCGATGCGAAATTGCTCTTCGTGGCGGGAGCCGGCTGGACCAAGAAGCAATCCGATGGCAGGACTCACCTGGCCGAGGCCGAGTCCTTGATCCTGGGATTCCTTCGCGAGTCCGGCGCATCGCTCGGTGGCAGCAAGTCGCTTGTCGACCAAAGCGGGGAGAATCAAGCGGTCCTGAGCTTCATGACGCATCTCAACCAGGTAGGGCAGACAGGATCGACGCCACGCCACCCAAAAGGCCTCTCCACTTGCTGCCACGGCGAAGAGCCTCACGTCGTGGGCTGGCGCTTCATCAACGAGCGCCGCGCCATCAACCTCGACCCAAATTGCGGTTGGGCGCGCGGAAAAGCCGACGTACTCTACATAGCCGATGCATTCCAAGTCATCGAGAAAGTGAACTCTCTCCTGGCCAAAAAAACCACCGTCAAGGAGGCGTCTGCCTCCACGACCTCTTCGTAGCACTCTGTAAAGGCGGCTTTATGCCCCTATCTTCAGCGTTCGTGGCGCGTCTTCCGGCCGCCCTTGCCCCTGTTCTTTGGAGTGCTACACTATTTTGGTACTCCAATGACCCCAAAAACCCTCTACCAAAAAATTTGGGCCACCCACGTCGTTTTCGAAGAGCCTGGCCAGCCTTCTCTGATTTACATCGATCGCCATCTGATCCATGAAGGCACTTCGCCGCAAGCCTTTGCCGGGCTGAAGAGCGAAAGCCGCAAGGTGCGCCGGCCCGACCTTACGTTTGCGGTTATGGATCATTCCGTCCCCACCACGGACCGCACGCTGCCCATCATCGATCAGGATGCCAAGATGCAATTTGAAGCTTTGGAGAAGAATTGCCGCGAAACCGGCGTGCGGCTGTTCGACATGAACAGCAAGAATCAGGGCATCGTTCACATCATCGGCCCTGAACTCGGCATTACCCAGCCGGGACAGACCATCGTTTGCGGCGACAGCCATACTTCCACGCACGGCGCCTTTGGAACGTTGGCCTTCGGCATAGGCACCAGCGAAGTGGAACACGTGCTTGCCACGCAGTGCCTCGTACAAGGCAGATCGAAAACCCTTCACATCGTCGTGAGCGGCAAGCGGCCGAAGGGGGTTACGGCCAAAGACATTATCCTCGCGATCATCGGAAAGATCGGCATCGGTGGCGGGAACGGTTGCGTGGCCGAGTACGGGGGCGACGCGATTCGCGCGCTCTCCATGGATGGCCGCATGACGGTTTGCAATATGTCGATCGAGGGCGGAGCGCGCGCCGGAATGGTAGCACCGGACGAGACCACCTTTGCATATCTCGAAGGACGTCCGTTCGTGCCGCGAGGGAAAGCGTTTCAAGAAGCGGTGGAGCGCTGGAAACTGCTGAAGACAGACGATGGCGCAAAGTTTGATGTGACTGTGGAGTTGAAGGCCGAGCAGATAGCCCCGCAAGTTACCTGGGGAACGAATCCAGGAATGGTCACAGGCGTTACGGGGCGCGTGCCCGACCCACACGAGTTCAAGGATTTGAACGATCAGAAGGCCACTGAAAGCGCGCTCAAGTACATGGGCCTCAAGCCCGGAACGCCGATTGTGGACATTCCGGTGGACCGCGTCTTCATCGGCTCGTGCACGAATTCGCGGCTGGACGATTTGCGCGCGGCAGCACATCTGGTCGCGGGCAAGCACGTCGCAAAGAACATCAAGCAGGCACTGATTGTTCCCGGCTCACGTGGGATTAAGGCCCAGGCGGAGAAAGAAGGCCTGGACAGGGTCTTCACGCAGGCCGGCTTCGAATGGCGCGACGCGGGCTGCAGCATGTGCATCGGCATGAACGCGGACGTCTTGCCGCCGCACGAGCGCAGCGCGAGCACATCAAACCGCAATTTCGAGGGCCGCCAGGGTCGCGACAGCCGCACGCATCTAGTCAGCCCCGTAATGGCCGCAGCCGCCGCCATCGCCGGCCATTTCGTCGACGTCCGCGAATTCGACGTCGCGCATGTGGAGTGAAACGTCCCTAGAGGATACTGTGCACATCTATCAGTCGGGAACGTTTGACTGTCATCGCGCTTCTTTTCTTCTGCAACGTCATCATGATCGCGGCTGGGTCGATCTATCTGCTGAGTGTTCCAGTTTGGGTGTACGTCATTAATGCCTGTGTACTTGCTGCTGCCGTGGTGCTTTCCGTCATCGATTACGGAAAATCAGAGAATCAGAAGAATTCCGCAGAGCAAACGTAGACAAAGCAGGTGCCCCACACCCCGGTTTAGCATGTGGGTCTTAGGTTTTCTCTTCTCTTCGCTCTGTGCCCTCTGACTTCTCACCTCCGGGAACTCTGTGTTAACGTCCCTCTTCGTTCTGCGTTCTCTGCGCCTCTGCGTTATCGCTTCCCGCTCTTCTTCCCATCCGCCGTTTTCGATGACCTGTCTGCAGTCGCCCTCGCCGTGTTCTCTGCTCGCCGATATCTGCTATCCTTAATCCTTAAAAATAAAAGCGAGGACACGAACAACCCATGCAACCCTTCACCACTCACCACGGCTTGGTAATGCCGCTCGATCGCGTCAACGTAGACACCGACCAAATGGTCCCCAAGCAATTCCTGAAAGCTCTCACCCGCGAAGGTTTCGGCCGCATCCTCTTCTACGACTGGCGCTACCTCCCCGGCGAGAAACCCAATCCCGACTTCGTGCTGAATTTCCCGCGTTACAAAGGCGCCTCGGTCCTCCTCGCCCGCACCAATTTCGGCTGCGGTTCCAGCCGCGAGCACGCCCCCTGGGGCGTCAAAGACTACGGCTTCCGCGCCATCATCGCCCCCAGCTACGCCGACATCTTCTACAACAACTGCTTCAAAAACGGCATCCTGCCCGCCATTCTCAAAGAAGAAGAAGTCGACCAACTCTTCCAGCGCACCGAATCCGAAGCAGGCTATTCCCTCTCGATCGACCTCCCCAGCCAAACCATCAAAGACCGCTACGGCCACACCTTCCATTTCGAAATCGCCCCGTCGCGCAAAGAGGTCCTCCTCAAGGGCCTGGACGACATCGCCCAAACCCTGCAGCACGCCTCCGCAATCGACGCCTACGAAAGGGTCCATGCCGCCACGGCTATTATGTTCGATCCGGTCGATGTGAGATACTACACGTCCATTCGGTAGTCAGTAGTTTGTAGTTAGTAGAGTGAGACGCGTCACGAATCGCGAAGCACTGCCGACTCCTGACTACAAACTACCGACTGCCTTCGTCACCTCTCACGCCACCAGGGCTTGAAATGGACACGACCCTCGAAGATGGGTTCAGGCGCTTCCGGCGCCGCCGGCTCGGCCAGAAGTTCCGCAAGGAGAATTCCCGCAACCACGAGGCCCGCTCCCTTCGTGGATCGCAAACTCATCCGCTCTGCCAGGACGAGATACGAGGTAATCGCGGCGAAGACGGGTTCCAGCGCTTCCAGCGCGAACAAGATTGCGGCGTGACCCGCTGAAGTATACTGTTGCGCCCACAACTGGAACGTGAACGCCACCGCCGTCGCGAACACCGCGCAGATCAAAATCGAGCCAATCAGCGGCCAGCCCCTTCAAAGCGTACCGGCTGCCAGTGAATTCCTCCCGCGAATGCCTTAAGCGGCCAGGCCATCATCGCGCAGCCCGCCACCTGAATCAAGCTGAGCGCTGAGACCGAATGTTCCTGGGAATACTCACCGACCAGAATAATGTGTACCGCATAAAGCCCGGCGGCGATCAAGGTCAGAGAACATCCCCCCGGTTCAAATACCGCATGCCCTCCATGGCACGGTGAGGAAGTACAATCCGAGCAGCGCCGCAATCGCAGCCGCATAGATCCACCGCGTCAGGCTGCGTCCCCAGAAAATTCCCAGCAGCAACGGCACAAGGATCACCCTAGAACCTGTGACAAATCCGGAATGGGTCGCGGTGGTGTACTGCAACCCGGCGGTTTGAAAGCAGTAGCCGGCGAACATGAAGAACGCCAGCCGCATCCCCGCGAAGATTTCTTCCTTCTGGACACTACGAATTACCTGTGGGCGAAAGAGGGCCATCAACGCTGCGGCGATGGTGAACCGCACGGCAAGGAACACAAAGGGCGAGGCATGGTCCAGGCCGTTCTTCACCACCACGAAGGTGGCACCCCAGATCAGCGAGCAGAAGGCCAGCGACAGGTCGGCTTGTACTTTGCGGCTCACTCCCCAAACTTCGTCCGACTGCCTCGCCAGTGTATCCGCAGAGCGTCGGAAACTCGCAACCGCGGAGGCAGGCGCCCGAGAAAGGAGGGCGCGGGGCGTGATCAGGCAGGTGCGAAGCTTCACCTCATCAGTTCCCTAATTGGATGGGATTCCATTCTTCTGATAGACCGTTTTACCGCCAACGATCGTCCGCAGAACTTCTGTCTTTAGGATTTCTTTTGCCGGAACCGCCGTCACGTCCTGAGACAAAATCAGAAAATCGGCAAACTCACCGACCTTCAATTCGCCCTTTTTGCCATCCATGAATTCCGCATATGCGGAGCCTGTCGTGTAAGCCCTGATGCAATCCTGCAAGGGCAGCTTCTCCTCGGGAATCCAACCACCCGGCGGGCCGCCATCGATGGCTTCGCGGGTTGCGCAAGCATAGAGCCCGCGAAAGGGATTGATCGGCTCGACATCATAATCGGTCCCGAACGCGAGCTTTGCTCCCGCTTTCAGCAGGGAGTTCCAAGCGTACGCGCCTTTTGACCGCTCCGGCCCGAGTCGCTGTTCGGCCCAGCGCATGTCATTGGTCTCATGCGAAGGCTGCATGGAGGCAACAACGTGGAGTTCCCCGAAACGCGGGATGTCTTCTGGAGCGATCACCTGCGCATGCTCGATGCGCTCGCGACGGTCACGCTGGGGGTTCACGCGCAGCAGGGATTCGAAGGTGTTCAAGGCCAAGTGATTCGCCTTGTCGCCGATGGCATGAAAAGCCAATTGGAAGCCCAACCGGTCGCGTTCGATAGCCATGGCCTTCAATTTTTCGGGCTCGATGGTAAGGATTCCGCTGGTCGAAGGATCATCCGAATACGGAGCTAGCAGCGCCGCGGTATGCGTTCCCAGCGCGCCATCCAGAAATCCTTTCAGCGCCCCCGTGTGCAGCCAAGGATCGGTGGTGCCGCCTCGCGCGCGCATGTTCTGCAACTGATCGGTCGACGCCGTGAAGGGCAGCCACTCCGTGATTCGGACAGTCAGCTTCTTTTCGTGCTTCAGATCCGTGTAGACCTGAAAATCTTCCCATGCGGAAAAATCCTGCACGGAAGTGACGCCGTTTCGCGCCAGCTCTTCGAGCACCAGTTCGATGCCCTTCCGCCGTTCGGCATCGGGAGGGTCTGGGATACGTTGGGTGACCATCTCCATGGCCCGCTCTTTGAGCACGCCCGTGGCCTCGCCGTCCTCAAACCGCTGGATTTCACCGCCTGGAGGATTCGGGGTGTCCGTGGTGATTTCCGCGTGCCTCAGGGCCAGGGAATTGGCGACCGCGATGTGACCGGAGATGTGCTCAATATAAACAGGATTAACCGGGGCCGCCTGATCCAAATCGAGCCGGGTTGGCAGCTTCTGATCCGCCCAGCGCGTCTGGTCCCAGCCACTCCCCAGAATCCATTCGCCAGTCTTATGCCTGCCGGCCGCGGTTGCGATGAGCTTCTGGATTTCAACAATTGATGACGCGCCGTTCAGGACGACGGAGAGTTTGTCGCGACCCGCTCCTCCGAGGTGTACGTGCGCATCGTTGAAGCCCGGCATCACAAAACTCCCCTTCAACTGCACGACTTCGTTCGAACCCACGGCGCCACACTCGAGGAGGATTTGCGTGAGAGTGCCGATGCAGTAGATTTTCTCGTCACGAACGGCCATTGCTTCCGCCCAGGGATGGTCAGGATCGTTGGTGTAGATCTTTCCGTGGATGTAATACGTTGTCGGATGTGGGGGCGTTTGCGGGGGAGGGGCCTGCGTCTTAGCGGCGAGAGCGCTCAAGAAAAGGGCTGCAAATGCGCCGACTGCAAGTTTGTCAACAAAAGAAAGCCTCATTTGCCCCTCTCCGGCGCCAAACCGGAAACCCCGAGCAAGGTTAGAAGAACGCGCTTCAACCCGATTTCTCTTCCTTCGGGCTCATACCATTCCTGCAACGAGTGTGCGCCACCGCCGTTTCCGCCCGCGCCCAAGGCAATCGCTTCAATCCCCATCGAAAGAGGAATATTCGCGTCGGTCGAAGAGCGCTCCAGTCTCGATTTGTTTCCCGCCGCATCGTCCGCGGCGCGCAAGGCCGCAAGCAAGGGCGAGTCTGGCGACAATTCCCCTCCAGGACGACTGCCAATGACCTGCATGGTCCATTCCAGTTTGCCGCGGCCCCGTTCCCGGGCATTGTCCATTTCGTCGCGGACGCCAGCAGCCATACAGTCGCGCAGAGCGTTTTCCATGCGCGCGATTTCGTCTTCGCTCTCTGAGCGTAGATCTACTTTCAGTTTTGCCTCGTAAGGAATGGAGTTGACCGACGTCCCACCTTCTACCTGCCCGATATTGAAGGTCGTACGCGGAGCCGCAGGCACCTTGGTATTGATAAAGCGCATGGAGCCTCGTACCAGGGCATTGATCGGGTTCGGCATACCGAAATCCGACCAACTGTGTCCCCCTGGTCCTGTAATCACGACCTCCAGCCGCCGCGAGGCCAGCGCTTTTGTGGTCACATGGTCGATGCTCGAGCCATCCAGGACAATCACGGCGCGCAGTCTTGCGCGGTAAGCGTCAATCAACGCGCGCATCCCTCGCAAATTCCCCTCTCCTTCTTCGCCCACGTTGGCGGCAAACAGAATCGTCCGTCGGGGTCTGATTCTCGCCACATGAATCGCGCGCGCCACTGCCAGCAATCCGGCCAGACCCGCGCCGTTGTCGGAAATCCCGGGAGCCAGCAGTCGAACTCCTTCCCGCTTGACGTGAATCTCCGTGTTCGCCGGAAAAACGGTGTCTAGGTGCGCCGCAATGAGGACGACTTCCCTGTCCGTCGCGCCGTGTAACTCGCCAATCACGTTCCCAATCTGGTCGGAGTGAACAAGCAGGCCCTCTGCTGCGAGAAGATTCTTCACCGCTTCCGCGCGTTTTTCTTCCTGAAAAGAAGGCGCGGGGATTTCCGTGAGGCGTTCCTGCTGCTCGGTAATCCAATCAAGATTCTTCTTAAAGGACTCAAGTGCATTGCGCACCTGGGGTTCTTCCGCGAGGGAGTCACGACGGGAGGATATCGATGGGCTGGGGGCTACCGAGGAGCGCATCGGCATAGCGAAAAGAATAGCGCAAACGGCAACGCGTTTCACTATCCTAAAAGACAGTCCGGCACCACCTGTCATCCCAGAATGTTGGTCCGACGTCATGGAGGAGTTCAGCAGAATTGTACAACGGCTATGCCGGGAGCGATGACGGCCAAGCGTGTCAGGATTAGACCGGCGTCTGGGGAGCCGTGCAAAGGGCGCGCACTTCGTCTTCCGTCAATACGCGCGCCGACTGCTTCGCCGCCTCGAAAATTCGATTCACCAATTCATCAGACTCCGGGATGCCGTGGCGCGCCAGCCAATAAATTACATTGGATTTGCCGCTCATCGGTCCAATTTCGACAATCTGCTCCAAGCCAAACAGATGAGCGGGGACGCCGCTGTACACAGCGTCGGCCAGGCCGCGGTCATGCTTGCGGAGAGCTTTGACGATGGCCGCGGCGTGCACGCCAGTGGCGGTCCGAAACGCATCTTTGCCGAACACCGGGTAATTGGGAGGAATTGTCGTGTGCGTGGCCCTGGCGATCTTTTCGCAATACGCGCGCAGGTAGGTAAGGTCGTCGTCCCGTAGATTCATCAGCCGGAAATTGACCAGCAGAAGTTCCAAGGGGGTGTTGCCGACGCGCTCACCCAGAGACAAGGCGACGCCGTGAACCTGTTGCGCCCCCGCAGCCACCGCGGCCAACGAATTGGCAATCGACAAACCGCGATCGCGATGTCCATGCCAGTCGACACGGACGTTCTCTCCCGAAGGCTTCACTACTTTTTCGATTGCGAATTTGACCAAGTTGTACGCGCCCTCTGGCGTAGCATGACCCACCGTGTCGCACAGCACGATGGCCCGCGCGCCGCTCCGGATCGCCGTGGTGTACAACCGCTGAACAGTCTCGGGGTCGGTCCGCACCGTGTCTTCCGTGACATACATCGAAGGCAAATGGTGTTCGACCGCGAACTTCACGGCCTTTTCCGTGGTGCGCTCGAGATGATCGACGGTCCAATCCTCCACCATCCTGCGAATCGGGCTCGATCCAAGAAACGTGGCCGCTTCAATCGCGATTCCTGCCCGCTGCGAGATATCCACGATCGGCCGAATATCCGCTTCCACTGTACGTGCGGCGCAATTTGGCTTGATGCGCATGTGGCAATGCGCAATCTCCCGCGCCAGGGCTTCGACCTGTTGGGCAGCGCGCCGTCCGGCCCCTGGCAGACCAATGTTTACGGAGTCGATGCCCAGTGCTTCCATCAAATGGAGGATCTCGATTTTTTCTTCGATGGTCGGGTCGTGAATGGAGGGGTTCTGGAGGCCATCCCGGAGGGTCTCGTCGTTTACCAACACTCGCGTGCCCGGCGGGATGGGAAGCACCCCAGCCAGATTCCAATCGTAAATCCACTCATTTTGGGACACGGCGGAGCGACCTCCCTGCACAATTTCAGAATCGGACCGTGTAACTATTCGGCTGCTGCTTGGGGTCCGGCCGGTACAGCGTCCTGCAGAATTCGCAGCGGTATATCTCCGCACCTTTCCCAACGAGCTTTTCGATTTCCACGGGATATTCGAACCAGCGCTTCAGGTGACCCGCACAGAGCTTCCCCTTTGCGTCTTTTTCGTCGCAGGAGCGCTGTTTCGGCTTGCGGGTTTTGACCTTTGGCAGAGGCGCTTTCTCTTCCACCGCAGGCGCCGCAGTTGTTTCTGGTGCAGTCGTGTTTTCATCAGGCAAGAGTTTTCTCCCCCCGCTGGATTTAGAATCCATGATCCCGAAAGACGGTCCTTAACGCCTTGCGCGCATTCCGCAGCCGGGCAGCGATGCCGCCTGCAAACTCAAACCGCAAAAAAGCATCCGCGGACTTTTCCAGTTCTCCGCCGTAACGATACCACCAGGGCTTTTCCATTCCCGGCAACCGGTCCACATCCACATATTTTAGATGGACCATTTCGAGCAGACCCGCCCGGCCATGCGTGCGGCCCCAACCGCTGGCGCCGCAACCGCCATGAGGCGCTTCGGCAATCGCGAAACCCGAAATCAGATCATTCACCATCACCGTGCCCGCGCGCAGCCGCTGAGCAATGGCCCTGCCCCGCGACACGTCGCGCGTCCAGACGCTCGCGGCCAGCGCAAATTCCGAATCGTTTGCCAGGCAGATAGCCTCTTCCGCGTCCCGCACCACCTGAATCGCCAAGACCGGGCCAAAGGTCTCCTCCCGAAAGAGCCGCATCGAGGAATCGACACCGGTCATGACGGTGGGCTCGAAAAAGCACGGGCCGAGGTCGGGCCGCGGGCGTCCTCCGCATAGCACCTTCGCCCCACGCTGCACGGCATCGGCAATCAACTCTATCATCCGCTGCACGTGCTGCGGACGAATCAACGGCCCGATCTCGCTTTGCGGATTGTTTCCCGGCCCCAGGCGGAGCTTCTGCGTCTTTTCGATGCACAAGCGAGTGAACTCCTCGCTGATCGACGATTCCACGAACAACCGCTCGACAGACAAGCAGACCTGGCCGCAGTTCGTATAACTTCCCCACACCGCCCCGCTTGAGGTCACGTCCAGGTCGGCGTCGGAAAGCACCACCATGGCATCCTTTCCGCCCAATTCGAGCACGCTCGGAATCAGCTGCCGTGCGCAAGCTTCCGCCACTTGGCGTCCAGTAAATACGCTGCCCGTAAAAAAGACCTTGTCCGGGCGCGCATCGATCAGCGCCTGCCCCACGTCTCCGCTTCCTTGGAGCAGGGTCACCAGGCCCTCTGGAAATCCGGCCTGGCGAAATAGCTTCTCGATCAGCGATCCGCACTCCGGAGTAAAGTCGCTGGTCTTGCAGAGTACGGCATTGCCGGCGGCGACAGCCGGAATAATTTGGCTCAACGGAATGGCCAGGGGATAGTTCCATGAGCTGATGATGGCGACCACTCCCAGCGGCTCATAGAAAAGTGCCCCGGACTTCATTTTCGCGGCCGTGTTGTGATGTGGAATCCGCTCGGGTTGGAGCAATGCGGGTCCCCGTTTCGAAAAATAGTCCGCGGTATCGAGCGCTACAAAGATATCCGCGAATTTCGCCTCTACCCGCGGCTTGCCTGATTCACGGACAATGGCGTCGACCAGGGAATCCTTCGCCTCGAGTATCTTGAGCTTCAGAAGGCCAATCCGCGCGCAACGTTCTTTCAGCGGCACCCTGGCCCACGCAGACTGAACTTCCCTGGCTTTCAGCAAGAACTTTGGCGCGAGCAACGGCGAAGTGCGTTCGAAACTGGCACAGACCTTCCCGGTGGCGGGATCGATCGACGGAAGGACCTCCAGCGTGAACGGCGTCGCGACCATAGGGCTGATTCTATCTGAACATGGCCCTGAGTTCACCCACCCCAGGCGGCAACGCCGCTTTACCGGCCAGACGAAGACGGTCCCAACCGATGCGTAGTACCCTAGGGCAGGCCCAGAATCCTCACTTTTTGTTGCAACTCTCCGGGCACCCCGGGGTTTGAAGGAGCAAGCGGGCTAGTCTAGCTCTCATCGGCCCGAAGTGGTTCAGACAAAAACGCCAAGTGCAGACAAAAAAACGTGGGAGGCCCTCGCCCCTCCTCAGGGAGAGAGAGATGAAGTTCGATTTTTCACGTCTCACACTCGGAGTGGTTACGGCCGTACTAGCCTTAGCTACAATCGGGTGCTCGTCCGGTGGTTCCAGCTCCCCTATTCCTGCTCCGCAATCGCAGAACGGCACCGTGACTCTGTTTGTCAGCGATGACTCAGCAGAAGACTGGGCCACCATCGGTGTCCGTGTGCAGTCGATTGCCTTGACCCCGCAAGGAGGCGGGAGCGATGTAACCGTCTTCACCGCTTCGAAGCCAGCCCCGTATGTCAATTTGCTCCAACTTGACCAACTTTCGGAGATTCTGGGCAACGTGTCGGTCCCAGTGGGAACCTACACGGCGGCGACCGTAACCGTAGGCGGCAATCCTGGTGACGTCCTTTTGACGGCCTCCGCCGACCCGGAAACTGGCTTCGCGGCGGCAGCGGGCTCCACAGTTCCTTCCAATCAGATTCAGATTCTCGGCACCAAAGGCAGCTCCGGGAGTCTCACCGTGCCCATCAAAGTGAAGCTCGAATCGCCGCTCGACGTGACCGTCAACCAGAGCAATGCCTTGGACCTGGAGTTCGACCTGTCACATCCGGCCTTTATCGTTGCGCACGTACCCCCTGCCAACGCCGGCAACCCTATGTGGGCGGTCAACTTTACTCCCTGCGTGCGGCACCGCCGCATTTTTAATCTGGCTCGCCTGGTTCTGCGCCACCACTACGGAACCGTGACGGGAGTTTCCAGCAATAATTCCACACTGACCTTTGACAAAGACTATCCTGTCTACCCGCCGACCAATCCCGAGACCGCTATTACTACTTCCCTGTCCCTCTCGGTCAAAGCCGACGGCACGAATGGCACGCTTTACTATGACCTGGACAACTCCAAGAACAACGCCATTCTCAAGGACTTCGGGTCCATCGCTTCCACGATCACCGGAAAATACATTCGCGTGGCGGCTCGGTACCAGGTGGACGGCACGCTGACCGCCGTCCGCATCTGGGCGAGCAGCTCGTTTAACAGCGTCTGGATCAGCCCGGAGGGCCACGTCCTGCACGTCAACACGACGTCGAACACCATCGTGGTTGGCAACGAACTCGGTATCCCCGTCCCCTTGACCGTTGACGCAAACACACTCTTCTTCTTCCGCACTCCCGCGAGCGCACAAGCCGATGCGACCCCCATCGGTCAGGGCCCGGCGTTCCTGTCAAATCTCGAGCGCGGCTTCAAGGTCCATGCCAGCGTGGTCGATCCGCTGGCCAGCCCGCTCGTGGCCAGCTCTATCGACATCGAAATTGCGCGGTATGACGGCACCATCACCGGCAGCAACGCGACCGACTTCACTTATACCCGCAAATTCCGCAACGCCAACGACGACTATCAGGTCACTTTGCCCTACATTTCCTCCAGCACCGCAAACGGCAGTGATCCGCAGTCGGGTAATCCGATCTCGGGCTTCAAGTGGTGGAACTTCGCTTTCCCGACGCTTGTAGACAGCGGCAGTAACGCCATTCCCGACTTCGTCAACGCCACGAATGGCGCTGTCAATTTCGCGGGGACTGTGGGGCTGATGAAGGCCGCCGGGGAGAGCTACGCCATCTGGAACGACCCGAGCGCAGCTAATGCGTGGGCGATTCCCCGCACGATTCTGACACCGACGCAGGTACCTTTCGGCACGGCCGCCACCGCCTACAGCAACGGAAGCTTCAACGTGAGCGTGCCCGGCGGAACGCAAACCGTGCCGGTCAACCTGAACACCACTTCCGGCTCGGCCACGCTGGTCTATCAAGTGGATTGGACCAACGGGATCCTCTCCATCAGCCCGGTTGACATCTCCACTTCTGCAGGGCAAACCACCCTGAGCACAAATCTCGTGGCCAACACTCCCGTAAAAGTCTATGGCATCCCGCAAGCCGACGGCACGATCAAGGCTTACGTGCTGACCTACTTCACAGGCTTCGCCACGGCTACCACAGACTAACCATCAACCCGAAATTCTACCGCCGCCAGGGGGGCAACCTTCTGGCGGCATTTTTGACAGTTCTTGTTTAAAGGGTGGGAGTATGGAACAGCAACCGGGATTTTTTGCGCAAGGGTTGGACCGCCCAACTTCTCCGGGACACCGCGTTCATCCCTAGCCAATCTGATGTAAACTCTCTCCTAGTAAATTCAAGAAAAAGCTCCTGCTGATTATCGCTCCGGGCTACCTTGCGGAAACACGCAACGTTGGGCACCGAAAGAGCTTTTTGTGGTCGAGGAGAGAACCATGCGTTCGACAGAATTCACCAGGTACTTCACCGTTGTCTTCGCTTTAGCAGCAGGATTCACCCTTGGAAGTTCAGGTCTGCTTGCCCAGAGCACCACGCCTCCGTCAAATCCGCCCTATCTGAATCCTACCCTGCCGACGGAACAGCGGGTGGAAGACCTTATTTCGCGCATGAGACTGGAGGAAAAAGCTTCGCAGCTCGTGAACCAGGCGCGTGCGATTCCGCGCCTACGAGTTCCGGCCTATGACTGGTGGAGCGAGTCACTTCACGGCGTGGCCGTGAATGGAACCACTGAATTTCCGGAGCCAATCGGGCTGGCCGCGACTTTTGACGCGCCGGGCATCCACGAAATGGCCGTGGCCATCAGCATTGAGGGCCGCATCAAGCATGTACAAGCGGTGCGCGCGGGCCACAGCAACATCTTCGAGGGACTTGACTTCTGGGCGCCGAACATCAACATCTTCCGCGATCCCCGATGGGGCCGCGGCCAGGAGACCTACGGGGAAGACCCCTTCTTGACCGCTCGCATGGGCGTGGCCTTCGTTACCGGAATGCAGGGAAACGATCCACGCTACTACCGGACGATTTCCACACCCAAGCACTATGCCGTGCACAGCGGACCCGAGAGCACGCGGCACATGGCCGATGTGAAGGTCAGCAAACACGATGAACTGGATACTTACCTGCCAGCCTTTCGTGCCACGGTGACGGAAGGAAAGGCGGGGTCGGTCATGTGCGCTTACAACAGCATCAACGGCCGGCCCGCCTGCGCGAATGAGTTCCTGCTTGTGGATCAGTTGAGGGGCAAGTGGGGCTTCAATGGCTATGTGGTCTCGGATTGCGAGGCCGTCCGGAACATCTTCAATGGCCATCACTACAAATCATCGCAAGCCGAAGCTTCTGCCGTCAGCCTGAAACTCGGCATGGACAACGAGTGCATCGACTTCACCGCCAAGGTGACCGACAACCACGACTACGTCCCTTATCTTGATGCCGTGGAGCAAGGCTTCCTGAAGGAAAGCGAAATCGACCTGGCCCTGAAGCGGCTATTCACTGCGCAGATGAAGCTGGGAATGTTCGACCCGCCGGAGATGGTGCCGTATACCAAGATTGACGAGGCGCTTCTGGAGGGCCCCGCGCACCGCGCCTTGG
>Ga0335077_10005905_pt1 | contig 15067 bp, 13 predicted proteins | sample Lox_Sample_31_FD_207151 | JGI IMG/M metagenome (GOLD analysis project Ga0335077, IMG submission 207151) | Soil microbial communities from Loxahatchee National Wildlife Refuge, Florida, United States - Lox_Sample_3.1 | ecosystem: Environmental > Terrestrial > Soil > Wetlands | place: USA... | reverse complement strand
CTGCTCAAGGACCGGATGCTGTTCGGCTCGGACTGGCCGCTGATCTCGCCGGACCGCTGGATGAAGGACTTCGACGAGAGCGGATTCAGGCCCGAGGTGAAGCCGCTGATACTGAAGAGCAACGCGGCGCGCCTGCTGGGGCTGGCGGCCGCCGCTCGGTCGAACGTTGGAGCGCCGGCGTAGCCGGCGCATTTACAGGAGACGATGATGACGAAGCACCTCGACGGCAGGCGCGCAGACGCATTTGCCGACCTCGACCTGCTGGAGATCAGATTGCACGGCGTGGTGGCGCACGTGCGCCTGAATCGGCCGGCCAAGCGCAATGCCATCAACGACATGTTGGTCGAACAGATCCGGACCTTCTTCGGCAACGTTCCACGGGACATCGGCGCGGTGGTGTTGAGCGGTGCAGGAGACCACTTCTGCGCCGGGCTGGACCTGTCCGAACTGTCGGAGCGCAGCGTCGCCGACGGCATGCTCCACTCGCGCATGTGGCACGCGGCGATGGACCAGGTGCAGTTCGGACGTGTCCCGGTCGTCGCCGTGCTGCACGGCGCCGTGGTGGGCGGCGGCCTCGAAATCGCAAGCGCCGCCCACATACGCGTCGCGGAAGCCAACGCCTATTACGGACTGCCGGAAGGACAACGCGGGATCTTCGTCGGCGGCGGCGGCTCGGCGCGCGTGCCGCGCCTGGTCGGGGTCGCCTGCATGACCGACATGATGCTCACCGGGCGCGTCCTCGACGCGCACGAGGGGCAGCAGCGGGGCATCTCGCACTACGTGGTCGCGGACGGAGCGGGTCTGGCGAAGGGTTTCGAACTCGCTGAAAAGATCGCGACCAACGCGCCGTTGTCCAACTTCGCGGTCATGCAGGCCTTGCCGCGCATCGCGGACCTGTCGCAGTCGGACGGGCTGTTCGTCGAGGCGCTGATGGCGGCGATCGCGCAGAGCGACGACGCCGCCAAGCAGCGCGTGCGCGCCTTCCTCGAAAAACGTGCCGCGAAGGTCGAGAAGAAATGAACGCCGCCCGCAGCATCGACCGGCCCCGTTATCGGGAAGCCGAATTCGGCGGATGCCTGCAGGCAACGCTCGAACCGCGCAGCGACGGCAGCGTCGTACTGCGCTCGACGGAGGCGCTGCGCGAATATCCCCGCCGCCTCACCGACCGCCTGGAACACTGGGCACGCGTCGCGCCCGACCGCACGCTGGTGGCGCGCCGCGCCCACGGCGGCGGCGACTGGGTGCGCATCACCTATGCACAGATGGTCGATCGCGCGCGCCGCATCGGCCAGGCCCTGCTCGATCGTGGCCTGAGCGTCGAAGCACCGCTTGCGATCCTGTCGGACAACGATCTGGAGCACCTGACGCTCGCGCTGGGCGCCATGTGGGCCGGCATCCCCTATGCGCCGGTATCGCCGGCCTACTCGCTCGTATCGACCGACTACGAGAAGTTGCGCCACATTCTGCGCACGACGACGCCGGCGATGGTGTTCGCCTCCGGGCCCGAATTCACCAGGGCGGTCGACGCCGCCGTGGGCCCGGACATACACGTCGTGTTGACCGCCGCCACGATCCCCGGCCGCCGCACCGTTCAGTTCGACACGTTGCTCGCCACCGCGCCGCGCGCGGAGATCGACCGGGCGCACGCCGCGGTCGGCCCCGACACGATCGCCAAGTTCCTGTTCACCTCGGGTTCGACCAAGGCGCCCAAGGGCGTCATCAACACGCAGCGCATGTTGTGCGCGAACCAGCAGATGCTGGCGCAGACCATGCCGTTCCTCGCGGCCGAACCACCCGTGCTGGTGGACTGGCTGCCGTGGAATCACACGTTCGGCGGCAACCACAACGTCGGCCTCGTCATCTACAACGGCGGCACCCTCTATATCGACGAAGGCAAGCCCACGGCGCGCGGCATCGCGCAGACGCTGCGCAATCTGCGCGAGATCTCGCCCACGATCTACTTCAACGTTCCCAAGGGCTTCGAGGAACTCGCCGCGGCGATGGAGACCGATGACACGCTGCGCGAGTCGCTGTTCAAGCGCGTCCGGGCATTCATGTTCGCGGGGGCCGGCCTGTCGCAGACGGTCTGGAACCAGCTCGATCGACTCGCCGAACGCACCATCGGCGCACGCATTCCGGTCATCACGGGCCTCGGGATGACCGAGGCCTCGCCGTCCTGCACGTTCGCGGTTCGACCCGGCGAGGTGGCGTCGGGGCACATCGGCCTTCCTGTGCCCGGCATCGAAGCGAAACTGATCGGTGACGGTACCGGCAGATACGCCAAGAACGAAATCCGGTTTCGCGGTCCGAACGTGATGCCCGGCTACTGGCGCGAGCCGCGGCTCACCGCGGAAGCATTCGACGACGAGGGCTTCTACATCACGGGCGACGCGGTCAAATGGGTCGACCCGTCGAACCCGCAGAAAGGCCTGGTCTTCGACGGCCGCACCGCCGAGGACTTCAAGCTTTCGACCGGCACGTTCGTCAGCGTGGGTCCGCTGCGCGCGACGATCATCGCGCAGGGCAGCCCATGTGTTCAGGATGTCGTGCTCACCGGGTTGAACCGGGACGACGTCGGCGCCCTCATCTTTCCTCGTCTCGACGAGTGCCGCACGTTGACGCCGCTGGACCAGACGGCCACCGCGGCCGAGGTGCTCGCTGATCCGGCGGTGCGCGAATTCTTCCAACAGCTCGCGGACCGGCTGTGGCGCGCGGGCACCGGCAGCGCAAGCCGCGTCGCCCGCCTTTGGGTGATGCGCGACCCGCCCTCGATCGACAAGGGCGAAGTGACCGACAAGGGATCGCTGAACCAGCGCGCGGTACTGTCACATCGCGCCGCGCTCGTCGAAACGTTGTACGCGGGTGATCACCCCGACGTGATCGTGCCCCGCACCTAGGTCTTGCAGGGAGGTTTCGCATGGACATCCAGGGTCAGGCCGCGCTCGTCACCGGCGGCGGCTCGGGGCTAGGCGCCGAGACGGCGCGCCGCCTCGCGCGGCGCGGAGCGAAGGTGGCGGTGCTCGACGTCAACGGCGCCGGCGCCGAGTCGGTTTGCAACGAGATCCGCGCCGCGGGCGGCTTCGCGATCGCCGCGCCCTGTGACGTGACGTCGCCCGACAGTGTCGCGGCGGCGCTCGACACGGCGCACGAGGCGCACGGTACCGCCCGAATCCTCATGAACATCGCCGGCATCGGCACCGCCAGGCGAGTGGTCGGCAAGGACGGGAGCCCGATGCCGCTCGATGACTTCAGGCGGGTCGTCGAGGTCAACCTGATCGGCACGTTCAACGTGATCCGCCTCGCGGCGGCCGCGATGATCAAGCTCGAGCCGCTGGCCGACGGCGAGCGGGGTGTCATCGTCTGCACCGCGTCCGTCGCCGCCTTCGACGGACAGGTCGGGCAGGAGGCCTACGCGGCGTCGAAGGGCGGTGTCGTGTCGATGACGCTGCCGCTGGCGCGCGATCTTGCGCAGTTCGGCGTACGCGCGGTGACCATCGCGCCGGGGCTGTTCCTGACGCCGTTGATGCATCAGCTGCCGCAGGAAGTGCAGGAGTCGCTCGCCGCTAGCATTCCATTCCCCAAGCGCCTGGGCAAGCCGGAGGAGTTTGCCCACCTCGCCTGCGCCATCGTCGAGAACACGACCCTCAATGGCGAGGTGATCCGGCTCGACGGCGCATTGCGCATGGCACCGCGCTGAGCCTCACGCAGCGGCTGATAGCGGACCGCCGACCGGCACGACACGGAACTCATACAAGGAGATCAGCATGGCAACAACCCAGGTCCTCGATGTCCAGACCTTTCTCAACCAGCATCGCTTTTCGCGCTTCCAGTGGGCCATCTTCGCGATGTGCTTCTTCATCGTCATGCTGGATGGCTTCGACACCGCCGCGATCGGCTACATCGCTCCGTCGCTGATCAGCGAGTGGGGCGTCAGCCGTCCGGCGCTCGGCCCGGTGCTCAGCGCCGCGCTGTTCGGTCTCGCCGCCGGTGCGTTCCTGGCGGGTCCGCTCGCGGATCGACTCGGCCGCAAGCGGGTCCTGGTGGCTTCGGTCTCGATATTCGCGCTCGCCTGCCTGGCGTCGGCGACCGCCGCCGATCTCGCCCACCTGACGATATGGCGCTTCGTCACGGGGCTGGGCCTCGGTGCCGCGATGCCGAACGCGGTCACGCTGATGAGCGAGTACTGCCCCGATTCGCGCCGCGCCGTGCTCACCAACACGATGTTCTGCGGCTTTCCCCTCGGCGCGGCATTCGGCGGGTTCCTGGCTGCGTCGATGATTCCGCTGTGGGGCTGGCGCAGCGTCCTGCTCCTCGGCGGTGTCGCGCCCCTGGTGCTGGTGTTCTTTCTCGCGATGTTCCTGCCCGAGTCGGTGCGCTACATGGTGGCGAACTCGCTGCCGGTGGAACGCATCCAGTCAGTGCTCCGCCGCATCTCCGCAACCGTACAGAGCGCCACCGCCTTCGTCATGCACGAGGTGCGCACCGCGGACGAGTCGAAGGCCGGCATTTCGATGCTGCTGTCGCGCGAGTTCCTCGTCGGCTCGGTGATGCTGTGGATCGCGTACTTCATGGGACTGGTGATCTTCTACTCGCTGATCAACTGGATGCCGCTCCTTTTCAAGGACGCCGGCATCGACCCGAGGAGCGCAACGCTGATCGCCGCGTTGTTTCCCCTCGGCGGCGTCGGCGCCATCTTCTTCGGCTGGCTGATGGATCGCGCCAACGGCAACGTCATCGTCGCCATCGCGTTCGCGCTGACCGCGGTTTCGATCTACGCGGTGGGGCAGGCCTCCGGCAGCGTCGGCCTGCTGGTCGTGCTGGTGTTCGTGGCGGGAACGTTCATGAACACAGCGCAGACCTGCCTGCCGTCGCTCGCGGCGGCGTTCTATCCGACACGCGGCCGGGCGACGGGCGTCGCCTGGATGATGGCCATCGGGCGTTTCGGCGGCATTGCCGGATCGTTCCTGGTCGCCGAACTGACCCGGCGCCAGCTTGGTTTTTCGGCCATCTTCGCCGGGATCGCCGTGGCAGGTGCGATCGCGGCCGTCGCGCTGATCGTCAAGCGTCTGACGAATCCCGAGATCGGACCCCGCATGGGGGCCGTGGAGGCGCTGGGACATTGACGCAGGTCGATCGCCCCGTGCATTCATCAACTGTCGACAAACAAACGGAGGAGCAGATGAAAAAGAAACCTTCACGACGCATCGCATTGGTCGCACTTGCGTTGGGAATCAGCGGCATCCAGTCAGGCGCTGCGGCACATGACGAAGCGGCTCGCGGCGGCCGCCAGCCGGTCTCGGGAGCGGCTCTGAATCAGCCTTGCGAATCGCTCGCCGCCTCGCTGTCCGTGGCCAACACCGTTTTCACGGCCTCCACGAGCGTCGCCGCGGGCGGCCTCACCGTGCCCGGGCAGGACATTCCGGCACATTGCGTGCTGACCGGCAGCATGTTCAATCGCGTGAGTCCCGTCGATGGCCAGACCTACGCGATCGGGTTCGAGATGCGCCTGCCGCTCGAGTGGAACGGGCGTTTCTTCTACCAGGCCAACGGCGGTCTCGACGGCAGCGTCGTCACTGCGACGGGCAATACCAGCGGCGGCGGTCCGCTTACAAGTGCGCTGATGCAGGGCTTTGCCGTCATCAGCTCCGACGCCGGTCATGACGGGGCGCAAAACCCGGCCTTCGGCATCGACCCGCAGGCACGCCTCGACTATGGCTATCAGGCGGTCGGCAAGCTCACGCCGATGGCCAAGGCAGTCCTCCGCGCGGCCTACGGCAAGTATCCGGATCGTTCTTATTTCGGCGGCTGCTCGAACGGCGGTCGCCACACGATGGTCGCCGCGGCGCGCTATGCCGACCAGTACGACGGCTTTCTCGCCGGTTCACCCGGCTTCAATCTCCCCAAGGCGGCCGTGCGCAGCATCTACCGCGGGCAGCAGTACGCCCCATTGGCCGTGCCGGGAGCCACGATTCCCGGTGGTCCGTTCGCGGGGCTGCCGGACCTGTCGGGAGCATTTACGCAGGCGGAGCGACAACTCGTCTCCAGCAGAGTGCTCGGGAAATGCGATGCGCTGGACGGCCTCGTCGACGGCCTGGTACAGAACGTCGAGGCGTGCCAGCGCGCATTCAACCTCGATCGCGACGTGCCCACTTGCAGCGGAGCGCGCGACGGAACGTGCCTGAGTGCCGCTCAGAAGGTCGCGATCGGCAACATCTTTGCCGGGCCGAAGGATGAGCACGGCCGGCCGATCTACGCAAGCTTCCCGTTCGACTCCGGCTTTGCGGCGAGCGGAACGCCGTTCTGGGAATTCATCGCGCCGATGATTCTCGATCCCGGCGCGGTCGGATTCGTCTTCAAGACGCCGCCGGCCGATCCGGCGACCTTCATTCCGCCGGTGTTTGCGTTGACGGCGGACATCGACCTGCTCGCCAAGCAGATCTTCGCAACCAATGCGACGTACACCCAATCAGGGATGCAGTTCATGACGCCGCCGGATCCGGAACATCTGACCACGCTGCAGCGGCGCGGCGGCAAGATGATCGTGTACCAGGGCGTGAGCGACCCGATCTTTTCCATCAACGACACGACGCGGTGGTATGAGGAGCTCGATGCTTTTCCTATGTGGCCCGACGGCGACCGCGATGACCGGGATGTCGCCGGTGCGCGCAGCTTCGTGCGCCTGTTCCGCGTTCCCGGCATGAATCACTGCAGCGGCGGACCGGCGACCGATCAGTTCGATCTGCTTGGCGCGCTGGTGCATTGGGTCGAGGACGGCAAGGCGCCTGACAGCGTGGTCGCGACGGCGCGTGGCACCGGTAATCCCGGCGGGGTGAATCCCGACCTGCCCGCCAACTGGTCCGCCGATCGCACGCGGCCACTGTGCGCCTACCCGCGTATCGCGGTTTACCAGGGCGGCAACGTCGAGCGGGCTGAAAGCTTCGCCTGTCGCTGATTTCGGTGACTCAAGCCCGCCGCCCCGGGACGGGAATGGGTTCGGTCCGGCGTCGACGTTCGCCGGGCCGCGCACTGCAGGCGGACCACGCGGCTTCGGCGCCGAACAGGCGCCAGGGCTGCGAGAGGGAACGGCCAGTCGCGAAGCGCTCCGGCAACGGGATGTCAGCTCAGCGGGTCGGCCGCACTGATGGCAACCCCCGGCGCTCGTTGTCGCCATATTGATTCGGATCAAGGAACGCTGCCTTACTTGTGGGAGTCTTGCGGGACCACTGCACGACACCTGCATGAACCGCGGTTCCTTCGTTCTGTTGATCGCGCTCGGCGCCCTTGGCTTCGGCCGCGCCGCCTGTGCGCAAGCGGACACGGAACGCGGCCGGCGCGAGTTCGAATCGAGCTGCGCCGTCTGCCACGGCGTCGAGGCCAGGGGCGATGGACCTTTGCGTCCGTTCCTGATCAAGCGGCCGCCCGATTTGACGACGCTCGCCAGGCGCCGCGGCGGGACGTTTCCCGCGCAGGACGTGATGGAGATGATCGATGGCCGATCGTCGGTGCAGCTCGGCTCGCACGGAACGCGCGAGATGCCGGTCTGGGGTCAGGTCTATCTCGAGTCGGCGCAAGACGAGGCGGGTCGTAGCAAGCTGCATCCCGAGTGGTCTGTCCGCGACAGAATCATGGCGCTGGTCGACTACCTGGCGGGGCTGCAGCGCTGAGGTTTCGCCGGCTTCGATGGCCCGCGACCCGACGAGCCAGACCAGCACGGAAACCATCGCGGGCCCGCCAGCACAGGCGTTCGACGCTTTCGCAGCTCCATCAGCAGGGCGTGCTCCGGCACTTGGCGCGCGCGAGCGTTTCCAGCATTGCCCAGAACGCCGGACGGGTACCGCCCTCCCAACCCGGCGTCTCGTGCGCGATGACGAAGGTCCAGCGCCGGCAGCACGGTCAGGTGTTGACCGCCGATGCCGCGGGCAGTGAACGCACCGTTCTCCTCGACCCATTCGCGCGGCACGACCTGCTCGCTTGCCAGTTGCCACGTGAGCAGTCTCATCGCCGTCCGGCCTCGACGCGGGCGGCTCGCCCCTGTCGGGAGCCGCACCCGCGCCGGCGCGAGGCTAGGCTATGCGGTCGAACAGACTGGACGCCCTGGATGCGGCCCCGGGGAACCAGGTCACAAGTGGATCCGAGGACTTCGCAATGATCGCCATCGACTGGGGCACGAGCAGCTTCCGTACCTACCGCCTCGATGCGAGCGGGCGCGTGCTGGAGCAGCGCCATGCCGCGGCCGGACTTCTCACCTGCGGCGGCCGCTTCGAGGGGGTGCTGGGGGAGCAGCTCGAAGGCTGGGACGACAAGGTCGTCGTGATGGCCGGCATGATCGGCAGCCGCAACGGCTGGCACGAAGTGCCGTACGTCGAGGCGCCGGCGGGCGCGGCCGAGATCGCCGCGGGAATGCGCGCGTTCGAGGCGAGCGCCCTGCCGGGGCGGCGCCTGTTCATTGCACCGGGCCTCTGTCACCGGCCCGACGGAGCGCCGCCCGAGGTCATGCGTGGCGAAGAGACGCAGATCGTCGGCCTGGCCGACGCCCTCGCGGATGATGGACCGCACGTGGTCTGCCTGCCGGGGACCCACAGCAAGTGGGTGAGCGTCGAGCGCGGCTGCATCGTTGCGTGGCGCACGGCGATGACGGGCGAGTTGTATGCGCTCCTGCGCAAGCACAGCCTGCTCGCCGCGCTGATGCCGGCAGACGCCGAGCAGGACATCGACGATGCCGAGGCGTTCGCGCGCGGTCTCGCGGCAAGCGAAACGGAAGGCGGCCTGATACACCATCTCTTCGGCGTGCGCACGCGCGGCCTGTTCGGCGCCCTGAGCCCGGGGCAGGCCCCGGCGTTCCTCTCGGGCCTGCTGATCGGCCACGAGCTCCGCGGCCTGCGGCCGCCGCGCGCGACGACCGTGCACCTGGTCGGCAGCGCGGGCCTCGTGCAACGCTACGAGCGTGCGCTTTCCATGCAGGGCGTGACGACGCAGCGTCACGATGAAACCGTCGGCGCCCGCGGCATGTTCCAGCTTGCCCTGGCCGCGGGAGTCGCCTGAGCCGCCTCGGCGACCCGGTCAACGCGACCGCCGCAAAGGCCCTGCAAACGGCACCTTCCGGCGGCGGCAATTGGGCGACAATCCCGGCCATACAGGGAGCTGCCATGCCGATCTACGAATATTCCTGCCATGCGTGCGGGCGCGAATTCGAAGCCCTCGTGCGCTCGAGCACCGTGCCCGCGTGCCCGCACTGCCAATCCACGTACCTGGAAAAGCGCCTGTCGGTGTTCGCGACCTCCACCGCGTCCGAGGCGACGCAGGCCATGCCGGGTCCTTGCAGCACGTGTGGCCATCCCGACGGTCCAGGAAGCTGCAGGCTGCAGTGAACGCCTGCGGCTGAAAGGGAACCGAGTTGGAACCCGGCGCCGCCCGGACGTTGCGGCGCCTGCTCGACGCCCGGCCTGTCGCGGCACTTGCCACGCTGCATCGGGGCGAGCCGGCGGTCTCGATGGTGCCCTTCGTGTTGCCGCGCGGCGGGACGCGGCTCTTCATCCACGTGAGCACGCTCGCCCCGCACACACGCGACATGCAAGCGCATCCCCGCGTCGCCCTGCTGGTGATGGCCGAATCCGACGCGGCCACGCCGCCGGTGGCGCTGCCGCGGGTGGCGCTGCAGGCCGATGCGGTGACGCTGCCGCGTGATGGATCCGACCACGGGTTCGCGCAGGCCGCGTACCTCGAGCGCTTTCCGGATGCCGCGCCGACCTTCGACCTTGGCGACTTCTCGCTCGTTGTGCTGCAACCGGTTGCGGCGCGCCTCGTGGCAGGCTTTGGCCAGGCGGACAGCCTGGTCGGCGATGCGCTCGCGAGGTGGCTCAGAGGATGAGCGCCGCGCACCCGGGAGCAACGCCAATCCGGACGGGGGGACCGGCGCACGGCCGCGCAAGCGGCGGCCGCTGGCGCGGTGACGGGATCAGGCGGGGACCACTCGCCGCCGCGTTGATCCTCCTCAAGTGACGGCCGCCGCGAACGCGTTATCAATCGAGGCGGCCAAAACGGGAGGACCATGTTCCAGATCCGCATCCACGGACGCGGCGGCCAGGGTGTCGTCACCGCGGCAGAAATGCTTTCCATCGCGGCGTTCCGCGAGGGTCGCTTCGCCCAGGCATTCCCGAGCTTCGGCTCCGAGCGCACCGGTGCGCCGGTGGTCGCGTTCTGCCGCATCGACGACCGCGAGATCCGCCTGCGCGAACCGATCCTGCAGCCGGATGCGCTGATCGTGCAGGATCCGACCCTGCTGCATCAGGTCGACGTGTTCGCCGGGCTCGGTCCAGGCGGATACATCCTGATCAACACGCGCCGCACCTTCGACGACCTCGGCCTGGGCGATTTCGTGCGCGGCAAGCCGGCGGACCGCCTGGTCACCGTGCCGGCGACGGAACTCGCGCTCGCGCACGTCGGGCGCCCGGTTCCGAACGCGGCGCTGCTCGGCGGCTTCGCCGCGGTGTCGGGCCTCATATCGATCGACGCCGTGGTCGCCGCCATCAACGAGAAATTCGACGGCAAGGTGGCGGAGGGCAACGAGATGGCCGCGCGCGAAGCGCATCGCCACGTGCTGGAGGAAATGAAAACGGTGACCCATGCTCAAGCAAACTGAAGGCTCGCGCGCGGTCGCCGAAGCGGTCGGCCTGTGCCGCCCCGAGGTGATCTGCGCGTATCCGATCTCGCCGCAGACCCACATCGTCGAGGCGCTCGGCGAAATGGTGAAATCGGGCGCGCTCGCGTCCTGCGAGTTCATCAACGTCGAATCGGAGTTCGCCGCGATGTCGGTCGCGATCGGCGCTTCTGCGGCCGGCGCCCGCGCCTACACCGCCACCGCGTCGCAAGGGCTGCTTTTCATGGCCGAAGCGCTGTTCAACGCCTCGGGGCTCGGCCTGCCGATCGTGATGACCGTGGCCAACCGCGCCATCGGCGCGCCGATCAACATCTGGAACGACCACACCGACGCGATGTCGCAACGCGACTGCGGATGGATCCAGCTGTTCGCCGAGAACAACCAGGAGGCGCTCGACCTCCACATCCAGGCCTTCCGCCTCGCCGAGGAGCTGTCGCTGCCGGTGATGGTGTGCATGGACGGATTCATCCTGACGCACGCCTACGAGCGCGTGGATGTCCCGGCGCAAAAGCAGGTCGACGCCTTTCTGCCGCCGTTCGTGCCGCGCCAAGTGCTCGACCCTGCCGAGCCGGTGTCGATCGGCGCCATGGTCGGCCCGGAGGCGTTCACCGAAGTGCGCTACCTCGCGCACGTCAAGCAGATGCAGGCACTCGAATTGATCCCGCGCTGGGCCGACGAATTTCGCGCCGCCTTCGGGCGCGAGGCGGGCGGCCTCGTGCACAGCTATCGCACCGAGGACGCGGAGACGGTCGTCGTGGCGCTGGGATCGGTGCTGGGGACCGTCAAGGACACGGTGGACGACCTGCGCACGCGCGGCGTACGCATCGGCGCGGTCGGCATCGCGTGCTTCCGGCCCTGGCCGCAAGAGGCCGTGCGCGATGCGCTGGGGCGGGCGCGGCGCGTCGTCGTGCTCGAAAAGAGCCTCGCGGTCGGCGTGGGCGGCATCGTCGCCACGAACGTGCGCACCGCGCTCGCCGGCTGGGCGACGCCCATCCATGCCGTGATCGGCGGCCTGGGCGGACGTGCGATCACCAAGGCTTCGCTCGAACGCGTCTTCCTGGATGCGATGGCCGACAAGCTCGACCTGAACACGTTCCTCGACCTGGATACCGCGGTCGTCGAGCGCGTGCTCGCGCGCGAGCGCGACGTGCGACGCAGCGGTCCGATCGCGGAAGCGGTGCTCAGGGAATCCGGCCCCGTCGCGGCGCGCGTGGGTTGAAGCCATGGCCTACCAACCCGTCAAGTTCTATCAGACCGGCACGTTCACGGTCGGCAACCGGCTGCTCCCGCCCGAGACGCGCACGGTGCAGGCGAACATGCGCCGCACCAACTCGCTCAATTCCGGGCATCGCGCGTGCCAGGGCTGCGGCGAGGCGCTGGGCGCGCGCTACGCGATCGATGCGGCGATGAACGCGACCGCCAACCGGCTGATCGCCGCCAACGCCACCGGCTGCCTCGAGGTGTTCTCGACGCCCTACCCCGAGACCTCGTGGCAGATCCCCTGGATCCACTCGCTGTTCGGCAATGCCGCGGCCGTGGCGACCGGCATCGCGGCGGCGCTCAAGGTCAAGGGCCGGCACGATGTGCGCGTGATCGCGCAGGGCGGCGACGGCGGCACCACGGACATCGGCTTCGGCTGCCTCTCGGGCATGTTCGAGCGCAACGACGACGTGCTCTACATCTGCTACGACAACGAGGCCTACATGAACACGGGCGTGCAGCGCTCGTCGGCGACGCCGCCGGCTGCTCGCACCGCAACGACCGAGGCGGTCGGCCGCCAACCGGGCGCGACGTTCGGCCAGGGCAAGTACCTGCCCGGCATTGCGATGGCGCACGGCATTCCATACGTCGCGACCGCCACCATCGCCGAGCTGCACGACCTCGAATACAAGGTGAAGCGCGCGATGCAGATCCGCGGCGCCCGGTATTTGCACCTGTTCGTCTCGTGTCCGCTCGGCTGGGGCCACGCGTCGGAGGATTCGATCCGCGTGGCACGGCTGGCCAAGGAAACCGGCCTGTTCCCGGTGTTCGAGGCCGAACACGGCGAAGTCGTGGGCGTGTCGAAGATCCGCCGCCGCACGCCGGTCGAGGAATACCTGAAGCTGCAGCGCCGCTTCGCGCACCTGTTCAAGCCGACGCCGGACCTCGAGGTCATCGCGCGCATCCAGGCCGGCGCCGAGCGCAACATCCGCAAGTACGGTCTGCTCGACGCCGGGAGCCAGTGATGCGCAAACCATTCGCGATCACGCTCGACCCGGGCTCCAGCCTTGCCAACCATACGGGCACCTGGCGCACGCTGCGGCCGGTCTATCTCGACCGGTTGCCGCCGTGCAACTCGGCTTGTCCCGCGGGCGAAAACATCCAGGGCTGGCTCGCGCAGGCGGAATCGGGCGCGTACGAAGCCGCATGGCGTGTCCTGACCGACGACAATCCGATGCCCGCGGTGATGGGCCGCGTGTGCTACCACCCGTGCGAGACGTCGTGCAATCGCGGGCAGCTCGACACAGCGGTTGGCATCAACGCGGTCGAGCGCTTCCTCGGCGACGAAGCGATCCGGCGCGGCTGGCGCTTCGAGCGCACGGCGGCGAGCACCGGCATGCGTGTGCTCGTGGTCGGCGCCGGACCGTCGGGCCTCTCCGCGGCCTATCACCTGGCGCGCGCGGGACACCAGGTCGAGATCCACGAGGCGGGACCGCTCGCCGGCGGCATGATGCGGTTCGGCATCCCCAAGTACCGCCTCCCGCGCGACGTGCTCGACGCGGAGATCGCGCGCATCCTCGCCCTCGGCATCACGCTGCGGCTGAACACCAAGGTGGAGCGCCTGCTCGAGTCGATGCAGAAAGGACGCTTCGACGCGTCGTTCCTCGCCGTCGGCGCGCACATCGGCAGGCGCGCCTACATCCCCGCCGGCTCCTCGGCGCACATCCTCGACGCGGTGTCGTTCCTGCGCTCGATGGAGGGCGAGACACCGCCGCTGCTCGGGCGGCGCGTCGTGGTCTATGGCGGCGGCAACACGGCACTCGACGTGGCGCGCACGGCGAAACGGCTCGGGGCGACCGAGTCGATCATCGTCTATCGCCGCACGCGCGAGAAGATGCCCGCGCACGACACCGAGCTGGAAGAGGCGCTGCAGGAAGGCGTGCTGGTGAAGTGGCTGTCGACCATCCGCCAGGCGGACGGAGGGTCGATCGTCGTGCAGAAGATGGAGCTCGACGCGACCGGGTTTCCACAACCGACCGAGGAATTCGAGACGCTCGAGGCCGACTCGCTGGTGCTCGCCCTCGGGCAGGACGTCGACCTGAGCCTGCTCGACGGCGTGCCCGGCCTGGAGGTCGTCGATGGCGTCGTCAAGGTCGGGCCGAACATGATGACCGGCCACGCCGGCATCTTCGCCGGCGGCGACATGGTGCCGTCGGAACGCACCGTCACGGTCGGCATCGGTCACGGCAAGAAGGCCGCGCGCCACATCGATGCGTGGCTGCGCGGCAAGCCGCGCGAGGATGTCCCGAAACACGAGCCGGCGACGTTCGACAAGCTCAACCCCTGGTACTACTCCGACGCGCCCAAGACGGTGCTGCCGACGCTGGACCTGATCCGCCGCCAGTCGACGTTCGACGAAGTGGTCAAGGGGCTGGACGAGGTCAATGCGCTCTACGAGGCGCGGCGCTGCCTGTCGTGCGGCAACTGCTTCGAGTGCGACAACTGCTACGGGGTGTGCCCGGACAACGCGGTGATCAAGCTCGGCCCGGGCAAGCGCTTCGAATTCAACTACGACTACTGCAAGGGCTGCGGGCTGTGCGTCGCGGAGTGTCCGTGCGGCGCGATCAAGATGGTGCCCGAGGAGATCTGAAGCGGCGCCGAAGGCCCGCGCCGTGCTTGTCGACCGTCGCCTGCCGCGTCGACGTCGAACGCCGGACGGCAGCGACACGTCCCGGCGTCGATGCGGCACGACCTCGCTCGTGCCACTGCGCGCGCAGGGGTAGTCTCCGCACTGTCGGCACGAGGAGGATGTTCAATTGAGGAAAGCGCGCGCGCTCCGGAAGTTCCTGCTGGCAGGCTTGAGCCTGGCGCTGGGCGGATTGGTGGTCGTCGGTGTTCCGGCAGGGAGCGGGCTTGCCCAAGCGCAGCGGATCGAGACGCTCCCTGGCATGCCCGAGGTCCCGGACCCGCACAATCTCTACAGCGAGACCGCGGCCGGTCGCCTCAAGCCCGAGGTGCGCGAGGATCTGCAGCGGATCTACGTACCCAACCTGCGCTCCAACGACGTCTACGTGATCGACCCCGTGTCGATGAAGGTGGTCGATCGGTTCAAGGTCGGCGTCAGTCCGCAGCACATCGTGCCGTCGTGGGACCTGCGCACGCTCTGGGTCACCAACAACGCCGAAGGGCGCACGGACGGCAGCGTGACGC
>Ga0335077_10005904_pt1 | contig 15072 bp, 16 predicted proteins | sample Lox_Sample_31_FD_207151 | JGI IMG/M metagenome (GOLD analysis project Ga0335077, IMG submission 207151) | Soil microbial communities from Loxahatchee National Wildlife Refuge, Florida, United States - Lox_Sample_3.1 | ecosystem: Environmental > Terrestrial > Soil > Wetlands | place: USA... | reverse complement strand
TGACATTGGCGGCGCGCTCATCCTCGAGCGTCTGGGCGCGTGTGAAAGCAATCGTCTGAGCATCGGGCGACCATACGAGCTCGCCGATGTTGAAGCCATCGTCCTCGGTGAAGTGCGTGAGCGCTCGCGCCTTCATGCCGTGCGTGTCATCGGCGACCCACACGTTACGGCGGCCCTGAGTATCAAAGACCCACGCGACTGCCCTGCCCCGGGGAGCGGCGGCCAAGGATGAGGGAAACGGCGCCTCGAGCACCTGCTCGATCGTAAAGGCGGCGGGATGCGAGAGGGCGACACCGCCGTTCAGTATCAGGGCGCTGAAGCACAGTAATGCCAGTCGTCGATGGAAAAGCACGAGCGAGTCCTCTTCAATCATGTCGGACAGCCGCCTTCCCTGGCGGCGACTGCGAATATCAGCTCAGAAGCGCGCCGAGATCGTCGCTCCGACCGTGCGAGGCTGGGAAAGTCCGATCACGCCGCCCAGGTTCGGTGAGCTTTGGTTCAGGTAGTAGACGATACCGCGCTCATCACCGATGTTCTTGACATACAGTTCGAACGTCCAGCGCGCATCATCAAGACCTGCTCGCAGATTGACGGTGTTGTAGCTGGGCAGCTCCGCCCGCGCCACGGGCTCGGCGCCACCCGGAACCAGGCCGAAGTCGCTGAACCGTGAGCCGACGTAGCTCCACGTCGCACCCGTGAACGCGCTGAAGTCGCCAAAGGCACGCCAGGTGTAGGCGCCGTCCAACGACGTGCTCCACTTCGGCACATACGGCAGCGGGTCACCGTCGTGCCCGCCAGCCGCCAGCGCATCTTCCGTGAGGTAGGCATCGACGTATGCGCCAGTGAGCGTGAACGTGAGGCCGGTCACCGGCGTCGCCCCCAGCGTCCACTCGACACCTTTGCTGCGGGCCGTGCCGCCATTCGTATTGACCCCGAAACCCCCGACATCCTCGAGCAGCTGGATCTTGTGCCAATTGACCACGAAGGCCGCAACATCGATGGAAACACGGTGATCGAGCAGGTCGGTACGCGTGCCCAGCTCGTAGTTCACCGTCGAATCGGCCTGATACGTGGGCGGAACCCCGGTGGTGCCCGGCGGCAGCGCGTTCGGACCTCCCGGACGGTAGCCGGTGGCCACGCGCGCGTAAGCCATCGTGGTGTCCGTGATGTGCCAGCGGGGTGCAATGGCGTAGGTGAAATCGGTTCCAGTCGAATCACCGGTGAACGTCGTGGGTGCTACGAGCAGACCGCTCAGCATCTCGTCGGCCGACTGCTTGTTCTCGGACCAGCGCAACCCCAGTGCCAGATCGAACTGCGGAACGAAGTGATAGGTGACCTGACCAAACGCGGAGTACTCGCGATAGATCGCATCGAGGGCTACGTTCTCGAGCGAGGGCAGACCGGAATCCATTTGGCTCGGGATGAAGTACGTCGGCAGCGTCTGATCCAGAGTCGAGGACTCACGCGTGAAGAACGCACCGACCTGCCATTCGAGTTTCTGCGTGCCCGATGACGCCAGTCGAACCTCCTCGGTCCACTTCTTCACGTTGAGATCGTTGGTCTCCGCGACTCCGGTGGGCTGCATCGTCACGCTGCTCGCCAGGTCACCGTAGGTGAACGTTGGTACCGCCTGTATCGATGTCGCATCAGTGAACAGGTTCTGCTCACTCGACCCATAGCTCGTGATCGAGGTGGCCGTGCCCCAGCCGAGGTTCCAGTCGAGCGTCAGGCTGTAGACCCGGTACTTGAACAGTGATGGCTCGTCGATGAAGCGATGCTGGTCGTAATCGCCGGCGGTGGGGTCGAATTGATTGGGCGGTGGCGCGGTGAAATTGCCCGCCGCACCGACCACATCGACATACGGCGAACCATGCGTGTGCAAGTTCTCACCGAGGGCGCTCACGCGCACCGAGAAGTTATCGGTGGCCTGCCAGAGCAGCGATGCGCGCAGGCCCTCACGGTAACCATGGTTCACATCCTTCTCGCCGAGCGAGGGATCGTCGATGTAACCCGGAAGCATCGTGTAGTAACCGCTGATGCGAAATGCCGCCTGGTTGGTGATCGGCAGGTTAACCATGCCCTTGACCGATCCGGCCGCCTCGCCATGGGCGATGTCCTCGCCGCCGACCTGGATGGCGCTTGCAAACTTCGACGGGTCGGGCGGATTCGTGACGTACTTGAGCAGGCCGCCTTCACTGCCGGCTCCGTATAAAGTTCCCTGCGGTCCGCGCAACACCTCGACCCGCTGCAGGTCCCAGGTGTCGAAGTCACCGGTCAGCAGTGAGCCGTTCGCGAGCGCGTTGCTCGAGCCGAACGGTGTATCGTCGATATACGTGGCCACCGTGGAGCCGACGCTGCCCACGTTCTGGCCGCGGATCGCAAGCCGCGTCTGACCCGGCTGGATCGCTTGCAGCGATAGCGCCGGCACCTTGGATTGCAGATCCTCCAGGTCGAGGATGCGCTGCTTGTCCAAGTCGTCAGAGGTGATAGCGGTGATGCCCATGGGCACATCGTGCAGCTTCTCTTCGCGCTTCTGCGCGGTGACGACGACCTCCTGCAGGGAACTTGCCGCCGCCTGGTCCGCCGAGGCGTCCGCAGCCTGCGCGACGGTTCCCGCAGCGAGCCAGAATGGCAGAACCAGCAGCACACTCGACGGTGAGATTCGCTGCGCCTTGTACATGGTCATTCCCCCGCGCAGGTCGGGTTGCGCTACCCCTTTCGTCTAATATGACAAAAAAATGTCTAAATTCGCAACAATTTTCGCTGCGGGTCGCAAAAGGTAGGATTTCCGAGGTTAGAATCGTTCCGGGCGTGTGCAAGGGGCGGAGGATCGATGGCGGATAAATCGCTGCCGGGGATGTCGGTGGCCAAGCCCGGCGCCGCAGTGAAAGCTCTGCGTCGCAAACATGGCTGGACACTCGCGGAGGTCAGCCGGCGCACCGGACTTACGACGTCGACTCTCTCGAAGATCGAGAACGACAAGATGTCCCTGACCTTCGACAAGCTGGCCCGTCTGAGCTCGGGACTCGAGATCGATATCTCCACCTTGTTTCGTGGCGCGAACGGGGAGGACCCGCACGCCGGCATGGGCGGCCGGCGCAGCATCGCGCGCGCCGGCGAAGGCAAGGCGATCGCGACGAAAAACTATGCGCATCTCTATCCCGCTTGGGATTTGCTGAACAAGAAGATCATTCCGATCATCGCCGAGCTGCGCGCACGCAACCTCGAGGAGTTCGGCGAGCTCATCCGCCACCCCGGCGAGGAATACGCCTTCGTGCTCGAAGGCGAGGTGGACTTTCACACGAGCCTGTACGCGCCCGTGCGACTCAAGGCTGGTGATTCGATCTACTTCGACAGCGGCATGGGACACGCATACATCGCGGCCAGCGCGGGTCCGTGTCGCGTCCTGTCGTTGTGTTCGGCTCCGGAAACTCAGCTGATCGCGACAAGCGAGAGCCGCCCACATGCGGAAGCAGCTCGTAAGTCAACGCCTGCGGCGCGCAAAGGGCGGCGCGGTTGAGAGGCAAGGTTTCGAAGCTGGTCAATACACCATGCCTTCAGGCATCGAGCTCGAATAAGCCGGCGATGGCCCCTGCGCTGACCAGTCTGCCATCCATGGCCCAGGCGCGCCGCAGCACGCCATAAAGGAACGCCGTCGTCAGTCCGAAGAGCAGCATGCCGTTGAGTGCCTCGACGGCACCCATCAGCTGCCAGTGGGGCGCGAGCTGCAGATCGCTGTGACCGTAGGTCGTGATGGCATTCAATGAGTACAGCATGGCGGACTTGCCGTCGCGTACCGCACCGAGGCCCCAGAACACGGCGGCCCAGATGCCGGCCTCGAGCGCATGCAGCAGCGTTGCCAGCAGCGTGGTTGTGCCCATGACCAGCGCAAAACGGGGGTCGAATCCGCGCTGCGCCGTCGCGTCCTTGATGGCCCAGATGAGTGCGCGCCGAATGAGCCCGAGCCCAACGACGTGGAAGATCACGGTGAATACGACGAGCGGCAGGCTCCATGCCCAATTGCCATCCCAGATGAGCGCACTATTCATATCGATGTCCCCCGGCGACGGGCCGTGCTGGAGCCTCGCACGCTCGGGACGCATTCGCCACTCGTCAGGGAGTATCAAGGACACCGTTCATCGAAATTGACGCCGCAATAAGGGCAGAAGCTCACTCTCGGACCCGAGCCCCAGGACAGCGCCAGGGGCATGGCAATCGTCTGACCGAGTCGTGCCGAGCACTTGGGACATCGAACCGCAAACTGCAGTGACAGGATGGCGCCCAGGAACAGTGCGAAGCCGAGCGCGGCGACAATCGGGTCGGGGCCGCCGTTGCTCAGTGACAGCGACAAGGCGATCACCAGCCAGCCGCCAAATGCGACGGCGAACGTCCATCGGACACGGCGCGTCAGATATTCGCGGATGGTCGGGTGCACGGCTCTCGGTGCCTGGGGGCCCACCGAAAACCTTACGCTCCTGCGGCCTCCGCGCCGGTGAGCGGCGTCACACGACGGCGCGCAACGCCAACATGTTTGCGATTACCGTAATGTGAACGAATTCACTGCGCAGGCTCTCGCCCAGGCGACTGATAACGCTCACTCACCCCGGCTCGTAGCCGTCCGGATACGCGAACTCGCCGAGGAACGTGATCTTGGCGCCACAGCGCCGATCGACGCGCCCGAAGCGATTGCGGCCAAACAAGCGGCCCACGTTTCGCATGCCCTGCAGGTCGAGCAGCAGCGTGAGCAGGATGGGCTCAGGTCCGCGGGCCGCAATCAAATACAGTCGGTCACGAATCTTCCACATGGAGACCGCCTCGATTCCCACTTCAGTGGCGAGCTCAGGCGGCCCGAGCAGCCACTGCCAGACGAGAGTCGAGGAATTCACGTAGATGTGCTCGAGTGCCGCATCGGGGCTGTACTCGCAGAACAGACGCTTGCCGAGGAGCTCGCGCGTCTCCGCTATCGGCTCCCCGGGCGGGGCATGACCCGCGACGACCGCGGGAAGCAGAGAGGTGCGCAGATCCGGCGTGCCTTCCTGAGCGACGATCTCGTTCCACACGCTAAGGGCTCGTCCGCGCGCGCGGTCGATGACGTGCGAGAAGGCCATGGAGCCGTCGGGCAACGCGAAGTCGACGAAGAAGATGTCCGACCGGATCTCGACCGCATCGTAAGGATCTTCTCCCTGGAGGTTCGGCGCGCTGTCTCGGCGCATCATCCATCGGACCTTGTCAGCCGAGAACGCCATCGTCAGCGTCACGCCGTCATCGAAGCGCAGACCGAGTGTCTCACCGGACAGGGAAGGCGTGGACGGCAGCCGGTTCGCCATGATGTCCATATCACGCCGCACCGGGGGAGCGGGGTGGATCGGGGTGAGCTCACGCATCTCAGGTCTCCTATTGGTGCAACTCAGTGGATGCCGAAGATCATGCAGGCCAGCCGGGATCGATCCCGTACGGAAGCGCCGTGCCGATGGCCCACACTTCCGCCAGCACTCCGCGCCGGACCTTGAAGACCTCAAAGGCGAGCATGCTATTCGGCCAGCGAAACGGTATTTCACCATCAGCCCGCTTGAGATCGCCGGGATGATCGAACATGACGTGGCACACGACGATCCCACGCGCCTCATCCACAATCGGGAAGCGCCGGCCGCGCAGCGCCTCGATGTATGCGTAATGGCCCGCAGTCATCTGCTCGGCGACGCCCAGTGCCCGATGTGCGTCGAGCTTCGCCAGCGCCCGTGGATCCATCTTGCTGTCGAGCACCCCATTGACCAAGCGCCTGCAGTCCTCCGCCACCGGCAACCGTGAGCCGTCGCTGAGCTCGATGGCATCGAAATAGACGTTTGCGACCTCAGTCAACTGCTCCCGGTCGACTCTTTGCGCCGGCGCCAGTATTTCGTGAAAGGCCGGATGCGCCGCCGCCACGACGCTCGGCTCGAAGAAGCTGCCTCCTCCCCGGATAACCAGCGTCTCGATCTCGGAGATCAGGCGGCCTTCGATTCGCAGGCGCACGCCATAGATCGCCGCGGCGCCCATCTCATCGACCGTGCCCCAGTACTCGACCTGCCCCCGTGTGACATCGACGAAATAGTGTCCCGGCGCCTGTCGCCCACGGATCGTGCGCCACAACCCACTACCGAGCGGCAGCTCGCATGCGTTTTCCGTACAGCGCAATGTCGGTGCGATGCGCAGCTTGCGCACGTCTCGCTCCTCGAGCGCCTCGAGGTAATGATTCATCTCGGCTATCAGCCGCTCGCGTATCGCAAGCGATTCGTCGCTTGATGCCATGCTCAGTTGCTCCGCTCGCAGCCCGCGGGTTGGTCACCCCGCCCGGATCGAAATTGGGAACCCGGTGCCTATCGGACTATTATTCACAGATCCATCTGCTTTGGCTCGTCCTGCTTGGGCCGCTCGGCCGAGCGGTCGGAGGGCGGCTCATGACGCTGAAGGCACCGGACGGCCGCGGACAGTTGCAGCAACGCATCGATGAGTATCTCGATGCGCTCGTCGCGCGAGACCCCACTCGCCTGTCGCTGGCCCCCGCGTTTCGTTTGACGGAGAACGGACAGGAGCTTGCCATCGGCGATGGGCTCTGGGCCACGGCCACCCGCCGCGGCACCTACCGCCACTACGTTCTCGATCCTGAGACTCAGCAGGCCGCCTTCGTGGGCGTGCTCTGGGAGAACGGCAAGGCGGTGATCCTCGCACTGCGCCTGAGGCTCGCCGCTGACGCGCTCGCCGAGGCCGAGATGATCGTCTCGCGCGAGGACATCCTTTTCTACCGTGGCGGTACCGAGGCGCTCGAGGCGCTCGGCTCTCCGCCGCCCATCTGGACCGAGGCGCCCGCTGCCACGCAAAGGGTCGGGCGCGCGCAGATGATCGCGGTTGCGAACCGCTACTTCGACGCGCTCGAGCGCAACGACGGCAGCCGCACGGCACCGTTTGCTCCCGGATGCCGCCGCCTCGACAACGGTGTGTACGCCACGCAAAACCCGAGCCTCGACCAAGCGGGCGCTCCCCCTTTCTACGCGCTCGGGCCCGCGGAGCAATTGCGGCTGGGGTACTTCGTGTTCGTGACGCAGATTCGCGAGCGTCGCTGCCCGGTGATCGACGAGGAGCGCGGCGTGATCTTCAGCTTGCCGCTCCTCGACCACGACGGCACGATTCACGAGGCGCGCCTCACCGACGGGCGCATCGTCCCCATCCGGGTTGTGCAGCCCTTCTCGTGGCAGATCGCGGAGCTCTTCAAGGTCACGAGTGGACAGATTGCGCAAATCGAGGTGGTGCTGAACAAGGTGCCTTACCGGATGCCGTCCAATTGGGCCTGAAGCCTCCCACACGGCCGTTCTACGGCTGGAGGCTGCTCGCGGCGCTGTGGGTAATCCTCTTCATCAATCTCGCATTTCCGGTCTATGGGTTGAGCGTCCTCGACCCGTACATGGCCGCCGACCTGCACCTCGATCGGACGATGATCGGGCTCACGTACGCCGTGTTCATGGCGATGACGGGAATTCCCGCGCCGCTTGCGGCATGGTGCATTGAGCGCGTAGGAATCCGCGGGACTCTGGTCGCCGGCAATCTGCTGCTGTTCCTCGCCTCCGCGGCGATGGCCTCGTTCGTCGCATCACCGTGGCTCATCGTGCTCGTGGCCGGTGCTTTGGTCGGGACATCCGATGCAATCGGTGGACCGGTTCCCGCACAAGCGAGTGTGACACTCTGGTTCGTGCGTCGCCGCTCGTTCGCGCTCGCGATCTTGTTGTCGGGCGGGAGCGTCGGTGGATTCATCGCAGCACCGCTGCTCGATCGGCTCGTCGCGCACTCCGCGCTCGGGTGGCGCGCAGGCTGGTGGGTGATCGCCGCTCTTGCGCTCGTGGCCTGCGCCGTTGGATGGTGCTGCGTTTGGGAGCGTCCCGAGGAGCTCGGCCAGGTCCCCGACGGATCGACGGCACAGCTTGCGGATGCAGAGCGCGCGAGTGGCACCCGAGCGGGGCGTCTCAGCGTCCACGTGACGCGCGAGGACTGGTCACCGTTGCAGGCACTTCGATCGCCGAGCTTCTGGGTGCTGATGGTGGCAGCCCTGGGCTTCAGCTCCGCCCTCACCTTGTTCCTGGCGCAAGGAGTCTCGCATCTGGAGGACTTGCATCATGCGGCGTCCGCCGCGGCGTTGGCCCTGTCGGTGTCGGTGATTTGTGGGCTCGCCGCGAACCTCGTGGTGGGGTTCCTCGGAGACCGCATCGATCCGCGCTGGCTCTGGGTCGGCTGCTCAGCGCTCGATGCTCTCGCGATTCTCGCCCTGCGCAGCGCGCACAGCGATGCCGTGATGTTCAGTACCGCCGCCGCTCTTGGCATCGCGGGCAGCGGCTGCATGGTATGCCTGGTCACATTGCTCGCGAACTACTTCGGCCCACGCGCCTATGCCGCAGTATTCGGCGTGACCTCGGCGATTCAATCCACGCTCGGTGCGATCGCGCCCATCGTGGCGGGCTACTGGTACGACCAGCATGGCAGCTATGGGCCGATCTTCGTCGTGGTGGCTGCCTGGTGCGCCGTCGCAGCGATTATTCTCGCGTGCATTTCGCCGCCCTCGATCGCCGCGCAGCTGCCCCGAGGGAGATTGAGCGAGATTCGACCAGGTTAGGTCAGCGCCAAACCTGCAGCCGGGCACGGTTCTTGATTCGCGGGAACCACAATGGACCCGTCCCGCTCGACTCGCGGCCGCAAGGCCGAACGTCCCAAGGACATTCCCCCGCCGGGTTGGCGCGATATCGCGTGGCGGGTCTGGAAGCGACTCGGCACTGACAACATATCGCTGGTCGCGGCCGGCGTAGCGATGTACGTGATGCTCTCGGTATTTCCGGGGTTGGCTGCGCTCGTCTTCATCTACGGGCTGTTCGCAACACCCGCGGACGTCGTGCACCACATGAAGGACTTCTCCGGCGTTCTACCGCCGGGTGTGTGGGCGATTTTCAACAGCCAGCTTCAGGCGCTCGTGCACCACAACCAGAGCTCGTTGAGCGTGGCGGCGGGCGCCGGCGTGCTCGTATCGCTCGTCAGTGCCCGCTCGGCGATGTCCTCGCTCATGTCGGCCACGAATATCGCGTATGGCGAGCGTGAGAAGCGCGGCTTCTTCATGCAGATTCTGCTCTCAATCGTGTTCACGCTGGCCGCCATTGCGGCTTTCCTGGTCTTGCTGGCGGTCGGTGTGGCGCTACCGGTCGGATTGCGAGTTCTCGGTACCAGCCAGTGGACTCAAGATCTGATCGCGGCTCTGAGGCTCCTGCTGCTGTGGATCCTCGCGCTCCTGGGTCTCGCGGTCGTCTACCGCTACGCCCCCTCACGCGAGCGTGCCCAATGGCGCTGGCTCACATGGGGCTCGGTAATTGCTGCCACACTGTGGATCGCCGCCACGGCGGCTTTCGCTTTCTACGTGAGAACGTTCGGAAGTTACGGCAAGACCTATGGTGCCCTTGGAAGCGTGATCGTGCTCTTGATGTGGTTCTACATCGCGAGCTTCATCGTCGTTGTGGGCGCCGAGATCAATGCCGAGATGGAGCGTCAGACTTACAAGGACACCACCGTGCGCGGCGGAGCACCGCTCGGAGAGCGCGGCGCCTACGCCGCCGACACCGTCGGTCCCTCAGTCGGCCAGGGCAACCCGATACCGCAAAATCCGGGCAGCGAACAGAGCCATATCAGCAATCGATAGTGCAGCCTTACCCCATTGCGCGGCGGTATCGGTATCGGAGCCTTAGATCGATAGCAGCCGCTCGAAGAAAGAGCGATAGCGCCGCAGAGTGATCCGCAGGGTTTCGGTCGATGCCTCGCCAGTGCGGTGCAGCTGCTCTTCGAGCTGCGCCCGTTGAGCCGCAAAGCTGTCCGTGAGGTTGCGCATCACCTCCTCGACCAGCTCGTTCCCGCGTTGCACGGCCCGCCGGGGATCATCGACAAAACCGCCTTGGACGTCCGTCCAGCGCGACCGATATTCCTTGGTCAGCTGTGGCGCAAACAGTGCGTCAAGGGTCTTCTCGTCCTCGCCGGAAGCCGGCTGCGCTGACGTCGAGGGCTCATCTTCTTGCGCGCGCTCTTGCGCGCGTTCTGGCGCGCGCCGAGTCGAGTCGCGAATGGGGGAATCGCTCTCTGAGCGCGGCGGCGTCGAGTCCGCCATGTTCGGCCGACCGCGCTCGGCGGGCTCGTTGTTCATGTCTCTATTCATATCTCTATTCATGATTGCACCAAAGGTTTCTTGTCGGGAGTGTTCCTGCGCCCGTCCTCGCGAACTTCGAGCAACTCTTCGAACAGCGTTCGATAGAGGACTACCGCCTTGCGCAGCTCCTCGGTGCTCGCCTCACCGCGCTGGTGCCGATCGGCGATCGCATGCGCGGCGCGATAGTTCTGCACGACAAGCGGGTGATCGACCGAGATGTCCGCGGCCCGGGCATCGAAGTCGCTCATGGGATAGCCGCGCCTCACCATGAGGTCGCGCACCAGCCGGTCGGCCTCAGCCACGACTTCCCTGGGCTCATCCACGAAACGGCTCTGCAACGCTCGCCAAGCGCGACTGAAGTTGGCGGCCTCGGATGCAGGCAGTGGCATGATCTTCAAGCGCTCGACGCGCTTCTCGCGCGCGCGCAGCTCCGCCTCGGCCTTCGCGCGATTCCCGCGCTCGGACACTACCCGCTCATATTCCGGCCCGAAACGTCGCTGCAGCCGGACGGATTGTCGGCGGCGCTGTTCTCGAACGATGAGCACGCCCGCGACGATCACCCCGATTACGACGATGACCGCCACGATGATTCCAATCTCCGAGCTATTCATGCTCTGCACCCTGAAGCCTCAAGTAAGGGATGCCTTAGCAAATGCCGTACCGATGCCATTCGAGTGCGCGCTCGCCTCGGGCTTCCGCGGCGCGATCGCGGGCGGCATAGCGCTTGCGTGGCTGGTAGGTGCCCGGTGGAGAGGCGACAGGAGGTCAGCTCGTGAAAGCACTTGTCTATAACGGTCCGCGCGACGTCACGATCAAGGAAATGCCGGACGCTCGCATCGAGCAGCCGCTGGATGTGCTCGTGAGGATCACGAGTACCAACATCTGCGGATCGGACCTTCACATGTATGAAGGACGCACGGACCTCAAGCCTGGTCGGATCATCGGACATGAAAATCTTGGCGAGATCATCGAATGCGGCAAGGCCGTGGCTCACATCAAGATCGGCGACCGCGTGTGCGTGCCCTTCAACGTAGCGTGCGGCTATTGCAAGAATTGCGAGCGCGGGCTGACCAGCGCATGCCTGACGATGAACCCCGGCTCGGCCGGCGCCGGCTACGGCTATGCAGACATGGGACCCTATGAGGGTGGGCAGGCCGAGCTGCTACGCGTTCCCTATGGAGACTTCAATTGCCTGAAGCTGCCCGAGGATGCACAGGAGAAGGAGCAGGACTACGTCATGCTCGCGGATATCTTTCCGACCGGCTATCACGCGACTGAACTGGCAGGCGTCGCTCCCGGGGAGTCGGTAGTGATCTATGGGGCGGGGCCGGTAGGACTTCTGGCCGCCTACTCCGCGATGCTGCGCGGCGCAAGCCAAGTCATGGTGGTGGACCGGCACCGCGACCGGCTGCAGCTCGCCCAGAAGATCGGCGCCATCGCGATAGATGACTCCACGGGCTCACCCGTGGAGCAGGTCCTGGAGCTCACGCAGGGAGAAGGCGCCGACAAGGGCTGCGAGTGTGTCGGCTATCAAGCGCACGATGTGCAGGGTCATGAGCATCCCAACATGACTCTCAACCAACTGGTCCGCAGTGTGCGTCCGAGCGGCGCCCTAGGCATCGTCGGCGTGTTCGTGCCTGAAGATCCCAAGGCGGCGGGTATCGATGCAAAGCAGGGCCGGATCGCCTTCGATCTCGGGGAATTCTGGTCGCGTGGACAACGCATGGGCACGGGTCAAGCGCCGGTCAAGGCCTACAACCGATATCTCTGTCGACTCATTCACGAGGGACGCGCGAAGCCCTCCTTCCTGGTCTCGCACGAATTGCCGCTCGAACAGGCACCCGACGCATACAAGCACTTCGATGCCCGTGAGAATGGCTGGACCAAAGTGGTGCTGAAGCCACTGACGAGCGCCGCCAAGACCAGAGACCGGCAGCGCGCGCAATCCACCAAGGCGTATCCCTCGCCGCGTGCCCATTGGGGATTAAGTTGAGCCGCCAGTGCTGCGCAGCTCGTGCACGTCCCAGTGCTCGATGCGCAACAGCGAACCCTTGCGCAGCAAGGGCCGATTGGGAGCACAGCAACCGCCGTACCGGCCCTTGAATCTCTCACGGACCACCCCATTCTCGAGCGCAGGTGGCCCGTAGCTCGGGCTGCCATTGTTCATCAAACCCTGGAGGACGTTTCGATGGCAACCCGAACTGAAACCTGGTCCCTGGTCTCTCAGCTGCAGAACGAGATAAATCGGGTATTCGGCAGCGTGCAGAATCCCGAAGGCAGTAGCGCGACCGCCGAATGGATTCCGGCCGTAGATGTCGCCGAATTCAACGATCGATTCGAGCTGTTGGTCGACCTTCCCGGGGTCGAGCCGCAATCCGTAGAGATCACGCTCGACAGCGGGGTGCTCACCTTGGCGGGTGAACGGCGCGAGGAAAGGAACGTGAGCGCAGGCGCAGACAGTGCCATGCCACAACACCAGCGCCGCGAGCGGCACCAAGGCCGTTTCTATCGGCGCTTCATTCTGCCGGACACCGCCGATACGCAGAACGTGAATGCGACCGGCCGCAATGGAGTGCTGGCGATCTCGATCGCCAAACATCCCAAGGCACAGCCGCGGCGTATCTCCGTCAAGTAGCGCGGGCGCAGCGCGGGGGGCCCGCAGCGGCCCCCTTTTGACATGTCGGTGGTACGCCACGCATAAGCGGAACCTTGACTCGGGCTCAGGCGTTTCGGCAAGCCCGGATAGGCTCCTCCTCGTAATCGCCGACGGGAGTGGCTCTTCTTTGGACGCATGGCGAGCGGCGTGGCCATCGGCATCGCATCGGGTACGGCAACCACATGGCTGACCGACCCGGAGTACTCGCGCAGTGTCTGCCCGCCCCGGTGCGATTGCCGCATGGCAAGCGCATCCAGTTCCTCGGGCCGGCAGTGACTGCATTCGCGACGTTCGCGTTGCTGGGATTCTACTTCGCGCTCGCCCCCGGGCATCCTGCAGCACCGCCTGCATGAAGCAAACCGTGCGGTCGCCGGCGCGATCATCCTCGAGCTCTGCCTCGCGGCCGCGCTCGGCGCTCTGGCGGGCCGCACCCTGAAGAGCTGGTCGGGACCGCGCTGAGCGGCGTGTGCGCCGGACTCTGATAGCGCCTGCGCAGCCCTTCCCACGAGGCTCCGGCGGTTGCATCATCCGGTGTCCGGCAATCTTGCACGGTGGCGGCGGGATAAACGATGGCTAAGGCATATTGGATTTCGGCATACCGTTCGATACGTGACCAAGAGGCCCTCGCGGCCTATGCGAAGCTTGCAGGCCCGGCACTTCTGGCCGCGGGCGGGCGGTTCCTGGCGCGCGGCTTGCCCGCGCGGGTCTACGAGAGTGGACTCGAGCAGCGTACCGTACTCATCGAGTTTGACAGCGTCGCGCAGGCGATCGCCGCGCATGATAGCCCTGCCTATCAACGCGCACTTGTTGCACTCGGCAATGCCGTGGATCGCGATATGCGCATCGTCGAAGGCAGTGATTGACGGTAGGGTACGCGCGCGGGGGTCTGCTCCAACTGGACACCACTATGGCTGCATGGCTCAGCATCCGAGCGATCGTCTGTGTGGCGGTCATCTCAGTCGCCTGTACGCACGTGGCAGGGGGCGCATGCAAGATCGCGCTGGTCGGCGAGCTTAGGGTCGATACGACCCATAATCGCGTAATCACCGAGGGCGAGATCAACGGTCAGTCGGTGAAGGTGCTCATCGACACCGGCTCGCAATTCACTTTCGTCTGGGAGGATGCAGCACGCCGCCTCAATCTTCCGATACAGGAAATGCAGGGCGTGCGGATTTACGGGGTTGGCGGGCGGTCCAAGTCATCCAGGGCTCTGGTAAAGCACCTGCAGGCCGGCAAGTTCTATGCAGACGACTTGAACGTGGTCGTCCTTGACAGGGGCGCGGTTCACGATTCGGCATCGACTGCCCTGGTTTTGGGAGATGACCTGTTTTCCCACTTCGACACCGAATTCGATTTGGCGCACGGAAGGATTCGGCTGCTGCGCACGGAGGGCTGCGAGCCTGGCCAAACGCCCTATTGGGCCAAGGAATACTCCATGGGCGAGCTGGAAGGTTGGGATGTGCTGCAGCCGCAGATCCGCATGAGGGTGCTGGTCAATGGCAAGCCCATCAGCGCGGTATTCGATACGGGTGCACCGACCTCGATCATCACCCGGAACGCGGCGGAGGTTGCCGGCGTAACGCCATGGCTCGAGGCCGGCAAGCCCGACACGAAAATCGGCGGGACGGGTTCAAAGATGGAGGATAGTTGGATCGGTACGTTTGCGAGCTTCTCGGTCGGCGATGAGAGCGTCAAGAACGTCGCCTTGCGGATCTCCGACATGTTCAAGGCCGATAGGGAAGTCCAGACAGGCTCACACATCGCTGCCGCACCTGTCGGGCTGCCCACCATGCTCGTCGGGTGTGACTTCTTTCTGGCCCATCACATGCTGGTGCTGAGCACCATGAAGAAAATGGTGTTCACATACGATGGGGGACCCATATTTCAGGCGACGCAGACCAATCGACCCGTCCACACGGACGCCGAGCCGGCTGTGACTCCGCAAACGCCCGCTGCGGACGCCAACGGGCACCTGTAAGCCCTTGAGCGTATTGCTGGCTCGCTTTGGATTTGCCATGTTGGGGGTTGCCAGCGCTCGAGCGCGCGTACGATGGCACGCGTGCTCACCTGGCAGCCGCGCCCTCGCTACGGCACCTGGCCATGAGGCACCTTCCAACCCAAGCGTCTCAAAGCATCTGCCTGGCCGCCCTGCTTCTCTCGGGGTGCAATGCCAGAGTCATAGTAGTCAGCGTCAATTCGGACTTCACGCAGC
>Ga0335077_10005902_pt1 | contig 15079 bp, 10 predicted proteins | sample Lox_Sample_31_FD_207151 | JGI IMG/M metagenome (GOLD analysis project Ga0335077, IMG submission 207151) | Soil microbial communities from Loxahatchee National Wildlife Refuge, Florida, United States - Lox_Sample_3.1 | ecosystem: Environmental > Terrestrial > Soil > Wetlands | place: USA... | reverse complement strand
GTCGATCCTGGGGTCCGGCATCAAGGCATCGGGGCGCAACTGGTTCGGGCACTCGAGAAAGCCTTGTGGGACAGGCATCAGCGGGTTCTGATCGCAGATGTGTGGCGCGATGCGGAGGGATTCTATCGGTCAATTGGTTGGGAACCGCCCTCCGCCGTGCTTTTCAGGCGGCGACTGCAGCCGGAGAGCGCCTAAGACCGTGCTTTTTCGAGGAGTGCGCTGTGGCCGCTCTTCAAAGCCGGCCGCTCGAGGGTCATGAATCCGGCATCGCGGGCAGCCCGCAATTCGGTTGCGAACAACTGGCTTGTCACATGCCCCCTGGGTTCCGCCAACAGCAGCCGCGAGCCGGGTTTGGACACCAGCGCAGCCTCGCGAAAGAACGCGGCGGCGGATGGCAGTTCGTGGACTACCGCGAATGCCAGGGTGAAATCCACCTTACCCGCCAGATCCCCGACGCCCAGCGACTCCTTCGATGCCAGACGCAGATCGATCCGGTCGAGAATGCCTGCCCTGTCCGCGCGGCGACGCAGGCTGTCCAGCATGCGCGATTGGACGTCCACCGCGACCACGCGACCCGACTGGCCCACCAGGCGCGCCAATTCCAACGTGAAGAAGCCCATGCCAGGGCCGGGCTCGAGCACCACCATCCCGGGGCGCACATACGGAGCCAGAACCCGCGCCGGTTGATACAAAATCCGCCGCACGGGACTTGCCATCAGGTAACCGACCCACCACGGACACACCTGGTGGGATTCCGCACACGTGTTGTTCTCCATTTGGTCTCCTCATAGGGACTTACGACCGTACCGCTGTTCGAGTTCCTGGCTTAAAAGCTATAGCGCACCGTGAGAATCGCGTGCGAGTTCCGGTGGTATTGCCCCAGAAAATCGCCATTCGCGCCGCCAATCCATACGAAGCCGGCAGTGAGCCGCCAGTGCTGGCCGAACGCCTGCGTGTATTCGGGCTTCACATAGGCGCCCTGTCCGTTCTGCCGAACCACTGTTTCCAGGGACACGCTCCGATTGACGTCGATGGTGTAGCCGGCGCGCGCTACGAACGCGCGGGTGGATCCTCGCACCGGCGAATAGGACAGGGCCGTGCCGTGTTCCGTGATCACCTGGCCCGCGTAGCCGCCCACAAAGGACCACTCACCCGCCTGGCGCTCGAGTTGCAAAACGAAGAGCCCGTATTGGTCGGACTGAGGAGTCGTCGAGGTGAAGTACGCGGTTTCGGCTTTCAGCGTGACGAATCGAAAAGGAATGGCGGCGTCGGCCCCGTACATGCGCATCTGCGGGTAGAAGCGCTGCGCCTCGACACCAAAAGGAGCGAGCTGCAATTGGGCGCGATAGAGTGGCAGATGGTCGTAGCCGTTGTAAAAGGAGAACGAGAATTCGGCGGCCTGGCCGATGTGGTTCCATCGGGCGCCGAACTGGGGACCTCCCGGAAAGTCGGGCGCCTGTTCCGTGATGGGGATTCCTTCCGGCAGCACGGCCCATCGCTGATTCAGGAGCGGAACGCGGCTGGGCGTCAGTCGCGGGGAGAAGACCACGTCGATGGTATTGGCCTGATCTCCATACGTGACACGCGCCGCGGTGATCGCCAGGAAGTCATTATCGACTACGTTGATGAAGTCGCGCGGCGCGAAGCGGTCGGTGGGAACGAGTACGTCAGTCTTCCCCCAACGGATGAACTGCTTCCCGGCTTCGATGGTGAGCTTGCCGCGCGAGTATGTGGCGCTCAGGCGGCGGACTTCAAACGCGGGACGCCGCCGCTCGCGGTCCCAGTAGGAAAGGCCAAAATCGCGTTCGGTATCGAGATGGGTATCGGTGCGGGCATCGAACGCGCCTGCCAACCGGAAGTAGGGGCTTACTTTATAGAAGGCTTCGTAGCGGAAGAGCGCATCACCGACGATATGCGAGCTGTCGTTAGGCGCGGTCTGCGGATAGATCTGCGCGGAAGTCTCCAGAAATCCGCGCTGCGTAAAGTCCTGCGCGGCTACGAGCGAGGTAAGGAATGCCAGAAGCAGAGTGGCGCGCGCCACGTCATTGCTCCCGCCGCAGCGCCTGCACGGTGAAATCGTCCTCCTTTATCGGAAGGTTGTATTCCAGCTTCTCCAGCCGCATCACCGTGTGGCTGTTCCGCCGGAGATCGGTCATATCCAGCACACACGCCGTCCAGATGCCTTGCACGTTGCGGATATCCGACTGCCGCAACCGGCGCACCAGTTGATCCTTGACGAAATTCTCGTACTGCGCCGCCACATAATTGTCCTTGCGGACCCACACCCGCGACAGTGTATACTGCGACGTCTTCCCTTGCCGCGGCCGCGTCTCAATCCGCCAGCAGGGTGTGCCGTCGATTGCTTCTTCTCCCGTTAGCTTGTAGTCGAACTGATCCACGTCCCGCTCCTCCAGATCTTCAAAGCTGAAGTCTGTTCCGAAGAAGCGGGTGGATCGATCCTGCAGCGCGATGCGGCGGTCCCGGCCGATCGCGGGCGTCCACATCCACTGGTCGGAGGAGCGGTCCGGGTGATTGACCACCAGCAGCGCCACGCCCTTCACCTCCGCCGGAGAGATGAAGCGGATCACCGCCTTGCTCTCGCCGTAAGACCCAATCCGATACGACTGCCACGCCTTGGAAGTGACCTTGCCATTGGCCGCGGTGACCTCCAGGACCCCCTCGTAGTGCTGCGAGTTCGAGCGCCCGCGCTTCTGCGCCTCCGCGATGATCTGGCGGGCATCCTGGGCAAAAGCGGGTGCGATCATCAACAGCGCAAGAGCGGCTCTATTCATATTCCAATGCCTCCACCAGCGAACCACGCACGGCGGTCTCCGCGGGAGCAATCGCCGAGACTACCGCGGCGCCGAGGATCACAGGAACCAGAATGGCGGCAATCGCGGTCGGAAACTCGTAAGCCAGGGGCAAACCGGCGAACCCGTGGGCCAGCACCTGCAATTCGTAGTACAGAAAAATGCATCCCACCCCAATACCGAGCACCAGCCCGATCGTCCCGATGGAGATCGCTTCGAGCCAGATCGTCCCGCGAATCTGCGAGCGTAACCCGCCCACTGCCCGCAACACACCCAACTCGCGGCGGCGGTCCGAAATCGACACCGTCAACGTGTTGACGATCCCGAGCAGGGCCACCACCATCGCCACGATCACCTGTACGTAGGTCATGCCCAGCCACGCGTCCGCGACCTTCATGACATACTCCTTGATCTCGGCATTCAGCATGATAAACAGCCGGCGGTGATTGCCGATGCTTTCGTTGATGCGGCGGCGGACATCCTCGGGTGAAACACCCGGCTTCACATAGACGCGGACGACGTTGGCGCTGTCGTCATGGAAGTAGCGTATGTAAGCGGTCCGATCGAGCAGAATGGCGCCCAGTTGGTTGGAGTAATCGCGCACAACTCCCACCACCGGAAGTCTCAAGTCGCCCGACGGCACCGGGATGTTGATCGTATCGCCGAGATGAATTCCATCAAGCTGCATCAGGTTCTCCGCGATGATCACACCCTTTCCGTCCGCGGCGAGCCGGTCCATGGTTTGTAGATCTCCGGCCACCACATGACGGCGTACGCGCCGGCCGATCGCGGCCAGGTCGGCGCCGATGATCATGACCGGACTGCCCATGAACTCCTGCCGGATCGTGCGGACTGGCTGGACCTCGTCGATTCCCGGGATGGCTTGCAATTCGGGAACGATCGCGGCCGGAAAGCGGAAATCGGTGGAAGCCAGATTCGACGTGGCAGTCACGAACAGATCCGGGTTCAACGAGCCTTCCATCCATTCGCGGAGCGATTCCACGCTGGAACGCGAGATGCCTCCCTGCGCGACCACCAGCGAGAGTGAGAGCATCAGGGCTGCGACCGTGGCAGACGTGCGGCGCGGCGCCTGGATGAGGCTGTCGGCGGCCAGCGCGCCTTCGATCGGCCGCAGCCGCTTGAGTGGACCTCGCAGAAGCCGCGACAGTTCCAGGGACAAAAACGGCGTCAGCAGGAGGCAGGCCAGCACGGTGAGAATCCAACCGCTGTAGAGGGCCGCCCGATACTGGGCGAACGGCAGGCACGCCACAGCCACCGCCGTCGCAATCAGGGCGGCGATGCGCCGCGCGCGGCTCTCACCCGCCCCCAGCACCTGGTAGCGCCCCTTCTGCAGGGCCTGGATCGGCTCCACGCGTGCGGCGTTGCGCGCGGGAATGAAGGCCGCGATCATGCTCACCAAAACACCCAGAACGATCGCGCCGAGCACCACCCGCGGATCCACCAACACGTCCTGCGTGTTATTGGGTACGCCGTACATCTGATCCATCAATTGGCCGGTAGCGCCGGTCAGGCTGCGCGCGAAGGCCAGACCCACTAACGCGCCCACGGACGATCCGATCAACCCCGCGATGGCGCTCTCCGCCAGAAATAACGTCCGGATCTGCCCTCGAGTCGCCCCCAGCGCCCGCAAAATGCCGATCTCGCCACGCCGCTGCGTCACCGCGATGGAGAAGGAATTGTAGATGATGAACATCCCCACGAACAGAGCGAACATGCTGGAGATGTCCGTAGCCGCGGTGTAGACGCCCAGCAGCGATTCGAACTGCCGCCCGCGGCCGGAAGGAGGTTCCACCAGGAAGCCTGGACCCAACGCTTTGCGCAATGCGGCTTCGCCTTGCGCGAGCGAGACGCCTTCCTGAAGCCCCAAATCGATGCGGTCGAAAAGCCGCCCTCGTCCGAAGACCTTCTGCGCGGCGTAGATGTCCATGATTCCCAGGTTGCCACCAAAGGCCGAAGCCAACCCTCCCGCTTTCAGAATGCCGCGGACCGTGAACTGCTTGGGGCCCTCCATGGTGTCGAACGCGATCTTGCTCCCGGTGGTCAGCCCGTTTCGAGAGGCGAAATCCCGGGTGATGATCAACGAATCGGGCTGGGCCAGAAATACCAGCGGGTCGTCGATCACGTCTTCGTCGCCGTTTTCGAAGTCGTAATCGCGCAAGCTGCGGTCGCCGGTCATATCAACGGCCAGGATGAGGAGCTTGCCTTGCCCCCGGAGATTGGTGTCCACCGAAGCCTCGATGGCTGGCGCCGCGGCGCGGACTCCGGGAACCGCTTCGACCCGCTCCAGGACGTCCTCGGCGAAACCCGAATCTCCGGCCGTGACTTGCAACTGCGTCTTACCGGCGATGCGGTCCACCGTCTGGTTGAACGACTGCACCACTGACTGGTTGGCCGTCTGCATGCCGACCAGAAGTGCCACGCCCAGTACAATGCCCGCCGTGGTGAGGGTGCTCCGCAACAGGTGCTTGCGGACATAGGGCCAGGTAATCAGGCGCAGAAGGATCATCGGCGAACGTCTCCGGCGATGCGCGCGTCGCGCAGCGTGACGGTCCGGGGGCAGCTTTCCGCGACCGTCAGATCGTGGGTGACGATCAGGATGGTGGCATTCAGCCGCTGGTGCAGGTCGCGGATGAGGTTCAGGATTTCGGCGCCCGTGTGGGTGTCCAGGTTGCCGGTCGGTTCGTCGGCCAGCAACACCGGCGGGTAGAAGGCCAGGGCGCGGGCGATGGCCACCCGTTGCCGCTCGCCGCCCGAGAGTTCGTCCGGAAGGTGATCCAACCGCTGGTCCAGTTGGACCATTTCGAGCAGCGTCCGCGCCCGCTTGTCGATCTCTTTGCGCTTGAGGCCCTTGAGGTGCAACGGCAGGGCCACGTTTTCGAGGCACGTGAGGCTGGGCAGGAGATTAAAGAACTGGAAGATGAAACCGATCTTATCGCGCCGCAGCCGTGTCAGATCGTCATCCGTAAGCGCGGCGAAGGGTTGTCCGTCGATGCGGATTTCGCCCGAGGTCGGCCGGTCCAGCCCGCCGATCAGGTTGAGCAGCGTGGACTTGCCGGAGCCTGACGGGCCCACAATCGAGACCATCTCCCCGCGATCGATCTGCAGATCGACGGAATCGAGTGCCACCACCTGGCGTTTGCCGTTGTAGTGTTTGGAGACCCCGGAGAGGGCGATCATCTATTGATCTGATGATACCGAAGACCGGCAGATTCAGGGTTCGAGCCTGCCTGGGCTTCAACCCGCGGGCCACTACCCCACTGAAGCCGGGCGCGGCTGAAAGTCTGCCGCACTACCCGATTGCCGCCAGTGCCTGTTCGAAGTCGGCCAGAAGGTCGCGCCAGTCCTCGATGCCCACGGAGACCCGCACCAGCCCATCGGTGACTCCCGACTCCGCCAGTTCGCGGGCGCTCATGCCCGAATGCGTCGTGCTCTTGGGATGGCAGGCCAGGGTTTCCACGGCGCCCAGCGATACCGCATTCCTGGCGATCCGCACGTGCCGCAGGAACTCGAAGGCCGCCTCTTTGCCGCGGCGGAACTCCAGTGAGAAAATGCCGCCCGGGTACGCGCACTGTTTCTCGAAAATGCGCTTCTGCTCGGGGTCGTCGAACAGGGTCGGATAGATCACGCGTCTCAAGTGTTTGTGCCCGGCCAGGGCCTCCGCCAAACGCTGCGCGTTCTTACTCTGCCGGTTCATCCGGATCGCCACCGTGGGGAGCCGGCCGTCCAGCATCCAGCATTCGTCGGGCTGGAGAATGTTGCCGAACATGCCGCGCCGGCTGCGGATTTTCTGGATCATCTCCGGGGTCTTCGTGATCGCCACCCCGCCGAGCATATCGCTGAAGCCCGAAAGGTACTTGGTGGCCGAGTAGAGCACGATGTCCGCGCCGAGTTGCAATGGATGCTGAAAGCTCGGCCCCAGAAACGTGTTGTCCACCATGATCACCGGCCGGTCGGGCCTCTGTAACGCCGTAACGGCGGCACGCTCAATGTCTGTCATGATCAGCGTCGGGTTGGCCGGGGTCTCCAGGTAGACGATGCAGCAGTTTTCCGCCGAGCGGATGGCTTCGTCGATGGCCGCCGCGTTACCCGAGGGCACCGCGATTCCCCGCACCCCAAACGGCTCCAGAAACGAATGAATGAGTCCCGTAGTGCCGCCGTACAGCGGCGTGGTATATACGATCGTGCTGTCCGGCTTCGCGAATGCGAAGAAGGCGGTCATAATGGCCGCCATGCCGGAGTTGAAGACCGCCGCGTCGGTGGCCCCTGCCTCGAGCGGCACGATCTGGTCTTCCAGGATCTCCGCATTGGGATGCGAAAAACGAGAGTAGATCAGGTCTGCGCGCTCGCCATGAGCAGGCAAGATTTTCCCCGTGGTGATTGCAAATGCCCGTTCCGCCGCCTCCGGGCTGGCAAAGGAATACGTCGAACTGCGAAACACAGCCGGCCTTGCCGAGCCGAACGACAGGCTGGGATCGAACCCCCGGGTGAGGACCGCCGTCCGCGGCCGCACCGCGCCATGACCGTTCCCTTGATCCGCCATCTATAAGCCTCCACCACGAGTTTAGCCCACTGCGAGCGAACCATGCACAACAAAAAAGTGGTGTTTTGAGGCTGGCAATCAGGAGGCGCCATTGCAGAAATTTTTGAGTATGCTTAACGAATACACAAAAGTGGCAGGCACTTCCGGCGGGATTCAGGTCGCCAGGTAAGCGAATGGGAGTAACGGAGAGACCTGCGGGAGCCTGGGCAAGCAGAGTCCAGTGGCCCCGAATGCCACACACGTGAGCGCTGCCAGCGCCGCCATACCGGCGCCGGCGCTTCTTATTTGGGCAGACATCCCGCGCACAGGCGCGGATTCAAGGGGGGAGACTTGAGAATCATCAATTGCTTCAGGGCAGCCGCATTGCTGGCGCTATCGTATTCACTGGCGCCAATCCCTTCCAACGCACAAACCGCCGCCACAGGAGGAATCCTGGGGGCCGTCACCGATGCGACCGGCGGCCTGGTGGCCAGCGCCCAGGTGGAGCTGATGAACACCGAGACCGGCGCGAAAAGCACGACCGTCGCCGGTGCTCAAGGGCAGTTCGCTTTTCCAGGTGTACCGCCGGGAACCTACTCGGTCACGGCGCAAGCGCCCGGATTCCGCACCGTCACCGTGAACAACGTAAACGTCCAGGTGAATGCTACCGCCAGCGTGAACATCAAGCTCGAGGTCGGCGAGGTCTCGTCGAAGGTCGAGGTCTCCGCGGAGCAGGGGCAGATCGAACTGCAGACCGCCGATGCGAGCGTGGGCGACGTCATCGGCTCGCAGCCGCTGCTGCATCTGCCTACGCGCCTTCGCCAGGCCCAGGAACTGCTGCTGCTGCAGCCCGGAACCACGCCGCAGACCGGCAGCGACAACGGCGGATCCATCGCCGGCGCGTTAAACGACCAAACCACTTTTACGCTGGATGGCATCGACATCACGGACAATTCCACGAATTCCACCATCAACAGCGACCAGGGCGCGCGTCCGGTGCTGACCTTCTCGGTGGAAGCGACCGATGAATTCCGGGTGGCCGTGGCGAATGCCAACTCGACCTTCAACCGCGGCTCCGGAGGCCAGGTTAGCCTGGTGCAAAGAAGCGGCACCAACCAGGTTCACGGCTCGCTCTTCTGGTACACGCAGAACAGCGTTCTCAACGCCAACAGTTGGGACAACAACCGGTTGGGCACCGCCAAGCCGCACGTCGAGGACAATCGCTACGGCGGACGCGTGGGCGGGCCGATCATCCGTGACAAGACATTCTTCTTCTTGGAATACGAGGCCCGGCGCTACCCCGAAACGTTCCCGCTGACCGCGACGGTGCCTACCGCGTCACTGCGCCAGGGAATCCTGCAATTCCGCGATGCCGCCGGGAATATCGTGGCCTACAACCTGGCAACTTCCACGCTCTGCGGAGCGCAGGGCAACCAGCCGTGCGATCCGCGCGGGCTGGGAATGAGTCCGACCATCCAGGCCATGATGGCGCTCGACCCGGTGGGCAACAACCCCAGCGGCGGCGACGGCTTGAACACCACCGGCTTCCGCGGCAACGCCCGCTCCCCGCTGACCGACGACTTCGTCACCGGCCGTTTCGACCACAACTTCAATTCGAAATGGCACGCCAACGCCAGCTTCAGCTATTCGCGCGATCTCGGGTACAACTCTTCCCCGCTCGTCCTCGATATCCGGAACCCCAATAACCTGCTGAACGAAGACTTCACTCCCAACTGGACCAACGCCATCATCGGCGGATTGACGGGACAGTTGTCGAGCACCCTGGTGAATACCATCCGTTTCGGAGACGTGCGCAATCGCAACGGCGGCCTCCGCCCGCAATTGTCAACGATCGCTTCGGAGCTGGCCCTGCCGGGAACCAACGATGGTGGCGCAGGCTACGTAGCGGTGACTCCCAATACCTTCACGCCGCCCATCAGCATGAGCAATACCGTCCGCACGCAGTACAACAACAACGTGAACCTGCAGTTTACCGACGACCTGAGCTGGACGAAAGGCAAACACCTCATCCAGGCGGGCGGGAACGTGCAGCGCGTGCCGCAGTTTCACATCCACACGGGAAAAGTGGGCGGCTCGGTGAATTCGCTGAACGCCACGCAGACCGCGGACTCTTCGTTTCTCGTGATCCCCGCAGCCGACCGCCCGCCAACGTGCTCCACTACGCTTACCACGAATTGTCTGCCGTCGTCGTTGACGTCGAGTTGGGACTCCCTGTATGCCTCGGTGCTGGGACTGATGAACGACGACAACACCTTCCTGGTGCGCAACGGGCAACTGCAGGCGCAGCCCTTCGGCACGCCGATCTACATGAATGCCCTTTCCTACTTCACCTCGTTTTACGGCCAGGACACGTGGCGCATCAGTCCTTCCCTGACGCTGACGGCGGGCCTTTCCTACAGCTTTCAAACCCCCTACAATTTCTCCAACCAGGAGGAGGCGCTGCTGGTGAACGCCACTAACAACCAGCTCATCTCGCCGCTGGCCTACCTGCAAGCCAAGAAGGCCGCGGCGGACCAGGGGCAGATCTACAATCCGCCGCTGGGCTTTCTCCCCGTCACCCAGTCCGGACGATCGAGCGTCTACAATACCGACTACGGCGACGTGGCGCCGCGAGTGGCTCTGGCGTGGAACCCGTCGTTCGATGGCGGCATCCTCGGAAAGGTCTTCGGAAAGCGAAAAACCGTCTTGCGGGGAGGCTTTGGACTCTACTACAGCCGCTTGAGCAGCGAAGACAGCGTGGTCACGCCGGGCCTGACCGCCGGCTTCAGCTCTTCGATCACCACTGCCTTGACCACCTGCGCCGCTTCGGGCACTCCGGGCGCGGGCTGCAACGCCACCGCGACTGCGAACCCCGCACAGAGTGTCTTCCGCATCGGCCAGGATGGCAACATTCCGATCCCGACCTTCCCTGCTACGGTCACCAGCCCTTACGTCCCGGCAGGCAACTACAGCGAGCTGATCTCCTTCGGGATCGATCCCTTCATCAAGAACCCGAGGATCTACGTCGGCGATTTCACCATCCAGCGGAATGTGGGGCACGGAGTGTTTCTCGAAGTCGGATGGAACGGCCGATATGGCCGCAGCCTCTACTCCAACATCGGAATGGGCGCCAGCCCCTATATGTTCAAGGACAGCGCTTCCGGACAAACCTTCGCCCAAGCTTACGATGCCGTCGCCAACCAGTTGCGAGCCAGCCAGCCGGTTACCGTCCAGCCATGGTTCGAGAACCAGTTGCCGAAGGCCGGCACACTGAACGGCTTCGCTTCGACCACTGCGTTTCTGGCCAGCCGCGAGGCCACCTTCTTCACCACGGGCGCCGTCGCGAATCTCTTCGACAGCACCAGCTCCAGCCAGCCCGGTTTGAACGCTCTGCGATCCCAACTTGGATTGCAGCCCTACGACGAGACCTCGGTCAACGAACTGCTGGAAGTGGTCAACGAGGGATGGTCGAATTACAACTCGCTGCTGCTCACGCTGCGGCGCACCGGCAGGAACTTCACCTTCGACGTGAACTACAGCTTTTCCAAGTCGCTCGACACCGATCAGGGCGTGCAGAACGACTCCTCGACTTTGCAGAATCCGCTCGAACCCGGGGTGGTCTACGGGCCGTCGAAGTTCGATCACAAGCAGATCCTGAACGCGCTGTTCGTGTACAATCTGCCGACCCGCTACAACGGCTTGCCGGCTGTGGTGAATCAGATTCTCGGCGGCTGGCACGTTTCGGGGATTTTCACCGCGTTGAGCGGCGCTCCGGTGTACGTGTCGGAAGGCAGCCAGGTCTGGGGCGGCGGGCAGCGGTCGGTCTTCAGCACTCCCGCGGTGCCGCTGGTGCCGGTCTCGTCGATCAGCACCGGGCTGAACCGGAACGTCACCGGTTCGGGCGGAGTCGGGACGCAAAGCAACCCGGCTACGGGAGGCACGGGGCTCAATCTCTTCTCCAATCCCCAGGCCGCGCTCGCCGATTTCGGATACGTTCAGCTCGCTTCCAACGCCGATGGGTACGGACACCCGTTGCGCGGGCTGGCCTTCTGGAATATCGACAGCGCGATCGGCAAACGATTTGCGCTGGCGGAGCATAAGTCGCTGGACTTCAATTTCGACTTCTACAATATGCTGAATCATCCGAACTACAACAGCTCGGCTGGATCGCTGACCGGCAGCCCGGTGGGCTTTGGCAACATCTCCAGCACCGTGGTGCCCGCCAACCGGCAGGCCAGCAGCCGCTGGATCATGTTCGGTGCGCGGCTGGAATTCTAAAGGAGAAATCGCATGCTGAAAATCGAGCCGAAATCCATCGGCGCCATTCTGGGGCTCGCGCTCCTGCTCCCCGTGCTGGCCGCTCAGGAACGGCCCATCGTCCTCAAGGTGAGTACCGCCTTCGACGGAAGAGGCAAGACCATCCGCAATACCACAATCGTGGTGCAGGGGGCGAAGATCCTGCGCATCGGGGGCCCTGTGCCCCAGGACGCCATCACGTATGACCTCACGAGCCTCACAGTCTCGCCCGGATTCATCGACACGCACTCGCACATCATGTACCACTTCGGCGACGATGGGCGGAACGGCGGCCGAGGCGAGTCCCCGGTGCATGCCATGCTGCGCGGCGTGGACAACGCCATCCTCACACTGAACGCGGGGTTCACCACGATCCAAAGCCCCGGGCAGGCGGCCGACAAAGAATTGCGGGACGCCGTCGCCCGCGGCATCATTCCAGGTCCCCGGATCCTCACATCGCTCCAGCCGCTGATGGAGAATAGCGGTCCGCCCGAAAAGCTGCGCGAACTGGTGCGCCAGCGAAAACAGGATGGCGCCGACTTCATCAAAATCTTCGCTTCGAAAAGCATCCGCGAAGGCGGCGCACAGACCATGACCGACGAGCAATTGCAAGCTGCCTGCGGCGAGGCCAATATGCTCGGGCTGCGCACGCTGGTGCACGCGCACTCCGCCGAATCGGCCAAGGCGGCTACGCTCGCCGGCTGCACCTCGATCGAGCACGGCGCTTACGTCACCGACGAGGTGTTCGATCTGATGGCGCAGCGCGGTACGTTTTACGATCCCAACATCGGGCTGGTGCTGCAGAACTACATCGAGAACAAACCTAAATTCCTGGGCAGTGGGAATTACACGGAGGAGGGCTTCGCGTTTATGGAGAAGGGGCTCACCATCACTCGCGACACGTTCAAGAAGGCTCTGACGCACAAGAACCTGAAGATCGTCTACGGGACCGACGCCGTCGCCGGGGCGCATGGGAGGAACTATGAGGAGTTCGTCGTTCGCGTGCGCGATGGCGGCCAGGACCCGATGGCCGCCATCGAGTCGGCCACATCCATTTCGGCTGAGTCGATGAAGATGCAGGATCAGATCGGTTCGATCGCTCCCGGGATGCAGGCGGACATCGTCGGCTTCGACGGAAATCCGCTGCAGGATGTCACGGCCGTCCGCCGCGCGGCGTTCGTCATGAAGGGCGGGACGGTGTTCAAGAATCGTGCCGTTCATTAGGACCGCGCGGCGGTCGGTGCGAAGGAATGGAATGGCTGAACTACCACCATCTCCTGTATTTCTGGATGGTCGCGAAGAAGGGCAGCATCGCCCGCGCCTGCGAAGAGCTGCGGCTGGCGCAGCCGACCATTAGCGGACAACTGCGGGCTCTCGAGGAAAGCCTGGGAGACAAGCTGTTCGCCCGCCAGGGCCGCGGGCTGGTGCTGACCGAGGCGGGGCACGTCGTCTATCGGTATGCCGAAGAGATCTTCGCTCTCGGAAGCGAGCTGACGGATGTGCTCAAAGGCCGCCCGCGCAGTCGCCCGCTGCGGCTGATCGTGGGCGTGTCGGACCTGATTCCGAAACTGATCGCCTATCGCATCCTGGAACCGGCCCTCGCCCTGAAGGGGGGCGTCCAGATGGAGTGCTACGAGGACACCCCTGAGAAGCTTCTTTTCAGTCTCTCGGCTCACGAGTCCGACCTTGTTTTGACCGATGCGCCCGCCCATTCCGCGGCCCTCGTTCGCGTGTTCAATCATTTGCTGGGCTCGTCCAAGGTAGCTCTGTTCGCGTCGCCGCGGCTGGCGAGTTTCTACCGCAAGAGGTTCCCGCACAGTCTGACGGGCGCTCCGTTTCTGCTGCCCATGAGGAATTCGGCTCTGCGCCAGATGATGGACCAGTGGTTCGAGGCGCATTCGATTCGGCCGCGGATCTTGGGGGAGTTTCAGGACACCGCGCTGCTCACGGCGTTCGGACAGGCGGGAGCGGGGATCTTCGCGGCGCCGGTGGCGATTGAACGGGAGGTCCGGAACCGCTATCGCGTTGCGAAGATCGGGGACATGGGCACGCGCGTCACGGAGTATTACGCGGTCTCCGCGGAACGCAAGATCAGGCATCCGGCGGCGACGGTGATTGCGGAGGTGGCCAAGAACAGATTATTCGGCATGCACTGATCGGGAGGCGCTCGCGGCGCCTCCCGCTTGGTGAGTTGTGGTTAGCTGCCGACCTGGAGGTGATTCGTGACCGAGAAAGCTCCCGGCACGCTGTTGGCCTGCAGGTTGGCAATGGTGCGTTCCATCTCGCTGCCCACCATACCCTTCAGCGTCACATGGCCATTCTCGACGATGATCCGGATCGGAGGGTTCGGATTCAGACGGTAACGAGCCATAGCCGGCTGCCCGTAGATGGCCCTGTAAGTGGCCAGGCGGATGCTATTGTCGGAACGCGACAACGGCAGCACCTTGATCTCGCTGGTGACGGATCCCACTCCTTCGACGCCGCGAACCACCCTCTCTGCGTCGGTCTTGAGAGTCGGCCAACTCACCTCACCCATCAGCGTTACCTGGTCGCCATTCACCTGGAAAGCGAGATGATCGAACACCCCGTAGTAGGCCAGCTTGAGCAATTCACTCCGGACGCGCTGTTCGAGGCTCTTCGCCGGTTTGGCCGATGCGCGCGCGGCTTCCCGGGCCATCAACATCTTGACCATCGGGTCGGCCGGCGCGGCATCCAGCAGGTTCAGCTTCTCGCGGGCCTGCGCATAATCCAGATTCACGGACACCAGCGTTCGCGCCTGGTCGGCATAAGCGTAGAGGTTGCCGACCGCATCGCGATACTCCGGGGAGGGCAGCATGCGCTGGTTTTGGTTCAGGCGTTCAATGGCTTCGGTCGCCTGGCCGGCCATCCCGGCCAGCACCGGCTGCAGGCGATCGATGAGCACCTGCTGCCAGGGCAGAGCCGCCGCGCGCAGGTCCTGGAGTTTCCGGAAATCGGCGCCCATGGCGTTGATCGCCTCCTTCGCCCCGTTCAGTTCGGTGGCGTGGGTGGTGTAGGACAGACGCGAGCCCACGCGCGTATACGAGTCCAGCCGGTCGGCATGCTTGCCGGCGATGGCGGCTCTCTCCGAAATCTGCTGTAGCAGCCTCCCGGCTTCCTTCTGGGCGGGGGTGACCGGCATCGCCTGTTCGAAGGAGCCGCTCGAGCCCGGAAAGGGCATCGTGGTCTCCGCAGGTGCGCCAAAGAGTTGGGCGGCCGTGAGTGCGGCCACCAGAAACGTAGTCGCGTATCGGACAGTGTTTTTCATGTGATTTGTATCTCCTGAGTCGATATTACGAGAACCCGACACATAGGACAAATAGATAGTTTAGACGGATTCCATCGAGATAAACGATGTTTCGCCAGGAGCATCCTGATTCGATATCATGGTCAACAGCATGAGCCGAGGAAGCGA
>Ga0335077_10005901_pt1 | contig 15081 bp, 13 predicted proteins | sample Lox_Sample_31_FD_207151 | JGI IMG/M metagenome (GOLD analysis project Ga0335077, IMG submission 207151) | Soil microbial communities from Loxahatchee National Wildlife Refuge, Florida, United States - Lox_Sample_3.1 | ecosystem: Environmental > Terrestrial > Soil > Wetlands | place: USA... | reverse complement strand
GGGTAGGCTTGCGGACACCGATCCGTGCCGCTCTCGCCGCCCAGTTCCAGCACCCGCGTGCCGAGACCTCGCAGGAATGTGCGGTCATGCGAAACGAATATCATGGTTCCTTCGAAGTCCTTCAGCGCATCGACCAGCATCTCCTTGGTGGCCAGGTCCAGGTGATTGGTAGGCTCGTCCAGCACCAGGAAATTGGGCGGATCGTACAGCATCCGCGCCATCGCGAGGCGGGATTTCTCACCTCCCGAAAGTGCCCGGATCTTCTTATCCACATCCTCACCCGGGAACTGAAATGCGCCGGCCAGTGTGCGCAGTGAGCCGATCCCGTCCTGCGGAAAATCGTGCTGGAGCTGTTCGATGATCGTCAGGTCCGGATTGAGCACATCGAGCGATTGCTGAGCGAAGTATCCCATGCTCAGGCTGGCGCCCAGCCGTACGCTGCCGGCATCCGGCGCAACTGCGCCGGAAATCATCTTGAGGAGGGTGGTCTTGCCGGCCCCGTTTCTCCCCATCACAGCCCAGCGCTCTCCCCGGCGGATCGTCAGGCTGAATCCCTGGTACAGCACCCGCGGACCGTAGCGCTTGTGGAGATCCTCCAGCACTACCACCTGGTCGCCGGAACGTGGAGGAGTCCGGAACTCGAACTTCACCACCTGCCGCTTCTTCGGCAATTCGATCCTGTCGATCTTGTCCAGCGCCTTGATCCGGCTCTGCACCTGTGCCGCCTTCGCGGCGTGCGTGCGGAAACGATCGATAAAGCGCTGCTCCTTGGCCAGCATGGCCTGCTGCCGCGCGAAGGCCGCCTGCTGATTGCTCTCCCGGATGGCGCGCTCGCGTTCGTAGAAGTCGTAGTTGCCCGAGTAAGTGATGATCTCGCCGCCGTCGATCTCCGCGATTCGCGACACAATCCGGTTCATGAACTCGCGGTCGTGCGAAGTCATGAGGAGCGCACCGGGATAGGACTTCAGGAACTGCTCCAGCCAGATGATCGACTCGATGTCGAGGTGGTTGGTCGGTTCGTCCATCAACAGCACGTCGGGCCGGCCGAGCAGCACCCGGGCAAGGGCCACGCGCATCTTCCAACCGCCCGACAATTCGCCCACATCGCCATCGATCTGGTCATCCTGGAAACCAAGGCCGTGCAGCACCTCGCGCGCCTGCGCTTCGAGCGCATAGCCGTCCAGATGCTCGTACTCCTCCTGTACGTCCCCGAAGCGCGCGAGGATGCGCTCCATCTCGCCCGCCTGATCGGGATCTTCCATCGCCCGATGCAGGCTTTCCAGTTCATGGTGCAGGTCGCCTACGCGTCCGCTCCCCGCGATCGCCTCATCCAGCACCGACCGGCCCTTCATCTCCTCCACATCCTGCCGAAAATAGCCGATCGTCAGGCGCTTCGGAATGGAGACTTCGCCTTCGTCCGGCGCCTCTTCGCCCACCACCATGCGAAACAACGTAGTCTTGCCGGAGCCATTCGGTCCCACCAATCCCACCTTCTCACCAGGGTTCAACTGAAACGATGCATCCACGAAAATGAGCTGCTTGCCATATTGCTTGTTGATATTCGAAAAAGAGATCATCCGGAAAAACCACGGTAGCAGAGCGGAGCGGATCATTCAGGATCGGGTTCCAGAGCAGCGCTGCTGTGTAGCATGATGGACTCTCTCGAGGAGGTCCGCCACGCGGTCCGAAGCCTCTTGAAGGCCCCCGTTTTCACCGCTACCGCGACCCTATACGCTTATGGCAGCCTCTTCTTTCACAATCGAAGCAGATTTGCACCCGTTGGGCGTCGGCCCTATCGTGAGCGCCAGGTAGGCAGACGGATGCTGAGCCTGAGGGTTACGAACGACCCCGCGCGGGGTTTGATGATTCCCACCACCACGAGGAACCCTCCTTGATCGTCGTGGTAGGTGGCACCTATCTCGAGCAGATTCAGGGCTCGGAAACCGAACATGGTCCCGGGCACATGCTCTCCTACCAGGCGTTCACCACGCATTCCCGGCGTTTTGGATCCACCGGCACGCGCAAGCTGGTATTCACGCCGGACGCGGCATCGTTCGAGTATCTGAGGAGTCACGGCATATCGGTCGATACCGCCCGTTACGTGGGCTCGCCGGTGATCTCACGACTGGCACACCGGGCGATGGCGGAGATGGAGAAGGATGATTCCTTCACACCTCTCGCCGTGAAATGCCTGCTGTTGGAACTGGTAGCGCCTTGAGGGCCGGCAAGCACCCTGGCAGGTAGCCAGGGATTTCGCCGCCATTTCGGCACCACCGTCGGTGCCTGCCATCGGCAGATCCGTCTCCAGCACGCCGAGGCGGTGCTGCTCCGCAAGAATATGGACCTCACCGGGATCGCTCTGGCCTGCGGTTTCGCGAATCATTCTCACTTCCGCCGTCCTTCAAGGCGGCATACGGCATCGCTCCCTCGCAGTTTCGCTCGCAACGGTCCTGGTACCGAGTACAATCAGAGCTCACACAGGTGACGAATGGGTTGGGCTGTTTATGTGGAGAGTTTTGGCGAGACGAAGCGTACGGGGATATCCAGAGCTGAGGTGCGCTTGCTGTTCCCGGTGGTCGAGGAGAAATCGGAAGCGAATTGCTGGAGTGTGCGCTACGATGAGCGGAACTCCTGCGACGCCGGCGTGACTCCGATTGCCTCGAACCCGGAGGCGATCAATGGCCTATACGTGGACAAGCCCTGCGCCGACCTGCGGTTGTGGCAAGCCTTGGTTTCGTTGCTCCGCATGGGGTCGTTCTTCTTATTCGGACCGGGCTCTCCGCCGATCGTGGCTGACCCGGGAGTTGCCGCGAGTCTTCCCGACGAAATCATCGAAGCCCTCGGCTCGCCCAAGCTCGCGGCGACCGCGGAGGACGTTCTTCGCGTCCTGGAGGCATAACACGGTTGGAAGATCGCTGCGAGGGGGGAGACCGCTCCAGCCGCGCTTTAGTTCAGTCAAGTTAGCGCGAGTCGCCGCGGGTGCCGATGAACAGGAAATGATCCGAATACGCCATGCCTTCGACTGTCTTTCCGGTGGCATCGATCAGGTCGAGCCAGGCTGCCTGGTCGTTCGCGGATTTCGATCGCCATTCGTCCTGCCAGGGTGAGGTGAACGACTCCGCGCCCGTGAGCACGGATTCCTGGAAACGGGACGTCATGAGCTCCCGAAATTCCGCGATCGTCGTCAGGTGGGCCACGCCGAGCGGCGGCGCGTGTTCCGGGTCGAGCGCGCCGGTAGCCAGGAAACGCTCCAGAAAGTTTTCCCCGGCCTCATCCGTCACCGACACCCGTTGCTGCGCGGCCTCGAATTCCGCGGCGAAGAACTTCGCCGAATACGGATCGGGCGAGCGGAACATGTCGCGGAGCCAGGTGATCCGATTGATTCCGGCGGCAGCCACGATGCCTCCCGGCTTCAGCACGCGCCAGGCTTCGTCTACGGCCTTTTGCCGTTCCCGCAATTCGCGCAAATGGTAGAGCGGGCCCAGCAACAAAACGGCTTCCACCGAGCGATCCGGCAGGGGCAGATCGGTGGCCGAGCCGTGATGGGCACTGGCGATGTTCGGCGCCATTCCGGTACTCGACAGGTGCGCCTGGGCCGCTCGAAGCAGGCCTTCGGAGACGTCAACCAGATGCAGGCGGCAGCCGCGGCGGGCTAGGAATCCGGAATAAAGCCCGACGCCTACGCCGACTTCGGCTACCTCGGACCCCTGGGGCACAAAGCGTTCCAGGTACCGCAGCGTGATCGCATATTCTACCGGGCAGAATCGTTCGAGGCGCGCGCTTTCCGCCTCGATCGTGCGATCGTAATGGCCGCCGGCGGCCGCGGCGTCGCCTTCGATCGGTCTTGGCCGGCTCATGGAGTCAGTATACCGGGCGGTTGCGTGCCATTCTAAGAGAATGCGCCGGAAGGGGCTCTGGGGTGAGCCGGATTTTCTGAAGCTCTGGGGCGGCCAGGCGGTTTCCCACCTGGGATCCACGATTACCGATGTGGGGTTGCCGCTCACCGCCATCATGATCCTGAAGGCGTCGCCGTTTCAGATGGGTCTGCTGAGCGGAGTGGGAGCGGTCGTCGTCCTGGTATTTGGCCTTTTCGCGGGTGCTTGGGCGGACCGTCTTCGGCGCCGCCCGATTCTGATCTCGGCCGACCTGGGCCGCGCCGCGATTCTGGGGACGGTCCCCCTGGCCGCCGCACTTGGCCGTCTGAGTATCGCTCAACTGTACCTGGTGGCGGCCTCCGCCAGCCTGCTGACCACACTGTTCGAGGTCAGCTACCAGGCGTATCTGCCGTCGCTGGTGGAGCGCGAGAATCTCGTGGAGTGCAACAGCAAGCTGGCATTGGCGCAGTCGGCCGGCGACGTCGGTGGTCCGGGTCTCACCGGCCTGCTGGTGCAGTGGATCACCGCGCCGATGGCCATCCTCTTCGATGCTGTGTCGTTCCTGGTGTCGGCACTCTCGATTGCGTCGATTCGCAAGCCCGAGCCTCCTCCCGGGCACAGCGCGCATGGGAATCTCGGCCGGGAAATCGTGGAGGGGATGCGCGCTTCCTGGCACGATCCGATTTTGCGGGCGCTGGTGCTGCGAACCGCCACGGCAGCCTTCTCTCTCGGCTCTTTTGCCGCTCTCTACATGGTTTTTGGAATCCGCGAACTGGGCTTGAGCGCGGGGCTTCTCGGCGCGATCATCTCCGTCGGAGGCGCCAGCAGTCTGGCCGGAGCGTTTGTCGCGCCGCGGCTGGTGAGCCGGTTCGGTTTAGGACGGACGATGATCGGCGCCGCCGTGGTGACGGGCGTTACGACTCTGCTGCCGGCCCTCTCGCGAGGACCGGTGGCGCTCGCGGCGGCGGTCCTCGGCACGGCACAGCTGTTCGACCTGGCGTGGCCCATCTACCACATCAACGAGATAACCTTGCGCCAGGCGGTCACGCCAGACCATTTGCTGGGCCGTGTGAATTCCGCAATGCACTTGCTGTTTCGGGGGCTTGTGCCTGCGGGAGCGCTGGTGGCGGGCGCGATCGCGGAAGTCATCGGGATCCGGTACACGCTGCTCTCAGGCGCGCTCTGTTACCTGCTCTCGACGCTGTGGCTGATCTTCTCGCCAATCCGACACCTGCAGAAGATTCCCGAAGTGAGGAAAACGTGAGGGCGCAGATACTTCTCGGTTTTCGAGGCTGCGAAAGGCTCTTACGCACCAACCAATACCTCTGCCGCCGTCAGCGCATAGATCTCCGCGCACTGCGTGATCTTCCGAATCGGCACGAACTCGTTCGGCCCGTGCGATACCGTCAGCAGTCCCGGTCCGTACGCGAATGCCGGTATCCCGCGAGCCGCATAGAAGCGCGTCTCGAGCAGCCCGGGGCACATCTCGAATGCCGCGTCTTTCCCCGTCACCCCGGCAATCTGCCGCGCCAGGATGACGCCCAGCCGATCCTCCGCGGAAGTCGCCGCTCCCGCCTCCTCCTGCAGGGTCTCGATTTCGAACCCCTCCAGCGCCTCGAGCAGCCGCCGCTTCTCTTCCTCCAGGCTCTCCTCCGGATTCGTCCGCCGGTCCACTGTGAACGAGCAGAAATCCGGTGTCACGTTGAAATTCGTGCCCGCCTCGACCCGTCCTCCAATCAGCAGTATCGATCTTCTCGCCGCCGGCGGAGCGATGTTCTGCCGCGTCTCGCGCAGTTCCACCTCCTGCTTGACGGCCGCCAGCCGCGCTATCGCCGGCAGCGCGCGCTCGAAGGCGTTCACCCCTTCGAATTGCCGGCCCACATGCGCCGCCTTGCCCCGCATCGTGGCGCGCAGCGAGATCGCTCCGCGGTTGGCGTTCCAGATCAAGCCGCCGGTGGGCTCCGGCGTCAACATCCCGACCGCGTCCTTTCCCAGAAGCCCGCGCGCCCGCAGGTAGCGCGACCCGTGCGGCCCGGCAGTCTCTTCATCCGGCACCAACACGATCCCGATCCGGCCATTTTTCAGGAGTCCCTTGTCGCGCGCCGCGGCTGCCGCGTAGATCATCGCCGCCAGGCCGCTCTTCATGTCCGAAGAGCCCCGGCCGAACAGGTTGCCGCCCTCGATCCGCGGCTCGAACTGTTCGCGGCTCTGCGCCGGAACCACGTCATAGTGGCCGCTGAAATAGAGCGTTCGCCCGCCCGTCCCAACCGACGCCAGGACACATGCGCCTTCGCGCCTTATATCGTCAAAGCCGAGCTGCTCCAGTTCCTCGCACAACGTGCGGGCGCAGTCCTCGTAGCGGCTGCCCGGCGGGTTCTCCGAGTCGATCGCGATCAGGCGCATGGTCAGATCCACCATCGCCTGCTCGCCCATGCCGCGCATTCAGCCTCGCATTCCCCGGAACAGCGCCGCGTTCTCGCGCACGATCCGTTCCGTCGTCGCCGGGTCCGGCTCCGTGTTCCAGTCTCCGCGCTCGTGGCTCCCGCCCAGCAGAATGCCGTCGTGGCGCGGAAACATGTAGATGTCGCCCGGCCCCACCGTCATGTACCCGACTTCGGGCTGGGGCAGCAGGAAGCTCAGTTGTCCGCGGATCGGCGTCACTTCGCCATCACCGAACAGTTTGCCCGCGCCCAGTCCCGTGCAGTTGAAGAGCAGGTTCTCGCGCAACGTCATCAGCTCTTCGCGTGCCTGGAACTCGCGGATCACGATCCGGCCCCCGCTCAACTGGTAATCTCGAATCAGAGCATTCAGGTAAATGGCCGGCTCGATCAGCATCGAATACCGCTGGTAGACGAACGGCACGTCGAAAGGATGATCTTCCCGCGCGAGCTGTTTGGCCTCGGGATACAGCACCTGCACCGCGGCATACGGGCTGTCCGGCCCCGCCTCTCTCCGCGGTCCGTCCCGCGACAGCGAGTACAGCGGCATCCAGCGGACCCCGTACAAGTCTCCCGTCATCGACTGGTACCGCCGGAACGCCAACCGGCTGGCTTCTCCGAACTGGCGGCGGAATTCCGGCGCCACCTTGTCGGAATCGTAAACCGTCACCGGGTCCCACAGCCCGCCCGCCACGTTCGAGGTCACCGACGGCGGCATCTCCCGCGCGTAGATCACCGGACTGTAGCCGCGTTGTTGCAGCACCCTGGCGGTCGAAAGGCCCACCACGCCGCACCCGATCACCGCGCAATCCCGCGCCTCCGACCGGGCCGCTTCGTCCACTGCCAGTTGCGCCGTCCCCCACGACAGCGTGATGCCCGCGCCTCCGTGGCCGTAGTTGTGAATGAGGGTCTTATCGCCGAGCTTCTCGCCGCGGACCACGAACCCCGAAGGCCGGAACGGCCGCAATCCCACGATGGTGCGGATCACCCGCGCGGGCGATACGTTCACGCGCGCCAGCGCCGGGACTGCCGGCCGGGATGCGATCGGAACCCGCCGCGCCGCACAGCCCGCCAACACCAGCCCCGATGTTCCCAGAAACGCCCGCCGCGAAAAGGCCATGAAAACATCGTAAAGCAGGCGCTACCCGAACGTGAACGAAAATGCCTGGACTCCCGGATCCAGGAATTCGATCTCGAAGGTCCGGTCCCCAATCGGTCTTTTTTGCCGGATGAGCTGATACATCCGCGGCTCACGAACCTCGCCCGAGCCGTCCGGCGCGGTATCGATCCCGGAGTCGCTGCCGGGCGCCGCGCCATCCAGTGTCACGCGAAAGCGGATAGGCGCGCCGTTTTTCGCCGGCCCCAGAACCATGTGCAAATCGCGGCTGTGGAACCGGAACACGATCCTGCCCGGCGCTGCCTGCAGCACGGACTTCTCGGTTTCGGCCGTCCAAGATCCGCCCAATCCCCACTGATTCAACGACGGACTCGCAGGCGCGCTGTAGGTCTTCCGGGTGTCCGGCGACAATCGCTCGGGAGATGCAAAGCGCTCCGTGCGGCCGTAGCCGGCATAGGTCTCCGGAGACCGCACGTCCGCGCTGGGAGGCAATTCCACTCCATCGGCCGAATTCGTGATCAAGCTTCGATCGCGGAGGATCGCGCCGTTCTCGATCAGCAGCTCCTGGATGACCCGCTCGGACTTCTCGTATTCGCCCTCGCCGAAATAGTGAAAGCGGACTCTGCCCTTTCCGTCAATGAAGTAATTCGCCGGCCAGTAGTCGTTGTGGAACGCCTGCCAGATGCGGTAATTGGAATCCAGGGGGACCGCGTAAGCCGTCAGGTGCAGGTCGCGCAGCGCCTGTTCCACGTTCGCGGTCTCCTTCTCGAACCCGAACTCGGGCGTGTGCACGCCGATCACGACCAGTCCCGCATCTTTGTATTTCTCGGCCCACGCTCTCAGGTACGGGAGCTCTCGCAGGCTGTTGATACAGGAATAGGTCCAGAAATTGACTAATACCACCTTGCCGCGCAGCGACTTGCTGTTCAGCGGCGAAGAGTTGAGCCAGGTTACGGCGCCATCCAAACCGGGCATGCGTTCTCCTCCCGTTCCGGAGGCAAGTGCGGCGGCCGAAATCCAAAAGGCGAGCTTCTTCATCAGGAAACACCTTGCCACCGTCGAACCAGCAACGGGCCGGCCATTTGAGGCTGCTGGAAACAAAGCGGCTGGAGCGGAGGCAGGTGTTGACGGGCCATCAGGAGGCGATATCCCGACACCGGGAAGTCGCGCGTCAGCGCCCCGCCAGGACGGCATCCACGACGTTTTGCGCGCAATCGTCGAATCGCCGCTCGCCTTTCATACAAGGCTGCCATTCCTTCTCGAAGATCTGGGGATAGCCGGGCCAGGAGCGTTCCCACAGGCCCTGCGAGGCCGCATACGGGACGTGGCCGGGAGCGTCCTTGGCTACTGCGTCGGCTACAATCTGGCCGGTCGTATAGAACAACATCGCATGCCACAGATCCCGCCGGGGCAGCAGCTTGCCCCTCCTCCGCGCGTCGTCCGAGATGGTCTTCTGGAGTTTCGCCACGAGGCTGTGCGAGGCTTCGTGGAACAGAATCTCCAAGCCGTCCAGGCCCGCGTTCCCGGGATCGCTGCTGGAGATGGCGGTGCGGGTCGGAAACAGAGTCGTGTACGCATTGGCACGCTCTCCATACCAGACGACATCGACGCGGATCGGCTCGTCGGGCCACGGAGTTTCGTACGCCGCGGCGAGGCGGGGAATGATCGCGGACGCATATTTCTGGATGAGGGGAGTCTCGGCCGCGATCCACGCCTCGTTCGTTTTGGAGTGCTGCGGCCACCAGTGGGCGCGATAGACCGGCGCGGCCTTTTCCATCGCGGCGCGCAGTTCGGAGTCCAGCCCTGCGGCCGCCAGCGTCGCGTCGTTTTCATGGTCCTCGATGGCGTCTTTGATCGTGGCCATCTCGCGGCGCAGACGGTCCTCTCGGAATCGCATCTGGTAGAAGCGAAGGGCCTCGGTCCACGCCGCCCGGTCGGAGCCGGGAAGCGTTGCTCCTTCCGCCGCCGCGGAGCTTCGATCGAGCAGAAAGTGATGCAGATTGGTCCAAAAGCCGTTGTGAAAATCGAACGGTAAGACCAGCAGGAGCATGCCTGCGAGAGGTTTGCCGGACACGCTCTATAGACTTTCCGGGTGGGCCCTCGGTTAGCGGAACCGGCAGGGGGCTCGGCTTACACCGTATATCGCTTCACCTGAATCTTCTTGTCGTCGAAGATGCCCAGACCCAGCGACCCCGCGATCTCGATGTGCTCCACCTGGCAGTTCAGGTAATGGCTCGCATCATCGGGCTTGGACAACGCTATCGATGCCATCCCGACCTCCGCGCGCTTGGCGTCGATCACCTTCAATCCGGTCTTATCGAGCGCCACCGGGTCGGTCGCGAAGTAAATCGTCTTGTGCTCCCACATGAACTGCGGGCGCGCCGGAGGACCGCCGTGATACGACGCTTTCACCGCATCGCAGATATGCAGAACGGCTTTCTCGCGAATCACCGGCAGGCTCACGACGGAAGGAATGAACATTCCGCAGGCGTTCGCCGTGGGGGTCAGGTGGCTGCGATTGACGTTGTTCACCATCCCGTGAGACATGTTCTTGAGCGCGATGGTCACACCCGCTGACTGGTGATGTTTGAGCACCGGCAGGTTGATGAACTTCGTGACCTGGCGGGTGATGGTCTTGGCGACATAGGAGCGGCGGAAATGCGGATCGCTCCAGTTTTCGCCGGGCTTGATCAGCGCCATCTCCATGTAGTGGTCCGGATCGTAGCCCTCCATATCCAACTGCGACTCGTTGTAGGCCGTGGAGCCGAATTCCATGCGGACGCCTTTGGGCACCCACTTGTCGATCCCCGCCTCGAAGGTCTCCTGCCGGTAGCGGTTGTAGACGATCACGTCGCTGCCGGTGACACCGGCCTGCTTGAGCCCGTCCAGGATGGCTGCGAGGACCGTCCCGTCTGAGCAGAGCGTCTTCCCGCCCACCGGGCTCACCTTGATCGCCACCACATCGCCCTTCTCAAAGAACGACCGCCAGGCCGAAGTCCAGTCCGGCGCGCCGGTCAGTGCCGTCATCCCCTTTTCCATCACTTTGCGGACCGGATCGGCCTGGTAGACTCCGCCGGTGATGATGCCGGCATTTTGCACGCCGACCACGACTCCCGGAAACGGCCCCGGCATCCCCGGCTTCGAGGTGGCGGCCTTGCTCCGGACCACCCCAAGGGCAGCCGCGCCAGCCATCGCGGAATATTTCCACAGATCGCGACGAGGTATCTTCACGAAGGTTATTGTACTCCCGGCGGATGTGGGGCTGGTATGCGGCGGTCAGGCCCGGCGACGCATCTCGGCGCGCGCCTCGTCTTCCGCCGTCCGGGCGCGGTCGGCCTCGCGCTTATCGTGCAGTTTCTTGCCTTTAGCCATCGCCACCTCGACCTTGATCCGGCCTTTCTTGAGATACATCTTGGTCGGGATCAGGGCCAAGCCCTTCTCCCGCGTGGCCCCCAGGAGCTTGTCGATCTCGCGCCGGTGGAGCAGCAGCTTCCGGTTTCGCACGGGGGCGTGGTTTTCGCGGTTGCCGTGCGAATACTGGCTGATATGGGCATTCACCAGCCAGGCTTCGTTGTTGAGCACCGAGGCGTAGGCATCCTTGAGCTGGATCTGGCCGTCCTTGGCGGCCTTGACTTCGGTTCCCGTGAGCACAAGACCGGCTTCGAACCGGTCGAGGAGGAAGTAGTTGTGCCCGGCCTGCCGGTTGGCGCTCAGGATTTTGGTGGATTCGTCTCGGTTGGCCAATTTTCAGATCCCGACGTCCCGGCCGCCAGGACCCCGGCTTCCACCCGGAATCGCCTACACGGTCGGAACCCCAACCACGTCAATGACTTTAGATGCCAGCGGACCGCCGCAGCGCACTTCATCTTAACATAGGGCGTCCGACTGTCAGGATCGTTAGAAGAACATGTCTTTTTTCAAATATTTAGCGATTTTTGCGGTGGCCGGTGCGATGCTTTGGCCGGTAGCGAACCTGGAGGCTCGCAATAGGAAGGGCGACCGCTACCTGGCCGAAGGGCGGGCGCACGAGGAGAAAAAAGAGTGGGATGCCGCCTTGGTCGCTTATGAGAAGGCGCTCTCCGAGGATCCCACGGAGATGGTCTACCAGATGGCGACCGCTAAGGCCCGCCTGCAGGCTGGCCAAGCCCATGTGGAGGCCGGACTGAAGATTCGCGGCCAGGGCCAGCTCGGCGAAGCCCTGCTGGAGTTCCAGAAATCCTACGCGATCAACCCCGGATCCACGGTCTCGCTCCAGGAAATCCAGCGCACCCAGGAGATGATCGAGCGGGAGCGCAAGCGGGTCATGGAGACCGGCAAGCAGACACCCGCGGAAGATCGCGGCCTTACTCCGATCGAGGAGATGCGCAAGGAGATTCAGGAGAAGTCGAGGCGCATCCTGGGGGTTCCGGAACTCAAGCCCGTAGACCCGACGGTCCGGAACCTCACCATGAACAACGTCTCGGTGAAGACGCTGTTCGAAACGGTGTGCAAGACGGCCAATATCAACGTGCTGTGGGACCCTGACTACACCCCGCCCCAAAGGAACACCATTTCCGTTCACTTCGACAACTCCACCCTGGAGGAGGCTCTGGATTACCTCGCGGTGATGACCAAGTCCTTCTGGAAGCCGCTGTCTTCCAACACGATCCTTATCACCAACGACAATCCCAACAAGCGCCGCGACTTCGAGGAGATGGTGGCGCAGACCTTTTACCTTTCCAACGTGAATTCCGCGCAGGAGGTCCAGGAGGTGGTCAACGCGGTGCGGTCGGTTTCAGAGTTGCAGCGCGTGGTGGCGTACAACTCGCAGAACGCGATCATCGTGCGCGGGGAAGCCGATAAAGTGGCCCTCGCGGCGAAGATGATTCACGACCTGGATAAGCCCAAATCGGAGGTGGTGGTGGACATCATGGTGCTGGAAGCCAGCACGTCGTTCACCCGCCAGCTTACTGCCGCGGTAGCATCCACCGGCCTCACGGTGCCCTTCACCTGGAATCCGAGGAACCCGGTTACCACAACGAGTTCCGGTTCTTCCGGGACCGGTACCGACACTGGTACGGGGACGACCGGCACTCCAACCACCGGCACCACGACCGCGGTCGCGCTGAACAACCTCGGGCTGGCCACCGGTGATGTCACCGTTACCCTGCCAAGCGGGCTGCTGCAGGCAGTCTTGAGCGACACCAAGACCAAGACCCTGCAGGCGCCGCAGATCCGGACGCTCGAGGGCGTCAAGGCAGAAATCAAGATCGGGCAGCGCGAACCTACCGCGACCGGGAGCTTCCAGCCGGGCATCGGCGGCGTCGGCATCAACCCGCTGGTGAACACGCAGTTTACCTACATCGATGTAGGTGTGAATGTGGCCCTGCAGGCGCACGTGCACGACAACGGCGACGTGGGCATGCACCTCGACCTCGACATTTCCAACATTATCAATACGGTCAATCTCGGCGGCATCAATCAGCCGGTCATCGGGCAGCGCAAGATCTCGCAGGACATCCGCATGCGCCAGGGAGAAGTGGCCTTGCTCGGTGGCCTGATCACCAAATCGGACATGAAGACGATCACCGGCATTCCGGGCCTTTCGAGCATTCCGATTTTCGGAAAATTATTCTCGGGCGACAGCATCGACCGCGAGCGAGGGGACCTGATGATCGTGATGATCCCGCACATTATCCGGCGGCCCGAGGTCACGGCCGACGAGTTGCGGCCCATCGCGGTGGGCAATGCCACGACCGTGAAGCTGAACTATGCTCCCAGACCGATGCCGGAAGGGCCCAAGGCGGCTCCCGGCCCGGCCCCGGCTCCGGCTGGCGCGGTACCGCCCGCGGTTCCCGGCGGCGCACCGGCTGCCGCTCCCGGCGCTCCGGTCGGAGTTCCTCCGGCGGCCGCCATGTCGCCGCCGGCAGGCGCGCCACCCCTGATGCCGCCTGCGACTGCGCCTCCGGCTGCTGCGGCGGCAGGGACCGCGGCCCCAGCCTCGGATGCGGCCCAGAAGCCCTCGGCGCGGGTCCACTTCACGCCTTCGCAGCAGGAAACCACCCCGGGGGCCAGCTTCACCGTGGCCCTGACACTGGAAGGCGGAACCGATGTAGCCGCCGCGCCCCTGCAGATCCAGTTCGATCCGAAGGTCCTGAGCCTGAACGATGTAGTCCGCGGCGATTTCCTTTCGAGCGACGGACAGCAGGTGGTCTTCACCAAGAAGATTGATAACGCCGGCTCGGCCACCATCCAGCTTAACCGCATGCCCGGGACGCCGGGAGTGAACGGCTCGGGGGTGCTGGTAACGCTGAATTTCCAGGCTGTCGGCAAAGGCGCCAGCACCGTCAGCGTCGCCAACCTGATGGTGAGAGGCTCGCAGGGACAGGTACTGGCAACCGGTAGCCCGCAACTGACGGTGAACGTCAAATAAGGGGGCCTATGAGACGGCGCAACCAGAGAGGATTGACCCTCATCGAGCTGATCGTGGCCTTCACCATCATGCTGATTTTGAGCATGATGGCCGTCCCGCTGGCGCGCGCGCGGGTGGAGGCGGAGCGGCGGCGGGTGCTGCTCAACGACTTGATCGATATGCGCCGGGCCATTGACAAGTTCAAGGACAACTGCGACATGGGTTACTTCGGCCCCCCCAAGCAGGGGAGCAACTGCTACCCCGAGTCGCTGACGGTCCTCGTCGAAGGTACGAAGCTGGCGGCCAGCGCCGATGGCAAGGTCATGAAGTTCCTGCGCCGCATCCCGATCGATCCGTTTACCAACAAGGCCGAGTGGGGATTGCGCAGTGATCAGGACGACCCGACATCCACCAGTTGGGGTGGCCAGAACGTGTTCGACGTCTACAGCAAGACTACGGACAAGGATGCGGATGGGAGACCATATGCGGACTGGTAATGCTTTCGCCGGCAGGAGAGATCGCGCCGCGCGATTCCGGCAGCGCGGTTTCACGTTCGTGGAGCTGATGGTGGTGATCACCATCATCGTGACCCTGATCAGCATCGCGATCCCGATCTACAACAACACGATCCGGCGGACCAATGAAAGCGTGCTGAAGAACAATCTCTTCACACTTCGCACCGTGATCGACAACTACACAGGCGACAAGGGCAAGGCGCCGCAATCGCTGCAGGACCTGGTGACCTCGGGCTATCTGCGCGAAGTTCCGTACGACCCGATGACCCACTCCAACACCACGTGGCGCATCATCATGGAGGACGCCAGCCAGAGCGTCAACCAGTCGGACCCGGGGATCTTCGACGTCAAGAGCGGGTCGGACAAAACGGCCACGGACGGCACGCCCTACGCAGACTGGTAGGCTGGCAGGCGGCACGGCCGCCACGCGGACCGGAACGCCGGCCGCCGGACGTTACACTGGTCCTTGATGCTCCGAACCCTCCCCGAGGTGCTGGCCGCGGCTCTCGTGATGGCCGGCTGTGGGTATGTCGGCAACCCGATGCCCCCGCTGGCGAACGTCCCCGCCCCCGTCACCGACCTGGCCGCGGTGCAGCGCGACGCCCGCATCATCGTACACTTCAAGCTCCCCACCATGACGACGGAGAGCGTGCTCATCAAGTCGCCGCTGAAGCTCGATTTGCGGATTGGCGTTGCGCCGGAGGGGCCATTCCGCGCCACGACGTGGGCGGCGCAGGCCCGGCCG
>Ga0335077_10005900_pt1 | contig 15082 bp, 14 predicted proteins | sample Lox_Sample_31_FD_207151 | JGI IMG/M metagenome (GOLD analysis project Ga0335077, IMG submission 207151) | Soil microbial communities from Loxahatchee National Wildlife Refuge, Florida, United States - Lox_Sample_3.1 | ecosystem: Environmental > Terrestrial > Soil > Wetlands | place: USA... | reverse complement strand
GGGCTGACCGAAGGAACGCCTGAGCCCGATCGCCTCGGCTCCTCGGACATCGGAAACGTGAGCCAGGTGATGCCCGCCATCCAGCCGATGGTCGCGATCGCGCCCACCGGCACGGCGATTCATACGCGCGAGTTCGCCGACGCAGCGGTCAAGCCGCTGGCTCGCGCCGGCCTGGTGGCCGCCGCCAAGACCATGGCCATGACGACCTTCGATCTGCTCGACGATCCGGCCCGGGTCCAGAAGGCGAAGCGAGAATTCTCGCAGGGCCGCCCGTGAAGGAGTGAATGATGGCCACCACCGCGCAGAGCCTCGATGACGCCAAGACACAGGTCGCCTCGACGGTCGATCGCCTCGCCGACGACCTGGAGCGCATCAGCCACCTGATCCACGCCAACCCGGAACTGGCGTTCAAGGAGGAAAAGGCCGCGGCGTGGCTCACCGACTTCCTGGAGCGACACGGGGCGCAGGTCGAGCGCGCAGTCGGCGGACTGCCCACAGCCTTCCGGGCGACCATTCCCGGTGAGGGGCCGGGCGGGACCATCGCGATCATGGCCGAGTACGACGCGCTGCCCAACATCGGCCACGCGTGCGGCCACAACGTCATCGCCACCGCCGGCGTGGGCGCGGGCGCGGCACTCGCTGCTGCGCTCAAGACGCTCCCCTTCAGAGGACGGATCCAGGTAATCGGGACGCCAGCCGAGGAGGGTGGCGCAGGCAAGGTGAAGCTGATGGAGGCCGGGGTCTTCAAGGACGTGGATGCGGCCATGATGATCCACGGCCGCTGTGGCACCCAGATCTGGCGGCCCAGCCTCGGCATCATCAAGGTCAAGTGCGAGTTCCTCGGCAAGGCCGCGCACGCCTCGTCCTGGCCGTGGCGCGGCGTCAACGCCCTCAATGCGGTGATCCAGCTCTTCGTGTCGCTGGATCAGATGCGCCAGCAGGTGCGGCCGGAGGCGCGAATCCACGGCGTCATCACCAAGGGCGGTGAGCAGGCCAACATCATTCCCGAATACACTTCGGCCGAGTTCTACCTGCGGGCGCCCACCAAGGAGTACTGCAAGGAATTGCTGCGCCGTTTCGAGGGGGCGGCGGAGGGCGCGGCCACGGCGACCGGCTGCCGAGTCACGGTGTCGGCCGATCCGATCATCCACGATCCGCTCAAGCCGAACTTCGCCATGGCGGCCCTGTTCGAGAAGAACCTGGAGCGGATCGACTTCCCGGTCGACCCCGACGACGGCGAGGCGGGCTACGGCTCTACCGACTGCGGCAACGTGAGCCAGGCCATGCCGACCATCCATCCGTACGTCCGGATCTCACCGGACGGCATTCCCGGCCACTCGCGCGAGTTCGCGGAATGGGCCAAGTCACCGCTGGCACGCGTCGGGATGGTCGCAGCCGCCAAGGCGCTGGCCATGACGGCGCTCGACCTGGTGGCCCACCCGGCGGAGCTCGAGAAAGCCAAGAAGGAGTTCGCTGGCACCCGGGGCTGAGGGTCCCACCGCAGCCTCATTCAGGCTTGTATCGGGCCGTGGCCAGCGACGGTCACAGTCCGATGTCGAATCGAGTCTCCGCGCCCCGGATCTGAACCTTGCCCTGGTAGATCCGTCTGCCATCCTTCTCGACGACGATCACGTACAGCCCCTCGGGGATGTTCTTGAGCAGGTACATGCCGACATTGTTGCTCCGGGTGATCGTCCGTCCACCCGTTGCGGTGTGATAGACGGTGATCAGCGCCCCCGCCAGTCCCTGAGGGCGCGGCATGTCGCTCGTCCGGTAGGTCACGACGCCGTCCAGGTTCGCGGCCCACGCGGGACCCGCAACCATCGCCACCATGGCCACGAGCAGGGCGCAGCTAACCTTGATCCGAAATTCGCGATGCCGCCCCAGGCGCAGATCAGCGGATGGCGCGGGGTACCACCCCCGCCATCCCGGCGCTCCACCCATCTCCCAGTGGGGCCCTTCCGCGCCGTGCTGTCGGGGACGGCACCCCACGCCACCCACTGATCCTCGGTCCGAGGAGCGCGCCGCGAATTTCGGATCAGGGCTAATTCCGGGTCGACTGCTTTTGCAGGGCTTGCAGCTCGTCATCGGAGATGTCCTTTTTCACGGGGATGCTGTTTTCCCGGCTCGTGTCAGCCGGCGGACTCCACTGGACGGGCTTCAGCGCAAAGCGCCCCTCCTGCAGCGTGACGCTCTGGTCGTCGATCACCTGCTTGTCCACCAGGAACTTGACCCGGTACGAGTCCTGGGTGGCGAGGAGAGGAATCTTCATCGAAAACTGGCCGGGGGCGTCCTGGGTGTGCTCGTAGGCGGGCACGGCCACGACCAGGACGCTGACTGACTTGCCTCCGGTATCGATGGTGCCCTCGATCGGCACCATCTGCGCGCCCATCTTGGAAAGCGGATAGATCACCATGAAGGCCCCGACCAGCACGAGAACTATCACAGGCGCCTGGGTGCTGATCTCTCCGAGCAGGGGCAGCGTGAACTTGATCGGCTGCTTGCTCTCCGCGTCCAGATAGATGCGGCGGAAGAAGAGCAGGATCATCGTGGCCATCAGCAGCAGGATGCCCGCAACCTGGGTCGTGATGAGCAAGCCCGTCATCGTCGCCCTCCTGTCCCGGGGCAGACCTTTCCGGACAAGCCACTCCGTCGGGAGGCCTCCACCGGGGCTACTTGGCCTTCAGGGTCACGTCTTCATAGGGTGCCGAGTACGCGTGACCGGGAATCAGGCCGAGGCCGGACTCCTCGACGCGCGGGCCCACGCCGTTCAGGAAGGCGAGCTGCCAGATCGGCGCGAACATGACCTTGTCATGCATCAGCTGCTGGATCCTGTGGAGCGTTGCCTCGCGCCGGCTTTGATCCAGGTCGCCGGCCTGTTCCTGGAATAGACCATCGATGTCGGGATAGCTCCCGTACACATAGATCCCTCCCGACGCCACGAAGGCTTCGATGCGGGTCGCGGCGTTGCCGAAGGCGCCGCTGGCGCCCTGGATGATGTTCTTGAATTTCTTCTCCGCATAGCCCTTGTAGAACGCTCCCCGCTCCAGCGGCATCAGGCGCACCCGAATCCCCACCTGTTGGAGGTCATTGCCGACAGCCTCCGCGACGTTCGAGTAGGACCCATCGCAGTAGTAGTCGCCCCCGTCCAGGCCGCTGGGATAACCGGCCTCGGCGAGGAGGTGCCTCGCCTTCGCCGGGTCGTAGGGATAGGCGGGCGGCTGCCAGAAGAACTCGAAATTGTCCGGGATGATGCTCCAGGTGATCTTCGAGAAGCCGAGCGTCTCGGCCTGGTTGATCGCGCCGCGGTTGATGGCGTAGTTGACGGCCAACCGCACCCGGGGATCGTGCCAGGGCGACTTCGCGTCCCACTGATCGGCGAAGTACAGCCAGAACGGCGCCTGGATCACGGTCGGCTTGAGCGAGAGCCCGGAGGTCCGTTGCAGTTCCTGCGCCAGCGCGCCGCGGATGGAGTACGCGATGTCCACCTCGCCGCGTTTCAGAGCGGCCAGCCGCGTCGATTCATCCTGGATCACCTTGAACACGAGACGCTTGACGGTCGGTGTCTTGCGCCAGTACTGATCGAACGCCTCGAGGACCAGCTCGACGCCGGGCGTGAAGGATACGAACTTGTACGGTCCCGCCCCGATAGGCGCCTTCTTGAAGCCGTCGTCACCGACCTTCTCCACGTACTTCTTGGGCACGATCCAGCCGGCCCCGGTCGCGCTCGAATAGAAGGTCATGAAGTCAGGCCAGGGATGCTTGAGCCGGAAGCGAACGTGCCACGCATCCGGCGTCTCGACCGCCGCCACGTGCTCCTTCAGCGTCTTGTTGGCCGCGCCGCGGTAACGCTCGAAGCTGAACTTCACGTCCTCCGCCGTGACCGCGTCGCCGTTGTGAAAGCGGGCGTTCTTGCGCAGGACAAAGTCATAGCTCGTACCATCCTTGGAGACCGACCACGACTCGGCCAGACTCGGAGCCATCGGCGCTCCCGGCATCGGCTTCACCATCGCGTCGTGGAGCGCATAGAAGATCATGTACGGGGTGATGATGCCCGGCATGTCGGCCGGATCGAACCAGACCGGCGTCAGCGAGATGTGAACACCCCACGTGACTTGCCCTTCCGGCACGGCCGCTGGCGCAGCGGAGGTCCCCCGGGCCGAGACGGTCAGAGCAACGACGACCAGGAACGCGACGACAGCAAGGCCGGACCGTGAATGAAGTTTCATGTTCGAGCCTCCGTGCGGGCGGCACCCGCAATGCGTGTCTCGGGCGCGCTACTCGATCCGGCACGACCGAGCCTCAGTTGCGCAGCGCAGCATGCGTCATCCTTGGTTACCGACCCAGGGTTGCGCTGATTATGCCCTTGCCACCGACGCTGTCAATGACAAGTCCTCGCGGACAGAGATCTCGGACACCCGAACCGCATCGAGAACTTGACGAGTTCGGGGCGGCTGGCTCATCCTTTGGCTCACCTTTCCAGGAGGAACGGGCATGCACCACATCCCGCTGAGACGCATTCCGCTCATGGCCGTGCTCATCGTCGCCGCCTTCGCCGCGGCCAGGGCCCCGGCGCTCGCGGCTCCGCCGTCGGGAGAAGCCGTGATGGCCTGGCACGTCACCATCGCCCCGAGCTGGTTCGACCCCTCGACGGCGCCCCCGCAGATCACGCCCTTCGGACTCCTGTACGCGATTCACGATGCGCTCGTCCGCCCGTATCCGGGCCAGAAGATGGGGCCGAGCCTGGCAGAGTCGTGGCGCGAGAGCCCGGACGGACGGACCTACGAGTTCAAGCTCCGCCGAGGCCTCACCTTCCACAACGGCGATCCCGTCACGGCCGATGATGTGAAGTTCAGCTACGAGCGCTACAAGGGGGCTGGCGCCAAGGAGTTTCAGGCGCGCGTCCAGCAGGTCGAGGTCGTCGACCCGCTGACCGTGCGGTTCCAGCTCAAGGAGCCCTGGCCCGACTTCATGACGTTCTACGGGACGACGGCGACGGCCGCGGGAATCGTTTTGCCGAAGAAATACCTGACCCAGGTCGGCGACGACGGATTCAGAAAGCACCCGGTCGGCGCCGGTCCCTACAAGTTCGTCAGTGACCAGCCCGGCATCCAGATCGTGCTCGAAGCGTTCCCCGGGTACTGGCGCCGGGTGCCGAACGTCAAGAAGCTCGTGATGAAGAGCGTCCCGGACGCGAACACCCGCGCGGTGATGCTCAAGAGCGGCGACGCCGACATCGCCTTCGTGCTCGACGGCCCCGACGCCGAGGACCTCAAGCGGGATCCGCGGTTTCAGATCGTGGCCAGCAAGCACGCGTCGATCTTCTGGATCGAGTTCGCCGACCAGTGGGATCCGAAGTCCCCGTGGCACGACAAGCGCCTGCGTCTGGCGGTCAACTACGCGCTGGACAGGAAGAAGATCAACGAGGCGGCCTGCCTCGGCTTCTGCCCGCCCGCCGGCGTGATCGTGCCCCGGGTCATGGACTTCGCCTTGCAGGTCGAGCCCCCGCCCTACGACCCGCCCAAGGCCAAGCAGCTCCTCGCCGAGGCGGGCTACCCGAACGGGCTCGATGCCGGCGAGTTCGTCGGGATCCCGGGCTTCCCGACGGTCATCGAGTCCGTGGTGAACTACCTGAACGCGGTCGGCATCCGGATGAAGATCCGCGCGATGGAGCGCGCGACCTTCTACGCGAACTGGCGCGAGAAGAAGCTGCATGGGCTCTTCCTCACCGCGGCGGGCAACTCCGGCAACGCGGCGACCCGCGTCCAGGAATTCATGCAGTCGAAGGGCAGCTATGCCTACGGGGGCTACCCCGACATCGACGATCTCTTCCAGCAGCAGGCGCGCGAGCGGGACCCGAAGAAGCGGGAGGCAATCCTCTACAAGATCCAGCAGCTCACAATCGACCGGGTGATGTACGCGCCGGTCATGGACCTGCGCGCCCTGATGGGTGTCGGTCCGCGAGTGACCGAGCACACGATCACCTCGGTCTGGATGAGCCCCTTCCCGTCCTACGAGGACATGAAAATCAAGGAGTAGGCGGGACGCTTACGCCGCGGCGCGTCCTGGGGCCCTTGACAAGCGCTCGATAGTCCCATCAGAATCCCCAACACAGCGCAACGCGTTCCGTCGGGAGGGTCCCATGACCAAGAGGGCGATCAGCGTCGTGGCCGCGGCAAGTCTTCTCCTCCTCACCATCCTCCCGGCGCTGGCCCAGAGCCCGGCGGGGATGCAGCTCTACGTATTCACCTCGGGCTCGCTCGGGGGCTTCCCGAAGGCGGCGCTCCAAATTGGGGGTCAGGGCAACATCGACTGGGCGCCCGTCGGCTTCTACGTGATCAAGCACCCCAAGGGCAACATCATCTTCGACACGGGCAACAACGACAAGACCATCACGGATCCGGATGGGTGGTGGGGTCCCCTGGCCAAGGGCTTCGGGCTCAAGATGACGCAGAACGACGCCATCCCGGTGCAGCTCGGGAAGATCGGGCTCAAGACCTCGGACATCAAGTACGTCATCCTCGGTCACATGCACCTGGATCACGCCGGCAACATGTCCCAGTTCCCCAACGCGACCTTCGTCATCCAGAACGACGAGCTGAAGGCGGCCTGGTGGCCGGACGTCGGCTACTCCGTCTACTACATCCCGGGGGACTTCGCCGACAGCAAGAAGTACAACATCATCCGTCTGGAAGGCGACCTGGACCTCTTCGGCGACAAGAGCGTCGAAGTCCGCCGTGCGCCTGGCCATACGCCGGGCAGCCAGTTCGCGATCGTGCGGCTGCCGAAGACAGGCACGGTCGTGCTGACGAGTGACACGTGCTACCTGAAGGAGAGTCTCGACAAGAACCTGATCCCGCCCATCCCCGGCACCTGGAGCCCGATGGCGATGTACGAGAGCTACCAGAAGCTGCGGCTCGCGCGTGACTCCAACAACGCCAGCCTCTTCTTCGCGCACGACCCCGACGTGTTCAAGGCCACCAAGCAGGCGCCGGATTACTACGAGTAGCGGGCCGCTGAGCCAGTCCCTGCGGTTCACGCCAGCCCGGAGCGAAGCACCGTTCCGGGCTGGCGGTCTGTCATGAGTCAGCTCGCGAGTCCTGTCCCCATCGCCGATCCGATCGTCGCCATCGAAGGGGTTTCCAAGCGCTACGGCCGCGTCGTCGCCGTCTGCGAGATCACGCTCCACGTGCCGCGAGGCGAGGTGCTGGGCCTGCTCGGACCGAACGGATCGGGCAAGACCACGCTGCTCCGCATGCTCACCGGGTACCTGTCGCCGACCTCCGGTCGGTTGTCCGTGGCAGGCTACGACACGGAGCGCGAGCGGATGGACGCGCGCCGCCGCATCGGCTACGTCCCGGAGTCCCTTCCGCTCTACACCCACATGCGCGTCAGCGAGTTCCTGCGGTTCATGGCCCGCCTGCGCGGCCTGGATGGGAACGCCGCAGATACGGCGGTCACCGAGGTGGCGGCCCAGGTCGCGCTCGGTGACCGCCTGGCCGCGCCGATTCGCACGCTCTCGCGCGGCTACCGGCAGCGGGTGGCCATCGCGCAGGCCCTCGTCCACCGGCCCGATCTCCTGGTGCTGGACGAGCCGACCAATGGCCTGGACCCGCGCCAGATCATCGAGACACGCCACCTCATCAGGCGCCTCGCGGGGGAGCGCACGGTCATCATGAGCTCGCACATCCTCGGCGAGGTCGAGAAGACCGCGGATCGCGTGGCCATCCTGCTGGGGGGACGGCTCCTCGCCGTGCGGGCCATCGCCGAGACGCCCGACCTCGAGGCCCTGTTCCTCTCGCTGACATGAGCGCGCTCGGCGTCCTCTGCCGGAAGGAACTGCATGCCACCTTCACGTCGCCCATCGCCTACGCGGTGGCCGCGGTCTTCTTGCTCGTGACCGGCTATACCTTCAGCCTCACGCTCTTCTTCACCAAGGTCGCCAACCTGACCTACATCTTCCACCAGATGTACGTATTGCTCATCCTGCTCGTCCCCGTGCTGACGATGCGTGCCTTCGCCGAGGAACGCCGCGCGGATACGCTGGAGCTGCTATTGACCGCGCCGGTCCACGAGGTATGGATCGTGCTCGCCAAGTTCCTGGCGGCGCTGGCGCTCGTCACGTGCCTGCTCGCGGCGTCGGGCGCCTACGCGGTGGTCCTGAGCGTCTACGGGGAGCCCGACCTGGCGCCGATCTACGGCGGGTACCTGGCCCTCTTCCTGCTCGCGTGCCTGCTGGTCTCGATCGGCACCCTCAGCTCGAGTCTCACCGAAAACCAGGTCGTGGCGGCGACGTGCTCGCTCGGCGTGTGCCTCATGCTCTGGTTCGCCGACTCGGCCGCGTACATCGTCCCGCCTCCGCTCGACACGATCGTCATCAACCTGTCGTTGATCGGACACTTCACGACCTTCGTCAGCGGGTCGCTCTTCCTGTCGGACGCCGGTTACTATCTGTCCCTGTCGCTCCTCGCCCTCTTCCTGACCACGCGCGTCGTGACGGACCGATGAACGGGGATCTGGGCAACGTCGTCTGGTTCGTTGTCGTCATGGCGGCGCTCCTGGTGCTCTTCGCGGCCGGCGTGCGGCTGCCCGTGGCGCGAGCCGGCTGGCCGCGGCGCGTGGCGAGGAGCGGCGTGGTCGCGGGGGCCGTGCTGCTGGTGCTCCTCGCCAACATCGCGCTCTACCGTCACGACCTCCACATCGACGTGACGCGGTCGCAGGCGTTCACGCCATCGCCGGAGGCCCGGCGGGTGATCACGGGCCTGACCACCGACGTCGAGCTGACCTACTTCTACCAGAAGCAGAATCCGGCCGGCCGCGCGGCGAAGCGGATGGTCGAGGTCATGGGCCGCACGAGCCCTCGACTGCACGTCCGAACGGTCGACCCGGACCAGCAGCCTGGGCTCGCCAGCCGGTATGGCGTCCGCGTCTACAACGTCGCTGTGCTCGAAGCGGAAGGCCGCCGGGTCGAGGTGGTCACGACAGAGGATCGGGACATGGCTCTCGGGATCCTCAGGCTCGTACGCGGCGCCGAAAAGACGATCTGCTTCGCCGCCGGCCACGGCGAATACGACATCAACAACATGGAATATCACACGCACTTCGAGGGCGTGCACTCCCACAGCCACGACGCCGAGGGCATCGGCGTCGTGCTGATGGAGCAGCACGGGGTGGGGCGGCTGCGCCGCGCGCTGGAGACGCTCGGGTTCGCGACGAGGAAGATCATTCTGGCCACAGCCGGCCGCGTCCCTGATGACTGCGCCGCCCTGGTGGAGGCCAATCCGCGCACGCTCTACGCTCCGCCGGAGGCTCGGGCACTCGAGGACTACCTGCGGCGAGGCGGTGCGGCGCTGCTCATGTACGACATCGAGTTCCCGGTGGAGCCGAGCCTCGCCGCCCTGCTCGCGACGGCGGGCCTCCGGCTCAGTGACGGCGTGGTGATCGACCCTCTCGACCACTACTTCACGGACCCGCAGATGGTCGCGGTGACCCGGTACACCGCCCACCCGATCACGCGAGGCCTCGCGCTCACGTTCTATCCCGGCGTGCGCCCGCTCGAGCCTCTCGGGGCTCCCGGCGTCACCGTCACTCCGCTCTTCTCGAGCAGCCCGGAGAGCTACGTCCGCCCCCTCCGCGACGCGGGCGCGAAGGGCGCGGCGCCTGGGCCACAGGGCCCGCAGGTGCTGGCTGTCGCTGTCGAGGGTCGTTGGCCCGGCGCGCCTCCGGAAACCCCGTTTCGACTGGTCGTGGTGGGTGACGGCGACTTCGCGAGCAACTCCTTCTTCCCCTACATGTCGAACAGCGACTTCGTCCTCGCCGCGCTCGCCTGGCTGCTGCGCGAGGAACGAGCCCCGACGATGAAGCCGCCCGTCGAGGTCCTTCCCACGGTCGTGCTGACCAACCGGCAGGTTCGCGAGATCTTCGCCTTCACGGTGTTCGTCCTGCCGGGGTTGGCGGTGCTGATCGGGGGAGCCGTGTGGTGGCGCCGGCGGCGGTGAGACGGGCGACGTGGGTGGCAGCAGCGCTCGCAGCGGCCATCGTCATCATCGTCCTCGCCGCTCACGGACGACGGCCGGAACCCGGTCTCGCCCGGTTCCAACCCGCGGGCGTGATGGTGGAGATACCTCCAGATCATGTCAGCGAGATCGTGCTATCCCGGGGCGGCCAGCGCTGGCGCTTCACACGGACGGCAGGAGCCCACTGGACGGCTCAGGGCGGCCCACCAACGCTCGCCGACGCGACGCAGGCGCGCCTCGAGCAAGGCCTGCGCTTCCTTCACGTCTCAGCGCCCCAGCGCGTGATGGCTCGCGAGGAGCTGTCCGGCACCCCACTGGCCGAGCTCGGCCTCGATCCACCACGTTTTTCCGTCTCGGTCCGTCCTCGAGGGGCAGAGCCGGTGACCGTGGAATTCGGCGTGCGCAATCCCCAGGGGCTGGCGCAATATGCGCACCGCAGCGGCCGTGACGAGATCCTGCTCCTGCCGAGCTTCGTCGGCGAGCCGTGGGAGGACATCACGGGGGATCATTGATGCGCAGGATCAGCCTGGCCATCGCGGCGCTCGGCGTACTCGTGAGTCTGGCGTCAGCCGCTCGCGCGCATACCACTGGCACCGGTCTGCTCACGGTGACCGTGTCAGGCGCCTCGGTCGAGTATCGTCTGACGCTCGTGCTGAGCGAGCTTCCGGAGGCGCCGGCCCGCATGCTCGCCCTCGCGGCCGAGGGTGACCAGTCGAGCGTGGAGCGCGTGGCGGACGAGCTGAAACGCCGCGTGACGGTGCGCGCCGCCGATGGGCCGTGCCGCCCTGGCCGCGCCGTCATCCAGGGTTCACGCGTCGGAGATTCGCGCGTGATTGTCGCGCTGACCTTTTCGTGTTCCGCGCCACCATCGCGCCTGGTGATCCGGGACGACTGGTTCGATCTCTTCGGAGAGCACTACCGCACGCTGGCCCGGATCGAGACACCGGACGGCATGCATGAAGCCGCCTTCCTGCCCGACGCCCGCGAGGTCACCATCGACCTGAGAACCGGTCAGACGGCCGCTCCGGGTCGGTTCTTCCGTCTCGGCGTCGAGCACATCCTGACCGGCTACGACCACCTGCTCTTCCTCGCCGCGCTGCTGCTTCCCGGAGGCCGTCTCCTCACGCTCTTCAAGATCATCACCGCCTTCACCGCGGCCCATAGCATCACGCTGGCGCTGGCGGTCCTCGGCGTCGTGACCATCCCCGACCGCCTGGTCGAGTGCGTGATCGCCGCCTCCATCGTCTGGGTGGCCCTCGAGAACGTGTTCCTCCCCCACGCGCCGTCCCGGCGCTGGGTGGTGAGCTTTCTCTTCGGCCTCGTCCACGGCTTCGGCTTCGCGTCGACGCTCACGGCCCTCGAACTGCCGCCCCGGAACCTGGCGCTGGCGCTCCTCGGCTTCAACGTCGGCGTTGAAGCCGGGCAAGCATTGGTGGTGGCGCTCCTGCTGCCGCTGCTCGTGTGGCTGCGCAGCCGGCAGTGGGAGCCGCGCGTGGTGCGGGCGGGGTCGCTGGTCGTCGCGGCCGTCGGCTTCGCGTGGTTCGTGGAGCGGCTCGTCGGCTGACTGCCGCGGTCAGAGCAGCGCCCGCAGTTCCGCAAGCGTCCGCAGGCAGTAGTCGGCCTCCTGAAAGGTCTGATGCCGGGTCGAGGCGCAGGGAATCACCGCGCAGGCCATCTGGGCGGCCTTCGCGGCAAGGAGGCCGTTGCGCGAGTCCTCGACGACGAGACAGCTGTCGGGGCGAACGCCGAGCCGCCGCGCAGTCTCGACGAAGACGTCGGGCGCCGGCTTGCCTCGGGCCACCTCCGTTCCCGAGACGACGGCCTCGAACAATCGCGCGAGACCGAGGCTGCGGACGTTCTCGGCGATCACGAGAGGGTCCGCCGATGACGCGAGGGCCATCCGGTATCCGGCGGCTCGCAACTCGTCGAGGACGCCAGGCACGCCGGGCATCGGGCGGGGCTGGTCGCGGATCAGGCCCACCAGGATCTCGACGTACTCGCTCGTCAGGGCCCGCGCGTCCGCCTCGAGGCCATGCCTCGACTTGAGAATCCGGCACTCCTCGAGCGTCGTGCGACCGAGGAACTCGTTGTTGTCCGCCTCGGTGTACGTCACGCCGTGACGCGCCATGACCTGCCGCATGGCCCGGAAGCCGAGCGGCTCGGAGTCGACGAGCACGCCATCCATGTCGAAGATGATTGCGTGAAAGCCCATGAGGACGAAAACGCTCAGCGTGCGGCGCGCGCGGCCTTGAGCGTCTTCTTGGCCTGGTTCAGATGATCCACCTCGTGCAGGCGAAACGCCGTGACGGCGTAGGCCTTCCAGTCCAGCTCCTCGATCCAGTGGAGCGGGACCTCGCGACCGTCGGGTTCCTTGACGTTGATCACCATGACGAGCGGAGCTCGCGCATCCGTCATGCGGTCGGGTGCCGCGGACAGCACGCCGAGGACGTCCGTATGCAGAGCCCTGAGATCGCGGACGAGATTCTCGAAGCGAAGGGCCATCGGATCGGCCGACTGGAGCGAGGCGGGGATGGGTCCCGCCGTGGGCCGGCGACCATGCAGGAGATCCCGCAGCTCGGCGAGGCTTGGCCGGTGGGTCTCGATCAGGTGATCGACCACCTCCTGGATCGTCCACTCACCCGGGAGCGCGCGCGTCCGGGCTTCCTGGTCGGTCACGGCGTCGAGGAACGTCTCCAGAGCCGTGAACGCGGCGCCGACCCGCTCGCGGATCGGCGCGGCAGGCAGCAGGGTGCCCTTCTGCAGGAAGTATTCCCTGGCCTTGATCTGCTCGGGGCGAAGTGTCATGAGCGGGACTCCCTCCGGCGCTCGGCGGCGCGCTCGGCGTCCATGCGCCCGCCGAGACCGCCCGAGAAATCGACGTAGCGCATCGCCGCAGCCAGGGCGCGGTGTCCCGCCTGCTCCGCGATGAGCCGATGCATGCTCTGGCAGATCCGGCGGTATGCGGGATGTCCCTGGGGCGCCGTGCGCAGCTCGATCATGTGCATGGCCTCGCGCGCGTTCACTTCCATGTAGAAGCGCACGCGATAGGCCATGGCCACCGCGTAGGACGCAACCTCGCGGAGCCCGGCGGCGACCACGGCGTCGTGGAGATCGGCTGAATCCCGCATCACGCGCGTCCAGTCCGCGAGGGCCCCCGCTTCGTCGAGCTCCTCCGGCGTCACGTGGCCGTGGCGGGTCGAGAGCGGCTGCCACTCGAGCGTGAGGAGGCGATGGCGCTGAAGATCCCGGAAGGCGCCATAGTCGGCGAGCACGTCGAAGCGATAGCTCGTCCGCTCGAGCGCCCTCCCCGGCTTGTGCCGCCGGTTCTGGCGATGACCCACGTAGCCCTCCAGCACCTGGCGGCGCTCCTCGACGCCCAGTTTGCGGGCCACGGTCAGAAGCTGGTCGTCGGGCAGCGCGGACGCGGCGTAAAGCGCGGCGGCCACCACCTTGACCTCACCCTCGGGGTCGAAGTCGGTGAGCGTCACCTCGGACCGCCACTCCGGCTCGATCGCTTCCAGCAGTCGCTCGGAAACGCGCGCCGTCTCCTCCCGAGTCTCCGCGAGGTATCGGCTCCAGACGCCGCCGCGGTCTGGCCTTTCCAGTCGGCGCAAGAAAGCCGGAATGACCTTGCGCAGCTCGACGAGCATCAGCTCCGCGTATGCCTGGACCTCCAGGAGCGGATGCGCGCGCATGCGGAGCAGCAGCGCCTCGTAGCCCTGGCCGGTACCGAAGATCCCCACGTTGGACCGCGTCGCCGCAGGCAGGAGACCGCGGAGACTGTCGAGCGCGCGGGCGCGGATGGTGGCGCGGTACGCCGCATCGCTCTCGCCGGGAGCCTTTGGAAAGCGCCGGCCCCAGTACTCCCGCATCGGGTCGATCCATCGCGCGTACGTTTCGAAGCTGTGGTCGAGCACCTCGACGTAACGGGAACGGAGGGCATGGTGGTCCAGCTCGGTCGGCACGTGGTACTTCCACAGCCCACCCGGTCGGTCCGTGTACGGCACATAACGCGTGGACTGCTCGAGATAGGCCATGAGCCGGCCCCATTCGAGCACCTTCGTCAGGATGTTCGACGCGCCCTCGCACGCCAGGTGCACACCGCCCAGCTGGGCGACGGAGTCGTCACCGTACTCGCTGAACACGCGCTCGTAGAGTCGCTCGGCGCGCGCCGTGCCGATCGACGACGCCGTCCCCGCCTCGCCCACCTGGTCGACGAACTCGTCGAGAAAGAGCCGACGCAGTGATTTGGCGGAGCGCGAATACCGAGCGAAGAGCGCGCCCTTCACGACCTCGGGGAGGTTCGTGAGCGCGAAGACGGGCCCCTCCAGATTCGAGAAGTAGGGCGCGAGGGTGCGCCGTTCCTCGTCGGTGAACGCCTCGACGCTCATGTCAGCAGTGTCCCACACCAGCGTTCACACTCAAGTCCAACCAGCGCCGCGGCACCGCCGCGTTGAGGACCTCCGTCGCTTCTGCGGCCTACCGAAGCCACAGTCGTCGATCTCGTGGCCCGTGAGAACGGGCGCATCGGATCGCGAGACAGCGTGTCCCGGGGAGAGCCCTCCCGGCCTCGCCCGCGGACCGGCCGCCACCCTCTGGTCGACGACACTAGTTGACGCGACGCTCGCGCCCGCTCCAGTACGGCTCGCGCAGCTTGAACTTCTGCAGCTTGCCGGTGGCCGTGCGCGTCAGCGTGTCGCGGATTTCGATGGAGGTCGGGCACTTGAAATGGGCGAGGCGGCTTCGGCAGAAATCGATCAGATCGCGCTCGCTCACGGCCGAACCGGGGCGGAGGACCACGAGGGCCTTGACGGTCTCGCCCCACTTCTCGTCGGGAACGCCGATCACGGCGGCCTCCGCGACCGCCGGGTGCTGGAAGAGGCAGTCCTCCACATCGATGGAGGAGACGTTCTCACCGCCGGTGATGATGACGTCCTTCTTGCGATCGGCGATCACCACGTAGGCACCGTCCTGGTGGCCGCCATCCCCGGTGTGAAACCAGCCGTCCTGAAGGGCCTTGGCGGTCTCCTCGGGCTGATTCCAGTAGCCCTCGAACACGTGATTTG
>Ga0335077_10005895_pt1 | contig 15083 bp, 8 predicted proteins | sample Lox_Sample_31_FD_207151 | JGI IMG/M metagenome (GOLD analysis project Ga0335077, IMG submission 207151) | Soil microbial communities from Loxahatchee National Wildlife Refuge, Florida, United States - Lox_Sample_3.1 | ecosystem: Environmental > Terrestrial > Soil > Wetlands | place: USA: Florida... | reverse complement strand
GGAGCGCTGCGCCGCTTCGAGACGCCTCCGCCGAAGGAACCTGTTGAGTGGCACGCATGAAGGGGTCGGGGCCTGCGCGCTGTCTAGTTTCAGATGTTCGAGAATCCGTCCCGGCACTGCGGGACGACGGGTCAGGGCGGCGGTCCAAGTTCGCCGCAGTGACTGAGCAAGCCTACGGCCCAATCTCAATTTGAGTCAACGAAAGCCGCCGCTGGCGTGCCGAAACGCACAATCTCAAAATGAGACTTCGCGCCGCGCAAACTTTCCGCCCTGTGCCCCGGACTGCGCAACGATTTCGCAATCAGTGCAAGGCTGCGGAACATGGAATCGAAGACCACCAAGGAATCGCAGGTATCGGTATTTGCAGGCGCGTTCACTCCCGTGCTCGCCAAGCACACCAAGCACCTGAGTCCGGTGGACATCCTGGCGGTCGGGATCGACCGCATGCTGCGGAACTTCGAGCCGATGCGAAGGCAGGTGGAGGCTTGGCGCGCCAGCCAGCTTTCTGATGAGGCCGCGAAGCTCAGAGCGTCGTATGCCCCGGGAGCGGAGAAATTGGGCAGCTTGGACTTCGTGCCGAGAGGGGCGCCGCATTTTGATCCTCTGAGCACCGGGTGCAAGCCGCCGGAAACGTCCCTTACCCCAGGGAATCATCCCGCTGGCGAGGCTAATGAACAGAGGTCTGTGGCGAGGCGCAAGTGGTGACCCCGCTTCGAACCGAAGGTTATCGCGCGAGCGGAGTCCTCTTCCGCACCAGGCCCAGGCCGGCCAAGCCTGAGCCGAGCAGCAGCAAGGTGGCCGGCTCCGGTGTGACCACCGCGCTCGTCACGTCGATCGTGAAGTTAACGTCCGCCAGATCCGACAGTCCTCCAGTGTTGGTCGTGTCGCCGAGGATCGAAAACGTGCCGGTGTAGGTCCCCGGAGCCAGGTCGGCAGGGAGATCCACTACGAAAAGCGCCGCGGGACCGAAGGAGGCACCAGGCGCCAGCGAGAGCGGCCAGTTGTTTATGAAATCCGAATCGTCCACGGTAACGAGGGGCGAACTGGTGGTCGAGCTGTCGCCATTCAAGTATAGGGTGTCGCTCGTCGAGGAATTCATGGCCGTTTCGTCGAATTCCACGGCGACGGTTCCCTGAGCCACCGTCACCATGGGCGTGGGCATGCTCAGGGTAATCGAGTCAGCGCGTGCACTTGACGCCCAGGCGGCGGCCAAGAACAACGCGGCTGCCGATAGGGTAAGCTTCCTTTTCCAGTTCATAATGGCCTCCTGAATGTGTCCAAGGAAGACACGCTAGGAATCCGCTCGCGGCGGACTCTGCCGTCCTTCCTAAGGCAAAGTAAATATCGCGCGCGTACCGAAACTCCAGCTCCCGCTGAGCGTTCCCGCGGAGTACGCCCCGCTCGCGGAAAAGGCCACCTTCGCGCCGGCGGCTCCCGCTGATGCCGGAAAGGTGAGGGTGAACGTTCCGTTGGCGCCCGGCGCGAGGCTGGTGAGCGTGCCGACCGGCGCGGCGGAAAAAGACGCGGCGCCCAGCTTGGCGGCTGTCAATGAGAGGACATCAACCGAGACGTTGCCCTCGTTCGTCACCGTGAAGTTCACGATGTAGTTTCCGGAAGCATCGGTGGTGATCGCTACCGGGTTGGAAGCTGCCGGCAGGATTTTGACCACTGGCGTGAGGCTCGCGCCCGGGGAAACCAGAAACTCGTAGGCGGCGATGTTGCTGATCAGGGGGTTGTTTCCCGCCCCCCTTCCGCTCGAGCCCATGGTCAAAGTGGCGTCCTGGCCGTCGGTGGCGTAGGCGTACAGGATGTGGACTCCCGGCTGGAGCGCGGCCGTCGTGCCAGTGTAAGTTTCGCCGCCCAGGGGCGAGGCTGCGGTCCACGGTCCCTGCCAGGTGTCCACCTGGAAGAGGAGATTATCGGGTACGGGCGCGAAGGGTATAAAGGAGGTGCTCGCCGTGAAGTTGAACGTGGGGGTGAGGCTGGCGGTCTGATTGCCGGCGAGCGGGGTGATGGCGGCTTGCAGGGGCATGGTTTGCACTTGCTGTTCGTCAATGGCGGTGACGTTGTTGCTGCCGTTGTTGGGCACGTAGATTTTGTTGGTGACGGGGTTGACGGCCACGCCGTCGGGATTGGTCCCGGCGCTGACCGTGGCGGTCGAATTGGTCGCGCCGTCAATCACCGTGACGTTCGCCCCGCCGCTGTTGGGCACGTAGATCTTGTTGGTGACGGGGTTGACGGCCACGCCGTCGGGGTTGATCCCGGCGCTGACCGTGGTGGTCGAGAGGGTCGCGCCATCAATCACGGTGACGTCGGCGCTGCCGTTGTTGGCCACATAGACCAGGTTGGTGTCCGGGTTGACGGCCACGGCGTAGGGGCTGGTCCCGGCACTGACCGTGGCGGTCGAATTGGTCGCGCCGTCAATCACGGTGACGTTGGCGCTGCCGTTGTTGGGCACGTAGATTTTGTTAGTTACGGAGTTGACGGCCACGGCGTCGGGGTTGGTCCCAACGCTGACCGTGGTGGCGGAGTTGGTCGCGCCATCAATGACGGTGACGTTGGCGCTGCCCTTGTTGGCCACATAGACGAGGTTGGTGACGGGGTTGACGGCTACGGCGTCGGGGCTGGTCCCGGCGCCGACCGTGGCGGTCGAGTTGGTCGCGCCGTCAATCACCGTGACGTTGTTGCTGCCCTGGTTGGCCACGTAGATTTTGTTGGTGACGGGGTTGACGGCCACGGCGTCGGGATTGGTCCCGGCGCTGACCGTGGTGGTGGAGTTCGTGGCGCCGTCAATCACGGTGACGTTGTCGCTGCCCCGGTTGGCCGCGTAGATTTTGTTGGTGACGGGGTTGACGGCCACGGCGTCGGGATTGGTCCCGGCGGTGACCGTGGTGGTGGAGTTGGTGGCGCCGTCAATCACCGTGACCGTGCCGCTGTGGAGGCAGGTCACGCCACAGTTGGTCGTGTAGATTCGGTTGGTGACGGGGTTGAGGGCCACGGCGACGGGATTGGTCCCGACGCTGACCGTGGTGGTCGCATTGGTCGCTCCGTCAATCACCGTGACGTTGCTGCTGTCGGTGTTGGCCACGTAGATTTGGTTGGTGACGGGGTTGACGGCCACGGCCTGGGGGCTGAACCCGGCGCTAACCGTGGTGGTGGAGTTCGTGGCGCCGTCAATGACCGTGACGTTGTAGCTGCCAGAATTGGCGACGTAGATTTTGTTGGTGACGAGGTTGACGGCCACGGCGTATGGATTGGACCCGGCGCTGACCGTAGTGGTGGTGTTGGTGGCGCCGTCAATCACCGTCACGTAGCTGTTATACTGGCTGCCCACGTAGATTTTGTTGGTGACGGGGTTGACGGCCATGGCGACGGGTAAGACGCCGCCGCCCTCGATCCTGGTGGTCAAGAGAGTCGCGCCGTCAATCACCCAGACGCTGTCGACATCGGAGGCGTTGGTGCCCACGTAGATTTTGTTGGTGACGGGGTTGACGGCCACGGTGAAGGCGCCGGCGGGAAGGCTGACTGTGGCGGTCGAGAGGGTCGCGCCGTCAATCACCGTGACCAGGCTGCCGCAGGCCGCGTAGATTTTGTTGGTGACGGGGTTGACGGCCACGGCGTAGGGATTGGCCCAGGTGCCCACCGTGGTGGTCGAGAGCGTCGCGCCGTCAATCACTGTGACGTTGGCGCTTCCGGAGTTGCCCACGTAAATTTTGTTGGTGAGGGGGTTGACGGCCACGACCTCGGGGCCAGTCCCGACGCTCACCGTGGTGGTCGAGTTGGTCGCGCCGTCAATCACCGTGACAGTGTTGTCGCTGTAGTTGGCCACGTAGATCTTGTTGGTCACGGGATTGACCGCGACGGACCACGGGAAGACCCCGACGGGGACCGTGGTGGTCACGGTTTGCGCCGGCGCGGGCACAGCCCCCATGAGCAGAGCGGTGCAGGCCAGCGTCGCGGCATGTAGCCACAGCCGCCCCGCGCGTGTCTCCGCGCGGTGTTTGGACGGCTCAGGGAAATGGGCCTCACGGATTGCGAGTGGAATGATGAGGGCGTTTGATCTCATGAAGGTTTCCCTCCAGTGGCTGATGACCGCAATCGTGAAACGGCTGGGCATTACGTCTCTCGCTGCTGGTGAACGCAACCGTTTCCCTCTCTGACGAGGTCCCTGCGCCTTTGCATCATCCTGCTGAACCGCACAGGCAGGCGCGGCTGAACCACTGCTTGCCCGGCGCGTTCTGCAAGCTGCCGCTTTTCCTTCCCGCCGTCAATTTCCGGCAGCTAAATTTTTTATGAATCGCGAATGAATCGAAAATCCGGCCTGGAATCAAGCAGATACAGGCCGAGGGCCTGATCGATGCGGCCTTTCGGCCCTTGCAAATCCGCGATTTCGGCCGGATAATCCCGATCATTCCCTCTAGGCTTGACTTTGCACGATGAAAGACCGCATTTATCGGTTTGGCATATTTGAACTACTCACTGCTGAAGGCGAATTGCGCAACGGCGAAGGCAGTGTGCGGCTGCAGGAGAAACCCGTGCGCCTGCTGGCCGCCTTACTCGACAACCCGCAAAAGCTGGTCACCCGCGAGCAACTGCGCGAACGCATGTGGGATAGCGACACGTTCGTGGACTACGAGCAGGGCATCAATGTTGCGATCAAGAAGGTCAGGGACGCTCTGGGCGACTCGGCGGATAAGCCCAAGTTCATCCAAACGGTAGCTAAGAGGGGCTATCGCTTTCTCCTGCCGGTCAAAGTAACGGAGGCGACCGAAATTACCCCTCTGCCGGACTCGTTCGTCGGCCAGCCTCTTCCCGCGGGAGAGGGAAGACAGCCTGAAATCCGGCCCTCCGCCAAGGTCACCCCCCCACGTTCCGCTCGCCGTTCCTTTGCGGTGGCCGGAATTGCCGCCGCGGTCTTGCTCGCCTCAGGGATGACGCTCTTGAGGTTTCGGGCGATGAAGCCGGCGCAACCCAGGCAAATTAATTCTCTCGCCATACTCCCGCTCCAGGATTTGTCTCCCGAGCCCGGTCAAGAATACTTTGCCGAGGGAATCACGGAGGAAATGATCACCAGCCTGGCGCGCTCGCTTCCTTTGCGCGTGATTTCGCGTACCTCGGTCATGGGCTACCAACACAGCCCAAAGCCGATTACTCAAATTGCTCGAGAGCTTGGTGTAGAGGCAATCATCGAAGGGGCGGTTGCGCGCTCGGGGAATCGAGTGATCGTCACCGTGCAACTGATCGACGCGTCGGAAGACCGGCATCTTTGGGCGCAGAGATACGACCGGAATGTAGAGGATCTCCTCGGGATGGAGGAGGAACTATCGCAGGAGATCGCCAGCCAGGTCCATGCAGCGCTCAGGTCGCGGGACTCAATCGAAACGCGGAATCAACGCCCGCCTGATCCACAGGCCCATCAGCTCTACCTGAAGGGACGCTACTTTTGGAACAAACGAACAAACGATGGCTTCCTGAAAGCCGCAGAATATTTCCGTCAGGCCGCTGACATAGACCCGAATTACGCCCAGGCCTACGTGGGACTGGCCGATTGCTATTTGTTCGGTCAACCGGCGACCGACCCACCAAAGGTCTATGCCATGAAGGCCAGGTCAATGGCGAAGAGAGCTTTGGAAATTGATGGCAGTCTTGGCGAAGCGCACGCCAGCCTGGCGCTGGTCGCCGAAAACATCGATCAGGACTGGGCGGCTGCGGAGAGGGAATACAAACTAGCCATTGCCCTGGAGCCGAACTACGCAACCGCGCATCAATGGTACGCGGAGTACCTTTCCCTTGTAGGCAGATTTGATGAGGCTTTTGCCGAGATGAAAGCGGCAAGAGATCTTGATCCCCTATCCTTGCCCATCCTCAGAGACACCGGAGTGATCTATTACGTCGCGCGTCAGTATGATCAAGCCGGGGGATATCTTCGCAAGGCGCTTGAGATGGATCCGAGCTTTTTCCCGGCACACGTGACCCTGGGACTGACTTACGTCCAGCAGCGAAAATACTCCAGCGCCACCGCGGAACTTGAAAAGGCAAGGCGGTTGGATGATGGCCCCGACGGATTAGCGTATCTGGGCTATGCCTACGCAGTCTCCGGAAGAAAGCAAAAAGGCCGGGAGCTTTTGAGCGAGTTGAGCCTGATGTCCCGGCGTCGCTACACTTCTCCGGGCGATTATGCGCTGGTCTATAGCGGGCTGGGCGATACCGACAAGGCGTTCGAATGGCTCGGAAAGGCGTACGGCGAAGGACCGCTACCCACTGGGCTCGCCGTAGATCCCTGTTGGGACAGCCTCCGCGCCGATCGCAGGTTTACAGATCTCATGGAACGAACACGGCGAACACCCTGATCGTTCGCGTGGCCGCAGGCAGGGGTGTGGATTTCCCCGTCGGCTGATTCACATCCAATCGTGCGTCCAGTTACGTCCCCGCTTACGCTTGTTTGGCCTGTAGCTGTTCGAACAACCATGCACGCGTATGGAAAAGCCATGGAGAAGAGCAAGCGCGCGGCGCACGGCAAAGTCGTTCGCCTCGTCTTGGAATCACAAGTGGCTTAGTGCCCCCTTATTGCCCCCAGGAATTCTCCGGTGAGAGAAGACTCCTGGCGTCGCACCACAGGGTCGCGAAACCAGCTGAGCACAGCTCAGCTTGGCATTTATCGGCGCATTCACACCCGTGTTCGCCAAGCACACCAACAACCTGAACCTGGTGGACACACAAGAGGCTCTGACCGCTCAGTGGGGATCCCGACGAGGCTGAATACGCAATGCGCCGATTCTGGCCTTGCCTCCGATTGCGCCGTCACCACCCGAAATGGGCCGCAATGGTCGCTCAAGCACGCACGCGGGGAGTAATCCGTCTACTTCAGCTTGGCGTACTCGGCTTTGGCTTTTTTCAGGATGGGAATGTCGGGATCGGCGTCCTTCCAGAGTGTCAGGAACTCCTGATATGCGGCGCGGGCCTTCACCGTGTCGGCCTGCAAGGCATAAGCACGGGCGAGGCCGAGGTGCGCGAGTGCGCCGATCAGTTCGTCGAGCACGACTCCGCGATGGTTGAGAATTTTCTGGAACTCGGCTGCGGCTTCGCTGCCCTGATGAGCTGTCAGAAACGATTCCCCGCGCACATAAACGGGATACAGAGCGAGTGGCAAGACAGCGAAGCTCGGTGCTCCAAGTTCGTCAGGACGGGCAAGCTGAAGGGTGTCGATAGCTTTCGGAGAATCGCCGCGGTCGAGAGCGAGCTGAGCGTGAATCGTCGGTAGGTAGTTGAATTGCACCAGCGTATCCTCCGGAAAGCGCTTGAGAGAGTTTTCCGCAAGGGATTGCGCTCTGGGCGCGTCCCCTGCAAAGGACAGCGCCAGCGCTGCTCCATACTGCACATCCCGGCCACTCGAAAGGGCGAGCGCTGCAGCGGCTCGCAGGTGAGCTTCGCCTGCATTGCCCAAGAGGGCTTCCCGGAGTGCCGCATCGGCTTCGTAAGAGGCTGCGGTTTCCTTCTCCTCCGCCCGCTCTGCGGAAGCCACCGCCCGGCGGGAAAGCTCTCGGGACTGTCCAAGCTGTCCGGAGTACGCGGCTCTATCGGCTTCCATCGCCAGCAGCACATCTTCCACTCCGGGCTTGCCCACAGCCCAAGCCACCTGCTGCGACATCCCCCCCGCATCATTCTGCCGAAAGTTAAGCAGGTAGAGATTGATGCGGAGGGAAGGGGAATCGAGACCTCTCGCCTGCGCTTCTTCGGCGGCGGCCCGAGCCTCGTCCAGACGATCCAGATTGAGGTAGGAGACGACGAGGTCGGCATAAATCTCGCCCGCAGGGGAGAGGCGGAGGGCCTCGCGTGTGTCCGCAAGGGCTTTCTCATATTGCCCGAGATTGGCGCAGATGCCACCCAGGACGTCCACTGGTATGTAATCCCGCGGATAGACCTGGGCCCAAAGCTCATATGTCCGGCGGGCCTTTTCCAAGTCACCGACGACCGCATAGTAATAGCGAGACTCGATGGCAAACTGCTCCCATTGGCTCACTCGCGCGCGCAACTCGTAGGCCTTCCGAATACTCTCCGCCGCCGAGCTGGTTTCCCCCAGGCCCAGATAGCTCAACCCGAGCGACAGATGGGCCATGGCAAAATTCGGATCGAGGGAAACTGCCCGCTGGTACAAGGGCACCTCGTCAGCGACGTCCGCGTTCCTCATGTATTTCCGCCCCAAGCTATAGGCCTGAAGGGCCTCGAGGGAACTTGTGGTGGCCTGCTCCAGAGGGGTGTCGAACTTCTGCACCGTGCTCATCGACTCGCCGAGCCTTACCCGCAGTTTGGCCGCGGCGACATCCAGCGCCCTCAGGACATCTTCCTTGCTCTTCGCCTGCACCTGCTCCTGCGCGAGGATTTCTCCGCTGCCGCAGTTTTGCGCCTTCAGGCCGATCACGTACTGGCTGCCCAGTCCCGCAACTGAGCCGCTCAGGTACGCCTTGCTTGCAGTGCGCAGGCAAAGTTCCCGCGCAACCTCTGGGGTCAGTTTCGCATTCGCTGTCCGGCCCATCATCTGTAAGGTCTGCTGCACCCGCTCGTCCGAAATGAGACTCAGATACGGCGACTGTTCCAACTGGGTGGAGAGCCCCTGCCCGAGTGTGCCGTCGAATACTGGATCGCCCGTCGAATTTGCGAAATCCGCAAGGACGATCGTGTCCTTGTCCGTTAGCGCGTGCGCCTTCCGTGCGTAAAACAGCCAGCCGCCCACACCAAGCCCGATGATCACGACTGCCGCGCAGGGGAACACGGCCCATCGGAGCCATGTGGATTTGTGGGCGCGCGGCATCTCGGCCCCTGCCGGTGCTGCGGCTGCTCGCCCCGATTCCCTGTCCCGCTTCACCCGCTGCAAATCGGCCCGCACTTCGGCAGCCGACTGGTAGCGCAGCTCGCGGTCCTTTTCGAGCGCCTTCTGGATGATGCGCTCCACTTCCGAAGGAAGTTGCGGGTTCAGACGTATGGGCGCAACCGGAGAGTTGTGCAAGAGGGAGTCAATGGTTGCCGCCGAGCTTTCTCCACGAAAGGGCAACTTTCCCGTGGCCATCTCGTACAGCACTACCCCGAAGGAGAATAGATCCGTGCGGACGTCCAGCTCCTTGGCCAGCGCTTGCTCCGGCGACATATAGGCCGCTGTTCCGACGGCAGCGCCGGCGCGGGTCAGGGACGCCTCCGCCAAACCGGCTTCCGCATCCGCGGACAACGTAGCCCCTTCCCCCCGTTCCGCCCTCGGCGCGAGCTTGGCCAATCCGAAATCGAGAATCTTGGCGCGGCCGCGAGCGGTGACGAAGATATTGGCGGGCTTGATATCGCGATGCACGATGCCCTTGGCGTGAGCGGCGTCGAGGGCATCGGCAATCTCGATGCTCAGGCCGAGCAGCAGTTCCAGGTCCAGGGGTTGGCCCGCGATGCGATGTTTCAGCGTCTGGCCATCGAGGCACTCCATGGCGATAAACGCGCGGCCGTTCTCTTCGCCAATGTCGTGAACCATGCAGATGTTCGGGTGATTCAGAGCAGAGGCGGCCTTCGCCTCGCGCCGGAAGCGTTCCAGCGCCTGCGTGTCGTGCGCCAGCTCGTCGGGCAGGAATTTGAGAGCCACAAATCGGTCGAGCCGGGTGTCCTGCGCCTTGTAGACGACACCCATACCGCCGCCGCCGAGCTTTTCCAGGATGCGGTAGTGGGAAACGGTCTGGCCGAGGAGTGTCGGCGAACCGGCCATAGTGGCGCAATGTTAGGTTGCATGCCAAGCCAAGTCAACGATGCCGAAAGACCCGAGCGGCTGGAAGTCAATCTGGAACTAACCCCTGGGTCCGGCCGCCGATGCCCCGCCAAGGACGAACACCCGGGGTTCCAGCTCGGAAACATTGTCACAGGCGTGTTGGCGCCCGTGCGTGCAAACTGGCGTTGCTTCCGGATGGCCCGTCATACGCCCGGAACCGGCAACGGTACTCGTGACCGTCGTTTTAGGAGAGGACTGAGGGCGCGGGGTGATGCCACCTTTCCGGTTACGCCGTTTATCAGGAGGTCAGGTGCGCTCTGCGCCTCCCGGTATTCTGACCCGTATTAATCCGCTTCTGTATAGACATACTCATGCTGCCCATCTCGAATCGTCAACGTTCGTTTCCTCGCCTTCTCCCCGACCACAAACTCAAATCCGTCGGTCGTCGGATCAATGGTGATGAACGAAACGCTCCCATCGTCGTTCGTCCTCGAAGCCACCTCGGTCTTCCACTCCCCGAAATCGAACACAGTCTTCCCGTTCTCGCTCAACACTTCGATTTCGCCCAGGTCCTTACAGCCATACTTCTTCGCCAGCCTGGCCGCCAGATTCCGTGCCGCCGGCACCACCAGTCGCTCCCGGTCTTTAGCCAGCTGCGCCTTGTACCGCGCTGCCTGCGCCGCAAGGTCGCCTTCCGCTTCCGGCTTGCCGTCGAACACCACCTCCAGAAGCCGCCGTGAAAACGGCCCCAGCAGCAACTGCCCGGTGTCCGCGTTGGTCAAGATCACCGCGCCAATCTGCGCATCCGGCAACAGGTACCAATTGCTCTTGAACCCGAACATGCTCCCGCCGTGGCTCACCACCGGCACTCCGTACTTTGTGCTGACCTCGAGTCCCATCCCGTACGTCGCATTCTCTCCCAGCGCAACCTGCGGCGCCCTCCGCGCCAGCAGATTGTCGGCCGACACCAATTGTTTCCCATCTGGCAACTTCCCTTTATCCATCTCCAGTTGTACGTACTTGATCAAATCTCCCGATGAAGTCCACACACCTCCGGCTGGCCTCGCCGGGTAAATCGAGTAATTCATCGCCATGCTCGCCACCGCTGGTTTCCCATCCACATCATCCCCATGTGGCGACGCATGATTGCCCGCCAGCGCCTTCGCGTAATCGAATGTGGTCACATGCATCTTTAGCGGATCAAACACCATGGTCTGCATCGCTTTGTCATAGGCCGCGCCGAGCTCCGTGTCTGGATGCACGATGTGCCCGCCAATGTATCCCGCTGCCGTGGCCATCAAATTGCTGTACTGAAATACCTCACCAAATTTGCTGGTCGGCTGCATCGTCCCAAGCAGTTTCATCTCTGATTCCGGCGTCGCGTTCCTGAACTTGAAGAGCCATTCCAAATCCTGTCGTGGCAGCCCCGTGCACGCGCAGATGAGATTCTTGATCAGGACCTTCTTCGTTGTCTCCGCGTCCCCCAGCTTGAACGGCGGATACGCCTGCACTACCGGTTCATCCCACCCCAGTTTTCCTTTATCCACCAATTCCGCCAGCAGCAGCGTCGTCATCCCCTTCGTGTTCGACGCCGCCATGAACATCGTGTTCGCATCCACCTTGTCCGATTTCCCCAACTCCCGTACACCAAATCCGCCCTCGAACACCACCTTGTCATGATCCAGCAGTGCCATCCCCACTCCCGGAATTCCCAGCTGTTTCATCGAGTTCTGCACGAACTCCGAAAGCTGCGCGATCCGCCCCGCATCCAATGGATGCGCCTGCCGCCCCGCAAACGACTCCTTCTGATACCCCTTCGGTCGCAAACTCTGATACACCAGCGTCAGCGGCGCCGCCCGCTTCTCCACCGTCGGCTCCGTCCCGACAATCAGGTACACCGTCCATGTCGTTCCCGCCCGCAAGGCTGCCGCAAAAATCACCGCCCGTTCATTCGGCGAAGTTTCGTAATCGAACACCTCCCGCTCATCCCAGCCTTCTCGCGCCGGTCGTGGCGTCACAATTTTCACCGGGTGCGTCTGTCCGCCCATCAACGCCAGCCACGCAGCCGTTACGGCCGCCTTCGCGTCCGCCGCTGCTCCCGCATCGAAAATCGCTATGTGCGTGTCCGTTTCTGGTGGCGTCAACACCTCCAGGTCTTTCGCCGTCTCTACCGACCAACCCGCAGGCACCGTAAACGTCGCGCCTCCCGGCGACACCCTCGCCGTGTCCGCGGACACAACTTCCGCCTTCGTCCGCGCCTCCTGCGCCGCCACCGCGCCGGTCCACCCAAGCGCCAACAACACGCACACCACCACTCTCAGGGCAATGCCCTTCACGTTCCCTCGTCCGCGCAGTGTCATGGAATCTACCTCGCAAGAGCACTTCGAGCGCATTCACACTACACAAAGTAAATCCAGTGGGCAACCATCCTGGCATTCAACCCTTTGCACAATGCATCCGGTTCCGCAGTCTGGCGTCGTACTATCGGTTTTCCTGAGCTGTGCCCGGTGAGTCGAACTACAGGATAAGCTGATTCGCCCCCGAGATGGCACGAGGGAGTCGCCTTGAGCACCCCGGAAGTATGGTCGGCTTTCCGGAAGTGATCTCTAGGGGGCTCGTTGCCGGGTTACTTCCGCACTCCGGACTTTGTTACCTCTTTTTCGCTTTACCCTTCCTTTTTTCCATTCCCACCATCATCCCCGACGGTGGGTCCTTCTTATTCAGTTTCGCCGCCTCCAGGATCAATTTCTTCACTCCCGGCCTCTTCACATCGGGCACGCACCGGAGTTTCAAGTGCCTCACGCTCTTCCCCGTTCCCTCCAGCAGTTTCTCCGGATCCGGCAGTGCCGCCCCGCGCAGGAACGCAAACGTCACATGCTCTTTGCCCACCATGAAGCAACACAGCGGCCCGTTTGAATCAAACGACGGAATCTTCCACGGATTCACGTACTCCTCGCCCCCCTTTACCGTCCTGTTCACGAGTGCTCGCACCGCTTTCGCCACGCCATTGGCTTCACCGAGGTCGGAGATGACCACTCCGCCGTCGTCGCTGAGGGCAAAGCCGAGCATGAACTCCTGCACCTCGCGAAGGTCCTCTGGCTCGACCGCCGCAAATTCATCGAGCAGAAAGCAGGCGTCCCCCTTTGATCAGGCGCTGACAAACGATACTTCCCCGTTCTCCTATCGGCACATATATACCGGCATGACCGCCTCCCCAGGAACAAGGACCGCCCTCTTGAGGCAGGCGAAGCGTAGCACGTGGTAGCAGCAAGAAAGCAGGATATAGTCTCGTCGTTGGACGCCGACGATTGTTCCCAATGGAGAGTCTCAGTATGTGCCGCAAGGATCCGAGTGAATCGCTGCTCTTGATCTTAGGACTTATTGCGATTATGTCTTCCGCGGTTCTTGCCCAAAACGGAGATCAGCACGAATTCCGGCACATTCGACTGTCCAATGCGGACCGTTCTGCCTCCTGCATGAATTCCGTATTAGGGAAGCCAACCGTCGCGGACGTTGACGAGCACTGGCTCCTCGACCCTTGCCCGAGATCACGCACAGAGTTAGTCGAAGCCCTCAATCACGACGGACTGCGTCTATTTGATGCCGGTGATTTTGCGTTTGTTATTTCTTCACGGTTTTTTCCACCACTCCCGCCGGGTTCTGATGCGCACTGGCCCCAGCTAAAGTGGAATCAAATTAGGACTACCGCTCAGATCAAACCCGCGCAAGGGATGGCCCAAGCAGAAGCCGACCATATCGGCCGGCAGATTCTTCAACGTGCGCGATTAATTCCGCTCAACGTGTCGGAGGCGCCTGACAAGGACGGCACACTCAACGTCCAACTGAACATCAATTTGTATCAAGACGTGTCTTTCGATGCCGCAACGTTCACGTCGGTCATCGCCCTGATCAATCAACTGCCCGTTGACGGGGAGAGGGGGAGATTCGTTTATGGCGAGATCCGAAACGGTCGATATGTAATGCTTTGGGACTCCCCGCTGTTCTGTGCGCGGGGCAATCCCGATTTCGCGGACGTCAATGGGGACGGACAAGATGAGATCCTTTTTTGGGCACACACGTCGGGTAACATGGCATATCCGATCCTCGTCATTTTTGACAAGAACGGCCGTGAACTGACGCGGGGCAAGGACGCCAATGCCTGTGCTAACGGTCGCGAGGGCTGGGCATGTGAGATCGAGGGCGCGGATATCTCCCTGGAGAACGCTGCGGATGGAAAGAAAGAGATACAGGTGAGCGGCGGGACCGACGGGAAGAGCCACGTTTTCAGGCTTGTCGATGGTGTCTTTGTTGCGGCTCCGCCCTTTGGAGCCGTCCCGCAGGCCGAGATGACAGCGGAATCTCTGAACCATCGTGGTATGCAACTAATGAAGGAAAGAGACTACATGGGCGCCGCATCCGCGTTTACCCATGCCGCGGATATGGCTGACAAAAAGGGCACAACAACCGCACTGTTTTCCAACAATGCAGGATTTGCGTACTACAAGGCGGGCCACTACGAGGATTCCGTGGCCTGGATTCAGAAAGCCATCGAGGCTGATCCCGGGCGCGCCGTGGCCTACCTGAACCTCGGCGATGCCCTTGTAAAGCTCAACCGCAGAGCCGAGGCGCGCCGAGCCTACACGAAGTACCTGGAGCTTGCCCCGAACTCCAAGTCTGCTTCCGAGGTTAAGAAGAAACTCGAGGCCTTGACACCCTCGCCGTGAGCAAGGGGTACCCGCTCGGCATGTCTTCCCTGCGTTTCGTGGGGGCGGTCCTTGTTTGGGCGCTGGTCACATTTCCTGCTGCGTATCTGGGACACTTCTGGTTTGACCCCAGAGCTGTTGAGACGGCATACCACCAGGTTGCCTCACACTACGTCTGGACCACAGTCATGACAACCCTCGCTTTCAGCCTTGCGGGCACCGCGATCCTCTGGCTGCTGCCAAACAATTGGGCCAAGTTGAGGCCCTGGTTCACCGTGGCGCTGGGACTTGCCCTTGGGGCTTTGCTCGGGTACCTCTCCTGGCGCCTCGACGAACCGCGATATCAAGCCATCAGCGCCTATTTCGTTGGCCCAGCGAAGCTGCGATTCTCTGGACGGACGACTTATCCCTTTTCTCCTGCAAATTATCTGTATTCCGGAGCGCTGGCCGGTGCCATTGTGGCAGAGCTCCGCCGCCGAGCTGCGATTTGGCAGCCCCACACCGTCCTCTCACAACATGACCTCAAACTGAATTTCCACATTGCAGCCCTTATGACCTGGGCCGTGATCTTGAAAATCGTGGAATGGTTGGATCTCACCTGGATTCAGCCCGGGAGCGATGCTTTCGGCGCGCATCTGTTCATA
>Ga0335077_10005894_pt1 | contig 15084 bp, 13 predicted proteins | sample Lox_Sample_31_FD_207151 | JGI IMG/M metagenome (GOLD analysis project Ga0335077, IMG submission 207151) | Soil microbial communities from Loxahatchee National Wildlife Refuge, Florida, United States - Lox_Sample_3.1 | ecosystem: Environmental > Terrestrial > Soil > Wetlands | place: USA... | reverse complement strand
TTCATTCTGCATTGCGCGCTAGATTTTCCTGAGCCGGAACCAGTAGAACTGATAGGGTCCCATGGTGAGTAGATAGGGCAAGTCTCCGATGCGCGGGAAAATATTTCGTCCAAACATTTCAATCAGGATATTGCCTTTGTAACGGCGGAGATCAAGTTCCACAGCCTGGGCAGTGCTGGAAAGGTTATTTACGACCAAAATAGTATCTTTCTGCCAGCGACGCACATAGGCCAAGACGCGGTGATTCGCAGGATATAGAAATTCAATGGAGCCCCTGCCGAACACCGGCGTGGATTTGCGAACGGCGATGATGCGCTTCATCCACGAGAGCAAAGAATGCGAGAACCTCTTTTGTGATGCCACGTTCACGGCTTGGAAACCATAAACGGGATTCAGCATCAAGGGAGAATAGAGCTTCTCGGGGTCGGCAGAAGAGAAGCCTCCATTCCAGCCACCATCCCATTGCATAGGAGTACGTACGCCGTTGCGATCGCCCAAGTTGACATTATCCCCCATTCCGATTTCGTCGCCGTAGTAGATGATGGGAGTACCGGGAAATGACATCAGGATTCCGTTCATCAACTCCATTCGGCGACGATCGTTGTCGAGCAGGGGGGCAAGCCGGCGGCGAATGCCAAGGTTGATCCGCATGCTCTTATCCCGGGCATATTCGTCGTACATGTAGTCGCGCTCCATGTCGGTGACCATCTCCAGGGTCAATTCGTCATGGTTGCGGAGGAAGAGAAACCACTGGCAAAGATCGGGGATCTCAGGTGTCTGTTGCAGGATTTCGGTGATGGGCTTGCGGTCCTCCAGTTTGAGTGCCATGAACATGCGCGGCATGAGAGGAAAATGAAAGGCGGCATGAAATTCATCTCCATTGCCGAAGTAAGGGCGAAGATCGGCGGGCCACTGGTTGGCTTCTGCGAGGAACATCCGCCCGGGGAACTCGCGGTCCAAACGGGCGCGAAAATCTTTGATGATAGTGTGGGTCTCGGGCAAATTTTCGCAGTTGGTGCCTTCACGCTCGATGAGATATGGAACGGCATCCAGGCGGAAGGCATCGACTCCCATGGCTAGCCAGAACCGCATCACGTCCCACATTTCCTCTCGTACCGCGGGATTATCGTAGTTGAGGTCGGGTTGGTGGCTGAAGAAGCGGTGCCAATAGTATTGCTTGGAAACGGGGTCCCAGGCCCAATTGGAAAGCTCGGTATCAAGAAAAATTATGCGCGTACCACGGAACCTGGTATCCGTGTCACTCCAGACATACCAGTCGCGGTGCGGATTCTCGCGCGAACTGCGTGACTCCTGGAACCAGGGATGCTGATCCGAGGTATGGTTGAGCACCATCTCGATAATGACTCGAATGCCGCGTTGGTGGGCGGCTTCCAGAAACGCCTTGAAGTCGTTCAAAGTGCCGTAGTTGGGGTGAATGGCTCGGTAATCCGCGATGTCATAGCCGTCGTCGCGCAGCGGCGAGGGGAAAAAGGGCATGAGCCAAACCGTATCGACGCCAAGCTCCTTGAGATAGTCCAATTTCTGCGCGAGGCCGACAAAATCCCCGATTCCATCATCCGTGCTGTCGTAGAAAGCGCGCACGTGAACCTGGTAAATAATCGCGTCTTTGTACCAGAGGGGATCTTTCGAAAGTACCAAACCTATCTCCCAAAGCGGTTTACGACCGAGACTCTGCTGTGAGTAGCCGGCTTTCGGATTAGATGCTCATGGAGCTCTGACCGGGATTCACAACGCACAGATTGAGGGTAAGAGGAAAATTCAGGATCAAGGTTAACTTATCAGCTTCGCCATGGAGTTTCCAGCGGTCCACGGTCTACGCTTTCGGGCTCGTCCTGAGTGCCGGTAAGTCTCATGTCGCGATGCTATTCTGAGAGCAGGCATGATACGTTTCAACCGCCGGTTTCTTCCGCAGGACATCAAGCTATTGATTTTCGATCTTGATGGCACGCTGATTGACTCCCGTTTGGACCTGGTTCATTCGGTGAATGCGATGTTGCGGCATTTCGATCGTGCCGAACTCCCGGACGAGGTTGTCGCTTCGTACGTGGGCGATGGGGCGCCGGTACTAATTCGGCGAGCCTTGGGCGATCCCGAGGACCAAAGCAAGGTGAAAGAAGCGCTGGAATACTTTCTTACTTATTACCGGGTTCACAAGCTGGACCATACGCGTTTATACCCCGGCATCAAGCAGATGCTGATGACCGTACGCGGCTCAAATGGGCTGTGCCGAGAACTGGCTATCTTGTCCAATAAACCGGTGGTACCGTCGCGAGCCATCGTGGAGGCGCTCGGATTGTCCGAGTTCTTCACGCAAGTGTACGGCGGCAACAGCTTCCCGACCAAGAAGCCTGACCCGGAAGGAGTACGAAAAATCTTGGGTGATGCAAAGGCCAATCCTGCAGAAGCGGTAATGATCGGAGACTCCGCTGTTGACGTGATCACCGGGCGCAATGCGGGTTTATGGACGTGCGGTGTAACTTACGGCTTCGCTCCGCATACATTGTCCGAAGCTCCGCCGGACGTATGCGTAGATAGCGTCGAAGAGCTAAGACAGCTATTCGGATAAATGCCCGCTCTTCTGAGTTCTGCTATGCGTGCCGCCACGGGCATTTTTGGCATCTAAATCGTCCCTGCCTAAAATTGTGTAGAACGGCGGAGAATGAAAATAAAACTACTATCTGCCAGTCTCTTTCTCGCCACTCTGATCAGCCCAGCAATTGCAATGGCGTATGGAGTGCTGTCGCATGAGGAGATTGTTGATATCTGCTGGGAGTCAGATATCAGACCGGCTCTTTTGAAACGCTTCCCGGCCGCTACTGACACCGAACTGAAGCAGGCACATGCGTACGCCTACGGCGGTTCCGTGATTCAAGACATAGGCTATTATCCGTTTGGCAGCCATGAGTTTACAAACTATCTACATTACGTGCGGTCCGGCGATTTTGTCGCCAGCATGCTGCGCGATGCGAACGATCTAAACGAATATGCGTTTGCCTTGGGTGCGCTGAGCCATTATGCGGCCGACAGCTGGGGTCATCCCGCAGTGAATGAGGGGGTAGGCGCGGAATATCCGGGACTGCGTGCCAAGTATGGACCGATTGTGACCTATGAAGATGATCATGAAGCCCATCTGGAAACTGAGTTCAGCTTCGACGTGGTGCAGGTCGCCAAACGGCGCTATTTGTCGCAGCAGTATCACGATTTCATCGGCTTCAAGGTGCCGCAAGATTTGATTGCCCGAAGTTTTCTCGACACCTACGGAGTAAAGGCAACGGAATTTCTTAAAACCCCCGGTTTAGCGATTGGGACATATCGCTTCGGGGTCAGCCGGGTAATTCCAGAAATGACGCAGGTGGCGATCACGTCGCGGCAGATCGATCTTCCCAAGGAAAAGAACGATCCGGCACGCCAGCAGTTTCTCTATCATCTTTCGCGCGCAGACTACGAGCGAGACTTTGGAAGCGACTATCGGGGTCCCGGAATTTTTGCTCGAATTCTCGGATTCCTGCTGCATCATTTGATTCCCCGTTTCGGCCCTTTCAAAGCGCTGAGCTTCAAGGATCCGACCACGGCTACGGAAGATGAATATTTCAAGAGCCTGGACAATGTGGTGAGTGAATATCACCGTCTGGTACGCCAAGTGGAGAATGGCGATTACAAAATTCCCAACCGCAATCTGGACGTGGGCGACGCTACTCGAGCGGGGAAATACGAACTAGCCGACCAGGGTTACGATGATCTGGTTCGGCGGCTGGCGAAAGATAAATTCGCGCATCTCACTCCTGATTTGAAAGCCAACATTCTCGCTTATTTCGACAGCGGATCGGCCAGAGACAAGCTGAGCCGACATAAGTGGAAGCAAACCGAGAAGGCGTTAGCGAAGCTTAAGAAGCACCCGAGCGCGCCATAGCAGATTGCCGGCGCTACCCTGAAACTACCGCGTCGGCCTCGATCTCTACGAGCATGTCCGGGGAGATGAGCTTGCTGACTTCCACCATGGAAGTTGCAGGACGAATTTTGGCAAAGAACTCACCGTGGGCTTTGCCGACCTTCTCCCAGTCGGCAATATTTGTCACGTAGATACGGGTGCGAACGACATCTTGCATGCTGGCCCCGGCCGTGTGCAAGGCGGTATCAATATTCTTGAGAGTTTGCACGGCTTGGGCGTAGGGATCGCCGATACCGATGAGCTTTCCGTCCTGGCCGGTTGCTGTCGTCCCGGAGACGTGCACGTAGTTACCGACGCGTACCGCCCGCGAATAGCCCACAATCGGTTCCCAAGGTGTACCGCTCGATATGTTCTTTCGTTCCACGATCAGCATGCCTCCGTCGCCGATATTGTATCTGGACAGTGGAGGTGCCAGGTTTGGCAGCCAACTACAGTGACTGCCAGTAGAAACTAAGTAAAACCTTTGATCTAAGAGCTGCGTTCTAATTAAGTGCCATGCGATTGGCTTTTGAAACACGAAAGTCACTTGCCAGCCATACAAAGGTAAGTGAGAATTCAGCCAATTGCGCAGTTCCCGTGAGAGAAGCGGGTGTCGGAGGTGAAAACCGGCATGATTCCAGAATCGCATCCGTTACAGCAGCTGTTCGTGGAATTGGTGGGACGGCATTACGCCGAAGAAATCGGTCTTCGCGATCCTCAGATTGTCAGCTATGTGGCCCATCTCTTGACAGAATTCTGTGAGGTGGAACAACTGTTCAAGATTCGCGAGGCCGCCGGCCGGACCCTCACAGATGTCGGCGAGATGCTAATGGAATCTAATCCCGTGTATGGCCCAGCGCCCTCGTTTGACCGCGAACGCCAGGTCCGTAAACATATCGGCGACTACACGCTATTTTTCACCGGAATGTTTCCGGAGAGCATTAATCATTTCCGGCTGCGCCGAAATCGCTTGGAGAATTTTGTGGATTGGATGAAAGCCGGGAAGGAAAGTTATTACATCGTTTCCAAGTTCGACTGCTTCGAATACACCAAGGTCGCACCTCTGTTTGCGAGCCTTTCCAGCCATTTTGAGCAGTGCGTCTACGGTCTGAATCGGGTCAAGAACGATTTGCAAGAGATGCAACATCCCATCACGCGCCGCGCAAGCGAACTGCTAATGTAGTGGTAGGTTGGGGGTTCTACGGGCGTCGTTCTTAGGAGCGTCGGTAGAAACTCAATGCGGCGTCAGCTTGCACCAACTTTCTGATTCGCCGCAGGTTTGCGAAAGCCTCGCCGGGATCGAATCGCTTTTGATGTTCGGCGATTACCAAGCTATCGGTCTTCAGCACGGGCGAATTTGACAAGCAATCCAACGCACGGTTATAGAGTTCTTCCATCGCGTACGGAGGATCCAGAAAGACAAAATCAGCCTGGAATCCCATATTCTCAATTTTCAGTAAAGCTGGCATGAAATCCTGGCGGAGGATTTTGAAATTCGCTTCCACATTGAGCGGCTGCAGATTTGCCTTGATCAACTCTGCCGAGCGAGAGGACGAATCCACGAAGTAAACCATCTTCGCTCCGCGACTGAGGGCTTCAATGCCGACGGCCCCGGTCCCGGCAAATAAATCAACCCAGGTGGTTGCTTCCAGACAATTTGGATCTCCCGCGGAAAGCACATCAAACAAGGTCTCGCGCAAGCGATCGGCTGTGGGGCGAAGGTCCAAACCCGGGAGCGACCGTAGGCGCCTGCTCCGATACTTACCGGCAATCACCCTCATAGATTCGACATGACGTGCGGGTACCTTTGACTACCGAAGCCGCAACTTGTAAGCAGGCGTCAGCGTCTAAAACCCTATAATAGAGCAGGAGGTACACTGCTCCGGATGAGAAACTGGTCCATTCCTGCGGGCCGCATATTTGGGGTGGAGCTTCGCATTCACCTCACCTTTGTGTTCCTTCTGATATTCGTTTGGCTCACTGAGTCCGCACCCCACGGAAATCTCAACGCGGGACGCGGCCTGGCCCTGGTTGGAATTATCTTCGGCTGCGTGGTTCTTCATGAACTAGGCCATGCGTTGGCCAGCATGCACGCGGGAGTTCCGGCAAAAGCCATCATTCTGCTTCCGATTGGCGGAGTTTCCGTCCTCGACGAGAGTCAGCAACCCATCGAACCGGGTGCGCTAACCTGGAAACGTGACATTCGCATTGCGTTAACTGGGCCGTTGGTGAATTTGATCATTGCCTTTGCGGCGGGAAGCATTCTTCTCTCCATCGCTCCTGAAATTCACTTGTGGGTGAGACCGTGGGTTCATTCTGCTAATTTGCCCCGCAGCCTGGTGTGGGTGAATCTGTGGTTGGGTGTTCTGAACCTGTTACCTGCTTATCCCATGGATGGGGGCCGGGTGTTGCGTGCGGTGTTCAGCCGGCGCATGGATGCGGTCCGCGCCACACGGCGCGCAGTTACGATCGGCCAGGCGTTTGCAACCGTGTTCATGCTGGTTGGCATGCTGTGGAACATTTGGCTGACGATGATCGGATTTTTCTTGTTCATTGCGGCCCAACTGGAAGAGCGTTCGGCAGTTTTTCAGTCGGTCTTGGAAACGGTGCGGCTGGAAGATATCATGCTGACCGACTTTGCCACGCTCTCGCCTGCTGACACCCTGGAGGATGCGCTAGAGAAGGCAGTCCATTCACTGCAAGATGATTTTCCGGTCATTCGGGGCAGCGACATGGTAGGAGTAATTTCCAAGCAAAAAATTCTGCAGGCGCTGCGCGCGGAAGGCAATGGCTATGTGCAAGCCGTGATGAACCGGATTTTTGAGGTTGCGCAGAAGAAGGAGTCGCTTGCTTCCGCATTTCGCAAACTCACCGCCCGCAATCTGAGCATCATCCCTGTAGTGGAGGACCAGCATCTGGTCGGTATCGTGACTCTGCAGAACCTGATGCACTCAATGGCCTTGCTGGCGGAGAGCCGCAAGCTTCGTAAGACCGCACTCAATTCTTAAGCTTTCAAAATTTGAATACTGTGACCTAGAACCGGAAAACCAGTCCGGCGGATGGCTCTGCCATGTGGCTTCTTGCACCGGTGAACAAGCTCACGTCGCTTCCCGAACCTGCGTCGATTTTGAAATCTGGCGCTTTGTACAGAAAGCCACGATATTGGAAGCGAAGGGCAAACCGGTGGAATTTTGGAAGCTGGTAATCAACTCCAAGTCCGTAGAGGAAGGCGAGCTGCGTCTGTTTAGCTGCGTGGAGATTGATCTGAATGTTGTCGGGGGTGTTGTTTCCCTGCGGCGGTTCGAGCGGTGGCAAGAAAACCCAAGTGGTGCGTGGAGAAAATCGCAGTGCACCTACACCTGCCAGAAGGAATGGTTCGAAATGCCCCTTCTTAAAAGGGGTAAACATATAAGCACCACTGTATTCGGAAATATTCGCAAGGACGTGGAAATCCTGGATGGAGCGATAAATCTGAGAATTCTTGTCTCGCCCATAATTGAATACGAAAGAATGCTTAGGATTGAAGCGTACGCGAATTGTGGCAAAAACTCCTGCGCCATCTGTCGCGGTCTGCACGATTCCGTCGCCACTTACCTGGTTTGTAAATAAGGCATTTGCGCTGACGCTGAAGTCGAACCGACGATCCTGCGCAATGCAGGCCGAAGCTAGAAAAAACAGCGCAGCCAGGACGGCTATTGTCTTGAGCATCCATGGTCCTCTCATTGATATGGTGGGCAGCCGTAAGTTATTCAGAACAACCTCACGGCCTTGGCTTTTTCCACGGCTGGAATCTTTCGCAGTTCAGTCAGTATAGCCTCAGGGACAATGCCATCGACGTGAACGACCGCGATGGCTTCGCGAGTAGCAGCGGGATCCTGGGCGCGGCGGCCGAGGGAAAAATCAGCAATGTTGATGTTGTGATCTCCCAAGATGGTGCCTACCTTTCCAATAACTCCGGGGACATCGCGGTTTCGCAGGTAGATAAGATTGCGCTCCAGTGGCGCCTCCACTTCGATTCCGTCCACATGAAGCAGGCGCGCCGCGTTCTCGTGCAGGACTGCTCCTTTGATGATGTGCTCTTCGCAATTAGTTCTTACCATAATGGAAAGCACGCTGCCCGCGCCTCCTGTTGAACTCTTCGGCTTGTGAGATTCGTGTACCTGCAAACCGCGAGACTCGGCGATTGTGGCGGCGTTCACGAGATTGGCTTTTTCCTCCAACGCCTGGTTCAGCATCCCTTTGATAGCTCCGTTGCGAATCAGTTCGGTTTTCCGTTCGGCAATGTGGCCGCTGTAACGAAGCGAGATCTCCTCAAGCGTCCCTTCGCTGATCTGCGCGAGAAAAGCCCCCAACTTCTCCGCAAGCGAGATGTACGGCTGCAGTTCAAGATACTCGTCATGCGACACCGAGGGCACATTGACGGCATTCTGGATAACGCCGTGTTTGAGATATTCCTTGACCTGCAATGCGATCTGATATCCGACCGCCTCCTGGGCTTCATAAGTCGAGCCGGCAATGTGGGGTGTGAGAATCACGTTGTCTAGAGCGGTAAGGGGCGAATTTTTCGGTGGCTCTTCGGCAAACACGTCCAGCGCGGCCGCCGCGAGCTGCCCTTCGGATAGTGCCTGCGCGAGCGCGCGTTCATCAATCAGCTCGCCGCGTGCACAATTCACCAAGCAGACCCCTTGCTTCATTTTCTTGATGGATTCGGCGTTGATCATGCCAGCCGTCTGTGGCGTAAGTCCCACGTGGAGGGTAAGGTAATCCGCGAGTGCGTAGACGTCGTCCAGGCCGGTGAGCCGAATTCCCTGCTCTTTCGCAACGGCGGTTGACACGAATGGATCATGGCCGATGACAGTCATTCCAAACGCTCGTGCACGGCGAGCCACTTCCATTCCAACTCTTCCCAGTCCAACGATCCCTAGAGTCTTTGCGCGGAGCTCTGTACCTTGGAGCGATTTCTTTCCCCATTTGCCAGCATGCGTCAGGTCATTGGCCCGGCAGAGATGTCGAGCCATGGCAAGCATTAGCGCGATTGTATGTTCGGCGACGGCGACGGCATTCGCGCCGGGGGTATTCATGACGGCAATACCCTGGCGAGTGGCCGGCTCAAGCTCGATGTTATCGACCCCCACTCCAGCACGCCCGATCACGCGGAGTCTTGGGGCTTTGGCCAGCAACTCTGCATTCACTTGAACAGCTGAACGCACAATCAGGGCGTCGGCGGTTTCGAGATATCTCGCGAGATCGCCATTCATTTGCTCCGGCGTCACGACCGTCCAATCCGGCTCGCGTAAGAGGTCGACAGCGGATGGGGATACTTTCTCAGCGACAACAATTTTCATTCTCAATGACCCCAACTTCCAGGTGCTGCTTAAGCGATATCAGCGGCTGACCAATTCAGATTGACTAACAGGCTGCCGCACTTTGTTTGCATAGACAGCTTGCGCCGCGCTCACTGCGGCACCGAACTCGATTTGCCGGCCGATTTCGACCAAGATCTGCTCCAAAGCAGCAAGCACTCCGATCGTGTCCAGATAATCGTAGTATCCCAAATGAGCGATGCGAAACAACTTACCCTTCATCTCCCCTTGACCATTCGCTACCACGGCACCGAACCTGTCGCGAAATGCCTTAACGATCGCCCCAGAATCAATTGCTTCGGGCGACTTGATTGCGGTCAGAGCGGGGGCGGGACAGGACGGAGCAAACAGGTTCATTCCAAGGGCTCGCCCTCCGGCGCGAGTCATTTCTGCGGCGAGTTCGGCATTTGCGATGAGGGCATCGCGTCCCGCGGCCATGTCACCATCGCCCATCTGACGGATGAAATCGAGCGCCGCTGCTAGTCCCGCAAACAGCGCGGTTGCCGGAGTATAAGCCGACTCGCCTTTGGCCGCTGCTTTCCGTTCTTTCCGGAAATCGAAATAGTAGCGAGGAGACTTCGCGCTTTCCATCCGTTTCCACGCACGTTCACTGATCGCACAATAGGCAAGGCCGGGCGGGATCATCAGCGCTTTTTGGGATCCGCCGATAATAACGTCAACGCCCCAGGCGTCCACATCGAAGCGAGTCGTGCCGAGGCCGGTAATCGCGTCGACTACGAGCAAAACATCTTCACCACTCTGGCGCACCAGTTCAGCAATGGACCGGATATCATGACGCGCTCCGGTCGAGCTTTCAGTGGACTGCACGTACAAGGCTCGGATTTCAGGAGTCAGGCTTGCGCGAATTTCGTCTGCGGAGAAAGTTTGACCGTACGGTGCACTGATTGTCTGCACCACACAATTGAAAGCTTTGGCCAAATCGCGCCAGCGTTCGCCAAACTTTCCGGCGGATAAGACGAGGACCTTATCGCCTGGCGAGGTCAGGTTGGACACGGCACCTTCCATGACGCCCGTACCGGACGAAGCGAGCACCAGTACGTCATTGTTCGTGCCGATGAATTCCCGCACGTCAGACAGCACACGCGAAAATAACGCGCGAAAATCGGCTGTGCGGTGATGCATGGCATAGGAAGCCATTGCGGTTTGAGCCGCAGGAAGCAGCGGAGTCGGGCCAGGCGTAAAAAGGCGGTTCTTGCGCAACATAAGAGATTTCCTTGAGTGAGGCTGCTTAGCTAGTTTACCCGGAAGCAGCTGGCGATGCTGCGATATGGATTCCACGGCACCTAAATCCAGTTGACCTTATGCAGGCTTCGCAGTACCTTGCTGCCATTCGGTTTAACGCGAGGTATCCTTGCCGATCTCTGCGATTGATGCAATCAGCCCAGCTTTCCAGCATACGAAACAACAATTGTTTCAACCTTTCAAGTTGAGGCAATGGATCAAGCTTGCGTTCGTCGGCTTACTGGCTGGCGAATTGACGACTGGCAGCTGCGGCAACTTCAGCGGTAATTTTCAGCCGCCCAGACATCCCAATCATTTTCTTAGTCCAGTCTTCCCCAAGATCGATCCTGTGGTCTTGGCTTTGTTGATTGGCGTCCTGGTTGCGTTGGGATTTCTGTTCTGGATTTTCATGCTCTATGTAAACAGCGTAATGCGGTTCATTCTGTTCGACAGCGTGGTTGCAAAGAATTGTGAAATCCGGGACGGTTGGGGCCGGCGACAAGGGCCAGGTTTGCGCTACTTTCTGTGGCAAATCGTTTTTGCGATCGCCATGTTTGCTGGGTCTATTATTTTGATTGGCATTCCGGCCGCGTTTGCGTTTGCTGCGGGCTGGCTAAGAAATCCCAAAGAGCACCTCGCCCCTCTAATCCTTTTCGGGATCGTTCTGTTCATCGTTCTGATGGCATTTGTGGTGGTCTTGGCAGTCGTGCATGTGTTCACCAAGGATTTCGTCATTCCACAGATGGCGATCGAAAACGTATCCGCGTTTGAAGCGTGGCGCCGGCTCTTGCCAATGCTCGATTTGGAAAAGGGACCCTACGTTGGATATGTGTTGATGAAGATCGTAATGACGATCGCGGTGGGCATTGTCTTGGGAGTCGTGACGACCATCATCATCGTTTTGTTGTTGATCCCGATTGGCGGCTTAGGAGCTCTGTTTGTGCTGATGGGAAAGGCGGCCGGATTTGGCTGGAATCTGTATACGATCACCGCTGCAGTGGTTGTGGGATGTGTCGTGCTTGCAGCCATTCTTTATGTGGTCTCGCTAGTAGCGGTTCCAGCGATGGTTTTCTTCCCTGCATACGCGATCTACTTCTTTGCTTCGCGGTACCCGGCACTCGAGGCCTTGCTTCGTCCGGTAACGCCTGCCGTACCGCCGCTTGTTACAACGCCAGCACAACCGGGATAGCGGTATGACTTACTATGGATTTGCATGCTTTTGATCGTGACCCCAAGAGAAGCGCCTCCCGATAATGCACTTAATGATCAGGTGATCGGTTGAGGCTGTGGTTCCGATGCCCACGCCGAAATTAAACTCCCACTGGGAACCGAAATCGATATCAATAGTTGGGAAGAATTGCTGCTGCTGGTCGCGGAGAGGATCAAATCCGGTGATCGGCCCATACGAGGCATAATACTCAAGGCCGCCTGCGATTTTTTTCGTGAAATCGTAACTGATTTTGATATTGGGAGAAAATTCCACGCCTTTGTGGACGCTTTCTCCATGCAAAGAACGATCGAGGGTGGGGTTGAATGACATGTACCAAGGGCCGAGCTTCTTGTCGACAATGGGACGAATCTCCCAAGTCCAGGTGTCAGGTGAGAACTGCCGGCGCTGATAGCCGACTTCGTTAGACAAACTGACTCCCACCGGCCAGTGCCAGGATTCGGGAATGCGAAATCGTGGACGAATGTGATCTCCCACCCATTGCCAAGTGCCATCCGACTGAATGCTGGTAAAGATGTAAAAGCCGGTCTCAAACCATTCTGCGATTCCCTGTGTGATTTCTACCGTTTCATGTTCCGCGTGGTTGGTGGGGAGAACACCATTGGTGATGGTCTTGCTGCCCTCGGCCGTGAAATTTGAATGTAATTCCAACATCGTGTGCGCAACCGGAACCATATCGGAGCCATACACCTGGATTTCGTAGTTGTCTTGAGCGAGTGAAGGAGTGATCAGAAGCGATGCCGACAGCCATACCAAAAAAAGCAACCAGCCGACGCGGTTTGTGCGTGGAAGTGCCATTCAGATCAGGTTTTCATGATGCACGGCTAGACTGTGATGTGCAACTGCGCGTGCCGTGCGCTATTCGCGGGCACGATTCTTGATCCAGATGGGCGTACCGACGAAACCAAAGGCGCGGCGAATCTGATTCTCGAGAAATCGCTGATAAGAGAAATGTAGTTTTACGTTGCGATCGGTGAAGAGGACAAATGTCGGAGGCGCCACGGCGGCTTGTGTCATGTAGTAAATTTTTACTCGCTGGCGCAGTGGAACTGACGCCCGCTCGAAATCGATTTGCTGCAGGAAGCGGTTCATCTCCGCAGTAGGGATCCGCTTACGGCGTTCTGTCGCCACTTGCTCGAGAATTGGGAAAATTCTCTCTGTCCCTTTTCCTGTTTGCGCAGAGATGAACAGCACCGGGGCATAGCTCAGAAACTTCAAGGCGTAACGAAGCCTTTGTTCGTACGCGGCACGGTCCATAGGCCGTTTACTCTCCTGGATCCTGGCGGCTCGCGACTGACTGATGGGTTTCTTTTGGCCGCTGGTGATCAGGTCCCATTTATTAACGATGATGACGACAGACCGGCCACTTTCATGGGCATAGCCCGCGATGGTTGCGTCAAGGGCGCTGACGCCTTCAGTTGCATCGATCACCAATAACGCGATGTCGGCGGCTTCGAGGTGCTTGCGGGCCATAAGTACGGACAGTTTTTCCGCCATGAGCCGGGTCTTTCCTTTGCGGCGAATTCCAGCGGTGTCGACAAAACGGAAACGCTGACCATCGCGCTGAAGGATTTCGTCTACTGCATCACGAGTGGTTCCAGGGATTGGGGACACAATGGCCCGCGTCGAGCCCGCCAACTGGTTCAGCAGTGTAGATTTGCCAACGTTTGGATGGCCTATGATCGCGACCTTGATCTCGGGTGGTTGTTCCGTGTCCGCGGTGTCCTCGATAGTTTTTTCGTGCTGCGGGAGAAATTCGAGTATGGCATCCAGCAACTCATCCACCCCGCGTCCGTGCTCGGCGGAAACGGGAAATAGGTGTCGAATCCCTAGCCGATGAAATTCATCGCTGAGGCTTTGTTGCTTGTCGCTGTCAATTTTGTTTACAGCGAGAACAACTGGCTTGCCGCTGCGGATCAGCAAACGTGCCAGATCGATGTCAGGGGCTGCAAGTTCACTGCGGCCATCAACAACTAGAACTACGGCGGCAGCTTCGTCAAGCGCGACTTTGGCTTGTCGAAAAATCTCTGCAGGGATAAGGTCTTTTTCTTCGGGAATGATCCCCCCGGTATCGACAACCCGAAAGACATGCCCACGCCATTCCGCTTCGCCATAAAGGCGATCGCGAGTGATCCCAGGCTCGTCGCCGACAATTGCGCGTCGAGCGCCGATAATTCGATTGAACAAGGTGGATTTCCCCACATTGGGACGGCCGACAATGGCAATAAGTGGAACCATAGGGAATGCGGCGATTCGCGACGGTGCGATTCACCTGTCATTCGGAAACGGAAGCTTCCATTGAGCTGGACGATTTTTGCGTGACCACTCGCGACCAGCTACTTGGAACTGGTTATTATAGAGACTCTGTGGCTTCGACCTCTCAGCCCGCAGCTGGCGTAAAGTTGAGCGAGATCTCGCTTTACAATTTTTTTGCGAATGGCGGCGTCCTGTCGCAGACGCATCCAGCATACGAACTTCGACGCGGGCAGCTTCAGATGGCGCAAGCGGTCGAGCAGGCCCTCGAAGAGAAGCGGCACCTTATCGTCGAAGCCGGCACGGGCACCGGCAAGACCCTGGCCTATCTGTTACCTGTAATTCGGTCCGGCAAACGCGTCATCATCTCTACAAACACAAAAAACCTTCAGGAACAGCTTTTCCAGAAAGACATTCCCTTCCTTGAGCAAGCGTTGTTTCCGGCTGGAGAGCGGAAATTAAGCGTCTGCTACATGAAAGGGCGGGGAAATTATCTTTGCCGCAAGAAGTTGTACGATCTCACTAATCAGCCTGTGCTTAGTGGACTCGATGAGATTGAGCATTACCGCGCGATTGCGGCGTGGGAAAAAGCAACGCAGACCGGCGATCGCGCTGAATTGGCTGCTCTGCCTGAAGCCAGTGCGCTGTGGTCGAAGCTGGATGCCCGCTCTGACACATGCCTCGGTCAGAAGTGCAGTTCGTGGGACAAGTGCTTCATCACCGAGATGCATCGGCGCGCGATGGAGAGCGACATCATCATCGTGAATCATCATCTTTTTTTCGCCGATCTCGCAATCAAGCAGCAGTCGGAATATGCGCCCGATGCTGGCATCCTGCCGGAAGTTGGCGCGGTGATTTTTGACGAAGCGCATGAACTGGAGGATGTGGCAGGCAGCTATTTCGGCGTTTCAGTCAGCAACTCACGCGTGGAAGAGCTTTGCCGCGATGTTGAAGCATCTCTTCAGCGAAACCGCCTTTACAGCGACAAAATGTCGGGAGCCCTTAAATCGCTCCGCGATCATTCACAGTTCTTTTTCGCGTTGTTACCT
>Ga0335077_10005893_pt1 | contig 15084 bp, 13 predicted proteins | sample Lox_Sample_31_FD_207151 | JGI IMG/M metagenome (GOLD analysis project Ga0335077, IMG submission 207151) | Soil microbial communities from Loxahatchee National Wildlife Refuge, Florida, United States - Lox_Sample_3.1 | ecosystem: Environmental > Terrestrial > Soil > Wetlands | place: USA... | reverse complement strand
TCGAAGACGGGAAGCGGATACTGGGTGGAACCGGCGTACCGGCTGAGCCAGCTTCCGTTCCTGCAGACCGCGTTGCGGCGGACGCAGATCGTCGCCCGCTACCAGCAGTTCTTCACGGGCGAATTGCGCAGCGACGCGCTCCCCCCGGTGGGAACCAAGGAATTTGAGTTTGGTCTGAACTACTACTTTGTCGATGGGCTGAAGGCCAGCGGAAACTATGGCCGGCAATTCAGCATTGACGGGAATGCCAATGTGTGGACGATGGGTTTGACGTATCGGTTCGTGTTCCCGATGGGGCACGCGGGGATGCAATGACGGGACGGCATATTAGACTCTTGTGCTCGCTAGGTTTGGTCGCCGGCTTTGTTGGTTCGGCTATTGCGCAGGAACATGGCAAGACGGAAAAGACGCCAGGTCCGATTGCGGCGGCTGCCGTGCCGGCCTCTAGTCCTGCGCCTGCACATGACAGCGCTTTGCCAGTCCCTGGTGCGAAAGCAAAAACAGACGAACGAATAGCACGGTTGGAAGGGGAGAAGAGATTCCGCACGAACTGCGGGCGCTGCCACCAGCCTCCGCATAAGTTTCCGCCCCGAGTGATGGCTTCCGCGATTCGCCACATGCGCGTTCGGGCCCTGATCACAGACGAGGATATGAAGCTGATCCTCCAATACATGACGCAATGAGAAGAACGCGAAAATTGATGGAGTCGGGATTGTTGCTGGCGGTGATCATTGCAGTCGGGATGCTCAGTCAGGCTCAGAGCCCTCCGGCACAAGGGCGCGTTATCGAGGTCCTAGCGGACCACGACAGCCGGTACAAGATGCAAGGCCTCAAGCAACCGATCATAACGGTGAAAGCCGGTGAGCAAATCACGCTACGGATCACGGCGAAAAAGGCGAAGAACTTCAACCGGAATGGAGATGTTCATGGATTCACGCTGCTTCGCGCGAAAGACCGTATTCCCGTGCCGGAGTGGGACTTTATGCTGAAACCAGGGACTCACGAGTTTACTTTGGCGGCGCCGAGCGAACCGGGAGAGTATGTGGTGGTGTGCACCGTGGTTTGCAGTCAGGACCACGAAGGAATGAGCATGAAGTTCGTGGTGATACCGTGACTATAGGGGGCCGAGGTCTACGAAGTCCGAATTGGATAAGGAGCATGACGATGTACCGGATAGCGCGTTTGAGTCTGTGCATTACCGCGATTGCTGGGGCGGTATTTTTCTCATTTCCCGTGCGGGGCGGAGATTCAAAAACATTCTTCGGGGAGATCGCCGATTCTCAATGCGCTTTCAACGTGCATTCGCTTAGCAAATCGCACAAGGAAATGATGGATATGAAGCCGGAGATCAAGACAGATGTGGAATGCGCGCGCTACTGCGTGAAGGAAAGAGGCGGTCGGTTTGTGCTACAGACCAAAGACAAGGTCTACAAGCTGGACGCACAGGTGCTGGCAGAACAGTGGGCAGGAATAAAGGTGAAAGTTGTGGGAACGCTCGACCCAAAAACAGAGACGATCACCGTGGAGAGTATTTCGCCTCAGGCGTCAAGTCCGAGTGGCGCCGCGCACCCGAACTGACGGATGCGAAGAAAAGCAGGGTAAAATTCCTGTCGAAAGACACTACTACAGATTGAAGTAAACAAGAAAAACAACCACAATCTGTCGGGGTAAGAATCCAGCGAATTCTCTTGCCGGATTTCCTCAACTTTTTTCGAAGAAATGCATGATTTCTCTTGACAAGCACGGAAAACTGCGTAGGATGTGGCGCAAAGTGGTAAGAAGTGGGTAGAAGTAGGGCAACGTAGCGGGCTGTAGGGCAAAGTAGAGAGAATCCGAAAGTTGTGGGAAAGTGGGCATTTTGGCCATTTTAGACCACATTTTTGCGTGCGATTCCGGAGAGCCCCGGGTCGCTATGAGTGGTGCAAATGAAGCTTCGGGGAAACTGTCCGGCGAAGGTCGACGAGAAAGGTCGATTGAAGATACCTGCCGTGTTTCTCGAAGAATTGAAGGAATACGGGAACCAGTTTTACATCACCAGCACCACCGGTGAGACGGCCCGGATCTATCCGATGAAAGTGTGGTCGGAGATTGAAGACAAGCTGGCGAACGTGCCAAGCACGAACCGGGCGAAGAGGAAGTTCTTGATGCGGACGAGCTACTTCGGGCAGACGGTGGAGCTGGACGGGCAGGGAAGATTGCTCCTGCCGACCGTTCTCCGAGAAGCCGCGCAAACCAAGGGCGATGTGGATGTGCTGGGGAACTTGGATTACTTGGAAGTGATGAACCACACGCGGGTTTTGGATCAAATGAAGAACGAACCGTACACCGACGAAGACGATAAGGCTTTGGAAGATCTGGGGATCTAGGGTTTGGCGAGATTGGCTGCGCCGCACACGCCGGTGCTGTTGGAAGAGGTGCTCGAATGGCTGCGCATAAGACCGGAAGGAACCTACATCGACGCCACGCTGGGAGCGGGCGGACACTCGGAAGCAATCGCAAAAAGATTAACTTCCGGCCGATTGATCAGCCTGGACCGGGACGTACGGGCGCTGGAGCTGGCGCGGGAGCGGCTGAAAAGCTTCGGCGAGAAGGTGAAGTTGGTGCAGTCGCCGTTCTCGATGATTGCGGAGGTCGCGCGCGAGTTGGGCACTCCGACGGTGGACGGGGTCTTGGCCGACTTGGGAGTTTCGAGCATGCAGCTTGACCAGGCCGAGCGGGGATTTTCCTTCCGCGAAGCCGGTCCGCTGGATATGCGCATGAATGCCGCGGAAGAACTGACGGCAGACGAGATTGTGAATCGGTGGCCGGAGAGAGAGCTGGCCGATTTGCTCTACCGCGAAGCGGATGAGCACGATTCCAGAAGGATCGCCAGGGCGATCGTACGGGCGCGGCCGATCCGCGATACCACGCACCTGGCAACGGTTGTGGCAGGGGCCCGAAAGGTATGGGGAAGGCAGAGACTGCATCCCGCAACAAAAACGTTTCTGGCGCTGCGGATAGCGGTGAATCGAGAGATGGAGGAACTCGGGCAGTTTCTTTCTCGGACCCCTGCCACACTAAATTCCGGCGGCCGCTGGGTGGTGCTGAGTTATCACTCCCGGGAGGACCGCCTGGTCAAGCGCGCATTTCAAGAGGGCGAGCGGCAGGGAACGCTTCGCGTGCTGACCAAACATGTGATCCAGCCTACCGAAGCGGAAATGGCGGGTAATCCCCGTTCGCGAAGCGCGAAACTGCGGTGTGCGGAAAGAGTGTAGTCATGGCAAAAAAGAAACAAACAGCGGCGATGCTGGAATTTCAGACGGTTAAGCGCATTGACAATTCGCGGCTGGTGCAGCATGTCGAGCCGGTGAGGCTGAAGAATTTCTACAGAACGGTGGGGCTGGGAGGGATCGTTGCGGCGTTCTTCATGCTCTACATTTACCAGCATTTTCGCTGCATCGATTTGAGCTTCCAACTGGAACAAATGAAAGTTCAGCAGGCCCAAGCGTCGACGCTGAACTCCTCGCTGAAGCTGGAAATTGCCAGCCTGCGGAATCCCATGCGCATTGACGTGATTGCGCGCCGCCAGCTCGGATTAACGGAGCCACTGCCGACCCAAGTGCAGGAATACGACGCGCCGCCGGAGGCTGAGGTGGCTGCGGCGCGGTACATCCAAAAGGGCCGCGCCCAATAGCGGCTCACGCTTGCGAGAAAGTTTGGATGCGGGGTCGTTCGAATGACCTTTTAAGCGGAGCGCTTGCCAAAGTCATCTCACCATGGCCAAAGAACGTGCGCACGTCTTGATGGGTGAACGCAGAACGGGGAATGGCGGGCGCGACGACACTTCGGCCAGCCGTCTGGTTCTCGTTGCCGGTTTGGTGCTTGTATGGGTGGCCGCGATTTTTGGCCGGCTCGGTTACCTTCAGCTTTTCTGTCATGGCGAGTATCTGAAACTCGCCGCCAAACAACAGAAACGGGTCATCGAAATTACCCCAAAGCGGGGCTCGATCTACGATCGAAACAGGCATCCGCTGGCGATGAGCATCCCCATCGATTCCGTGTTTGCCGTGCCTGCGGAGCTTGGCGACCCGCAACTCGAGGCCCAATTGCTCTCGGGGGTGCTTGGGATACCGCGAGATGTTCTGCAAGCAAAATTTGAATCGGCGCAGAACTTTGTCTGGGTGGCGCGCAAAATACCGCCCGAGAAAAAGGAAGCGGTGGAAGCCTTGAATCTGAAAGGCATTTATTTTCAGGAAGAAAATCAGCGCATCTACCCAAAGCGGGAACTCGCCTCCCATGTGCTTGGCTTTGTTGACCTGGATGAAAAAGGCCTCGGAGGAATCGAATACGAACTGGACACCCAGATTCGGGGCAAGAGCGAAAAGATTGTGGTGATGGCCGACGCGCGGCAACGCTGGTTCGATGGCGGCGCGGCCCAGCGCGAGCACGGCGAAGACGTGATTCTGACCCTCGATGAAAAGGTGCAGTACATCGCCGAGCGCGAGTTGGCGGTGGCCATCGCTAAGACGCGAGCTATTGCCGGGACCGTGATCGTTATGAATCCGAACACTGGCGAGATTCTGGCAATGGCCAATTGGCCGAAGTTTAATCCGAACGCTGCGAACGAGGCGCCGGCGGACTGGCGCATGAACCGCGCAGTCTCAGCGCTGTACGAACCGGGCTCGACCTTTAAATTGATTACGCTCGCGGCAGCTTTCGATCAGGGAATCACAAGGCCCGAAGAGGTTTTCGATTGCGAGAATGGCGCGGTTTATGTGGCTGGGCACCGGATTCGGGATCACAAGCCGTTCGGCCTGCTCACTGTTTCCAACATTCTGGCGCAGTCAAGCGACGTCGGGGCCATCAAAATTGCGCTGCGGCTGGGCGCGCCGAAATTCTACGATTACATTCGCGCGTTTGGCTTTGGTCAGCTCACCGGCGTGGATTTGCCGGGAGAAAGCAAGGGGCTTCTGAGAGGGCTGGAGAATTGGTCGGCGATTTCAATTGGTTCGTTATCGATGGGGCAAGAGGTGGGTGTTACGCCGATTCAACTTGCCACTGCGGTGTCGGCGATTGCGAACGGCGGGATGCTCGTGAGGCCGCACGTCGTCGCGGAATTGCGCCGAGGAGATGCTAGTTTGCCAGCGGAGGGAGTGTTGGTTCCTGCTCAGCCCCGACGGGTGCTCCGGCCGGAGACTGCGGCGACGTTGCGCCGCATCATGGAAGGTGTAATCCTGAATGGTACCGGGTCCCTGGCGCACTTGGATGGATGGACGGCCGCGGGCAAAACAGGATCGGCGCAGAAAATTGACCCTGCCACAGGACGATATTCTCCAACCCAATTGATCGCCTCTTTTACGGGCTTTGCGCCAATCAACAACCCGGCGGTGACAATCCTTGTGTCGTTGGATTCGCCGGTGGGGCAACACGAGGGCGGACAAGTTGCCGCTCCGGTGTTTAAGCGAATCGCGGAACAAGTCTTGCCATATCTCGATGTGCCGCGGGATGTGCCGCCTGGACCACGGCTCGTGCAGGCTGCGTATCAAAAGAATCGCGAAACAGACGAAGCCGCTTTTGCGGATTTCACTCCTGCTGATTTTTCTGCCGAAGCAGACCAGCCTCCACCCCAGGCCAAGGAAGCAGCAGATGGTGGCCGAAGCAAAGCCCCGTCGGTAACCGTAGCCGTGGATGAAGGCGGGGATATTGCCGTGCCAGATTTCACAGGGAAAACGATGAGGGAAGTGACAGAAACCTGTTTGCGGCTCGGATTGGAGCCGGTGTTGGTTGGCAGCGGTCTTGCAGTGAATCAGAAGCCAGCGGCGCAATCGAAACTGCGGCGGGGAGCAAAGCTCACCGTGCAATTCGGGACACCGGAACCGAAAATCGCGAAGTCAGAGCGAAAGGCCAGGCATTAGGATGAAAATTGGATTGAGTCAGGAAGAAGAACGACTACAGGACGCCGCCACGAAATCGCCGATTCCACAGCCGGAAGATGCTGCTCTCGGAAGCGCCTCGAGCATTCGCATGAGACTCGGTGAAGTGATACAGGGTATTGGCGTGAGCTTGCCGAGCGGCACGGATGAAAGCGAGATCGTCCAGGTAACCTGTGATTCGCGCAAGGTGCGGCCGGGCGCGCTGTTTTTTGCTTTGCATGGAGCCAAAGCGGATGGAAATGCGTTCATTCAGGACGCCTTGAAACGGGGTGCGGCTTGCATCGCTAGCGAAGAGCCGTCCCCGAGTGCGCTTCCCGGAAGAGCTATTTGGATTCAAGTGCGTGAAGCGCGGAAAGCGCTTGCTACTGCTGCCGCGAATTTTTTTGGGCATCCCGCGAACGTGCTGCAACTTGTGGCGGTCACGGGGACGAATGGAAAGACCACGACAACATCGCTCGTAGATGCAATCGTGAAGGCTTCTGGAGCAAAGACGGGCTTGTTTGGAACCATTGCGTATCACACGCCGCGCGGCGATTATCCCGCGCCAAATACCACGCCCGAATCTGTCGATCTTCAGGGATTTCTGGCTGAAATCCGCGACTCTGGCGGAAAGTATGCAGTGCTGGAAGCGAGTTCACACGCTTTGTCCATGGACCGGCTCTGGGGCTGCCATTTTCAAGCCGCGGTGTTCACTAACTTGACCCGCGAGCACATGGATTTTCACAAAACGTTTGAAGACTACTTTGCTGCGAAAAGACGGTTGTTTGAAGGCACCGGCGCAGGAACGCCGGAGGTCGCCGTCGTCAATTCAGACGATGAGTGGGGCAGGAAGCTCACGGGATTAACGAAGAAAACAGTCACTTACGGCCTGGATTCCCGCGCGGACATCACCACAAAGAAATTTCAGTTGACCTTGGATGGCTTGAGTTTCACGGCGCAAACACCAAATGGAAAAGTGCAGGTTTCCTCGCATCTGGTTGGGCGCATCAATATATATAACCTGCTTGCCGCGATCGGCGCGGCGCAGGCGTTGGGTCTTTCGAGTGAGGTCATCGAGAAAGGCATCCGAAATTTAGAGAATGTCTCGGGGAGATTCCAGCGAATCGATCTGGGCCAACCGTTCTATGTGATTGTCGATTACGCGCACACCGACGATGCACTGGAAAGTCTGATTCGGACCGCGCGGGAGCTGAATCCAAAGGGCCGCATCATCACGCTTTTCGGATGCGGCGGATGGAAAGACCGGACCAAGCGGCCCGTGATGGGTGAGGTTGCTGGGCGATTGAGCGACCTGACGATTCTTGCCAATGACAATCCGCGGACGGAAGATCCGCTGAAAATCATCAGCGACATTGTGGTGGGTTTGCAAAAGACCGCAGGCAAATATCTGATCGAGCCGGACCGCGAAAAAGCGATTGGCGTTGCCATGGACGAAGCGCGCGCGGGCGACATTGTGCTGCTGGCTGGAAAAGGCCACGAGGACTATCAAATCCTTGCCGACCGCACTCTGGAGTTCGACGATCGCGAAATGGCGCAGCGTGCTCTTCGGGAACGTGGTTTTGAGCAGCCGCGAAATGGAACAAAAAAGGGTGGGCCGGGAAACGGCGCAGGTTCTGGCACCTAGCGCGCTTGTATAAGAACGAAGCGAGGGCGCTCGGGTTCCAGCTACTTTGGGACAAGCCATTCGGTGACCTCTTGAAAGGAGGAGCCCTCAAAACGTTGAAAACCGAACGAACCGGAAGGTCGTGGGTTAAGGCCAATCCTTTGAGGAACTTATGCGGTGGACGATTGCACAGGTGGCTGGCGCTCTGGGTACTCGGCCGGGGGCGGGACTCGACCCCATGGCCCGGCTGGCCGGTGTGTCGATTGATTCTCGCACGATACGTGCCGGAGAACTGTTCGTGGCCATCCACGGACCGCGTCATGATGGACACGACCATGTGGCCAGCGCGCTGGAGCGCGGCGCCCTTGCGGCGGTGGTGGCCGAGGCGCGGACTTCGGACTTCGCGGGCTGGGTCAGCGACCGCTGCATCGCCGTGGCCGACACTTTCGAGGCGCTCAAGCAACTGGCCCGCGCTGTGCGCAAAGCATGGGGCGGCAAAATTGCTGGGGTTACCGGTTCGGTCGGCAAAACCACCACGAAGGAAATCCTGGCGGCTCTGTTGGGCACGAAGCTCCGGGTCCTGAAGTCGGAAGGAAACTTAAATAACGAGTACGGGCTGCCGCTGACGCTGTTTCGCTTGGAAGAAACGCATCAAGCGGCGGTACTCGAGATGGGCATGTCGCGCCGGGGGGAATTGGCGCGACTGGCAGCGATTGCGCGGCCGGACGTGGGCGTGGTCACGCGCGTTTCTCCGGCACACTTGGAATTCTTTTCGTCAGTAGACGAGATTGCGCTGGCGAAGCGCGAGCTTATTGAGGGACTGAACGGCACCGGATCGACGGCCGTGTTGAATGCGGATGATCCGCGCGTCGCGGCGTTTGGCGCTCACGCTCCCGGGCGCGTGCTGACGTATGGGATTGAAAAGCAAGCTTTTTTTATGGCCCAGGAGATTGAAGACCGCGGTGCAATGGGATCGGCGTTTGACTACGTGAGCCCGGAAGGGCGCGTGCGTTTGGAACTGACGGTGCCCGGGCGGCACGCGATTGCCAACGCGCTGGCAGCGCTCGCTGCGGCCAGCGTTTGGGGGATTGGTGCCGCGGAAGCGCAAAGTGTCTTGCGCACTCTGCGCGCGCCTGCCATGCGCGGGGAACTTTTGCGCTTTTCGAATGGAGCTGCACTGATCAACGACAGCTACAACTCGAGTCCGGCGGCGTTGCAGGCAATGGTTGAGTTGCTGGTTGCAACACCCAACTTTCAGCGCCGCATACTTGCTGCTGGTGAAATGCGCGAGTTGGGATCCGCATCCCCACAATTGCATCGCGAAGCCGGGCAGTTTGCCGTAAGAACTGGGAAAGTGGATTGGATCATCGGCGTTGCAGGAGACGCCGTGCAGATTGTAGAGGGGGCGGTCGCTGCCGGTTTTCCGCGTTCACGGACAATGTTTTTCGCGGTGCCGCGGGAAGCGGCAGAATTTCTGGCGGACCTGATGACATCTGGCGACTTGTTGCTCGTAAAGGGTTCCCGCGGCGTGAAGATGGAGCAGATTGTCGAAGGTTTAATTGCGCGGCACGCGGCGCCCGGCGAATTCTCCGGCGAGGAGGTACGGCACTGAAATGCTCTACTACCTCCTTTACCACGTATTGCAGCGCTACTTCAGCCCGCTGAACGTGTTTCGCTACATCACCGTCAGGACCGTGTATGCGAGCCTCACGGCGATGTTTCTTGCGCTCGTGTTCGGGCCTTGGCTCATCCGGCGTTTGCGGGAATTGCAGATTGGGCAATACATCCGGGAGGAAGGTCCGGAGGAGCATAAAAAGAAAGCGGGAACGCCCACGATGGGCGGAGTGCTCATTGTTCTTTCCACGGCGGTGCCCGTGCTTCTCTGGGCGGACCTGACGAATCCCTTCATTCTGCTATCCCTTTTTGCGCTGATTGCTTTCGCAGTGATCGGCTTCATTGACGATTACGCAAAGGTTTCTCAGCAGCGCAACTTGGGCCTGACGGCAAAAAAGAAAATCTATTTTCAAGTTTTCGTGAGTCTTGTGGTTGGCGTAGTGCTGCTGATTCTGGCGACGTATAGCGCGTATTCGACGCAGTTTGTCTTTCCGTTCGTGAAGCGGTTTCATCCCGACCTGGTCGTTCACTCCTTGCTGGATAAGACTTATTTCTCCGGGCATCTCTGGCCGCTCGCGTTTTTGCCGTTTCTCATTGCCACCGCGATCGTCATTGTAGGTTCCTCGAACGCCGTGAATTTGACCGATGGCTTGGATGGGTTGGCCATCGGCTGCACCGTGATCGCCGCGGGCGCGCTGACCGTGCTGACCTACGTGAGCAGCAACTTTCGCTGGGCCACCTATCTTGAAATCCAATACATCCCGCGCGTTGGCGAACTGACGGTTTTTTGCGGCGCCCTCGTTGGCGCGTCGCTCGGTTTCCTTTGGTACAACGCGCATCCCGCGGAAGTTTTCATGGGCGACGTGGGCTCTTTGTCGCTCGGCGGAACGCTGGGAACCGTCGCGGTCATCATCAAACAGGAGATTTTGCTGTTTTTCGTCGGCGGTATCTTTGTGATCGAAGCGCTGTCCGTGATTCTTCAGGTTGGTTCGTACAAGCTGCGCGGCAAACGAATCTTCCGTATGGCCCCGCTTCATCACCATTTCGAGTTGCTGGGCTGGAGCGAATCCAAGGTGATTGTGCGGTTTTGGATTGCAGCGCTGGTCTTCGCGCTTTTCGCGCTGACAACGCTGAAGCTGAGATAGGCATTTCTGAGTGAACGATTCTTGCGATACCGATGGCAAACGTGTTCGAGCTAAGAGGGAAGCGCGTGCTGGTCGTGGGACTGGCGAGGACGGGTGTGGCCACCGCGTTGTTTTGCGCCGCGTGCGGCGCTCAAGTTACATGCACGGACACGCGGTTGGAAAACGAAATCAGTGACTCGATCGCGCGTTTGCGCGCAGCCGGCGTAGCCCTGGAATTGGGCGGGCACCGCGAGCAGTTGCTGCTGAATCAGGATTTGATAATTCCCAGCCCCGGCGTCCCGGCCGATGCGCCTTTCCTAAAAGCTGCCCGCGCGCAAGGCATCACCATTTGGAGCGAGATTGAGCTGGCGGATCGCTTTCTGAACGGCAGACTCATCGGAATTACAGGGTCGAACGGGAAAACGACGACGACCTCCCTGATCGAACACATTTTGCGAAGCGCTGGCTTCCCCACAATTCTCGCGGGCAATATTGGGACACCCTTGATCTCGTGCGTAGAGCAGACCAACGACCGGACCATCACGGTCGTGGAACTGAGCAGCTTTCAATTGGAACTGATTGAAACGTTTCGCCCGAACATCAGCGTGTTTTTGAACCTGACCCCGGATCATCTCGATCGGCACGGCACCTTCAATTCCTACGGCGCGGCAAAGGCCCGCATTTTCGAGAATCAAACCGAGGCCGACTTCGCCGTGCTGAACGCCGACGATCCCGCGACCGCCGCGCTTGCGCCAGGCAGGCCGCACGTCTATTGGTTCAGCCGGAAACAACGCGTGGCGCAGGGCGCCTTCGTGCGCGGAAGCGATGTCGTGTTTCGCCAGGATGGAGTTGAGCAAGCTGTTCTGAAACTTACCGACATTCCCCTGGCCGGTGGCCACAACATCGAAAACGTCCTGGCGGCGGTCGTGGCAACGCGCCTCGCAGGTGCGGAGCCTGCGGCGATCGCGAAAGGCGTGCGCTCTTTCTCCGGTGTCGAGCATCGCCTGGAATTTGTCGCGGAAATTGGCGGCGTGCGCTATTACAACGATTCGAAAGCCACCAACGTGGACGCCACGCTCAAAGCTCTCGATGCCTTTCCGGGACGCATTCTGATTATTCTCGGCGGCAAAGACAAAGGGAGCGACTACACGGTGCTGCACGGTCCGCTGCGGGAAAAAGCAATCTTGGCTCTCTTAATCGGCGCTGCCGCCGACAAAATCGAAAAACAGATCGCCGGTAGCGTTGCCATCGAACGCGCCGAAACAATCGAACGCGCGGTGGACACCGCGGCTCACGCAGCCCAACCGGGCGACATCGTGATCCTTGCGCCCGCATGTGCCAGCTTTGACCAGTTTCACAATTACGAGCACCGTGGCCGCGTCTTCAAAGAACTGGTTCATCAACTCGAGCGCCAGGCGGCGAGCAGTACGTTTGGGGGCAGGTGAGAAAAATGCTGCGACGATCGGAAAATGATCGCTGGCTTTTCGGTGCGACGCTCACGCTTTGCCTATTGGGCGCGGTGATGATTTTGAGTGCCTCTGCGGTGACCGCGGAGCAACAGTACGGGCACTCGTACATCTTTCTTGCGCGCCAGGCTGCCTGGCTCGTAATCGGTCTCTTGGGAATGTTCATCTTGATGCGCACGGATTATCACAAGCTTCGCGAGCCTGCAGTTGTCTATCCGGCCCTGTGCGCGGTTTTGCTGATGCTCGTCGGCGCATTTTTTCTGGACAAGAGCCACGCCACGCACCGCTGGATTCGCTTTGGTCCCGTTGGAATCCAGCCTTCCGAACTCGCGAAGCTTGCGGTCATTCTCTATCTAGCTTGGTTTTTGGATCAGAAGCGACGCGGCAACGCGGGAATGGAGTTCTGTAAGGAGGATTTCCTGAGCACGCTGCTGCCCGCAATTGCCCCGGTTCTGCTCTGCGTTGGGCTGATCCTGGCGCAGCCGGATCTGGGAACTTCAGTGGACATCCTCTTCTTCGCAACGGCGATTCTGTTTGTCGCGGGGCTTTCTTGGAAGTGGATTGCCGCTGGAGTCGCCGCAGCCGTCCCGGTTCTTGTGCTTCTCGTCGCTCTTGCTCCATACCGGCTGGCACGGTTTCTGGCGTTTTGGAATCCCAGTTCCGACCCGCAAGGCGCGGGATTCCAGTTGCGGCAGTCGCTCATCGCCGTCGGTTCCGGCGGGCTGACCGGCGTTGGCCTGATGGAAAGCAAGCAGAAGCTTTTCTATTTGCCCGAGGCGCACACTGATTTCATCTACGCGGTGATTTGTGAAGAGCTTGGCTTTATTGGCGCGATGATTGTCATTGCGCTTTTTGTGATTTACGGAAGGCGCGGGATCCGCGCCGCTTTTGCAGCGCCGGACCGCTATGGCCGCCTACTTTCCGTCGGGATTACCGCGATGGTTTTGTGCCAGGCGCTCATGAATTTCGCGGTCGTGCTCGGTATGGTGCCGACGAAGGGCATTCCGCTGCCATTCATCAGTTATGGCGGCTCCAGTTTGCTGGTGATGCTGCTCGGCACCGGCGTGCTGCTCAATATCTCGCAGCAGGCGCGGGAAGCCTGAGGAGCTGGGCATCACTTGAAACTGCTGATAGCAGGGGGCGGCACTGGCGGGCACGTTTTTCCGGCGCTCGCCATCGCGCGCGAATGGCTGTCCAGAGGAAACGAAAGGGAAGTGGTGCTGGTAGGAACACAACGCGGAATTGAAATGAAGCTGGTGCCGCAAGCTGGGCTGCCGCTCGAGACCCTGCGTGTGGCGGGGCTTAAAGGTAAAGGCGGAGCGACGTTGCTTAGGAACTTGGCCATGCTTGCGCCGGCAATGCTGGACGCTCGGCGCGTCTTGCGCAAGCACAAACCCGTCGCGGCGTTTGGCGTCGGTGGCTACGCCGCTGGGCCCATGTTGCTGGCGACTTGGCTCGCTCGCATCCCGAACATCATCTTCGAGCCGAACGCAGAACCTGGCTTTACGAACAAAGTCCTCGCGCGAATTTCCAGGCGAATTGCTACCGGCTATGAAGTTTCTGCACGGCAGTGGGAAAAAAAAGCCATCCTTACTGGATGTCCGGTGCGTCCGGAGTTCTTCTCCATTGCGCCGCACCAGCCTGAAAAACCCTTGCGGCTTCTCATTACCGGAGGCAGCCAGGGAGCTCTCCCGATCAATCGAACGTTCGTGGACGCCATGGACAAGCTGGCCACGCGAAAAAATGAACTGAGCATCGTGCATCAAACGGGCGAACGCGATTACGACGCAGTTCGCGCTGCCTACGCGCGCCGCGAAATCCGCGCGGAGGTTTTGCCTTTTCTCTCCAATATGCCGGAGCGTTTTGCCTGGGCGGATGTGATTGTTTGCCGGGCAGGCGCCATTACCGCAGCGGAAATCGCAGCCGCGGGCCGTGCCGCCATCTTCATTCCTTTCGGTAGGGCCACTGACAGCCATCAGTTGCGCAACGCACAGGAGATGGCGCGCGCCAGTGCCGGCCGCCTCATCACGGAACCCGAACTAACCGCCGATAAGCTGACAAATGAAATTTTCAGCCTCCTCGACCAGCCTAGCGAAATCGAAAAGCTTTCTGATAACGCTCGTGCCCTCGCGCGCCCGAACGCCACTCGCGATATCGTTAACCTGATTGAAGAGGCCGCCAACGTGCTGGGAAATGGGGCGAGGACAAATCCATGATGGTTTCCTTTCGCAACTTTCAACGCATTCACATGGTGGGTATCGGCGGCATCGGCATGAGCGGCATCGCTGAAGTTTTGCTCACCCTCGGCTATTCCGTTTCGGGGTCGGACGTCAAGCTCTCGAACATTACCGAACGGCTCCAGGACCTTGGCGCAACCATCTTCGAAGGCCACAAAGCCTCTAACGCCGATGGTGCGCACGTCGTGGTGACCTCTTCCGCCGTCCGCCCGGACAATCCGGAAGTGGTCGAAGCCCACAAAATGAAAATTCCCGTGATTCCCCGCGCGGAGATGCTCGCCGAGTTGATGCGCTTGAAATATGGCATTGCCGTGGCGGGAGCGCACGGCAAGACGACCACGACCTCCATGGTCGCGTCGATTTTGGCTGCGGCCCATCTCGACCCGACCTTCGTGGTCGGCGGCAAGGTCAATCAGGCCGGAACGACCGCACGCCTTGGCAAGGGCGAATACTTTGTCGTCGAGGCGGACGAAAGTGACCGCAGCTTCCTGATGCTCGCGCCGGTCGTCGCCGTCGTGACCACCATCGACCGCGAACATCTCGATCAATACAACTCACTCGAAGACATTCAGGATGCGTTCACGCAGTTCGTGAATCGCGTGCCGTTCTATGGCGCAGTGATCTTGTGCCTCGATGAGCCGAACGTTCAGGCGATTATTCCCAATGTGAAGCGCCCCATCATTACCTACGGCACTTCGAGCCAAGCCGATTTAGTGATTAGCGATGTGAAGCTCGAAGGACTCGAGAGCGAGTTCCGCCTGACCTACAGAGGCGATGACCTGGGCCTCTTTCACTTGTCGCATCCCCCGGGCATGCACAACGTGCGCAACGCCGCCGCCGCTGCCGCCGTTGCCTTGTACTTGAACGTAGCTTCGGATCTGATTCGCGAAGGTCTCGCCAAGTTCGCAGGCGTTGGCCGCCGCTTCGACATTAAGGGCACGGTGAACGACATCACTGTCGTGGACGATTACGGCCATCACCCTGCCGAAATCCGCGCCACCCTCGCCGCCGCGCGCGGCTGCAAGTTCAACCGTTTGCTTGTCCTCTTCCAGCCGCATCGCTATACGCGGACGCGGCATCTTTGGAGCGAATTCTGCCGCGCGTTCAATCAAGCCGATGTCTTGGTGC
>Ga0335077_10005888_pt1 | contig 15091 bp, 8 predicted proteins | sample Lox_Sample_31_FD_207151 | JGI IMG/M metagenome (GOLD analysis project Ga0335077, IMG submission 207151) | Soil microbial communities from Loxahatchee National Wildlife Refuge, Florida, United States - Lox_Sample_3.1 | ecosystem: Environmental > Terrestrial > Soil > Wetlands | place: USA: Florida... | reverse complement strand
TCGACAAGCGGCGGGTTGAGAAAGCTCCCGCCCTGGGCTGAAACCCGGCTGGGAGCTTCGCCCAGAAGAGAAAGGATTACCGAGATATCGTGGGGCGCAAAGCTCCACAGGATGTTCTCTTCGGTGCGCAGCTTGCCCAGATTCAAACGCGAGGAATAGAGATACTGAATCTTGCCCAGTTCGCCCCGTTGGATAAGCTCCTTCAATTCTTGAATGGCGGGGTGATACTCGAGCACGTGACCCACCATGAGAATGCGGCCGCGGGCACTGGCCAGCTCCACCAGTTCCCGCCCTTGGCTGCTCTTGAGGGCCAGAGGCTTCTCCACAAAGACGTCCTTGCCCGCCAGCAGGGCGCGGCGGGCCAACTGGAAGTGTTCGATCGCCGGGGCGGCGATGACGACTGCTTTCACCTCCCCGTCATCGAGCACCGCCTGGACATCCTGTGTGCCCGCGATGGCGTACTGGCGCTGCATCTGTGAGAGCGCTTCTTCGCGTACATCACAAATCCGGCGCAGGCTGCCCAGGGCGTTGAAGTTTCGGACTAAATGGCTGCCCCAGTATCCACAACCCAGCACGGCAATGCCCGGTGGCTCAAGCCTCACGGAGCCCTCCTCCTCTGACCTCTGCCGGTGCCAACCCCGGCGCCCGCCGCCCGGGGAAGCCAGAGTCCCTAAGCCGGCTCATGAAATCACCGATTCCCTGGTTTCGCGGACCGCTGGCCGGGCAGGAAGGGCGGCGCGGTAGTCCCGCAATCGCCTCGCCGCCACCGCCTCCCAGCTGAACTCCCGCGCCATGCGCGCAGCGCCATTCAGGCCCAGGCGCTTGCGGCTGGCCGGGTCGCGTAACTCCTCGAGGATGTGGCTCAGATGCTCGACGCTGCCGCTATGAAACACCCTGCCGTTGCCTTCGACTGGAGCCCGATACTCCACCCGGTCGCTGATCACCACGGGCAGGCCGCAAGCGGCCGCATCCAGCATGGAGGTGCTCTCATTTCCCGGCCATACGGCGACGTCAGCGGCCCGGTAATAGGCTCCCAGCTGATGAAAGGGCATGAATCCCAGCAGCACGCAGGAGGGGTCTTGCGCCAGCAGGGCGCGCTCGGGCCCATCCCCCACCACCAGGGCGCGGAACCGCAGCCCCCGGCGGCGCAACTCGCCGACGGCGCGGGCGAGCACCCCGACCTGCTTTTCCGGCAGCAGCTTGCCGGTGTAGATGCATACGATATCCTGTTCTTCAAAGCCCAGCCGCCGGCGCAGCCAGCCGCGCTCGCGGCTCTCGGCCAGGCTGCCGGCGGGATGGAAATATTCCGTGTCCACGCCCAGATACATCACTTCGACGTCTTCGCAGGGCACTCCGAAATAGCGGCTGGCGATGTGCGCACAGTCCTCGGTCACGGCATAGCATTTGTGAGCGAAGCGGCTGACAAAGCGCCCGGGGAGGGTGCGCAACAGAAAGCAGCGCAGGCGTTCCCGATTCCACCAGGGTGCGTTCTTGGTTGCCAGGGGGAACACTGAGGCGGTCATATGACTGCCGGTAAACAGCTCATAACCGAGCGCGGCCCGGTAGAACGCTGCATCCAGGGCGGCCCAGCCGATCACGGAGGTAGTCTGCACGACATCCGGGCGCAGCGCCCGCAGCTTGCCGCCCAAGCCCACCATGCGCATGTAACCGGCGACGCGCCGGTGCCCCAGCACGTGAAGGCTGTAGCCCTGCTGCTCCGCCACCGTGCCGGCCGGCTGGGACTCGATGAACTGGCCATAGGTTTGCTTGAATTCCTTCATCCAGTAGTAGGGGGGCAGGTCCATGGTGATCAGGTGGACCTCGGCCCCCTGCCTGGCCAAGTATTTGGGAAGCAGGTTCTCGAGGTAACCCATGTTGCTGGCAAAGACATCGGACAACAGCGCCACTCTCACCAAGAACCTCTCACACCGGGAAGGGTTGAGCTGCTCGGAAACACTTGAGTTCTGGCAGCTATGACGTTGCCGGCGGCGGCCCCGGCGCCAGGCAGGGGCGGAGCTTCACCCGCGCTTGAGGGGCAGGCCAGGACACAGTCGGCTGGCAGTAGAGCACCAGCATCAGCAGCCCGAGGCCTCCGGACAGGAGCGTGGTGAACATTGAAACATTGGCCAGATTGATGGCGGCAAAGGAGACCAGCAGGGCGCTAAAGCGTACATCGTGTTTGGCGGCGGCCGAATCGAGCGCCCAGAACAACAGCGCACAGAGCACCGAAACCAGCACCACGCCCGGCAGACCCAGCGCCGCCAGCCCGTCCGTGGCCCAGAAATGGGCGTTCGCGTCGAGAGTGGGCTCGCCTGAAAAGAACCACCCCACCTCGATCCCCAGGGGATTGGCGTAAGGATAATGAAGGAACGAATTGACCACCTTCAGGTGGGAATAATAGGTCAGCGGGTTGCGCTGGAAGAACTCGCGATACCATTCCGTAAGCAACCCCGGCATCCCGAAGGTGCGCATGAAAACCAGAGACAGCGCCCAATAAAAAAGATTCTCCGAAGCATCTCCCCAGGAGCGGCCGAGATAGAGCAGGAAAAACGCCAGCGCCGTTCCCCACACCAGCTTCAAGCCAAAGGCGGCAGTATTTTTTCGCAGCAGCAAATAAAAAAAAGGAATGACCACCAGTGAGGCCAGCGCCGCCTTGGCCCCCACTGCGCCGTAAACCAGCAGCTGGATCAACCCTCCGGCGGCAAACAGCAGGGGCCGCCTGCGGAATAGCCCCCAGACCAGCAGGCAAGGGCCAATCACCGCCGTCAGCCACATCAGAGCGTAGTTGACCAGGCTGCCTTCCATCACGTCTTCGGCGGCAAACCTCACATCGTAAACCTCGGCAAAGGAGACGATCTGCAGGCGCCCGTGGAAGACCACAACCACCCACAGGACCAAGGCCGCCGCCGCCCAGCCGAACCCGGCCCGGAAGGCGCCAGGGGAGAGGCGCGGGGGGTGAAGCTGGCGCGGCGGAAGCCGGTGTGCCAGCCCAAGGATGAACAGCCCCACGAACAGCGTCAGCAGCATCTTGACCACGGCGGCTGGGCCATCGAGCGACGCATACAGCGGCACGAACATGGAGGGCACATAGACCGACAGGAAAATTACCCAGTAGATCAGCTGCGAGGGCCGGGTCAGATGGATGGGCATCCACAGTCCGGGCAGAACGCTCAAAGTCCAGGCCAGCAGGAGGTAGCGCCAGGAAGGATCATTATTGCCAAATCCAAAATAACCGAACACCGGATTAAGCCAGCCCACATAAGCAATCTGGAAGCCGCCGGCAAATGCCGCCACACCCAGCAGAAGCCAGGCGCGCCGGCTCCGGTCTTGGGTTCGACTAGCGCTTGTGTGCATGAAGCTTCAGGAAAGACGCCGGCTGAGGATCACGCCTTCTGCCCCGGAGAGAGCGCCCGGGAGGCGCCTTTCTCCCCGCCCAGCGCAGATTGATGCCATTAGAGTTTCTCCAGTTCCGCGTACTCGGGCGCGACCATCGGCCTGGCTGCCGGACGCGGGCTGCTCTGCCGCACTCTGCGCGCAATGGCGTAGCGGGAGAGCAGCAGGTGGGCGGCGTAGCCGAGCAGCATGGCGGCGCCAAAAGCGGCGATCGCCCCGCGCGCCGGCCAGCCCCGGCGATAGGCCAGCCACAAAGCCCCCAGCGTCAACCCCAGCCTGCCCGCATCCCAGGCTAACTGCCAAACCTGCTCCTCCAGAATGTTCAGGGTGGGGGTGAGCGGCCACACGATGAAGGCCAGGTAATGCATCATGGCTAACAGTTGGGCGTAAACCCCCGCTTCCCGCCAGGCCGGGCCAAAGATGAAGGAGAAGAGCGCGGGAGAAGCCATGGCAAACATCAAATAAGGGAGCAGCCCAAGCAGCACAAGCCGCTTGATGGAACGCGAAAACAGGCCCTGCATGGCCGCCGGATCCGCGCTGCTCAAAGCTCCGGCTTCGACCGAGTAAACCTGGGAGACTGCCTGCCCGACCAGCAGGGTGGGAGCCCCAAGCACGCGGTCTCCCAGGGCAAACCAGCCCAGGGTTTTGGCCCCGTAAAACTGCGCCAGGAGCAGCGGCGGCAAGGCGGTGGCAGCGACTCCCAGCAAGGCCGCTCCCGCCGAAATCAGCGGAAATCGCCGGTAACGTAAGGCCGAGCGCAGGACGATCGCAGGGCGCAGGCGGCAAAAGACCTGGCGGTTGCGCTGCCAGGCAAAGCGAGCCAGGCTGAAACTTCCCGCCACTCGCCCCAGGGCATCCCCTAGAAGCAGACCCAAGGGGCCGGCGTGCACCAGGCCCACGCCCACCTGAGTGGAGAGCTGACTGCCCACCTGCATCACTTTGGTGGCGCTGACCTGGCGATAGCCCTTCTGCCGCAGATCCCAAATGCTGAGCGTCTGGTAGGTTCCGGCGCCGCAAACCGAGAGCGGGATGACCCAAAGGTAGGGCGACAATCCCTCGACGCTGCGGGGGAGAAGCTGATGTCGCCCTACCAGCCAGACCAGAGCTGCAAAGGCCAGGCTCATCCCGGCGACCGTACAGAAGCTGGCGGCGAAGACCGCGGCCGCGACTTCTTCCCTCTCCGGCAGGTAGATTGCCTGCTCGTAGCGTAGAGTGACCGCCAGGGCGCCAAACGCCATCAAGGACAAGTAAACCTGGAAGTATCCGAAGTCGGCGACAGGATAGAGCCGGGTCAGGATGGGCGCCGCCAGCACCGCCAGGGCCTGGCTTAGCGCGGTGCCACCCGCCAGCATAGACGCGTTGCGGGCGAAAGAACCGCGCGGAAGCAGCCGCTGCGCCAGTTCCGGTATCTTCTGCATCTGAGACAGCCGCACTGAATAGGTCGCAGGAAGGAACTTCTATTCCCGCGAAGCTCCGGTCACGCCCCGGCCGCGGCAACGCAGCCAGGCCTGGTGCGCCTTGGCCTGCAGCCGGGAGCCGTTGGGCGGCGCCCACGGCATGGCGCTGTTCAGCGAGTGAGTTATCTCCCGGGCCAGCAGCTTGCGTTCATCCCCCGCCTCGACCGCTTGCCACCAGCCGTGGCCGAAGAGCCAGAGCCCGCCGCCCGCCAGGGCCAGGACGGTGCCCAGAGCCATGATCTGCAGGCGTGGCGGGAAGGATTTTTTCTCGGGGACCTCGGCGGCATCCAGCACTTTGACGGTTGGGGTCTCCTTCGCCTCTTCCACCTTGGCCAGCTCGTATTCCTGGGTCAGGGCCTCAAAGACCGCCTCCTGGATCTTGACCCGCCGGTACAGGTCGGCGTAAGGCACCCCCAGAACCGGAAGCTCGCGGATGGAAGGGTACAAGGCGTCTTGGGAAGCGGGCGAATCAGAGGGCGGGTTTTGGCTGGCAACTTTTCCCCCCAGCTTTTCCAACTGATGGTTCAGCTCCGCGATGCGCGCCTGCACCGCGCGCACGCGGACATTGCCCGGAGTATAGATCTGCTCCAGCCCCTTCCGCTCCGACTGGGCAGCGATCAGCTGCCCCTGCAGGCTGGCAGCCGCTTCCACCATGGCCTTGCCCTGCTCCTTGATGTCAATGGCGGTGTTTCTGCTGGCGAATTGGCTGAAATCGCGCTCCGCCTGCTCGAGATCCTGCCGCACCGCCTGCAGCCGCTCTTGCAGAAACACTCGCTCGCGATGCGCGGCCGAGGTGGAGAGTTCGGCCACCAGGCGGTTCAGCTCCTCGACGTAGGCCTGGGCGATGGCGGCGGCGCGCTGCGGGCTGCGGTCGGTGACGGCGATGGTGATGATTCCACTCTTGCGGTCCTCCCCGATGGCCGATCTGTCCGCCAAGTCGTTGCGCGCGTCCACTTCCAGCCGGTCGTGATAGACCTGTTTCAGCTGAAAGCGGGAGACCAGCCGGTCCTGGAGGGTGGTGCTGCGCAGCTCGCCGACAAATAATTGCCCCGAGTTCTTCAGCCCGAGAAGGTCTCCGGCAACTGCCCCCAGGCCGTTGCTGGTGCGGGCGGAGAGCGCCGCCATGAGCAGGCTCGAGCCCGAGCCGTTGTCCGGCGGCATCAGCTCGGTGGTGGACTGATACTGCTTCGGCAGCAGGAAGGCCAGCAGCGTGCCGGCCAGGAAGCCGGCCACCGCGCAGCGCACAAGGAGCCGCCGCCCTGCCCAGAGCAGGCGCAGCCGCCGCACGTACCTCTGCTGGAAGCCGGGCCCCGCCAAGTCTTCTTCCGGCAGCTGCCCGGCCAGCGGATCGGGGTCCATCTCAGTCCGGAGCTTGATTTCTGTGCTGGACAATGCTTCCTTCCTGGGGCTGAGAAATGACCGCTCGAAGGCCCCGGCCTGCCCGGCTTATCTCGCCCGCAAGTGGGGCGTGAAAGTCAGCTGCACCGCGGCAGAAACATCTGTTTGCCCCAGCGGGGAGAGGACCGGGAACTTCCACTGCTCGTATTGCAGGGACCCGGAGAAGACCAGACCCGCGCTCAAGCCCGCCTGGACGCCCGCGCTGTAGTCATTGAGCCTGCCCCCTCCGATGAAGCTGCGGGCTGCTTCCTGATGGCGGTAAACAAACTGCAGCTGGCTGCGGGGAGCCAAATGGTAGGTCAGCCAGGCCTGGCCCCCCAGCCCGGCCCGCCCGATCCAGCTTCCCATCAGGTTTCCATTGTTGGTGTAGCCGTCACGGAAGCGGCGGTAATCAATGTAGACGAAGCCCGGCCCAAACTCCTGGGTCAGGGGCTCGTGCAGGCCCTCGGCGCGTATTTCCAGCCGCGGAACCCTGGGTACCCGGGGAAGATAGACTCCCGGATTCACCGTCGCCCGGGTGGAGCCGAGGGGAGAAATCTCATCCACCACCATCGAGTCCATGTACAGGGTCAGCCAATTCCGCAAGCCCGGGATACGGTAACTGAAATCGGCGGTGGAAGTGCGCTTGCCGGGGTTGGACTGCGCATTGCTCGAGTGGGCGTAATAGGTGCGCAGAAAATTACGCCAGGTGAAGGGCAAGCCCGGGCCGCCGAACATGGCCGTGATCCCCATGCCGAACTCAAGATTCGGAGTAGGCTTGAAGCTGATTTTTTCTCCTTGAATGAAGGGCTGGGGCGTGAGGTTGGGCCCCGCCAGGGTGGGGAAATTCAATTCCCAATGATGGCCGGAAAGCTGGCCCACAAAGAACTCGGTCTGCGCCGGCCCGAAAAGACGCGAGAGCAGCGGCAGGGGGGCGGGGCTGGCGCTGGCGATGCGCAGCATGAGGAAGGGCTCGGCGTTGTCGCTCATCAGCAGCGGCCCGGACTCGCCCGGGCCCAGCCACAGACTTTGCAACCCGAACGAGACTTGCGTATTGTGAACCACGAAACCGGCGCTTGAGGCCAGCAGGCGCAGGCGGCCGATTTCCTTTCGCCCGTCGGCCAGGGGCTCGGTCTGGTCCTGCGCGGCGGTCGCCGCAAGCACGCTCGCCGGCTCCGAAGCCACGGCCGGGGCATGCTGGTACTCCGCTTGTATGGACACAAAGAGCGGCCCCGCCACGGCGTGCGCCGTTATTCCGGTAATGTTGTTGAACCCTTCCCCATACGGACGCCCGTAGTCATTGATGATGGTCTGCGCAAAGTGATAACCGTCGCGCAACGGGCTGCCTGAGATGCTGGTGGCGCGGCTGTAAACCGAATCTACGGCCGCATCCAGGTTGGCGGAGCCCTCCAGCCAGGCGCTCTCGGGCGCGAACTCCCCCGCCAGCTGATTCACAATACCGTCGCCTTGGCCGTCGCCCTGATCATCCTGGGGAAGGCGCTCGCCCGCCTCTTCCACCAGCCGGGCGCATTCCATGCGAGTCCAGGGGCGCAGGCCGAGATAGGCGCTGTGGATGTATCCCAGCGCCTGCAGCCGCTCCAGCGCGGGATACACCCAGCTGTCCAGGGGAACGTCGGGAGAACCCATATCCTCGGGACGGCGCGGCTGTTCGCGAGAAGGCTCGGGAAGCAATGGTCCCCAGGGAGCCCCGCCCAGCTCGGGGTCATGATGGGCGCGGTAGGCTTCGCGTCCGAAGTACCAGCCCAGGGCGCCGCCGATGACCACGTCCGAGGGAAAGTGTTCGCGCCCCGTCACCCGCGTCAGGCTCACGGCTGACGCCAGCCCGTAGGCCATGATCTGGCTGAATGTTCCGGGATACTCATGCGCCCACACGCTGGCGACCGACCAGGCAATGGCGGAATGCTCCGAGGGAAATGAGGCGCCGCCCTGCAGAAACGATCCATGCTGATTGCCCTGTTCGGGCCGCGGCCGCTGGGTGATGGCTTTGAGAACGTAGGCCGCGGCGCTGGCGTTCAGAGCGGCTTCGCCACCCAGCAGCCCTGTCTCGCCCAGGTGATCGTTGCCGCGCAGCTCTCCCAAGACGAAGGAGGCGCCGTCCAGGCCGATCAAGGAGTATGCGCCGTAGTCGGAAAGTTTCCGGCTGCGATCGATCTGGCCAGGAGAGTCCGGCACCTGTTTCGACATCCAGCTGTCGCTCGCGATCAGCGCCGCCGTACCCCCCGCCAAAGGAAGCATCCAGCGCAGGTCTTTGATCTTGAGATGGGCGGGAGCAACCCAGAAATTTTTCTGATCCATGGCCAGATGGTTCAGGAAGTTGAAACCCAGGTGATTGTCCGGCTGCTCGCCGGGCAACAAGCCATAGCTGCCGTCATTCTGCGCCATCGCCGGCACATTCGCAGGCGCCCGAGGCTGGCTTCCTGAATCCGCGGCCGCAGAGCCGGTCTGCTGGCTCGTCGCCGGGTGGGCCGCCATGATTACCACCGCCAGCAGCGCTCCGGCACAACCGCCCCTCATACCCTGGCATCCACTCAGAAGCTGCGCGAGACCTGGATGGCCACGCCCACGGCGTAAGCCAGCTGCGCCGCCTGCAGCGTGTTCTTCCAGCGCGTGGTGCCGCTATAGGCCTTCTCCGGCACCATGACCATATCCCCCGGCTGCAGGGCCACTTTCTCCACTCCGCCAGTGAACAGCCCGCCCGCGCCGCCCACCACCGAGCCATCGGCGCGGATGACAAAGATGCCGCGCTTGTTGGCCGTGCTGGTCGGGCCTCCCGCCTGGCGCAGATACCAGCCCGCGTCTTTCCCCGGCTTGAAGCTGATCGCGGTCGGGTTATAAACCGAGCCATCCACCATCACCAGGCTGGGCTTCTTGGGAATGTAGAGCGAGTCGCCGGCGCGCACCGTGATATCGGCCGAGGTCCCCACCCAGCGCCGGGTCTTCGCCGAAAGGTGAATAACCAGGCGGCCGGCAGGAGGCGCGTCCTCCAGCTTTTCAACCGTGCTCTGCCACTGCATCAGGGCCGCATTCTTGGCCAGCTTCTGGTCTTCATCGCTCTCGGGAATCAGCTTCAGGCTGGCGCCCTCGCCCTGCACCTCGCGCAGCAGCGAGGTGCGGTTCTGCTCTTCAAGCTGCTGCACTTCCCGCCGCTCGAAGATGGCCCCGTAAGGATAGGCATCGCTGCGCAATCCTCCAGCGCGTTCCAGGACGGAGCTCAGGCGTTCGCCTTCCTTGATGCCGTAGGTCCCGGGGTGCAGCACTTCGCCGCTTACGGTGATGGTCGCGCCCACGTCGTTCCACCCCGCCAGCTGACGGATGATCAGCACGTCGCCATCACGCAGGCGCATGTCGGTGTCGGGTTCGCCCGCCATGGCCTTGGCGATCTCGACTGTCATATGCTCACCGGCCACGTTGCTGCCATTTTCAACTTCATAGCGGGTAAGGTCGGCGGCCTGGGTGTAGGCGCCGCGCCTGAAGCCTCCGGCCACGCGCACCAGCTCGGCCGCGGTCATGTTTTCGCCCAGCGGATACTTGCCCGGCCGCGCCACCTCGCCTTGAATCAGGACTGTCGCCGGATCCACCTTCGCCTGGCTGTGGTGGATGAACACCCGGTCCTTGGGCTCGAGCAGAATGTTGTCGGCCGGGTTGCCGGCCAGCGCCTGGTTCAGGTTGACGTTCAGCACCTTCACCTTGCCGTCCTCGGTGTGACGGAACACCTGCGCGTCGCTCAGCTGCGCATCCGGAGTCACTCCCCCGGCCAGGTACACGGCGTCGCGCAGGCGCGTGGCCCCATTGCTCAAGTGGTCCCCGGGATCGCGCACCGCCCCGTTGATGGTAATCACCGGCGGGTCTTCGAAATCGAAGCGTCCAAACACGCGCACGGTATCGAAAGGCTTGAGCACGGGGTCCTGGACGTCGTCTTTGTCTTTGCCCGAGAGTGCGTCGCCGAGGTTGAAGGCAAGCACGGCTGGCCGGTAGTCGGGCGGCTCCAGGCGAATGATCTCAGCATGGCGCCGGTAGGGCTCGGGAAGAAGATCGTTGTAGGAGTGAATCAGATCGGTGACTCTCATGCCATCGCGGTAGGCAAACTTCCCTGGACGAAAGACGTGGCCCTCGAGATAGACCGTCTTGTCGGCGTAAGGCAGAATCGGCGAGATCTTGATGCGATCGCCATCCTGAATCTGGAAGTTGTCGAGCGCCTGATTGAGCGCGTCCTGATTGTTGCTCTCGGCGATATCGAGGCGCAGCATGGTACGGCTGAGGTGAGCTTCGGTGCGCTCCACATCCACGTGGCGCAGGGTGCCGGTTTGCAAAACGCCGCCGGCCAGCTGCAGCACTTCGGAGAGCTCTTTCTCCCCGTTGAGCTCATAGATGGCGGGGCGCCGCACCATGCCTTCGACCGTTATTTCCGGTCCCAGAGGGGGCACCAGGATGGTGTCGCCGGGCTGCAGTCCGGCCAGATCGGAGTGCACCCCGTGCAGCAGCAGATCATAGACATCCACATTTTCCAGGAGCTGCTGCCCACGGTAGTGGCGGATAATGCGCAGCGAGCCCCGCGAGGTGGGGCCGCCGGCCATATAGACAGCGTTGAGCGGCGTAGAAAGCGAGCTCACGTCGTAGGCCCCGGGCCGCTCCACGTCGCCCACTACATACACCCGCACCGAGCGGAGGCGGGAGAGCGAGAGATCGGCTTCGACGTCGCGAAACTGAGTGCGCAGCTCCTTTTGCACCATGCGCTGGGCCTCGCCCAGGCTGCGCCCCGCCACTTCCACTCCGCCAACCTCCGGCAATTCCACCCGCCCCTGGCGATCCACCACCCGCACCAGGCGCTCCGAAACTCCACCCCACAATTCGATGCTCAGCCCATCGCCGGGGCCGAGAACATACTCCGGGCCGGCTGGAACGTCCATAGGAAGCTGGCTGAAGTTGCCCGTGCCATTGCGAAAAATCTCGATGCCGAAACGCTCCAGCGGGCCGGGGCGGTTCGAATACTGCGAGTACAGATCGTAGAGCGAAGGAACGTCGGCGTAGGGATCGGCGCGGTGCCGCAGAACGGTCTCGCCGGGCTTGAACTCGGGCGCCCGCCGGGCTGGAACTTGTGACCAGGCCAGGCTGGTGCGAGCTTCCATCGGATATGAGTAGGAGGAGTTGCCCTCGGTCTGCTGCGCCATTCCAGCGGTGGGTGGGGAGGACCAGGGGCTTGCCGGCGGATAGACCGACGGATTGGAAAACTGGCGATCGGGATTCGACCCGCTGCCGGCGGGAAGCGGCGGGCTGGTCGCGCTGGCGCTCAGCAGCGCCGGCAGGTCATCCGGCCGCACCCGCGGCATCTGCTCCGCATCCGGCGGAACAGACTCCGGATAGTCGCCCTCCATGGTCTGCAGCTGGGTCATCTCCAGCTGGCGGCGGGAGCTCGAAGGTTGAGTCTGGGGCGGAGGCGGCGCCTGCGGTTGCAGAGCAGGGGCGGGCTGGGGTTGCGCCGGGCCATAGCCTGAGCCCGGCTCAGTTTCCGTGGCCTGCGCGCCGGGGGAAAACCCGCCGTTGCCATAGGGGGGCGGAACCTCACCGAACGTTTCTTCGTGCCCTGCCCAATAGGCGTCTTCCTGGTTTCGTGGCGGCAACGAGGCATTGTCACTGCCGGGCTTGCTGCCGCTTTGGGAAAGCCTGGCGACTTCCCCTTGTGCCACTTCGCCCCGGCTGGGCTTGGCATGAACATAGTCGCGGTCTTCAATCTCGCGCGTGATCAGCACGCGGACGTTTTCGTCTTCGCGCACCAGGCGAAACAAAGCGTCGTCGGTAAGGTCCTGCGGGTCGAGCAAGCGCCCCTGCTGGTACGCCGTTCTTACCAGCGCTTTCTTCACCTGTAACAGCAAGCCAGGCTCGGTTTGCAGCAGCGAAATGATCTTTTCCGCAGAAAGAGAAACCATCTCTTCGGCCGCCTGCTCGGCCCTCGACTGGCTCTCGGGAACAGCCTGCGTGCGGCCCTCTGCTAGCTGGCCCCAGGCGCTCAAACCGGCGCAGAGACTGAGTGCCACCAGCAGCCGGCAAAATCCGGCGGCGCGCCTTGGCCATGCATGTTCATGCTGTTTCATGATCGCGACCTCTGGGATTGAGCACTGCTGCATCAATGCACCGGCTCCACATCGGCTTCATCCACCTCGACGGCGATAGAGCGCTGAATCAGATCAATGGAGAGCACCAGCCGGAACTTGTCTTTGCGCCGCACCAGAATTCCTTCCAGCCCGGCCACCGAGCCGCTGTGCACCCGTACCCGCCGCCCGGTCCGCAGGTAAGGGTGGGGCTCCGCGCGCGCATTGCCCGCCAGCCTCTGCCGCAGGCCCTCGATTTCGGCAGTGGGCAGCGCCGCCGGCCGGCCCTGAAAAGTCACCAGCTGCACTACCCCTGGAATCTGCAGCACCTGCAGCCGCTCCTCCAGAGCAATGTGAACGAATACATAGCCGGGGAACAGTGGCAACTCCACCAGCTTGCGCCGGTCCTTCCAGCGCCGGGCGCTGCGATAGACAGGCAGAAAACTCTGCAACTGGCGGCCTTCCATCTGGCGGCTGACCTGCTTTTCGTGCCTCGGCGCAGTGTAAGCCGCGTACCATTCGGGGCGCGGCAAGTTACATGCCTCATCGGATGACCTGCTGCCCGCGATATCTGTACCAGCACTAACAGGATGCAAGTTCATATCGCACTTAGCACTCCCTAACTGTAGCTCCGCCACCTCGCTTACATAGCGATTATTGGCTAACTGTCTGACAGAGCACACCTTACAACTGACTTACCAAAGCATTAGTTGATCTTGTGACTGGAATTCAGGTCCAGCCGGTTTTCTGAGTGAAATTCGCCGCGCAGCGCGCTCAAAATTCCTTCTTCCGAGGTTTCCACCCGGTTCGAGCGAACCACCAGCGTGGCCCAATAGAAGATGCTGTTATTTTCCTTGGCTGCGAGAGCGAGAATCTTGGTGTTGGGCCAGCGCTCCAGCACTTCGTCGCAGAGCTTGGGGCGCGCCCCAGATTCTTCCAGCGCAATAATCAGGCAATCGGGTAACAGTTGCCCGGTCGCCTCCACGATCTTGTTGTCATCTTGTAGCTCGCCTACAACTTCGATATCGGGCTGGTCAGCGATGGTCGCCAGCACCAGTTCGCGCATGAGGCGAGGCCGGTTTGCTACGAGCACGCGTATTCTTTGCACACGTCGCCCCCTGCCAAAAGAGCTTGGGCGAAAGTATCGCGGGTCGCAGCAATTCGGGGAAGGTTCAATTGCAGGCCACGTACTAGTACCGGAGAGTACTGTGCAAGTTCTGGGGCGCTTTAGCCCGAAAAAGTACTAATCAAGACGAGCAGGTTCACGCTACCTAGTACTTTGTCAACAAAATGTAACTTCTCCACTTATCTGAGTTAGCCGTTTCTAATTCAGGCCCGGTGAATGCCGCGCAATTCCCGCAACCTGAGCAGCCCGGCGGCGCCGCGGGAAATGAATTCAATCGGCAATGCGGTGAGATGTGAGGCCACGAATCGCGGCCTGCTTGCAATCGCGGCAGGATTGGGATGGAAGTGGGGTCGAGGCGCTGGGGTGGGAGATGGGAATCGAACCCACAACGTCCGGAGCCACAGTCCGGTGCTCTGCCAGTTGAGCTACTCCCACCGCATCCCTTCATTATATCAACCGGCGGCAGAACCAACTTGGGGGGAGTGGGGGCCGAAGGCGAACCCCTCATTGCTGCGAGAATTATGCCCGGCCCACGCCCACGTAGTGAAATCCCATGGCGCGCAGGCGGGCGGAATCCAGAAGATTCTTGGTGTCTACAATGAGCGGACGCTTCAGCAGATGCTTGATGCGGTCGAAATCGAGGCCGCGGAATTCCGGCCAGCCCGTGCCCACGATGAGGGCATCCACGCCTTCAGCGGCGGCATAGGGATTCTCGCAATAGCGCACCGTGCCGTTCAGGGCCAGGCGCGCCTCGGGAATCGCCACCGGGTCATAGGCGCGCACCCGCGCCCCCGCCGCGATCAGGCTTTGCGCCAGCCGCAGCGACGAGGAACCCGCAACGGAATTGGTATTGGGCTTGAAAGCCAGGCCCAGCAAGCCCACTTCTTTATCCTGCACGGAGGTTACGATTCCCGCGATTTTTTCTACCAGATGGTCCGCCTGGTTGAGATTGACCTCACGCGCGGCGCTCAGAATCTTGAGGGGCACGCCCTTTTCCTCCGCCAGCGCGGCCAGGGCATCCATGTCGGTCTCGGCGAACAACCCGCCGATCCCGGCGCCGGGCTGCAGGCAGCGGGGCGCAATCTTTTTATCGAGCCCGAGGGCCAGCGAAAGGTTGACCGCATCCGCATTCACCCGCTCGCACAGGTTGGCCACTTCGTTGATGAAAGAAATTTTGGTGGCTACGAAGGCCGTCGCCGCTTCCCGTACCAGTTCGGCGGTTTCATGGTTGGTGACGATCACCGGCACCCCGCGCATCACCAGGGGATGAAAAATCTGCTTCACCAGCAGCACAGCATCGTGGGAGGAGGTACCCAGCACGATGCGGTCCGGCCAGTTAAAGTCTTCCACGGCGCAGCCGGGGGTGAAGAACATCGGTTGTGAAACGATAGTGGCCCGCACGCTTGCCTGCTGCAGGCGCTTCTCCAGGCTGGTGGCCGTTCCGACCGAAACCGGTGTCACCAGCGAAAGGATGGGCGGCTTGGGCGCCAGCCGGGCGATGCGTAAGGCGAGATCTGGAACCGCCTGGCAGGAATCTTCCGCCAGGAAGATGAAATGCGCTTTGCGGGCGAAGGAATCGAGATCGGTGGAGTATGCCAACCGGCCGCAGCGTACGTTGCGGCGGATAATTT
>Ga0335077_10005887_pt1 | contig 15092 bp, 8 predicted proteins | sample Lox_Sample_31_FD_207151 | JGI IMG/M metagenome (GOLD analysis project Ga0335077, IMG submission 207151) | Soil microbial communities from Loxahatchee National Wildlife Refuge, Florida, United States - Lox_Sample_3.1 | ecosystem: Environmental > Terrestrial > Soil > Wetlands | place: USA: Florida... | reverse complement strand
GAATCCCGCGGACAGCTCTATATCGCGAACTTCACGGCGCTCGAAATCGACGTGATGTCCACCCGGGACAACGCGATTCATTCTTCCATTCCGCTGCCGTCCCATCCCAGCGGCGTGGCCCTCTCGGCGGATTCCCGTTACCTGGTGATCACCCAATACCAGAACGGGACTTCGACGCCCCAAGGCTTCAACGGCGTGACCATCATCAACCTGGCCACCAATGCCACGCAGAACTTCAGCACCGGCGACCCGGCGCTGGGCGTCGCGTTCGTGCGCACCGGCCAGGCCCGCGGGATGAACAGCGGCCAGGCGCTGGTAGCCACCACCACCGGCTTCTATCTGCTCGATCCGGCCAGCGGGTACATGCAGTTCCTGGTCACGTTCGGAACCCTGGTGACACAGTCCATACCGATTTCCCAAGGCAGCTTCCCCGGACAGATCGTGCAGACGCAGCTTACGGCGTCCGCCAACGGCTTGTGGATCTGGGGAGTGGCGGATGCCGGCACGGGCACCCAACTGCTGTTCAGCTTTGACGCCACCTACGTGCGTTTCAACGCGCAGGTGTGGATTACCAGCCCACCCTTGCTGCCGCGCGTCAGCGTGGCGGCCGACGGCTCGTGGGCATTGATCGGCTGGGCGCAGTACGCGCCCGCCCAGTGCGGCGGTGGCTTCATGATCCAGTCGCGCTACCCGCAGGCCGTGGCTTCCACCAGTGTGACCGGACATGCCGCCAACAGCATTAATGGCGTGACCGACACCATCTACGCACAGATCTTCGATGCAAACCAACCCAGTGGCCCGCCCTATACTCCCACCTCGCCGGCAGCGTCGGCGTCCCCCGCCAAGCTGCCGGCGCTCTCTATTATGGATGCGGACAACCTGACGGTGCGGGACAAAATCTATCTGCCCGAAAACCTCCAGGGCCGCGCACTGGTGGATTCGGCCGGCAACTACATGTACGCGATTTCCGATAGCGGCGTGAGTGTGCTGCCGGTTGGTCTGCTGAACAAATACCCGCGGCTCCAAACCTCGCAAAGCAATTTGCTGGTGCAGACGAATTTCTGCAACCGCAATCCGCTGACGGCGACTTTCCAGGTTACCGATCCGGGCAACAACGCCACCGATTTTCAGATTATCAGTTCGCAAACCGGGGTGCTGGTTTCGCCCTCTTCGGGCCGAACTCCAGCCACCATTACCGTCACCGTGCAGCCCGGCGCCATCCCCAATCCCGGCGGTACGCTGGCCGTGCCGCTGACAGTTTATTCCACTACGGCGGTGAACGCCTCGCCCACCGTAACCGTGCTGATCAACAACCCCGACCCGGATCAGCGCGGCACCATCGTGAACATTCCCGGCAAGCTGGTGGACCTGGTTTCCGATGCCGCCCGCAATCGCTTCTACGTGCTGCGGCAGGACCAAAACCAGGTGCTGGTCTTCGACGGCACGAGCTATCAGCAGTTGACTACGCTGCGCACCGGCACCACGCCCACGGGCATGTCGCTCACCAACGACGGCAAGTACCTGCTGATTGCCAGCCGCGATTCGCAACTGGTGAGGATGTTCGATCTGGATTCGTTCCAGCAGCAGATTCCGATTGAGCTTCCCGCTTCGCACTACGGCTCGGCGGTGGCGCAGTCCAACGTGGGAACCTTCGCCCTCGTTGAGAACGACGGCACGGGCGATTGCGCCTCGGACGCCGCGTGCGCCATCGACCGCCTTGACCTGGTTTCGCGCTGCGCCTTCAGCCCGCCGACACTGGGCATCTTCAAAAACGACAATACGGTGCTGAACGCGCAGAGCGTGCTTAGTCCCTCGCCCGACCAGAACACCATCCTGGTGGCGGCGCCCAACGGCAACGTGATGCTGTACGATGCCACCCACGACACCTTCCTGATTTCGCGCAAGGACCTCACGACTCTTTCGGGCGCCTACGCGGTCTCCGCCGGCGCATCCGCTTCGGGCAGCGCCAATTCCGCGCGCTTCGTGATCGGCAATAACGTATTCGATTCCTCGCTGGTGCCGCAAGGAACGCTGGACACCTCGGTGGGGACCACAGCCGGATTCGCCTTCACCGGAGCGGGCGGATATCGCGTCACGGGAAGCACCGCCTCGGCCCCCGGTGTAATTGAGAATGTGCCGAACGTCATGGCTCCGGGAACCGTCAAGGCGGTGCGCACGGTGGAAGCGCCGGATCTCAGCTCCACCAACCAGCCCTTCACGCGCACGGTTGCCCCGCTGGCGAACGGCATCATTCTGCTCACCACGTCGGGCGTCACCGTGCTCGCGCCGAACTATGACGCGTCCGTGGCCGCACCGATGATCTCCGGCGTGGCCAGTGCGGCGGATGGCAGCCAGAACGTCGCGCCCGGCGGATTGATCAGCATTTACGGGCAGCAGATGAGCCCCATGAACATGGCGACATCGCAGATTCCGCTGCCCACGGCGCTGGCCGGCTCTTGTCTGGCCGTCAACGGTGTGCCGGTGCCGCTGTTGTTCGTTTCCAGCCAGCAGGTGAATGCGCAACTGCCCTACAACGTGGGCGGCAGCGCCAGCCTGACGATCTACACGCCGGGCGGCATCAGCCCCAGCTATTCGTTTAATATTTCGCCGGCCGCGCCCACCGTGTTCATGAGCGGCAGCGCCGGGCCGATGACCGGCCTGGCCACCATCGTGCGCGCCGACAACGGCCAGTTGGTGACACCCACCAACCCGATTCATGCCAAGGACACCATCGTGATCTACCTGACCGGCATGGGCGCCACCTATCCGCAGGTTGTCGCGGGCCTGGCGGCGCCGCTCTCGCCGCTGGCTACGGTGATCAGTTCGCCCGACCTGTCGCTGGGTGGATTCCCTCTCCAGGTGCAGTATGCCGGGCTGGTCCCCGGTGAAGTGGGTGTGTATCAGATCAATGCATACGTCCCGTTCGGCGTGCCGCAGGGCACCAGCTTGCCCTTGGTGATCAATCAGGGCGGCTCCAGCACTACGCTGAACGTACGCGTAGTCGATTAGTAAAAACAAACGGAGGCACGCATGAAGACATTTGGATTGGCCCTTCTGCTGGCGGCCGCGGCCGTCAACAGCCCGGCCCAGCAATGGGAACTCGGAGGATTGGGGGGAGGCAGTTTCCTGAACACGGCGGCGGTGAGTAGCCCGGCAGGCTCGGCGAGGGCCGGTTTTCAATCCGGCTTCGTGGGAGGGGGATATTTCGGACAGGCGCTGTACCCACACCTGTCCGGCGAAATCCGCTATGAATTCTTTCAGAGCAATCTGCGGATTTCCGGCGGCAACACCAGCGCAACCTTTGCCGGCATGGCGCACGCCGTCCACTACGATTTGATACTGCACACCCAGCGGAAGAATTCACCTGTGCAGTTTTTCGCCGCGCTCGGCGGCGGCATGAAGGTGTTCCAGGGGACGGGTACGGAGAGTGCTTTCCAGGCGACCATGCAGTACGGTTACATGACGCGGACGCACCAGGTGAAGCCGATGGCATCGATCGGAGGCGGCTTCACCTACCGGCTGTCGCCGCGTATCTATCTGCGGACTGAGGTCAGGGATTTCATCACGCCTTTCCCCACCAGCGTGATCACGCCGCCCAACAGCAACGTGAAGTACGGCAGCATTCTGAACGATCTGGTGCCGATGGTGGGCATAGACTACGTATTCGGAACGGTGAGCGAACAGTGAGTTAGAGGTTTCTTCGGGAACCGGATTCTCTTCCTTCGACCGGCCGCACATCCTGGATGGCGGCCGGTTTTTTTTAGGACCGGCGCCGACCGGCGGTGAACGCTGCCTCGGCGAGACTCATTTTCGTAGTCCGGCGCGCCAATTCAGAGCCACGGTTACCGACGACGTGTCGGCGGCGTTCTCGCTAATGATGAGGAAGCGCTTGCCGTCGGGCGCGAGGTCCCAGCTCATCGGGCCGATGCGGATTCCGGTGTCCACCATTTCGGTCGGGAACAACGGTTGCGGGCTGCCCGCCTGGAACACCGGCTGAAGGTTGACCTCAACCGCCATCATTTTCGAATCCGGCGAAATATAAAACAGCTCTTTGCCGTTCCGTCGCCAGCGCGGCTGCACGCCTCCGCCTTTGGACACCAGCCATTGGCCGCCGCTCGATGAGGGCGGGAACGGAATCACGTAGATCTCGCTCAGGCCGGATTCGTTCGATGTATAGGCGATCCAATGTCCGTCGGGAGAAAACTGCCCCTGGTCCTCATTCGCGGGAGTCCCGACCACCACAAATGGCTTGGCATCCGCCTCTACCGGAATCGCGAGCAGGTCCGACCCGGTTCCCTGATTGATTTGCGCATATAGAATGAACCGGCCGTCCGGCGACCAACTCTTTGGGGCCGTCAGACCGTTCGACCGAACCAGCAACTCCTCCGCGCCCGCTCCATTCGCGGGCTTCCGATAGATGCCCTCCCCGAACTTGCTGTAGGCGACATAGCGGCCATCGGGCGACCAGATGGGATTCGCGTTGTCATTCCCGAACGTCAGCCGCGTCGCAACACCCCGCGCGAATTCCAGCAGCCAGGTCCCGCCACGGTCGCCCACCAACCGCTTTCCATCGGGCGAGATCGCCACCTCATTGCCTGCGTCACCGGCGGCGCCAAGATTTCTGCCCTGGCGGTCGCGCCAAACGTATTGCCGTCCGCCGCTGTGGCCGGACACGTAAGCCAGCATTCCCTGGTTTGACGTCGCGGCCAGCCAGTAAGGGTTCAAGCCCGCCGCAACTGGTTGCGCGACCGGGAATGCATCGCCCGACGCTTCCAGGCGCTTCATATCGAATGGCAAGGCCATCAGCGTGCCGGCGCGCGTGAAGAGCACTTCCCCCACGTTGCTCCCAGGCGGTGGTTCGGTGATTTCGGCATTCGAAACATCCGGCACGATCTGCCGTGTCTCCGCTCCGTCGATCGAACCGAGCCACACGCCGGATTGTGTCCCGCTCCCGGGGCGGGTGGCCAGGAAATGCCGCCCATCGGGTAGGAAAAAAGGAAAGTGCTCGACCTTGGCCGGATGGGCGGGCAGGTCCGAGACCGCTCCGCCCGCGGCCGAGACTCTTTGCAGGCGCCTCAAACCTCCCAGCAGGATATCGCCGCTCCGATTCCAGGTTCCGCCCCGGACTCCGAGCGCGTCGCAGAGGGTCTGCACCGGGCCTCCCGAACGATCGATCTTCTTCAGCTTGGCGTCGGCAAAGAATCCGATGAACCGGCTGTCAGGGGACCAGAAGGGATCCGCGGCGCCATCGGTTCCGGCCAGCGCGGTTGGTTCGAGCGCATCGATTGCCCGGACCCAGATTTGCTGCTTCCCCTCCTTCACCAGAACCACGGCGACCTGGCGCCCGTCGGGAGAAACCGCGAGCGAGAGCGGGCGCGACTTCTCGGGCAGCAGGACGCTCACGCGGGCGGCTTCCTGCGGCGCAGATTGTTCGCGAAAGTGTACGAAGGAGAGTGCCGCTAACAGGACTGTGACGAGCGCCAGAGCGGCGGCCAGCGGGCGGCTCCGCGGCCGCGCCGGAATCGCCCGCGCTTCGCCGTCCAGCAGCAGGCGCGCATCCCCGGCGTGGCGCAGCCGCTTTTTCGGATCCTTCTCCAGGCACTGCTCGAGCAGCGGACGCGCCCGAGGCGGAATCGGACCAAGGTCCGGCGCCTCATGCAGCACCGCCGCGACTACCTCCGATACGCTGGTGCCTCGAAACGGGCGGCGTCCCGCCAACAATTCGTATAGCACGACGCCAAACGCCCAGATATCGGCCCGCTGGTCGACACTCTGTCCCTTCGCCTGCTCCGGCGCCATATACGAAGGGGTCCCCAGGATCGTACCGGCCTCGGTCGCATCCATGGTAGCCGTAAATGAATCCTCGGGTTCCTCCGCGGACGCGCCCTTCGCCGCGAAGGCTTTCGCCAAGCCGAAATCCAGTAGCTTGACGACGCCTTCGGGAGTGATCTTGATGTTCGGCGGCTTCAAATCGCGATGGACGATCCCCTTCTCGTGTGCGTACTCCAGCGCCTCGGCGATCTGCGCCGCGATTTTCCAGGCATCGTCGAACGCCATAGGTCCCTTGGGCGACTCGCCCGTCACCAGTTCCATCACCAAAGCACGCTCTTCGATGCCGTAAATCTGTGCGATGTTGGGATGGTTAAGAGAGGCGAGCACCCGGGCTTCGCGTTCGAAGCGCGCCATACGCTCGGGGTCGTCGGCGAAAGCGTCCGGCAGAACCTTCAAGGCGACTTCGCGTTTGAGCCTGGTGTCGCGCGCGCGGTAGACGACCCCCATGCCGCCGGCGCCTATGGACGCGAGAATCTCGTAGGAACCGAGTTTTTCACCAGTAGCCAAAGCCATGAAAGTCCAACGATCTTACCGCACGGCAGCGTCGGATGCCGGAATGCGGTCCTGCCTTAATTCGCGATGTGCTATCCGAACATCGTAGCGCGGGGCACTCGGCCCGTTCTGGTCGTCCGCTTGTAGAATGCCGCTCTGACCCTTCGCCCCGTTGACCGGAAACGAATGTATCGCGACAATAGGAACATGGACCGCGAGCACGTGATCGCCACGTTGCGCGGGCACGAATCGGAACTACGGGCCGCAGGCATCCAGCGCTTCGCAGATATCCTTGCACTGGCACAACTCAGTCTCGGGCGTGACGCGTCAACTCGACCCGACCCGTCAGCTTCCGAATGGCGCGTCATCCGACAACATCCGGATCACCGCGAAGGTGAGATCCTGTAGCCTACTCAAGCCGTAATGCGATAGCCGGATCGGTTTTCATAGCGCGATGTCCGGGTACAAAACAGGCAAATGCGGCCGTCACCAATAACATTCCCGAAACGGCGGCATATGTTAACAAATCGATCGGTTGTACACCGAAAAGAAGCGACTTGAGATAACGCGACAGCCAGCAAGCGATGGCGCCCCCAAGGGTAATGCCGAGAAGAGCCGGCAGAAGACCTTGCGCCACAATCATCTTGAGGATGTCCCATTCACTGGCGCCGAGCGCCATCCGGAGTCCAATTTCTGCAGTGCGGCGCCGGACCAAGTAAGAAAGAACGCCATAGATGCCGAAACTCGCGAGCAGCAGAGCGAATCCGCCAAACGTTGTCAGCACAATGGAGTTTATCCTCTGCGGCGAGATGGAATGGCTGATTACTTCGTCGAAGGAACGTACTTCCCCGATCGGCAAATTAGGATCGAGGCGCTGGATAAGGGCGCGCACGTCCGGGAATACTGTCTTCGGATCTCCACGGGTATCGACGACGAACTCGGACGGTACGGCGACGCGTCCGTAGGGAATATAGACGGTGAGCGCTGGTCCATGGTCGAGGCCGCGTTCCAACGAATCTCCCACCACACCGACAACTTCGGCATCGCGGTTAAATTGCCCCTTCCACAGGATTGTGTGTTTGCCGATGGGATCTTCATTCGGAAACAGCAGCATGGCAAGTGCAGAACTGAACATGACTGTCCGATGCGAGAGCATCGGCTGCCCCGGCTCGTCCCAGACGGGCTTATCCGTTGAATTGAAATTTCGGCCGTGCAGCAACGGCAAGCCAACGGTGCGTAAGTATCCTGGCGTAATCACGCGCCAACTCGACCGAGGTGGGGGTCCGGAGACCGCCGAGTGCTTAGCGGCATCAATATTCATGCCATTGTCCGGGCCTTCAACCGGGCGACTGCTGACAGCGCCGCTAGAGACAACGCCAGGGTGGGCTGATAGCTCTTCGAGAAGGCTATCGATGAACTGCTTCCCTCTTCCATTTTGCCGGTAACTATCGGGATAGCTCAGCGAGAACATGAGACGGTGTGCGGTCTGAAAGCCGCGCTGCTCCTTCAAGAGGCCTTGAAAGCTACGCAGGACCAGGCCCATGCTCACCAGGAGCAGGAAAGCGAGGGCGACTTCCGCAGATACAAGCACCGAGCGGACGCGACCCTGACGACGACTCGCACCTGTTTGGCGATCACCTTCCCGGAGGGCTGCGGCGACTCCTTGCAGCGGGGTTTGGAGTGCTGGCGCGAGGCCGCAGAGCAAGCCCGTGAAGACAGTGACTCCGCAGCTAAAGCAGAGGACCCATGGATTGAGGCTTACTTCGTCGAGGCGCGGAATGCCGGGTATTTCCATTGTGCGGATGCCGCGCACCGAGACAGCCGCCAACGCCAGAGCCACAACAGCGCCCAGCGCGCTAAGCAGCAGCGATTCGAGCATTACGAAACGGACGAGGCGTGCGCGTGCGGCTCCGAGGGCACTGCGCAGAGCGATTTCCCGCCGGCGCGCCAACCCGCGTGCCAGTAGCAAATTCGCCACGTTTCCGCACGCGATGATCACCAGTAGTCCCACCGCCACGAGCAGAATGCTCAGCGCGGCGCCTGTTTCCTCCGGGGCGATCCAGCGGCGAGACGGAAAAATGTTGAATCCGAGGCCCTTATCTTCTTTGGGATTGTCTGCCCGCATGACGGCGGCAAGGCGTTGTAGCTCCCTTCTCGCGGCTTCAGGAGTTATGCCTTTCTTAAGGCGCCCCACCGCACTGAATTCCCGATTCCCGCGCTCGGCCGCCGGGTGATATGGATACGGCAAATAGACTTGACCGTCAATCCAGGGTTCACCGCGCGGCAGGACGCCCACGACCATATAGCTGATGCCCTTTATACGGAGCACTTTGCCGAGTATGTTGGCATCCGCTCCGTAGCGAGCCTTCCAAAATTGATTACCGAGAATGGCGACGTTGGCATTGCCTTCTCCGGTCGAGAAGTCCCGGCCGAGGATGGGGCGAACTCCAAGTGTCCGGAAGAATTCAAGCGTTACTTGCGCGACCGAAACCTTTTCCGGTTCGCCATCGCCTGTGAGGTTTGCTTGAAAGCCATTGTATGCGCCAACACTCTCGAACGATTCTGTTCGATCATGAAGATCCCAGAAATCGGCTTCGGAAAGGTTTTCCTCGTCCATGCCGAGATCGAGTTGCGTCTCTACAAGTTCAACCAGCCGGTCAGCGTCCCGGAATGGCAAGGGCCGGAGCAATGCCGCTTCAAAAACGCTGAATATGATCGTGCTGGCTCCAATGCCGAGAGCCAGCATGAGGACGCACATTGCGGTCATTCCCGGATTGCGGCGCAGCGCGCGGATCGCCTGGCGGACTTCAGTCCAAAAACCTTCCAGGAAGGCCCCCCGGCGGATATCACGTACTTGCTCCTTGATCACTTCGATTCCTCCAAGTTCGATGGCCGCTTCGCGCTGTGCGGTTTGCGAATCGGCGCCGGCGGCGATCTTTTCATCCTCAAGGAGTTGCCGGAAAGAACGAAGCTCCTCGTCGAGAATCTGATCCACCGCACGCTTGTGAAACAGATTGCGCCAGATTGCTATGACCCACCGCATGGAAGTCCCTACGAGATTTCCAGGGCGCCTGCCATGGCAGCAGAGATGCGGCGCCAGTCATCCGTTTCCTGCTTCAGCTTTCGAACGCCAACCTTGGTGAGGCGATAGAACTTGGCGCGACGGTTGTTTTCCGATTCTCCCCACTCCGAGGTGAGCCAGCCGGCTTCTTCCATGCGATGGAGGGCAGGAAACAGCGAGCCGGGCTTGACCTGAAACGTGGCATTCGTCACTTGGGCAATGCGGCGCGAGATACCGAGGCCGTGCATCGGTTGGAGGGCGAGCACCTTAAGAACGAGGACATCGAGGGTGCCCTGCAGTAGGGCGATGTTGGCAACGGGAGACGTCTCGTATAGATTGTCTATAGGCATCCTACAGAGATTCTATATGAGCTCAAGCGCAACCGCAACCACCCACCATCAACCCGTTTTTATACAGCCCCAATCGCGTTTCACGACAAGACGTACAGCGCTTGCGCACATTGTTTCCGGTTCAATTCCAGGATCGTCGGTCACCCGGAACCAATCCACTTGGCCGTGTCGTCCCCAAACCGCGGAACTGCCGACAAAAAACTCCTTGGCACGCCGTCCTGGGAAGCGTCGATCATAGCTTGGGTCGCATCGTCGTTTACCCGGCGACATTGGACAACTGCCATCTCGAACTGGCGCAACTTGGAATGCGGTACGGCCTGTGGAAAATTTCCACACTTGAAACATTTTCATAATTTAGGGTTCTTTTATCTTGATACTTGCGGCAAACTGCGGCAGACTATTTCCACAAGGTGTTGAAGATTGACGCACCCAGGCGGTCCGGCAACGGGCCGCTGCCTAGCAGGAGGTAGCTTGGACCCGCAACATCGGCACTCCACCTACGATCTGCTCCGTAACCACGGAGTAGATCGCCGGACCTTTCTCAGATTCTGCACATCCATTACCGCGGCCATGGGGCTGGAAGCCACCATGGTTCCCAAGGTTGTGGCAGCCATGGAAACCAAACCCCGGATTCCCGTCATCTGGCTGCACGGACTGGAATGCACGTGCTGCAGTGAGAGCTTCATCCGGTCTTCCCATCCCATCGCCCAGGACGTCGTCCTGAACATGATTTCGCTCGACTATGACGACACCCTTCAGGCGGCGGCCGGTTACCAGGTGGAGGAAATCCGCCGCAAGATCATGAAGGAAAATAAGGGCAGCTATATCCTGGCGGTGGAGGGAAACGCCTCCACCAGGGACGACGGCGTCTATTGCACGGTGGGCGGCGACAGCTTCCTCAACATCCTCAAGGAAACCGCGGCGGACGCCAAGGCCATCGTGGCCTGGGGCTCCTGCGCGTCTAACGGTTGCGTGCAGAACGCCCGGCCCAATCCCACCGGCGCCCAGCCCGTCAGGAAGATCGTCACCAACAAGCCCATCATCAACGTGCCGGGCTGCCCGCCGATCGCCGAGGTGATGACCGGCGTGCTGGCCTACATCCTCACCTTCGACCAGCTTCCCGAGCTCGACCGCATGGGCCGTCCCAAGATGTTCTACGGCCAGCGCATCCACGACAAGTGCTTCCGCCGCGCGTTCTTCGACGCCGGCCAGTTCGTCGAGGCCTGGGATGACGACGGCGCGCGCAAGGGCTGGTGCCTTTACAAGATGGGCTGCCGCGGCCCGTCCACCTATAACTCCTGCTCCACCTTCAAGTGGAACGACGGCGTTTCTTTCCCGATCGGTTCCGGCCACCCCTGCATCGGCTGTTCGGAAGAGAACTTCTGGGACAATGGCCCGTTTTATTCGCGCTTGACGAACATCCCGGTGCCGGGCATCGATTCCACCCCGGAAACCGTCGGCAAAACGCTGGCGGTGGTAACGGCTGGCGCCGCCGGTGCGCACCTGGTTTCGCACTGGGTGCGGCAGGCCGTCACCAAACCGAAACCCGCGCCCCCACCGGCCACAGAAGGGAAACAGTGAGGTGAACCATGGTGAGAAGAGTCGTAGTCGATCCCATCACTCGAATTGAAGGGCATCTGCGCGTAGAAGCCATGCTGGACGATGGCGGCAGGATCCAGGACGCCATGAGTTCCGGCACTATGTGGCGCGGCATCGAGGTCATCCTTCAGGGACGCGACCCGCGCGACGCGTGGGCTTTCTGCGAACGCATCTGCGGTGTCTGCACTACCGTACACGCCCTGGCCAGCGTCCGCTGCGTTGAAAACTCCCTGGGCATCCAGGTTCCGCCCAACGCCGACATCATCCGCAACATCATGTTCCTCACCCAGATGGTGCAGGACCACGTGATCCACTTCTACCATCTGCATGCCCTCGATTGGGTGGACGTGGTTTCCGCCCTCAAAGCCAGTCCATCCGCCACGGCCGCTTTGGCACAGCAAGTGGCGCCGCACTGGCCGCTGGGCACCGAGGGCTATTTCGCCGACATGGCCGGCACGCTGAAGAAGTTCGTCGAATCCGGCCAGTTGGGCATATTCGCGAACGCTTACTGGGGCCACCCCGCGTACAAATTGCCGCCCGAAGCCAACCTCATGGCCGTCTGCCACTACCTGGAAGCTCTCAAGTGGCAGAAGGAAATCATCAAGATTCACACCATTTTCGGCGGCAAGAACCCCCACCCGAACTACATCGTGGGCGGCATGGCGTCGGCCATCTCGATGCAGAGCGATAACGCCATCAATATGGAGCGCCTCAACATGGTGCGCACTCTCATTCAGGGGGCGCAGCGCATCGTGGAGGACATGTACATTCCCGACCTTCTGGCGATAGCCTCCTTCTACCCCGAATGGACCAAAATCGGAGGCGGCCTGGGCAGCTACATGGTCTATGGCGACCTGCCGCAGAACGGCATCGGCGATCCCTCCCGCTTCCGTTTCCCGCGCGGCGTCATCCTCGACAAGAATCTGGCCGAGGTCCTGCCCGTGGATCCCGCCGACGCCGCGCAGATCGAAGAGGAAATCGCCCACTCCTGGTACAAATACCCGGAGGGCAAGACCGCGCTGCATCCCTGGGACGGCGTCACCGAGCCCAACTACACCGGGCCCAAACCTCCCTTCAAGGAACTGGACGAGAGCAAGGCCTACTCCTGGCTGAAGGCGCCGCGCTGGAAGGGCCACGCCGTCGAAGTGGGGCCGCTCTCCCGCATGCTGGTGGGCTTCGCCAGCGGCAAGACCGAGTTCAAGGACGTGGTCACGGAGGCGCTCGGCCGCCTGAAAGTGGGCCCCGAGGCGCTGTTCTCCACGCTCGGCCGCACCGCGGCACGCGGCCTTGAAACCCGTCTCGGCGCGCGCTGGCTGCTGGAAGAGTACGATCACCTGGTGGCCAACCTCAAAGACGGCGACACCGCCACCGCGGACACCAAGAGCTGGAGTCCGGAGACCTGGAAGCCGGAGTCGAAGGGTCTCGGCTTTACCGAAGCGCCCCGCGGCTCGTTGTGCCACTGGATTCACATCAAGGACCGGAGAATCGCCAATTACCAGATCGTGGTGCCCTCCACCTGGAATGCGTCTCCCAAGGACGGCAAGGGCCAGCACGGCGCCTACGAAGCCGCGCTCATCGGCACTCCCATGGTGGATCCCAAGCGTCCGGTGGAGATTCTGCGCACCATCCACTCTTTCGACCCGTGCCTGGCCTGCGCCTCGCACGTCATCTCGCCCGGCGGCGAAACGCTCGCCAGCATTGTGGTGCGCTAAGGGGGGAACTATGGCAAGCTCTACGTATCGATCACTCGACACCGGCGGTTACAACTGCCTCTACGGGCGCAAGTATGTCTGGGAGCTTCCCGTGCGCATCGCCCACTGGGCCACGGTCCTGTCGGTAGTGGTCCTGTTCTTTACCGGCCTGTACATGAACCAGCCGGTGCTCGCGCCCAATGGCGAACCGTACCAGCACTTCGTCATGGGGCGCATCCGCCAGTTTCACTTCGTCGCCGGCTACGTGCTGCTGTTCGCGTTCCTGCTGCGCGTGTACTGGTTCTACGCCGGAAACAACTACGCCCGATCCGGCTTCCCGTTGGTCTGGCGCAAGGAGTGGTGGGCCGACATCCGCGATCAATCTCTTCGCTACCTCCATCTGGAGCGCGGCCACGTGCACCTGGGGCACAACGCCCTGGCTGGCGTCGCTTACACGTTTTTCGTGATTTTCCTCGGCTGGTTCCAGATCCTCAGCGGATTGGCTCTCTACTCGGAAGACAACCCAGGCGGTTTCTGGGACAAACTGGTCGGGTGGTTCATCCCGTTTATGGGAGGATCGTTCCGCCTCCGCATGTGGCACCATACCGCGGCTTGGGGCTTTGTGGTGTTCTTCATCCTCCACGTGTACATCGTGCTGTACGACGACCGGCAGTACAAGAACGGCCTGGTCTCGTCCATACTTGTGGGTCTGAAATTCTACGAAAAAGGCGATTTGGACCATGACCGCTGGCTCAGTTGATACGCGGGCTCCAACTCTGGTGTTGGGGCTCGGCAACCTCCTCCTGGGCGATGACGGCGTGGGTCTCCGCTTGCTCGAAGATCTGCTGAACGAATTTGGCGAAACAGACGCTGTCGATTTCGTGGATGGCGGAACTCAGGGTTTGGCTCTGCTGGGCTTTCTGGCGGACCGGCCCAACGTTGTGATCCTGGACGCCGTATGTTTGGGCGCGCCGCCGGGGACGGTGCATGTTCTCGGCGAAGCCGAGATCGAGCAGTTGCAAGCCCGCCGGAGCGGCACGGCGCACGAGGGCAACGGGCTGGAAGTCCTGGCCATGGCCCGCTTGCTGAGACAGGCACCCGGCCACGTGGTGGTCGTGGGAGTGGAGCCCGAGTACGTGCGAACGGGCACAGGGCTGTCGGCCACTGTGGAATCGGCGCTGCCGCAGGCGTTCGACGCGGCCAGGCGGGTACTCAACTTTCCCCGCGCCCGATCCGTTGCATGACCTGGCTGAAGAATTCCTCTTCCCGCTCAATTCTCATTTGCGTTTTCAGCCAGTAGAGTTTGAGTGGCGATAGCATTTCGGCGAAGCCCTCGGGCAGGTTCACGTAATCCTTTTCGGTGGTCAGCGCCGCCACCGCGCCTTGCCCGGCAAACTGATCGGCAATGTGGCGCAGCTCGCGCGGACGGTAGTGATGGTGGTCGCCGAATTCCAGCCAGTCCACCAGCGGCACGCCCAGAGATTCCAGCGTGCGGCGGAACGACTGCGGATTGCCCAGCCCGCAGAAACCCCCTGCCTTCGAAAATAGGGCAGAGGCGATGGGGCGCTCGCGGCCCTCGACATCCATCCAGCCTTGCGCCTCCACCGCCGCGCGGAACACCGGCATCGAGGAATTCCACTGCCCGACGACGCGCTCGACGGGCAGCGCGAGATCGGTGAAGTTGCTGCGGGTGATGAGAACAATATCGGCGCGCGCGAGACCCTGGATGGGTTCCCGCAACCGGCCCAAAGGAAACAGTTCGCCGCCGCCGAACGCGTCGAGCGCGTCAATCAGCAGGATGTCGCAGTTGCGCGCCACCTTCCAATGTTGGAAGCCATCGTCCAGCAGCAGGACGGCGGAGAGAAAATCGCGCCGCAGCAACATGCCGGTGGCGTAACGGTCTGCGCCGATACCGACCGGCGCCAGGCCGGAGCGCACGAAGATCTGCGGCTCGTCGCCCGATTGCTGCGCCGTGATGGGCGCGCCCGGCGCCACCACCAGGGAATCATCCGGCGAGCTGCGCGCGTAGCCGCGAGTGAGAATGCCGGGGGTGAGACCGGTCGCCTT
>Ga0335077_10005886_pt1 | contig 15093 bp, 27 predicted proteins | sample Lox_Sample_31_FD_207151 | JGI IMG/M metagenome (GOLD analysis project Ga0335077, IMG submission 207151) | Soil microbial communities from Loxahatchee National Wildlife Refuge, Florida, United States - Lox_Sample_3.1 | ecosystem: Environmental > Terrestrial > Soil > Wetlands | place: USA... | reverse complement strand
CATCGAGAACGGCAAGATGGTGCCGGTGACCGTGATCGTGGCCGGGCCGTGCCGCGTCGTGCAAAAGAAGACGAAGGAACGCGATGGATATGAAGCGGTCCAGCTTTCGTTTCAGGAAATCGCCGAGAAGAAATTGACGAAAGCGGAGCGCGGCCATTTTAAGAAAGCGAATGTTCCGTTCGCCAAACATCTGCGTGAATTCAAGGGAGATCTTAAGGCGCTTGAAATCGGCGCGGTGGTCGGTGCGGATCAATTCCAAAAAGGCGAGATTGTCGACGTGACCGGCATTTCAAAGGGCAAGGGATTCGCCGGCGTCGTTAAACTCCACCATTTTGCCGGGGGACCCGAAACGCACGGATCGATGTTTCACCGGCAGCCCGGTTCGATCGGCAGCAGTTCCTGGCCTTCCCGCGTTCGAAAAAACAAAAGGCTCCCGGCGCATATGGGAGCCGAACAAGTGACGGTCCAGGGACTCGAAGTGGTTGAAGTGCGAAAAGACGAAAACCTGCTTTTTGTGAAAGGGGCGATTCCCGGTTATCGGGGGGCCCTCGTCCTGATCCGAAGGACGAATCGCAAGTAGCCAACAGGATGACGAAAAACATGCCGACCGTCGATGTGGTGAATTTGAACAAGGAAAAGATCGGCACGGTTGACCTGAGCGATCAACTCTTCGGAGCCGAGGTCAACAGGCCGCTGATTCATGAGGCGGTGGTGATGCAACGGGCCGCCATGCGTCAGGGCACGGCCGCAACGAAGACGCGGGGGCTGGTCAGCGGCGGTGGAAAAAAGCCTTGGCGCCAAAAGGGAACGGGACGGGCCCGGGCGGGTTCCAGTCGTTCCCCGATCTGGCGGGGTGGAGGGACGACCTTCGGTCCGACGCCGCGGGATTACGGATATGCCTTTCCCAGAAAAAAATATCGTGCGGCCTTGCGGGGAATCCTGACGGCCAAGCTGAAGGACGGGGCTATTCTCGTGGTCGAGCGGCTGGAATTGAGCGAGGCCAAAACCAAACAGATGGCCTTGGTACTGAAAAAGCTCGAGGCCAGCGGCCGGACCGTTATTGTGTCGTCAAACACCGATGAGAAACTGGCCCGAGCGGTCCGGAATATTCCGTCGGTGAAATTGTTGCCGGTTCAAGGATTGAATGTCTACGATCTGGTCTGCGCAAAGCATTTGGTGATTCCGCAGGATGCGCTGTCCCGGCTCCAGGAGGTTTGGTCATGACCCGGGACCCGCACCAGATTCTTATCCGTCCGCTGTTGACCGAGAAGATGACCGGGCTCAAGGAGAGCCAGAACAAGGTCTGCTTTCTTGTCCATCCTCGATCCAATAAAATCGAGATCAAGCGGGCCGCCGAAGAGGCTTTGAAGGTCAAGATTGATTCGGTCCGTATCATTAATAGCAAGGGCAAACTAAAGCGTTTGGGCCGTTTCGAGGGAAAAAGGCCGGACCTTAAAAAAGCGATCCTGACGCTCAAAAAAGGCGAAAAACTCGAACTCTTTGAAGGGGTCTAGAAAATCAACGGCCCCCTGATGAATTAGGAAACGAAGATGCCTATTAAGCAGTATAAGCCGACCTCTCCGGGCCGTCGGGCCATGACCGGTTTTACGTTCGACGAGATTACGAAGACCGAGCCCGAGAAGCGTCTTGTGACGTTCAGGGTTCCGTCCGGAGGGAGGAACAATGGCGGAAAGATGACCGTTCGCCACCGAGGGGGCGGCCATAAGCGGGCCTATCGCATCATCGATTTTAAACGGGATAAATTTAACATCCCGGCCAAGGTAATCGCGATTGAGTACGATCCCAATCGCTCGTCTCGAATCGCCCTGCTGCAATATGCGGATGGCGAAAAACGGTACATCATTGCCCCGGTCGGGATCGGCGTCGGCGATCGAGTTCTGTCAAGCAACGACGCCGAAATTAAACCCGGGAACGCGCTCCCTCTCGGAGTGATTCCGATCGGCACGCAGGTCCATAATCTTGAGCTGAAACCCGGCAAAGGCGCGCAGCTGGCCCGCAGCGCCGGAGCGTTCGCACAGATCATGGGCCGGGAGGCGGACTATGTGCAGGTCCGATTGGGGTCCGGCGAGTTGCGGAGAATTCACGGCCGTTGCCTGGCCACCGTCGGGCAGGTGGGCAATCTTGACCACGAGAACATCTCGATCGGAAAAGCGGGTCGGAAGCGCTGGATGGGCCGGCGGCCGATTGTTCGAGGACTGGCCATGAATCCGGTGGACCATCCGCACGGCGGGGGAGAAGGAAAATCCGGGCAGGGCAACCCCCATCCCGTTTCACCCTGGGGAATGCCCACCAAAGGTTACAAGACACGAAAACGAAAAGACACGAATCAATTTATCATCAAACGACGTAATTAAAGGAGAAGGCCTGTGCCGAGATCGGTTAAAAAAGGTCCTTTTATCGATCCGAAGCTGATGGAAAAGATCGCGGGTTTAAACGAGGCCAACGATAAGAAGATCATCAAGACCTGGGCCCGGCGGTCGACCATCGTGCCGGAGATGATCGGGCACACGATGGCTGTTCATAACGGCAAAAAATTTATTCCGGTTTATGTGACCGAAAACATGGTCGGGCACAAATTGGGGGAATTTGCGCCTACGCGTTTCTTTAAAGGACACGGACAGGCGAGAACGGAAAAAGCGACGGCGTTAAAATAGGGCCGGGGTCCTCCGGTCGGTTCTCCGGCCGGAGGCATTGATTCGTGATCGGGTGAGCATTTATGGCGACGGAAGCAAAAGCAATCTTGAAATTTGTGAGGGTGGCCCCGCGCAAGGCGAGAATGGTCATCGACCTGATTCGCGGCCAGCAGGTGGCGGAGGCGCTCAACATTTTGAAGTTCACCCCGCGGGCCGCTTCGCGGGTGGTGGAAAAAGTACTCAAATCGGCCGTGGCCAACGCGGAGAATCTGGAAATCGGCGATCCGGACGATCTTTGGGTGAGCCGGGTCTACGTGGACGGAGGCCCGATCCTCAAGCGATTTAATGCGCGTTCCATGGGACGGGCCAACCCGATCAAGAAGAGAACCAGCCACATCACGGTGGTGGTCGAATCCCGGGTCGCCGGCGCAGGGAATCCGGGAGCCGGACCGGCGAAGAAGCCGAAACAGGCGGTGGCGAAATAACCGCTCGGCCGGCAAGGCGAGCGAGCCCCTAATCATCAGAAGCGAGGAAGACGTGGGACAGAAGGTTCATCCGATCGGTTATCGTCTGGGATTTATCAAGACCTGGAATTCGCGCTGGTACGCCGAAAAGGATTATGCCAAACTGCTGCATGAGGATCTCAAGATCAGGAAAATGGTCAAAGAGAAACTGGCCCATGCCGGTGTTTCCAAGATCGAGATCGAGCGGTCCGGCAATCAGGCCAAGATCAATATCCATACGGCGCGCCCCGGCATTATTATCGGACGCAAAGGGGCCGAGGTGGACAAGCTGAAATCCGAATTGGAAACCAAGACGGGACGGCAGGTCTACATCAACATCAAAGAGATTCGCAAGCCCGAAATCGACGCCCAACTGGTGGCCGAAAACATTGCGGTTCAATTGGAAAAAAGAGTGGCCTTCCGGCGCGCCATGAAAAAAAGCGTCCAGGCGGCGCTGCGGTTGGGGGCCCAGGGAATCAAGATCACCTGCGCGGGGAGGCTGGGCGGTTCCGAAATCGCCAGGACGGAATGGTATCGTGAGGGCCGTGTGCCCCTGCACACCTTGCGGGCCGATATTGATTTCGGACTGGCTGAAGCCCGTACCGCCTTCGGACAGATCGGGGTAAAAGTTTTGATTTACAAGGGCGAAATGATTCCGACGCTTCCGGACAAACAGGAAGGACGGCTGGAAATGTCATCGGAGCGACGCTGATGCTGAGTCCCAAGAAAGTAAAATTCAGGAAGATGCATAAGGGCCGACGGTTCGGAAAGGCCTATCGGGGGTCCGAGCTGTCGTTTGGAGAGTTCGGGTTGAAGGTTCTGGCACCGGCCTGGCTCACGGCGCGTCAATTGGAAGCCGCGCGTATTGCCATGACCCGGTTTGTGAAGCGGGGAGGAAAAATTTGGATCCGGGTGTTTCCCGACAAGCCGATAACGAAGAAGCCGGCCGAGACCCGAATGGGAAAAGGAAAAGGAAATCCGGAGTTGTGGGTGGCTTCCGTTCGGCCGGGTCGGATCATTTATGAGATGGACGGCGTGACCCGGGAGGTGGCCGAAGAAGCTTTCCGGTTGGCCGCGTATAAACTCCCGGTGGCCACGCAATTGATCGCGCGGGGGAAAGTCTGATGGAACTTCAGGAAATGCGAAACCTGACGATCGACGAGTTGAACCTGAAGGAAAAGGAGCTTCGCAAGGAGCTTTTCAATCTGCGATACCAGTTGTTAAGCGGCCGGATCGAAAATCCGCAGCAGATCAAGAACGCGCGTCGCGAAATCGCGCGGATCCAGACCGTGGTTTGTGAAAAGCGGTCCGCGGCGTCTAAAACGGCAGCATGATGAAAGGACGTTGACTATGTCGGCAGAAGCAGGCCTGAAAAAACGGCGCCGGACTTTTATCGGCGAGGTCATCAGCCACCGGATGAACAAGACCGTGGTGGTGATGATCGAACGAGTCTTCCTTCATCCGACTTACAAAAAGGTGGTGAGAAAAACCACCAAGCTGAAGGCTCACGATGAGCAGAACGAGTGTCATATTGGAGATACGGTGAAGATTCTGGAGAGTCGACCGATCAGCAAAGAGAAGCACTGGCGGGTTGTTGAAATTGTTCAGCGCTCTCAGGGCGTCTCCCCCGCCGAGGTGCAGAACCCGGCCGCGTTGTCCTAACGTCGTTGTTGGAGTGAGGCAGTCGAATGATTCAAGATTATACCATGTTGGATGTGGCCGATAACTCCGGGGCCAAGAAAGTCATGTGTTTCCACGTCATGGGCGGGTCGGGGAGGCGGTACGCGACGGTCGGCGACGTGATCACCGTGGCCGTCAAGGAAGCCATTCCCCAGGCCGCGGTCAAAAAAGGCGATGTGGCGAAGGCCGTCGTTGTCAGGACGGTCAAGGAGATCCGAAGAGAGGATGGTTCATACATCCGTTTCGATCGGAACGCCGCGGTCCTGATCAATGCCCAGGGTGAACCGATCGGGACCCGGATCTTCGGTCCGGTCGCCCGGGAACTCCGGGGCAAGAAATTCATGAAAATCATCTCACTCGCGCCGGAGGTGCTTTGATCATGGGAGTCATGATGAGCGTGCTGCAATCCGCCCGTCCGAAATTCCGTGTCCGAAAAGGGGACACCGTGATGATCATGACGGGGAAGGATAAAGGAAAGTCGGGCAAAGTTCTGGAGGTGGATCGTTCAAAGCACCGCGTTCTTGTGGAGAAACTGAATATCATCAAACGGCATATGAAACCGAGCCAGCAGCACCGCCAGGGCGGGATCATTGAGAAGGAAGGGCCGATTCAGTTGTCGAACGTCATGGTCGTCTGCCAAAACTGCGGAAAAACGGCGCGGATCGGCATGCGTCTGCTTGAAGACGGTCAAAAACTCAGATACTGCAAGAAATGCGGTGAAGTCATCGACCGCGGGTAGATGTCCGGCCCGTTTTCCCGCGGGCGGATGAAACACAACGAGCAAGAGATCAACCGAAGACGAATCGGATCAGGAGGAAGGGATGGCGAAAGCCAAAGAGAAAACCAAGCAGGAAAAGGCGCCCAAAACCGAAACCCGGGAGAAAGCCAAGGACAAAGAAAAACCGGCCCGCGAAGCAGCCGTCCTGCCCCGTCTGAAGGAACGATACCGGGACAGCGTCGTTCCTGAGTTGATGAAGCAGTTCTCCTATAAAAATTCGATGCAGGTTCCTCGTCTTGAGAAAGTCGTGATCAACGTCGGAATGGGGGAGGCCATTCAAAACGCGAAACTCCTGGAGGCCGCCGTCAACGAGATCACCCTCATTACGGGCCAGAAGCCGGTTGTAACCCGGGCGAAGAAGTCCATCTCGGGATTCAAGCTGCGGCAAGGGATGGCGATCGGCTGCAAGGTCACCCTTCGCGGCGGTCGCATGTACGAATTTTTGGACCGCTTTTTCAACGTGGCCCTTCCCCGGATCCGCGATTTTAAAGGGGTGTCGCCGAAATCGTTCGACGGCCGTGGAAATTACAGCTTGGGCCTGAAGGAGCAGCTTCTCTTTCCCGAGATCAAATATGACGACGTCGTGGCCACGCACGGCATGGATATCGCGATCGCGACCACGGCCAAGTCCAATGACGAAGGCAAGGCCCTGTTGGGGTTATTGGGACTGCCGTTTCGAACTTAAAATCATGGGGAGAGGTGCGTGGCCAAAAAATCGCTTATTCTGAAATCTCAGGCGGAACCGAAATTCGCGGTCCGCAAGTACAATCGTTGTCCCGTCTGCGGGCGTTCCCGGGGGTTTTTGCGAAAGTTCCGCATGTGCCGGATCTGTTTCCGCAATCTCAGCCTTCGGGGGGATATCCCGGGCGTGATCAAGTCCAGTTGGTAGGAGGAATTTTTCGTCGATGATGACCGATCCCATTTCGGATATGTTGAACCGGATGCGTAATGCCATCCAGCGCAAATACGAGTCGGTAGACATCCCGGCTTCAAAGCTCAAGCAAAACATCGCCCGTCTCTTGGCGGAGGAGGGGTATATTCGAGGCATCGAAACGGTGTCGGAAGGCCGGCACCCGGTGCTTCGGATCAAGCTGAAATACGCGAAAGACGTTTCGATCATCAACGGGATGCGAAGAATCAGTCGCCCCGGCCGGCGGGTCTATGTGGATAAGGACGGCATTCCCAAAGTGCGGGGGGGCTTGGGAACGGCCGTGATGTCTACGACGCAGGGCATGATGACCGACCGTGAATCGAGAAAACGCCAGGTCGGCGGAGAAGTGATCTGTTACATTTGGTGATTGATCAAACCAGGGTGAACGACGATGTCGCGAGTGGGTAAGAAGCCGATTTTGGTTCCGTCCGGCGTGCAGGTCAAAGTGGAAGAAAAAGGGGTCCGTATCAAAGGCCCGAAGGGGGAACTGACCCGCGGCATGGAAATGGGGATCGGCGTAACGGTGGAAGACGGCCGTGTCGTTGTCACGCGACGGGACGACGATCGACTGCACCGGGCCAAGCACGGCCTGTTCCGCAGCGATCTTAATAACATGGTGATCGGTGTTTCCCAAGGTTACCAGAAGTCGCTGGAGATCAGCGGCGTCGGTTTCCGCGCCCAGGTCCAAGGCCGGAACCTGACGCTGGCCCTGGGATTTTCTCATCCCACCGTGTTTGCACTGCCCACGGGAATCGAGGCCACGGTGGACAAGCAGACCCTGATCACGATCAAGGGAGCGGACAAATACCTCGTCGGTCAGGTGGCGGCCGAAATCCGGGACTTGAAGCTGCCGGAGCCCTACAAAGGCAAAGGCATCAAATATGCCGGCGAAGTGATCGAGCGGAAAGAAGGGAAAACCAGCAAGTAGGAAGTTAACGGAGAAGTCGGGCGATGCTGAACGTACAATTAAAAGTCGAATCCCGAATGCGCCGCCACCGACGGGTGCGGAAAACGGTCTTCGGTCTGCCCCAGCGCCCGCGGCTTGTGGTCTTTCGCAGCAATCTTCACATCTACGCCCAGATCATTGATGATGCGGCGGGGAAAACGCTGATTGCGGCGTCGACTCTGGATCCTGAATGCAAAAAGAGCGCAGCGCGGGGCAATAACAAGAAAGCGGCCGAAGTCGTGGGTCAGTTGGTTGCAAAACGGGCGTTGGCTAAAAACATCAAAACGGTTGTCTTTGATCGGGGCGGATATCTGTTTCACGGTCGTGTGAAAGCCCTGGCGGACGCGGCGCGTCAGGGGGGTCTGATCTTTTGAGACCGGTGATCCAAAACCCATATCGGGCGGCAGCCAACACGGTGTCTTGGTTGTTATCACGAAGGAGTAGAATTCGGTGAAAGTCAATCCTAATGATCTGGCGCTGAAAGACAAGGTGGTCTTTATCAACCGCGTCGCTAAAGTGGTTAAAGGCGGCAAGCGATTCAGCTTCAGCGCGCTGGTCGTGGTGGGAGACGGACACGGCTGGGTCGGAATGGGCAAAGGGAAGGCTGCGGAGGTCCCGGATGCCATACGGAAAGCCGTTGAACGGGCCAAAAAAGATTTGATGAAGGTCCCTCTAAAGAATACCACAATTCCGTATGCCGTTACGGGGCATTACGGCGCCGAAGATGTGCTGTTGAAACCGGGCGCGGAAGGCGTCGGGGTGATCGCCGGCGGGGCCGTGCGGGCCGTGATGGAGGTTTGCGGAATTCAAAATGTGGTCAGCAAGTCCTTGGGCAGCGGCAACCCCTACAACGTGGTCAAGGCCACGCTGAACGGACTTCAAGCACTCCAGGCGCCGGAAGAGATCCAGAGAATGCGTCGTTCGGATCAGGTGGAGGAGGCGGGATATGTCGGCAAACCGGCCGCGTAATCTGGCCATCACCTTGCGACGAAGCGTCATCGGATACCCCCGTAAACAACGGGTCGTGGTCCGGTCCCTTGGACTTCGACGTATCCGTCATACGGTTATTCGGCCGGACACCCCGCAGACCCGGGGTATGGTCGCGCAAGTTTGCCACTTGCTCGATGTGAAAGAGGTGTAGTCCATGAGGCTTCATGAATTGAAACCGCAAAAAGGATCCCGGAAGAAAGAGAAGCGAATCGGACGGGGGATCGGATCGGGACACGGAAAGACATCCACGAAGGGGCATAAGGGGGGGCTTGCCCGCAGCGGCGGCGGTGGCAAGGGACCCGGGTTTGAAGGCGGCCAGATGCCTTTGATCCGACGTATTCCCAAACGCGGTTTTAAAAACCGTTTTCGGGACGAGGCCTCGGTGGTCAACCTGGAGAGTTTGAACCGGTTCAACGGAAAGTCGATCGTTACACCGGAACAGTTAAAAGAAGCCGGGCTGGTCCGTCGATCCGCGACCGCCGTAAAAGTCCTGGGTCAAGGAGAGCTGACCAAACCGCTCTCGATCCAAGCCCACCAATTCAGCCGATCCGCGTTGGAGAAAATCCAGAAAGCCGGTGGGAAGGCCGAAACGATCCGGAAGGCTTCTGGGAAACCCGATCTGTCCGTGAAGGCCCGGTAGGACTAGAGGAGCGGCAAAGTTGTTTGAACGTTTTATCATCAATCTTCAGAACATTTTTCGCATTCCGGAGCTTCGGCATCGGATTCTGTTCACGTTGGGAATGCTGGCCGTCTACCGGATCGGGGCGCATATCCCGACGCCGGGGATCAACAACGAGGCTCTCGCCGAATTTCTGGCGGCTCAAGGCGGGGCGCTGCTCGGATTTTTGGACATTTTTTCAGGCGGGGCGTTATCCCGGCTGACCATTTTTGCGCTGGGGATCATGCCGTACATCAGCGCGTCCATTATCCTTCAGCTGTTGACCGTCGTCATTCCGACGCTTTCGAAGCTGGCCAAGGAAGGCGAGCGGGGGCGCAAGAAAATCATTCAATATACCCGCTACGGGACGGTGGTTATTTCGTTAATCCAGTCCTTCGGCATTTCGGTCGGTCTCGAGGGAATGAACAACGGATCTTTTGTCCAGCACCCGGGCTTTGCCTTTCGCATCATGACGATGATCACCCTGACGGCCGGGACGGCCTTCCTGATGTGGTTGGGCGAACAAATTACCGAGCGGGGAATCGGGAACGGGATCTCGTTGATTATCTTTTCGGGCATCGTGGCTCGAATGCCGTCGGCCGTGATCAACACCTATCGACTCTACGATACGGGACAGTTGAACCTGTTTTTCCTGATCGTTCTGGCCGCTTTGATGGTTGCGGTCGTGTCGGCGATCGTGTTTCTGGAAAGCGCCCGCCGGAAAATTCCGGTTCAATACGCGAAACGTGTCGTCGGCAGACGGGTCTATGGCGGACAGAGCACGCATATTCCGTTGAAAATCAATACCGCGGGCGTAATCCCGCCGATCTTTGCATCCTCGATCATCGCTTTTCCGGCCACGATCACGGGATTCATACAAATTCCATGGGTCCATGACATTTCCCGTCAACTTGCTCCGGGATCGATACTCTATACCTTTTTGTACGTGGGGATGATCGTCTTCTTCTGCTTTTTTTATACGGCGGTGGTATTGAATCCGGTGGATATGGCCGATAACATGAAAAAGTACGGAGGATTCATACCCGGGATTCGGCCGGGTCAGCGAACCTCCGACTACATTTATCAGGTCCTGACCCGGATCACGTTTGTCGGGGCGATTTATCTGGCGGCCGTCTGCGTCATACCGGAAATTTTGATATATAAAATGGGGGTGCCGTTCTTCTTCGGCGGAACGTCGCTGTTGATCGTGATCGGCGTGGGTCTGGACACCGCACAGCAGATCGAGTCCCATATGTTGACCCGGCATTATGAAGGGTTTCTGTCCAAGGGCCGGTTGAGGGGAAGGGCCGGATAGGCGAGGTGCATCGTGCGGCTGATTTTTCTGGGTCCGCCGGGTGTGGGAAAGGGGACGCAAGCCCAGCGGCTGTCGGTCCAGCGTAGCATTCCGAAGATCTCAACAGGGGATATTCTTCGCGAAGCGGTGAAGAATAAAACATCCCTGGGCCTTCAAGCCCAATCATTTATGGACAGCGGGAAACTGGTTCCCGATGAAGTGGTGATCGGCATTATCCGGGAGCGGTTGAAAGAGGCGGATGCCCGGGAAGGATTTATCCTGGACGGTTTTCCAAGAACCGTGCCGCAAGCCCGGGCCCTCGCTTCCATGCTCCGTCAGGACCAGTTGAATATCGACCGGGTTCTGAATTTTGAATTGTCGGACGAGGAATTGATCCGACGCTTGTCGGGCCGACGGAGTTGTCCGGATTGCCAGGCGGTGTATCATCTGGAATTCAGCCCCTCTCTGAAACCGGATCGGTGCGACCGGTGCGGCGGCAAGCTGATCCAGCGGAGCGATGACCAGCCGGGGACGATCCGCAGCCGTCTGGAGGTTTATCGATCGCAGACGTCGCCGCTCATCCGGTTTTACGAGGACGAGGGGATCCTCGCGCGGATTGACGGATCGGGAACGCCCGAAACGGTCTATCGAAAGGTCGCCGCAGCCGTCGGATAAGCGTCCAGCGAACGGAAGCGAATGAGAGAGGCTCCATCCGGCTTGGCCGGTGGAGGGGGCGACGTGAGCCCCTACAATAACCATGATTATTTTGAAATCGCCGGAGGAAGTTCGCAAGATCGAAAAAGCAGGGCGAATCGTGGCGGAGGTTTTGCGGGAGTTGAAGACGCAAGTGAAACCCGGAGTGACGACGCTGGAACTGGATCGGACGGCCGAGGAAGGGATTCGGAAACGCGGAGGTCGCCCGGCATTCAAGGGATACCGGGGGTTTCCGGCAACCCTTTGCGCATCGGTCAATGATGAAATCGTACACGGGATTCCTTCCAAACGGGTACTTCAGCCCGGAGACATCATCGGGCTGGATCTCGGAGCCATTGTCGACGGTTATTACGGCGATGCGGCTGTTACGGTGCCGGTCGGCGACATCGAGCCGGACGCTCAACGATTGATTCGGGTGACGGAGGAGTCGCTGTATTTGGGGATCGAACAGATGAAGGTCGGAAACAGGTTGTCCGATATTTCCAACGCCGTTCAAACGCACGTCGAAGCGGCCGGTTACTCGGTTGTGAAGGATTTTGTTGGACACGGAATCGGTCAGTCGCTCCATGAGGAGCCCCAGTTGCCTAATTTCGGCAAGCCCGGCCAGGGCCCCCGGCTTAAGGAAGGAATGGTTTTGGCGATCGAACCGATGGTCAATATGGGAAAAGAGGGTGTTCGCATTCTGAGCGATCACTGGACGGCCGTGACACAGGACCGCAGTCTTTCTGCTCATTTTGAGCATACGGTGGCCATTGTCGAAGCCGGACCGGTGATATTAACATCGAACGATCACGGGAGAGCCTGAACAGGAATGTCCAAGGAAGACGTGGTTGAGGTTCAGGGAACGATTGTGGAGACCCTCCCCAATGCGATGTTTCGAGTGGAACTGGAGAACGGACACCGGGTCTTGGCGCATATCTCCGGAAAGATGAGAATGCATTTCATCAAGATTCTTCCGGGCGATAAGGTGACGGTGGAGCTTTCGCCGTACGATCTGACGCGCGGAAGAATCACGTACCGGTTCAAATAGATACCCGCGGGCCCGGCCTGCGGTCCTTATACCTAAGCAAACGGTGTAGCGATGAAGGTGAGATCTTCAGTCAAAGCGATCTGTGCAAAATGCAAGGTCATTCGCCGCAAGGGCGTGGTTCGTGTGATTTGCACCAATCGCCGGCACAAGCAGCGTCAAGGATAGGGTGAAAGAAAATCAGGCCGTTTCCGGTGCGGGTCCGCGTCCGGGCGGGTGATTTAAAGGAGGCAATGTGGCCAGAATTGCGGGAGTGGATCTTCCCAGAGACAAAAAAGTCGTGATCGGTTTAACCTACATTTATGGAATCGGCCGTTCGACTTCGATAAGAATACTTAAAACGACGGGGGTGAGCCCGGATAAACGCGTGAAGGACCTCAAGGAAGACGAGATCGTCCTGCTCCGGGAAACCATCGAACGGGATTATAAAGTGGAAGGCGATCTCCGCAAAGAAGTATCGATGAACATCAAGCGGCTGATGGATATCGGGAGCTACCGGGGGCTGCGGCATCGCAAGGGGCTGCCGCTTCGCGGGCAACGGACGAAAACCAATGCGCGCACCCGCAAGGGTCCGAAGAAATCGATCGGCATCAAGCTGAAGTCGGAAGCCACGGCGTAGGAGAGGACGGATGGGAAGTAAAAAAGGGAAAAAACGCGAAAAGAAAATCGTTCAGGTCGGGGTTGCGCATATTCAGGCCTCTTTCAACAATACGATTGTAACCGTGACCGACATGAGCGGAAACGTCCTCGTATGGTCCAGCGCGGGCAATCAAGGGTTCAAGGGCTCAAGGAAGAGCACCCCGTTCGCCGCGCAACGGGCGGCGGAGGTGGCCGCCAAGAAAGCGATAGAACACGGAATGCGACAGATTGATGTTTACGTCAAGGGGCCCGGGTCGGGGCGAGAATCGGCGATTCGGGCGCTTCAGGCGGCCGGGTTGAAGATCAATCTTATCAAAGATGTGACACCCGTTCCGCATAACGGATGTCGGCCTCCCAAGCGCCGTCGGGTATGAAATGAATAAGGAGGGGAATTAAACGTGGGACGATATATCGGTTCAGTTTGCCGGCTCTGCCGGCGGGAAGGGAATAAATTATTTTTAAAAGGGAGCCGGTGCTTTACGGAAAAATGCGCCATCGAGCGGCGAAGCTATTCGCCGGGTCAGCATGGGCAGGCCCGCCCCCGAATCTCCGAATATCAGATCCAGTTGCGCGAGAAGCAAAAGCTGAAAAGGATTTACGGACTCTTGGAACGCCAGTTCAGCGGATATTTCAAGAAAGCCGCTCAAAAGAAAGGCATCACGGGTGAAAACCTGCTCCAACTGCTTGAGAGAAGGATCGATAACGTCGTCTACCGGATGGGCTTCTGTTCATCCCGGAAGGAGTCCCGGCAGATGGTGAACCACGGCCACTTTCGGGTGAACGGGCGGAAAGTGGATATCGCGTCGTTTCTCGTTAAAGACGGCGATGTCATTGAACTGAAGCAGGCCAGCCGTCAATTACCGCAGGTCCAGGCCTCTCTGACGTCCGCGGAGGGCCGGGGAATTCCCCAATGGCTGGAACTTGACAAGGGGAATTTCAAAGGCCGGGTCAAAACCATGCCAACCAAGGATGACCTGAACATACCGGTGAATGAACAATTGGTGGTGGAACTCTATTCCAGATGACCGTTTATTATTCTTCTTTAACGATCCAAAGCGGAGAGGGCCTTTTCCCTTCATCGGTTGCAATCGAAAGATGCGTCCGTCTTAGGCGGCGTGGCAAGGAGGTACTATGATTATTCGAACGAAAGATTTCCAAATTCCCAAAAAGATGGAAATTGAAACCGAAACACTGACGGGCACCTACGGCAAATTTTTCGCCGAACCGTTTGAGCGCGGCTTCGGCGCAACTATCGGGAATTCCCTAAGGAGAATTCTCCTTTCCTCCATCGCGGGGGCGGCGGTGACATCCGTCAAGATCGAGGGCGTCCTTCACGAATTCTCAACCATCCCCGGAGTCAAGGAAGACGTAACGGATATTATTCTGAATGTAAAGAATCTCCGCTTCAAACTTCACACCGACCGGTCCAAGACCGTCCGATTGAAGAAGAAAGGACCGGGAGAAGCCCGCGCCAAGGACGTTATTCATGACGCGGACGTCGAGATTCTCAATCCCGATCTTCATATCGCCACCCTCGACAAAGAGGCGAATATGGATATGGAGATGGTGATCCGCATCGGAAGCGGATACGTGCCGGCCGATCGAAATAAGGAGGAAGGGATGCCGATCGGGGTCATCCCCGTGGATTCCATTTTTTCCCCGATTAAGAAAGTCAATTTTACGGTTGAAAACGCGCGGGTGGGCCGAATCACCGACTATGATAAATTGATCATGGAAATCTGGACGGACGGCGGTGTGAAGCCGGACGATGCCTTGGCGTATGCCGCAAAAATCCTTAAGGACCATATGGCGATATTCATTAATTTTGATGAATCCATCGAACCGGTTCATGAGCCGGTGGACGACAAAAAGACGGATTTTAATAAAAACCTGTTCCGGAGCGTGCATGAGCTCGAGCTTTCCGTTCGCGCGGCCAACTGTTTGAAGAACGCGAGCATCAAGACGATCGGCGATCTGGTCCAGAAAACGGAATCCGAGATGCTTCGAACGAAAAATTTCGGTCGAAAATCATTGAACGAGATCAAAGAGATCTTGGCGGGAATGGGACTGTCGCTGGGAATGAAGGTGGATTATCAGCCGACCGGTGAGGGAAGCGAAAAAGGGGGGTGAAGCCGATATGCGTCATAAAAAGCGCGGACGACAATTGGGTCGGGATACCGATCACCGACGGGCCCTATACCGAAACCTGGTGACGTCGCTGTTCGAATACGAGCGGATTGAAACGACGGAAGCCAAGGCCAAGGAGATTCGGGGCATCG
>Ga0335077_10005884_pt1 | contig 15097 bp, 10 predicted proteins | sample Lox_Sample_31_FD_207151 | JGI IMG/M metagenome (GOLD analysis project Ga0335077, IMG submission 207151) | Soil microbial communities from Loxahatchee National Wildlife Refuge, Florida, United States - Lox_Sample_3.1 | ecosystem: Environmental > Terrestrial > Soil > Wetlands | place: USA... | reverse complement strand
CGGCGGTGTGCAACGTCGACGTTCCGTCGTCGAGCTTGATCTGGAACTGCCGGCACGTCCCGGCCCAGCCCGAGTCGGTCTGCCAGCCGTAGGTGTAGTGGTTGGACGCGACTCCGAAGGAGAGGCCCGGAGTCGTGCCGTCACCTGCGGCGGGAACCGAGCTCGGCGTCGCCGAGGGGCACGCGATCGGCACGGACGCCGGATAGCCGGCCGCGAGGACGTTCAGGCCCCGGTCGCCGTTGAGGCCGAACCCGAGCTTGATCAGGTCGCCCGCGTGGACGAGGTTGAGGCCGTCGCCGGAGTTGGAGATGGGCGCGAAGAACCCGTTCCAGGTGTAGACGACGTTGTAGTGCCTCGTGAGCGTCGTCGTCTGCCCGCTGCTGTCGGTCGCGGTCACCGTGAAGGTGTGCGCGCCGATCGTCGAGGTGTCGATGTCGTCGCCGCTTCCGACGGTGCCGGCGCACGACGCGACCGCGATGTCGTCGTCGCACTTGTAGAGCGCGGCCACGGGCTTGTCGAGCGGGAAGGTCGCGCCCTCGGCGGGCGTGACGATCTTCACCGTCGGCTTCGAGTCGAAGGCGAACGCGCCCGCGTCCCTGGCCGAGTCGAAGCCCCCGACCACCGGCAGGACGATCTTGCTCAGCCTGGTGTCGAGCGTGATCACGGTCCCGGTCGTCCCGTTCACCGAGCTGTAGCCCGAGAAGTTGGCCCCGATGATCACGCCGATCCGGTGGCCGGCGACGAACGTGAAGTCGTTCGGCAGGGTCGGCCACTTGAACTCGTACTTCTGCCCGATCGTCGCCGGGCTGGCGAGGCCCGTGAAGAGCGAGTCGCGGTTCGACGAGTCGAGGATCCCCTTAGCCACCCGCCAGGTGGTCGGCATGTACGGATTCCCGCCGCTCGTCGTCGTCTCCGCGACGTCGAGATAGCAGCCGTCGTCCGTCGCCGTGGCGTCGCCGTAGCAGGAAGACGTGGTCAGGTTGTGAACGCCCTCGTTGCTCGTCCGGAGGACGCGCAGGACGCCTCCGCCGTAGTCGACCAGGAACGCCGAGAGGTTCGTCTGCGGCTTGCTGAGCGACGCCCAGATGTCGAGCTGAGGCGTCCCGGAGATGCGCATGTCCTGGGTCAGCGGCGGCGAGAGGAACATCGCCTTGTTCGCCTGGGAGTTGGTCAGCGACTCGTAGTTCGTCTCGCTCAGGTTGGCGTCGGTGAACGTCAGCGAGTCGGTGCTCCCGCCCGGCGCCGAGCCGAGGTGCCCCTGGAAGCCGGCCGCGGTCCCCTGCAGGTAGAAGTCGATCGGCTTCGTGTTCGGGAGCGGCCAGCCCTTCGCGGTCTCCCACGTGTTCGGAGCGACCTCGATGTCCACCTGCGGCTGCTTCATGATCCCGTTGTCGACGCCCTGGAGCCAGTAGTCGAACCAGCGGTGCAGGGTGTCGACCCACACGGCCCGGCGGTAGTCGAACGGGTCGACGTGGCCCTCCTGGGAGAGCCAGAGCTTGCGCGGCACGCCGCTGGCGGACAGGCCCGCCCACCACTGCGCGAAGTGGTTGGGGCGCACGTTGTCGTCGTTCAGGCCCTGCGACTCGAAGACGGCCGCGTGCACGTTGGCCACGCCGAGGTTGTAGTTGCGCGCCTGCCAGAAGTTGTTGATGTCGCCGTCCGCGTCCCCGTCGCCGTTCGTTCCCGCGGCGCTCATCGCGGTCCGCGAGGCCGCGCAGAGGGAGTTGCGGTTCGGCGGCACGACGCCGAGCTGCGAGGCCCCGACGTTCTGGGTGATCGTGCTCGAAAGGCTGGCCGGATAGTGGGTGTTGAAGCGGATCCCACCCATCCGCGAGTAGTCGTACCAGTCCGAGATCGCCGAGATCGGGACGATCGTGGTCAGGCCGTCGACGCCGGTCGCGGCGACGCCGTTCGCGAAGGTGCCGTCGTACGACTTGCCGATCATGGCGTTCCTGCCGTTGTCCCAGCTCGCGGTCACCGGAGTCGTGTCGGCCAGCGTCGTGTAGCCGGGCGTCCGGCCCATCAGCCAGTCGATGACCGCCTTGAAGCCGGCGACGTCGCCCGGGCCGCCGTGGAGCGGGCAGCCGGTCGAGAAGGCCGTCCCGATCGCGTCCGCGGCGATGAAGGCGTAGCCGCGCGGGACGAAGTAGTTGTCGTAGAAAAGCGGGAACCTGTCGAGGACGCCGGCGGCGGTCGTGTGGATGAACTCCGACTCGTTACCGCGCCCCAGCGACGTGTAGTAGGGGCTCGGGTCGATGATCGCGGGCACCTCGAGCCCGGCATCCGTCTCGGCCGGCCGGACGATGTCGATCGACATCTGGTCGGTGACCCCGTCGCCGTCCTGGTCTACCCCGGGAACGGGAATGAACACGCGCTCCCTGATCGCGTCCGCGTAGCTGAAGACGTCTGCCGTCGTGCCGTCGGGCCCGATCACGATGTGCGGGACGTCCGCCTGTGCCGTACCGGAAACGGCGAACACCGCGACTGCGGCCGCGGCGACCGCGACCCATCCAACCCAGCGCCTCATGCCCTACCTCCCCCTCGATCTGACGGAACCACGATTGTCTGCTTCGCCCTCCGCCTCGTCAACGGACGAGGCCCGAGGCGGTCGTTACGCTCTTCGTGATGCCAGGGAAGGCGCTCGTCACCGGCGGGGCCGGGTTCATCGGCTCCCACCTCTCGGAGGCCCTCCTTGCGAGCGGCTGGGAGGTGTTCGCGCTCGACGACGTGTCCACCGGCTCGCTCGACAACGTCGCCCACCTGCGTGACCGGCCCGACTTCCACCTGGTCGTCGACTCGGTGCTCGCGCCCTCGGTCGTCGGCGACCTCGTTCACCGCTGCGACGTCGTCTACCACCTGGCGGCCGCGGTCGGCGTCCGCCTGATCGTCGAGCAGCCGGTCCACACGATGGTGACCAACGTCCAGGGGACCGAGACCGTGCTCGGCTACTGCAGCAAGCTCGGCAAGCGCGTTCTGGTCGCCTCCAGCTCCGAGGTCTACGGCGACCACCGCGAGGAACGGCCGCTCCAGGAGAACGACCGCCGCGTCTACGGGCCGACCACCGAGAAGCGCTGGCTGTACGCCGACTCGAAGGCGATGGACGAGCACCTCGCGCTCTCCTACCACCTCGAGCGCGGCCTCGACGCGGTCGTCGTCCGGCTGTTCAACACGGTCGGCCCGCGCCAGAGCGGCCGCTACGGGATGGTGATCCCGCGCTTCGTCGAGCGGGCGCTGGCCGGCGAGCCGCTCGAGGTCCACGGCGACGGGACGCAGACGCGCTCGTTCTGCCACGTCTCCGACACCGTCCGCGCGCTGACCGGCGTGATGGACGAGCCGTCGACCTCGGGCGAGATCTACAACGTCGGCTCGTCGGAGCGCGTCACGATCCTCGAGCTGGCCGAGCGGGTTCTGCGCGCCACGGGCAGCGCCTCGGACCTCTCGTTCATCCCCTACGACCAGGTCTACGAGCAGGGGATCGAGGACACCCTCCACCGCGAGCCGGCGACGGAGAAGATCCGGGCCGCGATCGGCTGGCAGACGACGCTCGACCTCGACCAGATCATCGCCGACGTCGTCGAGCACACCCGCCGCCGGGAGCCCGTCGCCAGGTCCTAGCTTGGGCCGTCGGCGCAGAGGCCAGCCGCCTCCCGACAGCTCGCTGCCAGAGCGCATGCTCGCGGCCGGCCTGCCGTTCGACGAGGCCGCCATCTCGGTGAACGAGGCGGCAACCGGCGCCGCCGGCACCACCGGCGCCCGCGTCGTTCGCGGCGGCCTCTGGAAGATGCTCGCGAACACGCTGCCTCAGCTCTACACGCTCGTTATCTCGGTCGCGGCGGCACGCTACCTCGGCGCGAGCGGGTTGGGCCGCCAGAGCTTCATCGCCTTCGTCGAGGTGACCGCCGTCACGCTCCTCTCTGCCAACTTCTCCGTGGCGCTGATGCGGTACGTGGGCGAGGCCGTCGGCGCCGACCGTCCCGGCGCGGCGCGCTGGCTCGCCGCGAGGATCCTGCGCATCGAGGTCGCGGCGGCGGCGCTCGGCGGCGGCGCCCTCGTGCTCGCCGGAGCGCTCGGAGCCTCCCCGCCCCGCGCGTGGACGTTCGCCGGGATCGCTGCCGCGAGCGGCATCCTGGCGACCGTGCCTGGCGCGGTCCTCACGGGCCTGCAGCGCTGGCGCCAGGCGACGATCGCCGGCCTGTCCACCGGCGGCTTCGGCGTGGGCGCAACGATCGCCGTCCTGGCGCTGGGAGGCGGGATCACCGGAATGTTCGCGGTCGAGGCCGCGACGACGACGGTCACCTTGCTCTGGACGGCGTGGCTCGCGCGCGGCGCCGCCCTCCGGCTGCGCGCCGAGCCTACGGCGGCGCCGGACCTCGGCCGGGGCGCGCTTCGCTTTGCCGCGTACTCGTTCGGAGGCACGGTCCTCTACCTGATCGTCTGGCGGCGCTCCGAGTTCTTCTTCCTCGCGCACTACTCGACCGACAGCGAGATCGCCTTCTACTCGATCGCGTTCGCGGTCGCGACCGGTCTGGTACGGCTGCCCGCCGCGATGGGAGAGGTGGTGGCGCCGGCGGTCGCAACCCTCTACGGGGCGGGCGCGCACGACCGGATCCGCACGGGGTTCAGCCGGGCCCTGCGGTTGCTCCTGCTCGCGACCTTCCCGGTGGTCGCAGCCGCCGCGGCGCTTGGTCCGGAGGCGATACGAGTCATCTGGGGACCAGAGTTCGGCCCCGCGAAGGACCCGTTCCTGGTGCTGGTCGCAGCGTCGTTGCTGACGCCGGTGACCGTGCTCAGCTCCTCGCTCGCGGCCGGGCTCGGCCGTGTCGGTGTCCCGCTCGTCGTGGACAGCGCGGCGGCCGCGGTCGACGTGGGCGTGGCGTTCGCGCTCGTGCCCGACCACGGTGCGCTCGGCGCGGCGATCGCGAGCGCCTGCGCGCTGCTCGTCTCTGGCGTGCCCCTGACGGTCTACGCGGCGCGAATCGCCGGGCCGGTTCGCTGGGAGGCACCGCGGCTTCTCCGGGGCGCGCTGATCTCTGCCGCCGGTGGGGTCGTTGCGTGGCTGCTCGTCGATGCGCTCGGCGGCGGGCTCGGGGTCGTCCTCGGCCTGATCTGCGGCGCGGGGGTCTTCGCCTCGCTCGCCCTCTTGCTCGGCTTCCTGCCGCGGGAGGACGCGGAGTGGCTCGAGAGCCTGCTCGGCGATCGCGCCGGGCGGTTTCCGCGCAAGGCCGTGCTCGCATTCGCCGGGCGGCCCTGGTGACCCAAGGAGCTGGAGCGCTGGTGCGCGCGCTCGTCGTCCTGACCCAGCCGCCGCTCCCCGAGGGAGGCGCGCCCGGCAAGACGGCTGTCGGCCTCCTGCGCGGACTGCGCGAGCACGGCGTGGAGGTACGTGCAATCGCGGCCCGCAGGCCGTCGGCCGTGACCGGTGAGGTTCCGGCCGACCTGCCGGTCGAGGTCGTCGACGTGGAGCCGCCGGATCCCTGGCGCGCCCGCCTGCAGCGGGTGCGGCGCCCGCTCGGAGAGCTCTCGGGCGCCTTCGCGGCGCGGGTCCGCGAGGCAGCCGCGGACGCCGACCTCGTCCACCTCGAGGAAACCGAGACCGTCTGGTGCGGCGAGGGGATCGCGGCACCGTCGCTCGTCCACCTCCACTACCTCGCGCGCAGCGACCGGCCCTTCGGCGCACCCTGGCAGCGGCAGTTCCGCGAGGTGCTCGACGGGACCCGGGCGGAGCGGGCCGCGCTGCGCCACCACCATCTCGTCGCGAGCTCGCCGCTCGTGGCCGACGCGCTTCGCCGCGCGGCGCCCGGGGCCGAGGTCGTGCTCGCCCCGCTCTCGCTCGACCCGGCGCTCTACCGGGCCGCGCCGCTCGACGGCCCGCCGACCGCCGGCCTGATCGGAACCGCGGCCTGGCCGCCGACCGCGGCGGCGATCGACGTCCTGGTCGAGGAGGTCTGGCCGCGCGTGACGGCGCTCGCTCCGGAGGCGAGCCTCGCGCTGGCGGGCCGTGGGACCGAGCGGTTCGGCTTCGGCGGCGAGGTCGACTCGGCGCGCGACTTCTTCCAGGGCCTCTCGCTGCTGCTGTTCCCGCTCCCGCGCGGCAGCGGCATGAAGGTCAAGGTGCTGGAAGCTCTGGCGAGCGGGGTGCCGGTCGTCACCACTCCGGCAGGGGCGGAGGGAATCGAGCCCTCGGACGGCGTCGTCGTCCTGGAGGAGCCGCAGGCCCTCGCGGCGGCCGCGGTAGAGCTGCTCGTGGACGAGGCCGCGCGCAAGGAGCGCGGAGCCGCGGCCAGGGCCGACTTCGAGCGGCGCTTCGCCCCGGGCCCGGCGACCGAGCCGCTGGTCGAGCTCTACCGGCGCTTGGCGAGCCCGCGCAACGCCCGCCGTTCCTGACGCTCGTACGCACGCATCAGACGCGAACGGGTCCGCGGGGAGAAGTACCTGGCCGTGCCGCCGAGCCCGACCGCGACGTTGCTCGAGCAGGTGCTCGTTCCCGCGGCACACACCCGGTAGGTGAACAACCCGCTCGCCCGTCGCGGCAGCTTGTCGGTGAAGGAGCCGTCGTTCTGGGTCGTGACGAGCCGCGTGCCGTTGCGGTAGACGTCGGCGCGATGGCCGCTGACCCCGCTCCAGGCGAGGTGCACGGAGATGCCCGAGACCGTGACCGTGAGGAGGACCGGGCTCGGCGGCGGGGGAGGTGGCGGTGGCGGTGGCGGTGGAGGTGTAGGCGGCGGCGGCCCGGAGGTCGAGCGCAGGATCGCGCCGGTCGTGGGCCCGAGCGTCACGGAGGTCGTGGGCGATCCGTCGGCGCCGACGTAGGTCTGGCCGAGCTGCACCGTCACGGTCGAGGAGCTCGGGTTGACGACGACCGTCCCGGACGAGAAGTTCCTGCGCCAGGCGGCCCCGACCTGGAACCGCGAGCCCGTCGGCGACCCGACGTCGGCGGTCCAGGAAGACGAGTAGGGATCCTGTGCCTCGGGATCGCTCGCCTCGAAGATCAGCGCCCCGTGGTTCGCCGGCTGGTCGAAGAGCAGGAAGTTCGCACGGGCCCAGGTCTCCGAGTGCGCGTCGGCCTTGGGCGCGTAGGTGATGCCGAGGAAGATCTTGCCCGCCTGCTCGGTGATCGCCTGGAACTGCTGCCGGTAGGTCCAGTCGCTCCCGCTGAACCAGTCGGAGCTCGTCGTCCCCCACTTGCCGTAGTACTCCTGCGCGGCGCCCGAGGTGAACTGGATCCAGTCCTGCCAGGTCGCCTGCGCATCGTAGTCGGAGGCCCACGGCGTGCAGAGGTTCGGCACGGCGAGGACGCCCGCCGAGGTGAGGCCGGGCCCGACGGCGGCGAGCATCGAGCGCGTCGCGGCCCGCCAGGCAGCCGAGGTCGGGTACTTGGCGATCGTCCGGCCGTTGAGGTGCCAGCTCATGTCGGCGTCCGTGTCGTCCATGAAGACGCCGTCCCAGCCACCCGCGTGCACGTCCGCGAGGACGTTCGAGAGCCATTTCGCCTGATAGGCCGGGTTGCCGACGTCCATCATCCAGGAGCCCGGGAAGTTCGCCGAGTTGAGGCGCTGGCCCGACGGGTCCTTCAAGAACCAGTCGGGATGATTGGCGTTCGCGTCGCAGTAGCCGACGCCCGCGGGAAGCTGCTGCTGGTCGACGCCGGCCGAGCAGGCGCCTGCGACCGTGAAGGAGAGGTTCTTGTAGACGAGCGCCTTCAGGCCCGGGTTCGCGGCTTTCAGCGCGGGCAGCAGCGGCGCGTCCCAGGAGTTGAGGATCACGTAGCCGTAGCGGGAGAGGTCGCCGCCGCTCTGCGCGCAGCCCGTGCAGATCCTGAGCGTGCCGATGTCCGCCTGCGGGGTCGCGGCGGCGCGGGCAGCCTGCTTCGCTCCGGGGCCGGAGAGGACGAGAATGACGAGTGCTGCGGCGACGATGAAGCGGCGTGAACCTGCGGCGGTCACGCCGTTTGCATCGTCTGCCCGTGTTCCGGGCTACTCCCTCGTTCGAGTTACCGGCGCAAGACGTCTTCGTAGAGAGCCACCAGGTGGCCCACCATCGTGTCCAGCGACAGCTCGGCTTGGGCGATTTTCCGCCCCGCGGCGCCGAGCTCCACCGGGTTTGCGAGCACCTGTTCGAGCGCGCGGGCCAGCCCTTCCGCGTCGTCCTTCTCGCTCAGCGCGCCCGTCTCCCCCGGCCGCACGAGCTCGCCGGTGCCGCCCGCGTCGGTGGCCGCGACGGCGACCCCGGCGGCCATCGCCTCGACGACGGCGAGCGGGCAGCCCTCGTAGTCGCTCGCGAGCAGCGCGCACTCGGCCGAGGCCAGCAGCTCCGGCACGTCGTCGCGGTGGCCGAGGAAGCGCACCGCCTCCCCGACTCCGAGCTCCCCGGCCAGCCGCTCCGTTCCCGCCCCGAGCGGCCCGTCCCCGACGATCCAGAGCTCGGCCTCCGGGACCCGGTCCCGGGCCCGGGCCAGCGCGCGAAGGGCGAGGTCTGGCCGTTTCGGCGGCGCCAGCCGGCCGACCATCAGGATCCGTCCGCGAACCGGCTCGCGCGGCAGCGCAAAGCGCGCCAGGTCGACGCCGTTCGGAATCACGTGGTACTGCTCCGGCTGCCCCACGCCCTGCTCGAGCCCGGCCGCTCGCTCGTCCTGGGAGAGGGCGACGATCGCGGCGCACCAGCCGGCGGCGACGCGCTCGAGCCCGGCGTACAGCCGCCCCTCGGCGCCGTCCGCCGCCCAGAACGACCATCCGTGCGGCGTGAACACGCAGGCGCGCCGCTTCCCGCGGGCGAAGGAGGCGAGCCGGCCGAGGAAGCCCGCCTTCGAAGAGTGGACGTGGACGACGTCCGCCGCCCCGGCGAGCCGGAGCAGCGCGAGCCAGGAGCGCGCGTCGCCCGGCGCCGGCCGGCGGTGCGCGCCGATCGCGTGCAGCTCGACCCCGGGGGCGCCTTCGAGGCTGGCCCAGGTCAGCGAGCCTCGCGGGCACGCGACGTCGACCGCAAAGCGGTCCTGCGGCAGCGCCTCGACCAGCGAGACGACGTGGCGCGCGACACCCCCGTCCATCGGCTGCGCGGCCAGGAGAATACGGGTTGAGTTCACGTCATCGAAGGGTATTGTTCGGTCCCCCCGAACCACCTCTGAACGGCCTCGCTCAGCGAGAAAGGTGACGTGACTCTCAACGATCTCCTGCAGGTGTTTTGGCGGCGGAAGCTGCTGATCGTGATCGTGACGCTCGCGGTCGTGATCCCCTCCTACGTGGCCACCAAGCTCGTCACGAAGCAGTACGAGTCGACGGCGACGATGGCGCTGATCCCGAAGCAGAACAACATCCTCTACTTCAGCCTCCTGGACACGGTCGCGCCCGTCTTTGCCGACGCGGCCACCTCGCACCAGACGCTCACCCAGGCGCAGCAGATCGTCGGCGTGGCGCTCTGCGGGACCTCCGTCGAGACCTTCAAGGGCACGCCGCTCATGAAGATCCACGCGCGCTGCTCCAGTCCGAGGCTCGCGCAGCTGACCGCGGCGGGCGTCTCCCAGGCCCTGCTCAACCGCGTCGAGAACGGCGAGATCCAGATCCCCTCGCTCAACCTCGTGCTCCTCGATCCGGCCGGCCTTCCCACCGCTCCCGTGTTCCCGCGCACGAAGCTGACGCTGCTCGTCGCCTTCCTGCTGGGGCTCGGGCTCGGACTGGGCGCGGCGCTCCTGCGGGAGAGCCTGACGACGAAGGTCGAGAGCGCGGACGACCTGGCCGAGGTGACCGGCGTCCCCGTCTTCGCGGAGATCCCGGCCGAGCCGGCGATCCTCAAGCTCCACTCGGCCGACGACCTGGCGACCGACTCGCGGCTACGGGTCGTCGCCGAGGCCCTGCGCGACCTGCGCACGAACCTGCTCTTCACCGACGAGAGCATCCGCTCGATCGTCATCACCAGCCCGGACGGGAGCCACGGCAAAACCACCGTCGCGTTCGGGCTCGCGGCAACGCTCGCCCGCGCCGGAACCAAGACGCTGCTCGTCGACGCGGACCTTCGCCGGGGCCGCGTCGCCGATCTGCTCGTGCTTCAGCGCTCGCCCGGGCTGATGGACGTCCTGCTCGACGAGGTGCCGCTCGAGGAGGCCGTGCGCCACGACGAGGACGGGCTCGACGTGCTCGTCGCCGGCCGCCGCTCGGCCGACCCGGTCGAGCTGCTGACCAACGCGTTCCCCGCGCTGCTCGCACGCCTCGAGCGCGAGTACCAGGCCGTCGTGATCGACTGCACGCCGGTGACGCCGATCAGCGACGCCAGGATCGTCGCCCGCCACGCGGACGCGACGCTGCTCGTCGCCAGAGCCGGCGTCACCCGGCGCCGCCAGGTCCGCGGCGCGATCGAGCGGCTCGAGCTGATCTCCGTCAAGCCCACTGCGGCGGTGCTCAACTACTCGCTGGCGGTCCGCGGGTCGAGCTACTACGTGCGGCCGACCGCCGAGGACGAAGACGAGGGGACCACGCCGCGTCTGTCCGAGAAGCGCGGCGCCGCCCGGCGCGCACGCCGCTGACGGACATGCTCGACGGACGCATGGAGGCAGCCCTGCGGCGCCGCCCTGACGTGCTCGAGTGGCTGGGCCTGCTCGGGCTCGCGGCGGCGGCTGCCGTCCTGGTCACGGGCGCGGTCACGGCCCCCGCACTCGTGGCGCTCCTGGTGCTGGTCGGAGCGGTGGTGCTCGTCGCCCTCGCCCGCACGGACCTCGCGATCCTGCTCGTCGTCGTCGTCGCGCCGATCGAAGGCGCTTTCGCCTCGACCGCACGGAGCGGGATCAGCATCACCAAGCTGACCGGCGGCCTCTGCATCGCCAGCTTCGCCGTCTCGCTCGTCCGCCAGCAGCGCGTGCTCGTGTTCGAGCGCGGGCAGGCGATCGTGCTCGGGATCCTCGCGCTGGCGATGGTGTCGACGCTACAGGCCCACGACACCTCGGCCGCGATCACGACCACCACGCGCTACGCGAGCTTTGCGCTCGTGTACCTGATCGTCACGCAGTACGGCCACGACCGCGTGCTGCAGCGCCGGATCGCCTGGGCGCTGGTCGTCTCCTGCTCGGTCGCCGCCTACCTCGGCCTGCACGAGTACCTGTCGAACAAGGAGGACCTGGCGACGCTGCCCTACGTGAACCAGAACGACTTCGCGTTCGTGCTCGCCACGTCGCTGCCGCTGATGTTCGTCGTGCTCGACGGCCCGAAGCTGCTGCGCCCTCTCGTGCTGGGCGCGATCGGGCTCGTCTCGGCGGCGATCCTGCTCAGCCTCTCGCGCGGGGCGCTGGTCGGCCTCGCCGCCGGCTTCGTCCTCTTCGTGCTGACCCACCGGCGGCGCTGGCAGCTCACGCTGGCGGCCGGCGCAGTCGCGGCGGCCGGCGTGATCCTCGTCATCCAGAGCAACCCGCAGCGGTTCCAGCAGGCGCTGACGCTCAAGCAACACGTCGCGCACGAGAACATCGCCACGCGCTTCGAGGCCTGGGGCGCCGCGAGCCGGCTGATGGCCGACCACCCGCTGCTCGGCGTCGGCCCCGGGAACTTCCAGTTCTACTTCAACAAGCAGACCGGTCAGCCGGTCGGCGGCCTGACGCTGACCGTCGCGCACAACGCGCTCCTCGACGTCGGCGCCGAACTGGGCGTGGTCGCCATGTGCCTGCTCGCCCTCTACCTGCTGCTGGCCTTCACCCGGCTGACGGAATGCCTGCACCGCGGCTACGGCGACCCCGGTTTCGTCAGCGCGTTGCGCATCTCGCTCGTGATCGCCGCCGTCAGCTCGATGTTCCTCTCGGAGCAGTACTTCCTGCCGTTCTGGCTGATCGGCGGGCTGGCCGCGGCCATCTGGGTCCGCGGCCACCAGGCCGAGGCCGTCGGCGCGGCGCCTCAGGCCGCATGAGGGTCGTCTACGTCTCGACCATCGAGCGTGGCGGCCCGGTCTCGCACCTGAGGGAGCTCGCGCCGCGCGTTGCCGGGCAGGGGGTCGACGTGCGCGTCCTCTGCGCAAGCGAGGACGTGGCCGAGAGCTTCAGGCGGCTGGGCGTCGAGGCCGAGCCGGCGCCGGTCGGGCACAAGCTCGACCTGCGCGGCGGGCGCGCACTCTCGCGCCGCCTCGCGGGGGCCGACCTCGTCCACACCCACGACCGCCGCGCCGGACTGTACGGCCGGATCGGCGGCCGGCTGCGCGGCGCACGCGTCCTCCATACCCTGCACGGGATGCCGGAGGAGATCGCCGTCCGCGTCGGCCGCCCGGATGCGCCGGTGCCGCCCGGCGTCTCGCGCGCGCGGCTGGAGTGGCTGCTGCACGGCTACCTGCCGCTCGAAGCCGCGCTGGCGCGGCTCGGCGACGTCGTGACGCCGTCGCGGGCGATGGCCGACTTCATGGTCGAGCACGGCTTTCCCTCCCGGCTCGTGCACGTGATCCCCTTCGGCGCCGAGCCGGGCGAAACCCGCAGCCCGCGCGACGGCGACGGGACGCTGGTCGCCGGCGTCGCGGCCAACCTCGAGCCGTGGAAGGGGATCGACCTTCTGCTGGAGGCGTCGGCCCAGGCGCGGAGCCGGGTTCGGCTCGAGATCTACGGCACGGGCTCGCAGCGCGACCCCCTCGAGCGGGCGGCGCGCGAGCTCGGGGTCGAGGCGCGCTTCCACGGTTTCGTCGCCGACCTGCGCGAGCCGCTCGCCGGCCTCGACGTCCTCGTCCAGCCCTCGCGTGCGGACAACTTCCCGCTCGCCGTGCTCGAGGCGATGGCCGCGGGCCTGCCGGTCGTCGGCGCCCGCGTCGGTGGCATTCCCGAGCTCGTCCTCGACGGCGAGACGGGGCTCCTGGTCGAGCCGGAATCCCCGGCGGCCCTCGCCGCCGCGCTCGACTCGCTGGCCGAGAGCCCGGAGCGGCGCGAGGCGTTCGGCCGGCGCGGACAGGAGCGCGTCGCCGAGAGCTTCTCCGTCGACGCCTTCATCCGCCGGACGATCGAGCTCTACGAGGAGCTTTGCGGATCCTCCACGTGATCCAGGAGCTCGGGACCGGCGGCGCGGAGCGGATCCTGGTCTCGGCCTACCGCGGCGCCCGCGAGGCCGGCCACACGGTCTCGGTCGCCGCCGCCGGCGGGCCGCTCGCGGCCGAGCTTGCCGAGCAGCCATACCCGCTGCCCGTCGTGGGCCGGCGGCCGTGGCGGGTTCCGGCTGCGGCGCTCGCCGTGCGACGAGCCGTGGGCGCGACGCGGCCCGACGTCGTGCACGCGCACAACCCGACGATGGCGCTCGCGGCGGGCCTCGTCACAGGGCGGGGCCGGAAGCCGCCGGGCCTGGTGAACGTCCACGGCGTCCCGGAGGAGGACTGGCCGACTGCGGTGCGCCTCGTCCGCCTGTCCGGGCTCGCCCCGGTCGCGTGCGGGCCCGGAGTGGCCGCGGCGCTCGCGGAGCACGGCTGCACGCCGTTCGCGACCGTCCCGAACGCCGTCGGCCCCGCGCCACCGCCGGCCGGGCGTGCGGAGCTGGGCCTCGAGCCCGGCACACGGCTCGTGCTCGCCGTCGGGCGCCTGGTCGAGCAGAAGAACCACGAGCTGGCGATACGCGCCATCGCGGGCGTGCCCGACGCGGTGCTCGCGATCGCCGGCGACGGGCCGCTCCGGCCGCGCCTCGAGCGCGTGGCGGCCGAGGAGGGCGTCGAGAGCCGCGTGGGCTTCCTCGGCGTCCGGACGGACGCCCGGGCGCTGATGGGCGCCGCCGACGCGATCGTGCTCTCCTCGCACTGGGAGGGCCTTCCCCTGAGCGCGCTCGAGGCACTGGCCTCCGGGACCCCGCTCGTCGCGACGGACGTTCGCGGCCTGCGGGAGCTCGTGGTCGACGACCAGGACGCGCTGCTCGTGCCGGAGGAACCGGAGGCGCTCGCAGCCGCGCTGCGGCGCGTGCTCGACGACAGCGGGCTCGCCGCGCGGCTGGCCGAGGCGGGAAAGCGGGTCGAGGGCGCGGGCTCCGACGAGGCGCTCGTCGCCGGGTTCCTCGCGCTGTACGAGAGGCTTGCGGCATGAGGCGTCGCTTGCGATGCCGTTCTCAGGACGCGCGAACTTTGCCCGTGCGTCCGTCTGAAATGACCGGTCGGCCCGCTGAACTAGAGGGGAGCGTATGAGGGTCTCCGTCGTGATCCCGGCCTTCGACGCCGAGCGGACGGTCGGCGCCGCGATCTCCTCCGTGCTCTGGCAGACGTACGGCGATCTCGAGGTGGTGGTCGTCGACGACGGCTCGGGCGACGCGACCGGGGCGATCGCCTCGTCGTTCCCGGAGCCGGCGCGCGTGGTCCGGCGGGAGAACGGCGGCGTGGCGGCTGCGCGCAACCTGGGCATCGCCGAGGCGCGCGGCGAGCTGATCGCGTTCTGCGACGCCGACGACGTGCTCCTGCCGCGGCATCTCGAGGCGCTGGTCGAGGTGCACGCCCGGGCCGGCGGGATCGCGACGTCGAACTGCTACTGGCTCTTCGACGCCGGCATCCACCCCGCCCGCGTGCGCTACAAGGGCGGCTTCCCGCGGCCGGAGCGCCAGCGCCTCGCCATCCTCGAGCAGAACTTCGTCTCCACGATGTCGCTCTTCCCGAAGGCGGTCTGGGAGGAGGTCGGGGGCTTCGACGAGGACTTGGCCCTCGCCGAGGACTGGGACTTCTGGCTCCGTGCGATCTACGCGGGCTACCGCGTCGCGCTGCAGCCGCGGCCGCTCGCGCTCTACAGCTGGCGCGGTGACAGCCTCGCGGCCGACCCGGCCCGGATGGACGAGCACGGCCGGGCGCTGCTCGGCAAGGCGCTCGCGCGCGACGACCTCGCGCCGGAGGAGCGCGAGTACCTGAAGCGGCGGCTCGCCGGTCCCGGGCCCGCCGAGCTCGGCCGCCGTGGCGACGAGGCCCTGCGAGCCGGCCGCTACGGCGAGGCCGCGGCCAGCTACCGCGCGGCCGCCGAGCTCTGCCCGACCGAGCCGGCTCTCCGACGGAAGGCCCGCGTCCTGCGGGCGGCGCCATGGCTCACCGGCCCGCTCGTCCGCGCGCGCCAGCTCCGGATCGAGCGCGAGGTCGGCTTCGGGGAAAGGCACGCGCGCTGACCTTCGGCGAGCTCCGCGTTGCCTTCGTCTGCACGGGA
>Ga0335077_10005882_pt1 | contig 15100 bp, 15 predicted proteins | sample Lox_Sample_31_FD_207151 | JGI IMG/M metagenome (GOLD analysis project Ga0335077, IMG submission 207151) | Soil microbial communities from Loxahatchee National Wildlife Refuge, Florida, United States - Lox_Sample_3.1 | ecosystem: Environmental > Terrestrial > Soil > Wetlands | place: USA... | reverse complement strand
GCGCAGCCCATCGTGAAGACGCGCATTCCCAATGCCACTTACTGCGAACCGCAGATTGGTTCCATTGGGCTGACCGAAAAGCAGGCCCGCGATGCAGGTTACGCTGTAAAAACGGGGAAATTCCCCTTCGTCGGCAACAGCAAGGCGACCATCTTGGGCAGCCACAACGGCTTCATCAAAGTCGTTTCGGACGAAAAGTACGGCGAGGTGCTGGGCATTCACATCATCGGCCCGCTGGCCACCGAGATTCTCTCGGAAGCCGCGGCCACGCTCCACCTCGAAGGCACCATCGACGACATGATGAACATGATTCACGCGCATCCCACGGTTTGGGAAGGTATGGGCGATGCGTTCGCCAGCGTGAGAGGATTGCAGATTAACGTCTAGATTTTTTTGTCGCAGCGGGCACTGCCTACGGCGTCCCTGCAAGGAAAATCGAGCCACTGTGAAATGTTGCCGCATCGTCGAGCTAGGAATGATTGGCTACGCGGAAGCGTATGCGCTGCAGAAGCGCATCGTGGCGTTGCGCAAGGCCGGTGCTATTGACGACGTGCTGCTGCTCTGCCAGCACATGCCGGTGATCACCCAGGGCCGCAACGGCAAACGCGAGCACTTGCTCGCTTCCGAACACCTCTTGCGCCAGCGCAACGTCGAGTTCTTCGAGACCAGCCGCGGCGGTGACGTCACTTTTCATGGACCGGGCCAAATTGTCGGCTACCCTATATTGCATCTCGCGCCCATTCGCAAAGATGTAGTCTGGTACGTGCGTATGCTGGAAGAAGTCATGATCCGCGCCACCAACGAATTCGGCCTGGCGGCCCAGCGCGAACCGGGCAAGACCGGCGCGTGGGTGAGCGTACCCGCGGGGTCCTCCGCACAAGGTTCGCAGTTCAACGCTCCCGAGAAAATTGGCGCCATCGGCGTGCACATCAGCCGCTGGGTCACCTCCCATGGCTTCGCCTATAACGTCTCCACGGATCTTCGCTATTTCGATCTGATCGTGCCCTGTGGCATTGCCGGGCGCAAAGCAACTTCGCTCGAGAAATTGCTTGGGCGCGCCGTCGCTCCCGGCGAAGCTGCGCCGCGCCTGGCATATCATTTTGCGGAAGTGTTCGACTTCCAGCTTCTGCCGGCCTGCAAACCGGACTTGTTCGAGATGCTCGAGCAAGCCGAGCACTCTCTTGCGGCGCAAGCCGTAGCTTAGGAGCGGTACCGTGGCAAACGGAAACGGCATCAAGAAGCAACTGACGCGGCAACAGTACCTCGACCTGTATTACTACATGCGGCTGAACCGCGCGGTCGAGGACACCATGGTCAAGCTCTTCCGGCAAAACAAGATTGTCGGCGGGCTGTACTCCAGTCTCGGCCAGGAAGCTATTTCCGTCGGGACGGCCTACGCACTCGAGAAGAAAGACTGGCTGGCCCCGATGATCCGCAACATCGGCGCCTTGCTGGTGAAAGGCGTGCCGCCGCGCGACGTCTTCATGCAGCACATGGCCAAGTTCGATTCGCCGACCAAAGGCAAAGACGGCACCAGCCACTTCGGCGACCTCGAAAAGCTGCATATCGTCTCGCCTATTTCCATGCTCGGCGATTTGATTCCCGTCATGACCGGCATCGCCATCGGCGGCCGCTATCTCGGACAGAAAATCGTCACCATGACCTGGATCGGCGACGGCGGAAGCTCCACGGGCGTCTTTCACGAGGGGCTGAATCTTGCCGCGACGCAAAAGGCTCCCTTTGTGCTAATCCTCGAAAACAATCTTTGGGCCTATTCGACGCCGGTAAAGCGCCAGGTGCCCATCGAAAATCTCGCCGACCGCGCCAAGGCTTACGGCATCTCCAGCTACATTGTGGATGGCAACGACGTCGTCGCCGTTTTTAGCACCGCCCGGGAAGCGGTGGCCCGCGCGCGGGCCGGGGAAGGGCCTATCCTGATCGAAGCCAAGACCTTCCGCCGCCTCGGCCACGCGCAGCACGATCCCGCCGAATACGTTCCGAAAGAGATGCGTGCCTACTGGGAAGCCCGCGATCCCATCCTGCTGTACGAAAAATTTCTGATGCACGAAAAGCTGCTCGACGCCAAAGGAAAGAAGGAAGTTGAAGACAGGATCGACGCTTTGCTGGCCAAGGAACGCGAGTTTGCCGAGAACTCTCCCATGCCACCGCCGGAATTTGCCGAGACCGGCGTCTATTGCGCCGGCGATGACTGCCACAAGATTCGTCCGCGCTGGGAACGGCCACGGTCTGAAGTGACGCCGCCAAAATCCAGTGTGAAGCCGGTCTGGAGCGTGGAAGGCTTCGGCGTGGGCCAGAGCGCCGCCAGCGCCGCGATCCACTTCGGCGATACCAAGAGCGTCATCGAAACTCCAGAAGCCGAGCCAGCTCGGGGCAACGGCGCAAGGCCCGCCGCCAAGCCACCCGCCAAGAAACCTGCGAAAGCCACTGTCGTTGCGGCGAGAAAGGCGCGGAGCTAGTCATGGCGGAAGCGAGCGCGAACGGCACCCAAATCACCTTTCTCGAGGCCATCAAGCAAGCTATGTTCGAGGAGATGGAGCGCGATCCCGCCGTGGTGCTGCTCGGCGAGGATGTCGGCGTTTACGGCGGCGCGTTCAAAACCAGCGAGGGCCTGCTCGAGCGTTTCGGCTGGGAACGTGTGATAGATACGCCCATCAGCGAAAGCGCTATCATCGGCGCGGCCTGCGGCATGAGCTACCTCGGCTTGCGGCCCATTGCCGAACTGCAGTTTATTGACTTCATCGTCTGCGCCTTCAACCAGATTACGAATTTTGTCGCCAAGGGCCACTACCTCTGGAACGCTCCGGCTCCGATGGTCATGCGCGGGCCGGCCGGCGGCGGCGTCCACGGCGGCCCGTTTCATTCCGCGAACCCGGAAATGTATTTCGTGCACACCCCTGGACTGAAGGTGATTTATCCCTCGACGCCTTACGACGCCAAGGGCCTGCTCAAAGCCGCGGTCCGCGACAACAATCCCGTACTTTTCTTTGAGCACAAATTTCTCTACCGGCGCATCAAAGGCGAGGTGCCCACAGAAGACTACACCGTGCCCATCGGCAAGGCCGTCGTCCGCCGGGAGGGCCGGCATCTCACCATCGTCTCCTACGCCGCCATGGCCCACGCTTCTCTCGAAGCCGCGGACGCCCTTGCCAAAGAAGGCGTCGAAGCCGAGGTGATTGACCTGCGCACCCTCCTGCCGCTCGATGAAGAAACCATTCTGCAATCGGTGAAGAAGACCAACAAATGCCTCGTGGTGCACGAAGACACCAGGACCGGTGGAATTGCCGGCGAAATCGCCGCCATTCTCTGCGAGAAAGCCTTCGGCGACCTGGACGGCCCAGTCCTGCGCGTCACCGCGCTCGATACGCCGGTGCCGTACTCGCCGCCGCTCGAGGAGCACTTCCTGCCGAACGCGAAAAAAATTTTCAGCGCTGCGAAAGATCTGGCGCGCTACTAGAGATTTGCGGGGGCGCGGCTTGCCCGCCCCATTTAGCGAGATTGCTGCAAACAGGAGAAACGCAAAATGGCCACAGACGTAGTCATGCCGCAGATGGGCGAAAGCATTTTCGAAGGGACCATCACCAAGTGGCTCAAAAAACCTGGTGACAAAGTCGAACGCGACGAGCCGCTCTTCGAAATCTCCACCGACAAGGTGGATGCGGAAATCCCTTCGCCTTCCGCCGGCATTTTGAGAGAAATCAAGGTCAACGAAGGCCAGACCGTGCCGATTCAGACCGTCGTGGCGGTCATCGACGGAGCAGGCGGCGCGGCAGCCTCCGCGCCCGCACCAGCACCGACTCCTGCGCCCGCAAAGGCCGCTGCCCCGGCTCCTGCCGCTGCGTCGGCGCCCCCGCCGGCCGGGAAACCTTCAGCCCCGACCGCCGCGCCCATCGCTCCGCAACGCCCCGGCGAACGCATTCATAGCTCGCCGCTGGTGCGCCGGATGGCCGCCGAACACGGCATCGATCTTTCGACCGTCCCAGGAACCGGTGCGGGCGGAAGAATCAGCAAGCAGGATATCGAAGCGGTCATCGCCGCTGGCGGAACGCCATCGGCGGCGCCTCCGAGCGCCCCCGCCGCAGTCCCGGCTCGTCCAACACCGCCGCCTCCTCCGGCGGCCTCTACCCCTGCGCTTCCGGCTGTCTCCGGCGGCCAGGTTCATGTCGTTTTCGAGACCGCCGTCCCACGCGAAAAGATCTACTTCGGCAACTACCAGATCGAGCCCATGAGCACCATGCGCCAGCGCATCGCCGAGCACATGGTCGCCTCGAAGCGCGTTTCCGCGCACGTCTACTCCGTGGACGAAGTGGACATGAGCAAAGTGGCCGCGCTGCGCGCCAAAGCCAAGGATGAGTTCGAGAAGCGCTACGAAACCAAGCTCACCTTCATGCCCTTCTTTGTCAAGGCCGCCGTCGCCGGCCTGCGCGCCTACCCAACGATGAACGCTTCGCTCGACGGCACCAACGTCGTCCTGCACAAGGAAATCAACATCGGCATCGCCGTAGCCCTCGATTGGGGCCTGATCGTGCCAGTGGTGAAGAACGCGGACGAGAAGAACGTTCTGGGCATCCAGCGCACCCTAAACGACCTCGCCGAGCGAGCGCGCTCCAAGAAGCTCAAGCCCGAGGAAGTGCAGGAAGGCACCTTCTCCATCACCAATCCGGGGGTCTTCGGCGGCCTCTTCGGCCTCCCGGTCATCAGCCAGCCCAATGTCGGCATTCTCGGCCTGGGGGCCATCGAAAAGCGGCCGGTGGTTATCAACGATTCCATTGCCATCCGTTCCATGTGCTACGTCACGCTGAGCTATGACCATCGCGTGGTGGATGGCGCCATCGCCCACCAGTTCCTGCACGTTGTCAAGGACACCCTGGAGAACTGGTCGGAGCCCATCGTCTAGCAGCGGCAAGGCTCAAGCGAGCGTCCGGGCCCGGTGGCAAACTCTTGGGCTTTAACTCCCTTGCCGTCCGAATTCGGGCACTTGTCCGGATTCGGACGCTCTTTCCCGCTTGTGGTCGCCGTTGACAGCCCAAATAGCGCGGGAATTTCCGCCAAGCTCGCTAAAATAGAGGCTTTAGATCATCCGGCCGCTGGAAGCCCGGTTGCCGGTACTCCCGCTGCGAGGCTAATCCTCGGCGGGCGTGATTTCCCGGCCCAGAAACCAGAAACAGGGAAACTCCGGATCAAAAACAACGTACCAATAAAGACCATGCCGCGCATCCTTATCGCCGACGATCAGCCCGACGTTTTGAACGCCCTAAGGCTCCTGCTCAAGGGGCAGGGTTACGAAACGCAGGCAGTCACGTCCCCCGCCGAGTTGCTGGAAGCCGTCGCGGCCAGCGAATTTGACCTCCTGCTGATGGACCTGAATTACGCGCGCGACACCACCTCGGGCCGCGAAGGGCTGGATCTCTTGAGCCGCCTGAAGGAAATGGAGGACGCCCCGGCCATCGTGGTGATGACCGGCTGGGCTACCGTGGGCCTGGCCGTGGAAGCCATGCAATACGGCGTAGCCGACTTCGTCGAAAAGCCCTGGACCAATTCCCGCCTTCTCGAAATTCTTGAAAAACAGATCACGCTCGGCCGCGAGCGCCGCGCCTCCCGGCGCCGCGCCCGGCAAGAAGATCAGGACCATCATGAGCTGGCCCGGCAGTTTCACCGCCAGGAACAGGAAGTGGCCGAAGCCCACGCCATTCAGCAGGGCCTCTTGCCGAAAGTCATCCCGCAGCAGACCGGATACGAAATCGCCGGCGCCTGGCAGCCGGCGCAAAGCGTCGGCGGCGACTATTACGACGTGCTCGCATTCGATGGAGACACCCTGGGCTTGTGCATCGCGGACGTCGCCGGCAAAGGCCTGCCCGCCGCGCTGCTCATGTCCAATCTGCAAGCCGCGGTGCGCGGCCTGGCCTCACCGTCCTTATCGCCCGCCGGCTTGTGTCAGCGGCTCAACTCTCTCGTCTGCCACAACACCGCCAACGACCGCTTCATCACCTTTTTCTATGCGGAGCTTGACGGCCCTTCGCGCACCTTGCGTTACTCGAATGCCGGCCACAACCCGCCCATCGTCGTCCATCGCGATGGCTCGCACGCGCGCCTTCAGGAAGGCGGCGGCGTGCTCGGCATTTTCCCGCAGCAGTCCTTCTCCACCGGGACCGCGGAGCTGGCCGCCGGCGACCGCGTCATTCTCTTTACCGATGGCGTCACCGAAGCCCACGACGCCGAAGGCGAGGAATTTGGCGAGGCGCGTCTGCTCGAGCTTCTGCAGGAACATCGCGCCGCCGCCCCGTCGGCTCTGCAGGAGAGAATCCTGTCAGCGGCAGGCAGCTTCAGCCGCGGCCACTGGCACGACGACGCCACGCTGCTGGTTCTCGCGGTCCACCGGTAGAACGCGCTCGCCCCTACGCATGCAGGCTTCTGTGAGCCATGTTGAGCACTCTACTGAATCAGCGGCTTCAGTTTTCCCACCCACACCGCGAAGTGATCCAGCGGCACCGGCTCAATGCCGGCGTCGCGCAGCGTGCGGCTCACAAACTGGTTTCGCTCGTTCTGTTCGGTAAGCCCGATATCGGTGACCGCGGCAAATTCAGTTTTGAGCGCAGCCTTGGCGGCGATGCGCTCCGCCGTATGCGCCAGCGCCTTGGCATCCCCCGGCGCGCGCGCGACCGAAAGCGTGTGCACGAATCCCCGCGTGCCATTCCTCCGGTAACTGAAATCAATGCGCATGGGATCCCCGGGAAACGTAAACTCCGCCGCGCGCACCGATTTCTGAATTCTGTCCCACAGCCGCGCCTGCTGAAACACCTGCGAGCAATACGAGCGCATTTGCATGCGGCTGCCCGGCGCGCCCGCCCGCACTCCCGCGCGCGGCACGGCCACCTGCTCCCCGTACAGTCGCTCCACTTCCGCATCCAGGTCTGCGGCCACCACCGCCTTTTGCGGCGCCAGTTGCACGGCATTCGATAGTGTGTCGTCCCACTTGCTCAACAGCCCCTGCAAGCCCGCGCCGTTGGCGCTCCCGCTTCCCGCTCCCTGCGCGTTGGCCCCGCGCGCGGACTCAAAGCGGTCTTCCAGATCGTCGCGCATACCCCGTAGCACCGCCTCATCCGCCTCCGGGTGCAGCCGCCGCACGCGCGCGTACTCTTCGTGTTCCTCGATCAGCCGCAGCCGCCGCTCGCCCGTTCGCGGATCGAACACCAGCACGCCGATATTCACCCACTCGTCGCGCACCAGGTTCGGGTTATAGCGCAACACGCGGTAGGCGCACGTGCGTTGCCCTTGTATCGCTTGCACAGCGTTTTCCATCATGGTTCACATCCCGTTCGGAAACGGCCGCCGGTTCGATCTCTTGGCCTCCAGGAGCAGCTCCGGCACGCGCGGCCGCCGCGCCAGCAGGCGTTCCGAGAGGTGCAGCACGGCGTCATAATCGTCCTCATACCACGCCGGCGGATTTTTCCGCAGCATCTCGTCCAACGCCCGTTCCGTCATCTGCCTATCCAGCCGTTCCCGCCACGGCGCGAACGATTCCAACCCCGTCACGCCTTCATAGACCCGGTTGCGCGCATACAGCCCGCGCAGCGGCGCGTCCGGAAAATTCCACTCCCCGGCATTGAAGCAGAATCCCTGGTCAATCATCACCGTGATGTACGGCGTGTCCGCAGTCGCCCTCGCCGAAGAGTCCGCGGTATTTTGTGAATCCGGAAAGGCCTTCGGAAAAAAAAGGCGTCTGCCGCCCGTTCGTGTTGCAGGTCCATTTGTCAAAGACCAGCATGCCTGCGAAATCGTGCAGGTTCGTCACCCGGCGCAACTGCTCATCCGGCAGAGAGTCGAACAGCGTCAGCCGCCGCGGATCCCCCGGATAGCGCGACGCGAATTGGAGCCCCGGCTGGCACGGCACCCGGCTGCGCGGCATCTCCATAGCCAGCTCGTGCGTCCATCGAATCAGGCCTTCGGATACTTCAACAACCGCGACCGGCGTCGTCGGCAGCCCCAGCCGCGCCGCCAACTTTGTTCCCAGCCACTCATTCACCAAAATTCGCCGGTGCTGCGAATTATTCTGGAACTTAACGACGCAATAGTTCCCGTCCGAGCAGCGCATCGGGTGCGCTTGCGCTCCCCCGCGCATCCGGCGTATCGGTTCGAGCGCCCGCAACATCCGGCGCTATGCTAGCGGCTCTTATAAGTTTCGGCAAGCTGCCACTTTGTGTAACCGTGCTGTTCCCGTTTGTGAACCGCTCCCTGCCCCGTCGGGAAATCCCTCCCGTCCCGCTTTGGACTGGCGCCCTTCCAAAACAGAAAAGGCCTGGGCCAAGGCCCAAGCCTTTCGAAAAAGCCATCCTGTTTCGCTTCACGTACCTCTAACGCCGCTTTTTCTTGCCGGCCTTCTTAGCCGCCTTTTTCGGCTTGGCTTTGCCCTTGGCCTTGGCCTTGGCCTTCGGCGCGGCCTTCTTTTTCTTCGGCGCGGCTTTTTTCTTGGCCGGCTTTGCTGCGGCCTTCGGCGCAGGTTTGGCCGCCGGCGCCGCCGCGGCCGGCTCTTCCTCCGCGATTATAATTTCTTCTTCTTCCGCTTCCACGATCTCGTCGCCGCCGCCCAGCTCGTCTTCTTCCTCCAGCCGTGACAGCTCGTTATCGTCTTCAAAATTGTCCTTCTCGAAATCCATGCCATCCTCCCGAGGAGCACTCCGCGGGCCTCAGCCCGTGGGACGCTGCATCAGCTGGAGTTGCCACTCCCCTCCGCCGCAGCGCCGTTGTTATCGCACTCCTGCAAAGTTGTCAAGCTCTGTGCGGCTTTCCCGCGATAACAAACGCAATTTTCATCCGACGGTCGCTCCAAAAACCCCATTGCAGCGTCGACACGCACGCCTTACAATTCTTGCAAGCTATTGATTTTATGTAGGTTAATTGTGAATCGCAGCCGTAGTTTGTGCCGTACCCGACGAAGACACAGCCGCGTGCCCTTTGGAGCTCTTTTTCGTCCCGGTATGCGTCCGCGCCGTCTCCGGCGCTCCCCCCACGGTATAGATCCGCAGCACCATGCCCCGGCTCACGCGATTCGTCTTCAGGTGATTCCACTTGCGCACATCTTCTGTCGGCACGCTGAAGCGGTCCGCAATTCCCGCCAACGTGTCGCCCTTGCGCACGCGGTACCGAACCAGCCGGCTCTTCGATTCCGCCGGAGGCGCCGCCGGGATGATCAATTTCTCGCCAACTTCCAATTCCTCGTTGCGCTCCAGGTTGTTGGCCTCGGAAATCGCTGCCGCCGTCACGTGATATTTCTTCGCGATGGACGTCAGCGTCTCGCCCGCCTCGATGCGGTGGCGTCTCCAGCTCACCCACTTGTCCGGAGGAATATCCGCGATCTCCGCGGAGAATTTTTCCGCCGTCCCGGCCGGCAGATGTAGCTCGAACGCCGGATCATCCGGCGTCGCCAGGCGCAGCAGCGCCGGATTTAAATTCCGCAGGGTGTCCACGTCCACATCGATCGTCTCCGCCACCAGCCGCAAATCGATGGCCCGCCCAGGCTTCACTATGTCTATCGGTACCGGCTGCTCCGGCTCCACCTGTATTCCGTAGTGCGCCGCGTCCTTGGCAATTAGCGTCAGCGCCACGATAATCGGCACATAATTCCGCGTTTCCCTCGGTAGCACCTTCCGCCGGTAGAGTTCCCAGAAATCCGCATACCCGGTGCGTTCGATGCCCTTTTGCACATTTCCCGGACCGCAGTTGTACGCCGCCATCGCCAAGTACCAGTCGCCGAATTGCCCATACAAATCCCGCAAGTGCTGCGCCGCCGCGCGCGTGGCCTTTTCGGGGTCCTGCCGCTCGTCCACCCACCACGTGTGCCGCAGCCCGTATTCCATCCCGCGATAGGCCACAAATTGCCAGATCCCTCGCGCACCCGCTCGCGACAACGCCAGCGGCTGAAACGCGCTCTCCGCCTGTGCCAGATAGATCAAATCCTGCGGCATGCCTTCTTCGCGCAGAACGCGCGAAATCATTTCGCGGTACCGCCCCGCGCGCCGCAACCCGGTTTCCACAATGGCTCGCCCGCGCGGCGTCTGGAAAAAATTCAGGAACGACAGCACTTCATCGTTCACCGTTAACGGCAGGTCGTGCGAAATGTTCTGCGCTGCTTCCTCCGCCCGCGCCTTCAGCTTCGGATCGACGGGGAAGGTCATCTCCGCCACTTCGTCAATCGCCGCCGGAACCGCCGGCGCTTCCTGAAAACCGTCCCCCGCCTGGAACGCTTGCAATTCATAGCCGTAAACCGTGTCCACCACGCGCCGGAAGAGTTCGCTCAGCTGCGCATCGCTGTTCAGGTCGTAGCCGCTCTCCAGCATCCAGTTCACCGCATCATCGAAATCCTTGCGCGCCGCTTCCAGATGCCCGGCCTTGTAATTCTGCTCGCCGGAAGCGAATTTCGCTTCCACCTGCGCAATCAAGTATTCCTTGGCATCCGGGACTCGCGGTGCCAGAGCCGCCATCCACGCGGGGGACAGTTTTGCTGGAGGAAGTTCGTCCACCGCGCCGCTCACATGCGCGGCCGCCGTTGTTTTCGCCGCCTGCAACGCCGGCACCTGCGCGTGCACCGGTTTTTTCGCGGCATCTTGGCAGCCGCCCAGCACAAGCACACCGCTTCCCGCAAGCATCGCGTACAGCCCAATTTGGCGCGGCCAGCCCATCTCCTTATGTTAAGTAGCCGTTACAGTCCCGGTCAACGCTTTTGCTCCGCCGGGGGTTGGCACACTCGGTACACGCCCCGGCCAACTCGCTCTCTCCAATTCGGTTCCGAAAACCCACCCGGCCGCAGTAGACTCTCCGCCGAGGTATTTTGCCGTGCCAACCACTCGCTGCGCGTGCTCCTGCAAAGCCCGCCGGCTCGCCGCTTTCTTTGCCTCCCACATTTTCCTGTTCGCTGCCGTATCTGTTCCGCTTCGCGCGCAAACCAAATCGCTCTCCCCGGAACAACGCGCCAGCATCGAAAAATCCATTTCCAGTTTCATGGCCGCGAACAGCGTCCCCGGAATTTCCGCCGCCGTCGTTCAAGACGGCGATTTGGCCTGGTCCGAGGGTTTCGCCATGGCCGACCTGGAAAATTTCGTCCCCGCAACTCCCCTCACTGTCTTCCGTCTCGGGTCCATCTCCAAACCCATCACTGCCACCGCCATCCTCCAGCTTTCCGAGCGCGGCAAAGTCGATCTCGACGCCGAAGTTCAGAAACTGTGGGATCAAGGACGTTCTCTTTGAGCAGCCCCCTCCAAGACACAGCCCGGCAAAGTGTGGCCGGCAGTGCGTATTGCCAGACTGATGACATGTGGCTGAAAACGGACTGAAGTGTAATTCTTTGACTTCCCTTTTTCCCACTTTCGACGTTCAGCTCTCGGTTGTCGCATCCCTCACGGCCATTCCCCGAATACCGCGTCAATCACTCCATCCTCCCAATGCTCGTAAAACGCATCGCCGCAGGGTTTCATGCAATCCCCATACTTCGCCTTGAAATGCCGTCCCCAGTGCGGCCGCCGCCCGTCCGCGTCACAAAACCCATACTCCTCCGACAGCCCCCAGGAACTGAACACCCGCCCGGATTTCTTCATTAAATTCGCGTCCGCGGCCAGCGCCGCAATTGCCCGTCCGGCATACAGCGGCGTTTCTGACTCCGCATAGTTCGCATCCTTCTTCACCGCATCACGCCAGTTGTCTTCCGTTACTCCGAAACGCTCCAGCATCGCTTCCGACCGCAAAAATCCCGGCGTCAGCGCCACCGCCGCCACCTTTTTTCGCCGCAGCTCTCGCCCCATCGCGAACGCGAGGCGAATCACGCTGGTCTTGGTCAGGTCATAGAAAATATGCCCGCGATACGTGTACGAGTCCCCGTCTCCAATCTCCACAATCAGTCCCGTCACCCCGGACCTCTCTGCCGTCTCCATCAGCAGCGGAGCCGCGAAGTGGCTCGTGGTGATGTGCGTGTGCAGCACATTGCGCAGATTGGCGAATCCGTTTTCGAGATTGACTTGCCAGAACGTCTTGCCGAAATCCTGCGGAATAATCTCGGAGATATCGTTCACCAGAATGTGCAGCGCGCCCTGCTCCCCACGAATGCGCTCAAGCAACTCCTCCACTTTCTCCGCATCCGTATGGTCCAGCACGCATGCGATGCCCTTGCCGCCGCACGCCGTCACCATCTCCGCCGTCTCTTCCACCGTCTCCGGTCTGCGGGCATGCTCAAAGGGCGACACTTTCTTCGCCCCATTCCGCGCCATGCGATTAGCCCGGGTGCTCCGGCCCGTGCAATAGACCGTTGCCCCGGCTTCGCCCAGCGCCACCGCCGTCCCTCGTCCCACGCCCCGCGTCGCTCCCGCCACCAGCGCCACTCGCCCGGTCAGATTGGGTGGCCGATATGCGTTTGCTTCTCCCATAAAATGCCTCCCGTAGCGCTGCAAGTTGTTTGATTATGAATGGCCATTCAGAAATGTCAAGCTGAAACTAAATGCTCATTCATTTATACTGGTTGCCATGTGCCCGCGCCCCCGCGAAACCTCCGACGAACAACTTCTTTCCGCCACCGCCCGCGTCATGCAGCGTCGCAGCCCCGCCCTACTCACGCTTGCCGACGTCGCCAAAGAGGCCGGCGTCGTTCCCGCCACGCTCATCCAGCGCTTCGGCACCAAGCGCAACCTCATCCTTACGCTGTGCCGCACCGCTCCCGCCAGTTGTGCGCAGGCATTCGCCGCGGCGCGCGCCAAACACAAGTCCCTTCTCGAAGCCCTCATCGACCTTTACGCCGAGGGCACTTCTTTCGCACCGACGCCCGAAGCCATGGCCAACGGCCTCGCCTGGCTCCAGAACGATCTGACCGACCCTGATTTCCACGCGATTACCCTCGAGCAATTCCGCATTATCCGCGACGAAACCAAAAAACTTCTCGACGACGCGGTCGCCGCCCGCGAGCTTCGCTCCTGCAATACCGCCCAACTCGCCCGCCTCATCCAGCACGTCAACGGCGGCGCTATGCTTGCCTGGGCCGTCTACCGCAACGGCTCCGTCGCCAACTACGTCCGCCGCGAACTTCAAGCCCTCCTCCTCCCCTACCGCATTTCGCCACAAAAAACGTAGCTATCGTCCCTTGACCTGCATCGCCCGCTCTTCTTTTTCACTACTCGCTCACTATTCACTCCCTCCTGCCTCTTGACAATTTCCTGCCTCACGATAATATTAAACCATATGGTTAAATATTCTTTGCTTCTCGACGCCACCTTCGGTGCGCTCTCCGATTCCACCCGTCGCGCCATCCTCGCCCGTCTCGCTCAGGGGGAAGCCAAAGTCACCGAACTCGCCGAGCCTTTCCGCATGTCCCTCCCCGCCATCTCCAAACATCTTCGCGTCCTCGAATCCGCCGGCCTGCTGCGCCGTGAAATCGATGGCCGCATCCATCGCTGTCGTCTGGCCGCTGCGCCGATGAAGAGCGCCGCCGCCTGGATCGAGCAATACCGCGCGTTCTGGGAAACGCAGTTCGATTCCCTGGCCAAGTATCTGGAAACCACGCGAGAGGAGCATCAAAAATGGCAACGCCACAACAGGAAAACGGTGGCTTCACCCTGCAAATCCGCCGCACCTTCGCCTTCCCGCGCGAAAAAGTCTTCGCCGCCTGGGCCGACCCGCATCAACTAGAAAAGTGGATGGTTCGCGACGTGCCCTCCCACGTCGTGACCCACCACAAGCAGGACATTCGCACCGGCGGCAGCTATCTCATGGAGATCCGCGACCCCGGCAAAAACCAAACCTACTGGGGCCAGGGCGTCTACAAAGAAGTCACGCCGCCCGAGAAGATCGTCTTCACTTGGTGCTGGACGAGAGACTCCCTCGATGGCCCCAACATGCATCCTGGCTCCGAAGTCACTCTGGTCACCGTCGAATTCTTCAGCCGGGGCGCCAACGCCACCGAACTGGTTTTGACTCATGCCCCCTTCAGCTCCGCCAAGCTTCGCGACGATCACAACCGCGGCTGGAACGGCTGCCTCGATCTCCTCGATCGCAGCTTGCGGGAGAGTTGAGTCCTTCAGCAGCAACACTTACAGAAAAGGGGGGCCGATTGTGGCTAAGCAAGCTCGGGTCGCTACCCCCTTCCCGTTACCGATCCCGACGGCTGCCGACAAGGCCCACGCCTCGACGCGACCTGCCGTGACGCCGCTTGGAGATTTTCTCTCGCCTGGCTTGCTACCATGGAGGCTCGGGTCTCCAGGGCGGGTTGAAGGCACACACTTCCCAGGCAGAAATGAGCGAAAGCGCTACCAGCGCAGTTTCGGAAACGATTGATGCGATCTACCGCAGCGAGTCGCGCCGCATCTTTGCCACGCTGGTCCGCCTGCTTGGCGACTTTGACCTGGCCGAGGAGGCGCTGCAAAACGCCTTCGTCGCCGCTATGCAGCAGTGGCCGCGCGATGGCGTGCCCGCCAATCCACGCGCCTGGCTCGTCTCCGCTGGCCGCTTCCGCGGCATTGACACGCTGCGGCGCCGCGCCAAGTTCGACGCTTCCCTCACCGAATTGGCGAAGCCGTACGATGCGGACACCGCAGATTCGCCAGCCGAGCAGCCCGAGGTCGCGGACGACCGCTTGCGACTCATCTTCACCTGCTGCCACCCGGCGCTGCCCCTCGAAGCGCAAGTCGGCCTGACGCTGCGCGAAATCTGCGGTCTCACTACGGAAGAAATCGCGCACGCCTTTTTGGCCGGCCCGCCCACCGTCGCGCAGCGCATCGTGCGCGCCAAGGCAAAAATCCGCGATGCGGGCATTCCCTACGAAGTGCCTTCGCGCACCGAACTTCCCCAGCGCCTGAACGCGGTGCTCCACGTCATCTATCTCGTCTTCAACGAGGGGTACTCCGCCTCCTCGGGCGCTTCGTTGACCCGCCGCGATCTCTCCGGCGAAGCGATTCGCTTAGCGCGCCTGCTCGTCGAGCTCCTTCCCGATCCCGAAGCCGAAGGACTTCTCGCGCTGATGCTGCTCCACGAATCGCGACGCCTGGCGCGGACGTCTTCGGACGGCGACCTGATCCTTCTCGCCGATCAGGATCGCTCGCTCTGGGAGCGC
>Ga0335077_10005881_pt1 | contig 15105 bp, 13 predicted proteins | sample Lox_Sample_31_FD_207151 | JGI IMG/M metagenome (GOLD analysis project Ga0335077, IMG submission 207151) | Soil microbial communities from Loxahatchee National Wildlife Refuge, Florida, United States - Lox_Sample_3.1 | ecosystem: Environmental > Terrestrial > Soil > Wetlands | place: USA... | reverse complement strand
GACGTGCCCATAAAATCGCCGGATTAACAGACACTTTCTCGAACTGTACGAGGCCTTGGCGTCGCCGACGGTGTGGGGTTGGTGCGCGCCCGATTACGAATTCAATAGAGCTACGGGTTTGTGCAATAACCCCTGATTGACACCGCAAACCGACGGGCATAGCATTCTCCCGTTCTCCCTTACCGACCTCCGGGGCGACGCCGAAATGGGCGCCGCGATTCGACCGCACATAGGAGGTAGATCATGACAAAGCGAATTCCGTTTCTGGGCCTGACTGTTCTGGGCATCGCTGTGCTGCTGGCCGGCACGCTCGTATCCACGCGTGCAGGGCAGGCCAATGGCGGCGCCGTGCGCGTGAAGAACAACGAGATCGGCGGCGTGGTCACCAGCACCGCAGGGCCGGAAGCCGGCGTTTGGGTGATCGCCGAAGCCACCAGCACGCCGACGCGCATGGTTAAGATCGTGGTCACCGACGATCAGGGGCGCTATCTCCTGCCTGATCTGCCTGCGGCGGATTACGACGTGTGGGTGCGCGGCTACGGCCTGGTCGATTCGCCGAAAGTAAAGGCGAACCCCGGCCACACGCTAAATCTGAAGGCGGTGGTCGCTCCGGACAAAAAATCCGCGGTGGAATACTATCCCGCGCTCTACTGGTTCTCCTTGCTTCAAGTGCCGCCGAAGAGCGATTTCCCCGGGACAGGTCCCACCGGCAACGGAATCTCTTCCAGCATCAAGAGCCAGGGCCAGTGGATTCGCGAGATCGTGAATACAGACGGCTGCACCGGCTGCCACCAGATGGGCGACAAGGCCACGCGCGAAATTCCCCAGAGCATTCTGGCTCACGCGAAAGACTCCAGCGCCGCATGGGAACGCCGCGTCGAGTCCGGCCAAGCCGGCGCCCAGATGATCTCCCGCTTCGCATCGGTCGGGCAGAAACGCGGCCTCGCGATGTATGCCGATTGGAGCGACCGCATCGCCAAGGGCGAACTTCCCGACGCCGCTCCCGCGCGCCCTCAGGGCGCCGAGCGCAACGCGGTCGTGACCCTGTGGGACTGGGCCGATCCCAAAGTCTATCTGCATGACGACATCTCGACCGACAAGCGCAATCCCACCGTGAACGCCAACGGCCCCATCTACGGCGGCCTCGAAGAGAGCGGCGATTACCTGCCGGTAGTCGACCCCGCGCATACCGCGGCGACGCAAATCAAGCTGACGGTTCGCGATCCGCAGACGCCCAGCTCCGCGGCCACTCCTCCGCTCGCGCCTTCGCCCTACTTTGGCAGCGAAGTGATCTGGAACAGCCAGACCACCGTGCACAGCTTCGCCATGGACAAGCAGTCTCGCGTGTGGGCCGCGGCGCGCGTGCGCAAGCCGGAGACGCCCGCATGGTGCCAGGCGGGCTCCGATCATCCTTCCGCGAAATTGCTGCCCATCACCCGCGGCGAGCGCGGCCTGGAGCTTTACGATCCGAAGACGAAGCAGCTCACCACCATCGACACCTGCTTCACCTGGGGCCACGTGAATTTCGACGACAACGATGTGCTGTGGTCCTCCTTTGGCCCTGCCGGAGTTGAGGGCTGGTTCGACACCAGGATCTGGGACAAGACCCACGACGAGAAGAAAGCGCAGGGCTGGAGCGCGTTCGTCCTCGACTACAACGGCAACGGCAAGCGTGACGCCTACACCGAAGCGAATCAGCCGCCCGATCCCACGAAAGATAGAGCGATCAGGGTGGCTTACTACGGCGTCTCGCCGGCGCCGGACGGCTCGGTTTGGGGATCGGTCCAGGGAATGCCGGGCGCGCTGGTTCGCTTCGTTCCCGGCTCTCACCCGCCGGATACGGCGCTGGCCGAGTACTACGAAGTGCCGTGGAACAATCCCAAAGCGCCCGTGCAGGGCTACGCGCCGCGCGGGATGGACGTCGACAGCAAGGGCGTCGTCTGGACGGTGCTGTCGAGCGGGCACCTCGCGAGCTTTGACCGCAGCAAGTGCAAGGGCCCCCTCAACGGGCCGGCGGCAGCCACGGGGCAGCACTGCCCGGAAGGCTGGACGCTCTATCCCTTCCCCGGCCCGAACTATAAGGGCGCGGTGGAAAGCGGGAGCGCGGATTCGGCTTATTACAACTTCGTCGACCGCTTCGACATGCTGGGCGCCGGCAAGGACGTTTCGCTGGCCACCGGAAATCTATCCGAAGGGGTGCTGGTGCTGGTCAACGGCAAGTTCCTGACACTGCGCGTGCCGTATCCCATGGGCTACTACGCCAAAGGCCTGGACGGGCGCATCGACGATCCCAACGGCGGGTGGAAAGGCAAGGGCATCTACACGCCGATCTCCACGCGCGCGCCTTTCCATATGGAAGGCGGCAAAGGAACCACCAGCAAGCTGGTGAAGTTCCAGATGCGTCCGAATCCGTTGGCGGACTGAGCTCTTCACAATTTTCGTTTCACGTGAAACATTCGGGAATTTTTCCCGCGGATGAGCGCGCAGCCGCTTGGCATGGCGCGTGCGCCCACACCCCCCTCCCCCCACTTTTTTTGCAAGGATGTCATTCGATTGGGTTTACTTTGCAGGGTTGGAAAACAATGTGATTCCACGGGAGTTAGAAATAAATGCAATGGATTCAGTGCAAGACGGCGCGAAGAACGGCACGGCGAATTTGCAAGCGGAAACGAAGAGAAGCGGGGCGGGAAACAGACGCCGCCGGGGCGCTCTGGTGCGCGGGTCATATGCAATGTTATCGATGAGTTAAACGGCGGTCAACGGTCGAGAACGTGGATAACCGCAACCGCTGTGGAAAAGCGTGACGCCGACACGCTGCCGTCTCGACAGAAAGGCGCTGCATGACCCGGATAGACTGGCTCGCCGCGCTTGCGTTCCATGTTCAGGGATTCGCCTTTTGGCGCAGAGCCGCTTGCAGAAAAGCCCCGCCGGTCCTGAGAGCGCTCTAATCCGCAGTGCGGCTTCACGAATCTCTTGCCTCGTTTCTGTATATCGTGTTACGATATTACTGCGTCTCGCCTATAAAACGGGATACAGGCCGCCGTGTAGCAGTGGCTGAGAAGCGGGAATCCCAGCAAGCAAACGCCTTTCGGGAGTGCCTTCATGCGATCAACGCAAACGCTCGTTTCAGTGGCGGTAATGTTGGTGCTCGTAGGGACCCTTGGCGTCGCGGCTCAGGAGATGGAGTTGAGGACCGTACAGGGCAAAGTAGTAGACGAAGAGAACCGCGCCGTTTCGTCCGCCATTGTCTACCTGCGAGATGTCCAAACGGACTCGGTACGAACCTACATCACGGATTCGTCCGGCCATTACCGTTAGGAAAAGCCGACGACTATGAAGTCGAAGCCCAAGCCAAAGAGTTCCGCTCACGCCGGCGTACGATTTCGCAATGGGACACGCGCCGCGAGCTCATCATCAATTTGAAGCTTGATAAGAAATAAACCTGCCTGCATCGCCCGGCATCTCGATGCGGCTATGCGCAAATGCTCCGGGTTGCTCGATGTACCGGCGGCGCTAGAAGCGCCGCCGGTACTCGTTAATGGAACGACTGACCTTCGCTAACCCACATTAACCGCCGGAACCGGCCGGGCCGTGACTGTGAGCTGCCGGCTCTCTGAGAACCTCGACTCTTCACGGGGCGAGTAGAGAAACTCGTGACCCGTCAAGCGATCCGGATAAAACCAACTCAGTAAAGCGACTGGCCGCCTTGGCGATGGCTCGGCAAATGTCAGCCGACTGTCATTGCCGATATTGCGACGGGTGGTGGGAATCGTTTCAAGTGTTGCATAGGTCCGGGTTTGATCAACATTGAGGATCCGCACGACGTCGGGCGCCTGGATCTCATTGGGCACAACAAACCAATAAGTTCCTGCCGGGAGAACAAGACTTCCTGGAATCTGCACCGGCCGATTGAAGGTGAACTGCGTGGCCTGATTGGCTTCGTCGGCGCGCAGTGCCGGCGCGGCTGCCAATAAGCCGACTCCCAGAAGCACCCCCAGCGTTACCTCGTATATCTTTCGATTCATCGTTACCTCCCTCCTGCCGTCTCTTACCTCCCTTGCTTCTGCCGAAGAAGCAGCGGGTGAGAGAGGGGAAACCTGTCGTGCGAGGCGTCTCGCTCTTCCTGCTATATCGCCTTACGATATATTAGATGGGCCGAAAGCAAAGGCGAGTTGGCTATTCGCAAAGGCGCCATACCGGCCGGTTCCTTACTCGAAAGCGCCAGGCTGCAAGCCCGGCAATACTCGCGACGGCGCACATGAGTTAAGCTGGGGCGCGTGAGTGAGCTTCCCGACAGCGGCGTCTTGATTAGCGACAACGCGCCCAGCGCAACCGTGGGCGTCAACCGGCCGGGCCACGTGCTGTTCGCCAGCCTGATCGGTACGACGATCGAATTCTTCGATTTCTATATCTATGCCACGGCGGCAGTGCTGGTCTTCCCGCGGCTCTTCTTCCCCGCGTTTGACCCGGCGTCCGCCACGCTCGCTTCGCTGGCGACTTTTGGGATCGCCTTCCTGGCGCGGCCGGTGGGCTCCGCGCTTTTCGGCCACTTTGGGGATCGCGTCGGCCGCAAGACGACCTTGGTGGCGGCGCTGCTGACCATGGGAATCGCCACGGTGGCGATCGGCGCCCTGCCGACCTACGGCACGATCGGCGTGGCCGCGCCAGTGCTCCTCGCGCTGTGCCGCTTCGGCCAGGGTTTGGGTCTGGGGGGCGAATGGGGCGGCGCTGTGCTGCTGGCGGTGGAGAATGCGCCTCACGGGAAGCGCGCCTGGTACGGCATGTTTCCGCAACTCGGCGCGCCGGCCGGATTTCTCTTCTCCGGGGCTGTATTCCTGGCGCTTTCCAAATGGCTGAGCGATGACCAGTTCTTCCGCTTCGGCTGGCGGATCCCGTTTCTGGCCAGCGCCGCGCTGGTGCTGGTCGGGCTGTACGTGCGGCTGAAGATTACCGAAACGCCGGTATTCAGAGACGCCCTCAGCCGGCGGGAGCGAGTGCGGGTACCGATGCTGGCGGTGTTCCGCGACCATCCCGGGGCACTGCTGGTGGGCACCGTGGTGTCGCTTGCCACCTTCGTGCTTTTTTATCTGATGACGGTTTTCGCGCTCTCCTGGGGCACCAGCGCGCTCGGTTATAGCCGCGACAAGTTTCTGGTCATGCAGCTGTCGGGAATTGTGTTGTTCGCGCTGACCATTCCGCTGAGCGCGGTCCTGGCCGAACGGGGGCGGCGGCGGACGCTCCTATGGGTGACCTCGGCGATAGGCGTCTTCGGCCTGCTGCTGGCGCCCATGTTCGTCGCCGGAACGGCCGGCGCGGTGGCCATGATGGCGGTGGGACTCTCCTTGATGGGCCTGAGCTATGGCCCGCTGGGCACGGTGCTATCGGAGCTTTTCCCTACCGCGGTGCGCTACACGGGCAGCTCGCTTACGTTCAACTTCGCGGGAATCTTTGGAGCTTCGCTCGCGCCGTACATCGCCACATGGCTGGCCAACCACTACGGGCTGCAGTATGTGGGTTACTACCTCTCGGCGGCATCGGTCTTGACCCTCATGGGGCTGCTGGCGACGCGCGAGACCAAGGACGACGCGCTCTGATCGGATAGGAAGAACGCCTGTGGAAAAGCGCCCGCTTGGGAATTAGTTCCGCGAGTAAATTTCCGTCCACGGAGCAGCGACGGGAAGGCCTTCCAGGGAAGACCCTGGATAATCGACTTCGTTGCGTATGGTGAGCGTCTTCGAGTTTGCGGAGAGCTCCCAGCGTTCTCTGGTGCGCGTTTCGAAACCTGGGGAATTGCGCGCCGGATAGGTGACGATCACCGATTCCAGGATCAGGGTCTTGCCCTTTAGTTGGCCTCTGCACTTGCCCGCCACGCCCGTCGCGCTGGTGTAGTTAGCCTCGCCGCCGTCGAGCGGAAATCGATTGGTACTGGTGCGGCCGTCCATCACACGGGTTATTTCGATTGCGGCTGCGGTCTGGACGGCGGTTATGGTCCAAACGGTGTCTTTGCTGAATTCGAAATCGCCTTTGGCACCAGTCAGCGTGTACGAGCCCGTGAAGTTTAGTCCGTGAGCGGCGCCGAGGCTCGGCCCCACCAAGAACAACGCGGCTACGAACATATGGAAGTAACTGCGCATTAGGATTCGGTCATACCATAGATGACCCGGAGGCAATCGCGAGTTGGCCACTGCTCAGGCTGGAACGAGTTTACGGTGCGGTGTACAGGACGCGGTAGGCGGGGATCAGGCTGCCGATTCCCGCGTCGGCCAACAGGCCTACGATTGCGCCGATGACGCCGCCGGCAATGATGCCCGCATCGGAAGACGTGGCGCTGGGATCGTCCCTACTAGCGGCATGCGTCGGCAAGACCCCGGCTCCGACTCCCGCGGCGGCCCCTGCGATTCCCCAAATCGCCGCGTGCCGCAGGCGGCCTTTCTTTATTCCAACCTTGTGAACGTCTTGCCTGAGGACGGTGCGATCGCCCGCAAGCTCTCGGATCGATATGCTCGTATCCGTAATCTGAACAAAGCCGCCGCGATGCTTTGCGTGGCTCTTCTCCACAATTTCGATCTTCTGTCCTGGCATGAGAACGCTGAGATCTGCCCACTCCGAAAGAGGCGGTTTGGCCTGAGAACTGAGCACGGCGGGCTGGGCTTGTGCCGAACCTGCGAGCGGAGCCAGCAGAACTGCCAGACGAATGGCGGATAGCCTTCGCATTGGGAATGGATCGGGCTGGGACGATACGACAGAGGCATTCAGGCGTCAAGCTTGTGCTGTGACGGAGAGCTTCTTCGGGGCGCCTAGCGAGCGCGTTCCCGGAACACGTCAAATCGAGTGATCGTATAGCCGAGAGCGGCTCCGAAGAACACGTCGGAAGGAAAATGGGCCATATCGGGAACGCGGGAAAAGCTGATCGCGGCCGCGAGACCGTAGGAAACCCACGGGACCCACTTGTGCCGGCCGTAGCGCCTGGCCATCACCGTGCCAATCGCAAATGCCGCCGCCGCGTGGCCGGAGGGAAAGCTGCTGCCTTTGCCCAGGATGCCCACGTGGCTTCGGAAAAATGTGTCGCTGAAGTTCTGATTCGGAGGGACCGCCGAAGGCCGTACTCTGCGGCTGACGAGCTTCATGACTACATGAGGGATGGCGCTATCGAAATAGGCTTCGGCGGCCAGCATGGCCGTCTGCGTTGTATAGGAGTCGTGCCGCAGCACACCTGTAGCGTACACGACAGCCGGAAGACCGAATTCGACGATGGCTGTATTGGAAGTGCTGAAAATTTCAGATGTCTCCTCGAAGGTGGAATGGTTGCGGAAGTACGGCTCGTCGTGCGGATCGGTGGCGATCAACGCCGCAGTGACACCGACAATCGCAACCGTAGGAACCCAGTGCTTGCCGCGCGCCAACTGAGTGGGAAACAGCCAGAGGTCCTTCTGATCCTCCAGGACGCGCATAGGAAGGTGCTTCCAGGTGATCTCCGGATCCTTGGTGGCGCCGGTGCCGGTGGTGTTTTGCTGCGTATTGTGGGGATTCGCGGCGGAGTCCTGGCTTGCATCCTGAGTGGATGGGGACTCATCCTGCGCTCTGGCTATCACCGGCAATACCAGCATCGCAGCGATGATCAGAAGATTCCGCAGAGCGCGTTTTGCCGGCGAGGTGTATCTCCGACGCATGACCATCAGATGAAGTGGGCCGCAGGCCCGGGCACCCTACAAGAAGAGGCGGGAATCGGATGGCCGGGATTGACTTGCGCGGGGTGCAGGCATATTTTGGGCGCAGTTTTCGGCGTGCCCGGGGCGCGTCAAATCCTCACCTGGCTCGCCGCCCGGCACCGGCAGCGGACACCGTCGATTCAAATTGGAGGTTATGAGATGAAACGACAGACGCTAAGGCTTGTGGTGATAGGCATGGCCCTGGTGGCGATCGTCCTGGTGAGCAACTGGCTTGGCGTGCTCCAGGGACAGGCAAAGAAGGCCCCCGGGGAAGGCTTCGCGGCGGTTCCCGGACAAAAGGGTGGCGAGGACGTCTTCGGACCTTACGACCCGGTGCAGAACTGGCCGAAGCCGCTGGCGGAGAGCCTTCCGGAGCTTAAGGGCTGGACGTATTCGCAAGCGACCTTCGTTTTCCCCGAAACTCCCGATCGCGTCTTTGTGGCGCAAAAAGGTTTGCTGCCGGAGCTTCCCAAGAATCTCAAGACCACCTGGCTTCCCCAGATTGGGCCTGGCCTGAAGTTTCCTATCGGCATGAATATACCGCTGCGCGAAACGGCGAGCGCGACGCCGAGCTGCGGAGGCATGCAGAATCCCGCGGGAATGCCGCGAAATCCGAACTGCCCCGATGTTTCCGACGGACATTCCGGCCGGCCGGGCGTCGATTGGCGCTGGGATCACGTCATCGTCGTGCTGGACCGCAATGGCAACGTCGTCGAAGACTGGACGAAATGGGACAAGATCTGGGGCCGGCCGCATGACATCGAGGTCAGCCCTTATGATCCGGACAAGAACGTGTGGATCGTGGATGCCGATAATCATTTCGTGAGCAAATTCACGCACGACGGCAAGCAGCGCCTTCTGACGCTCGGAACGCCGGGCGTGCCCGGTACCGACGACACGCATTTCGCGCGGCCGACCTTTATGGCCTTTGAGCCGGACGGCAGCTTTTATCTTTGCGACGGATATGACGGCACGCGCGTCGTCAAGTACGACAAGAACGGCAAGAAGCTCTTCCAGTGGGGCGAAAAGGGCACGCCGCCGAACGAAAAGCGCCCGGGCTATTTCAGCAGCGTGCACGGAATCGCCATCGATCCGGAACGCCATCTGGTCTTCATCAACGACCGCAACGACGGACGGGTGCAAAAGTTCGACGAAAACGGCAAGTTCCTGGACCAGTGGGATATGGGCCCGCGGCCTCCCATGAATATTCACAGCATCTACATGGGCACGAACCATATTCTCTGGGCCGCAGACCAGGGATCGAACAAGCTGAATGCATATGACGAAGACGGGCGCTATCTCTATTCCTGGGGCACGTTCGGTACCTGCCAGGGCTGCATGTGGGGCGTGCACGGCTTTGTGACCGATGCCGAAGGGACTCTCTACACCGCCGAAGTGAGAACGGGGCGAGTGCAGAAGTACACGCCGCGCAAAGGCGTCAATCCCGACCTTCTCGTCGGCAGGCCCTGGGGCGTGGTGCAGACCACGAGCCGGGCTTCTCGATAAAAGGCTAAAACACCAAGGGCGTCGCGGGATGGCGCTCTTGGTGTCTTTTTTGGGGGAGACCAAATCGTGCAAATCAAAGACCACGTATTCATTGTCACGGGCGCTTCGTCGGGCATCGGGCTGGCGACGGCGACGGCTCTGTCCGATCGCGGAGCGAAGGTCGCGCTGCTGGCGCGCAGTGGCGATGCACTGGAAAAGTTGTCGCAACAGCTTCCCGGTAGCTTGGCCGTCACGGTCGATATGACGAGGTTCGATCGTGTGCGCGAAGCCGTGCGGACTGTACATCAGCATTACGGCCGCATCGACGGGCTCGTAAATAACGCTGGACGCAGCTATGCAGCTTCCATCGAGGAGATCGACCCCGAGATTTTCGACGAAATCTTCCATCTCAACGTCTTGGGCCCGATCGTAGCGATGCAGGCGGTGATTCCCCTGATGCGAGCACAAGGCGGCGGAAGCATCGTGAACATCAATTCCGGGACTGCCTTCATGACCATTCCCCAATACAGCGTCTACACGTCTTCGAAACGCGCTCTTCTTGGCTTCACTCTTACGGCGCGCGCCGAACTGGAAAAGGATCGCATCGTTGTCAGCGAAGTTTATCCGTTTATTACAGCGACGAACTTCGGCAAGAACCGGATGGGAAAGCCCGGCGGAGGACCATCCGCCTCTTACGCCGATGGCGACAAGCCTGAATTCATCGCAGGCCTCGTTCTACAGGCGATCGAAGAGGGGCAGGCCCAGTATTTCGCCAATGATCGCCTCCGCAAAATGGCTGGGGCCGGCGCATAGGCTCTAGCAAAACCGAACAGCGTTGTGGGAATCTGAGTTTTCGCGGGGAAGTCACCTTCTGATAACACGGCCAATCGGGCACGGCGTCAATGCGGCGCAAACGATTATTCTGAAATGTGGTGGAAACTCCAACTGTAGACACGCAGGCCGAGGCGCCGCTTCGGGAAGAGATCTCTCCCCGGAAAGTCTCTCTCCGATCCTTCGTACGATCCTTTCTTCTCGGAGTGGCGCTTCTTTGGTCGCTGCCTGCGCTGACCCTGGTAGCCGCCCGGTGGATCGACCCGCCAACCACCACGGTACACATGGAGCGCCGCCTGCAGTCGTGGATTCACGGCACGCCGTATCACGAGCGGTACGAGTTCGTTCCCCTGAGGCAAATCTCGCCCGATTTCCAGCACGCTGTGATTGCCGCTGAAGATGCGCGCTTCTATCGCCATCATGGATTCGACTGGCACGCCATACAAGTCGCCGCCGAAGGCGATATCGAAGGCGGCCGCATTCGCGGCGGGTCCACCATCACGCAACAACTGGTAAAAAATCTGTTCTTCGGGACGGGCCGCTCGTTCCTCCGCAAGGGCGCGGAGTTCACGCTGGTCCCGGTGGCCGAATTGGTCCTCGGCAAACAGCGCATTCTGGAACTCTACCTCAATGTCGTCGAATGGGGCCCCGGCGTTTATGGCGCGGAGTCGGCGTGCCGCTACTACTACCGAATCTCTGCCCGGAATATCGGCCGTCAACAGGCAGCCCAACTCGCCGCAGTCCTGCCTGCACCTCTGACGCGGCGGCCCGACCGCATGAGTCATTACAGCGCCATCATTCTGGAGCGGATGCGGCAGGCGGGCTGGTAGCCGCGCACATCTCGATTTGCGCGCTCCGCCCGAATGTGGTGTATATTCGGGCTCAACCGGGGCCTCACAGCAAAGCCGCTAGAGGAGAACGCTTATGCGACGAGTGTGCCTGGGAGTTGTGGTTGCAGCAGCGCTGGCCGTTGTGGTGCCGATGGTATGGGCTCAGCATGACCCGAGCGCAGGACCTTACAAAGTATTGAAAACGGCCAAGGTCGGAGGCGAGGGCGGGTTCGACTATATTTCGGCCGATGTCGAAGGGCGTCGTTTGTACGTGCCCCGTAATGGTGCGATGGGGCAACTGATGGTTTTCAATCTGGATACGTTGGAACCGGCGGGCTCGATCGCGAGCGTTCATTCCGGCGGGGCTGCCGTCGACCCGAAATCGCATCACGGTTTTTCCACCACGAAGCCGCTCACCATGTGGGACGCGAAGACGCTCCAGGTCATTAAAACGATCGACGTCGATGGCCGCCCGGACGGCATCATGTTTGACCCATTCAACGAACACGTGTGGGTGTTCAGCCATATGCCGCCGTATGCTACGGTCATCGATGCCAAGGAAGGCACCGTCGTAGGCACGGTTGACCTGGGCGGGCAGCCCGAGCAGGGCGCGACCGACGGCAAAGGCACCGTCTACGTGAACATTTCAGACATGGCGAACATCGCCGTGGTCGATGCGAAGACCTTGAAGGTGACCAAGCACATCGACCTCAGTTCCAAAGGCGTGATGAACGGAAGCGGCTTATCGCTGGACGCGAAAAATCACATTCTCTTCTCGTATTGGCGCATACCTTCGCCGCAGGTCCTGATCGTGAACGCCGCGAGCGGCGATATCATTACGACCTTCCCGAGCGACTTGAACGTGGATACCGTCGGGTTCAATGCCAACACCATGGAAGCCATTGCCACCGCGGGCGGCGGGACGATGATCTTCATCAAGGAAAACAATCCCACGAACTTCGAGGTGGAGCAGAGACTGAAAACGATGGTGGGCGCCAGGAATATGGTCCTGGACACCAAGACGAATCACATCGTCAGCATGGCATTCGAGTACGGCCCGCTGCCGGCGAACGCTCCGGCGCCAGTTCCCGGCCGGATGCAACTCGGTCCGCCACTGCCGGGCTCGTTTACGCTGCTGATGGCGGGCAAGTAGCCGAGAAATTTAACCAAATTATCTCCGATGTGATCCACAAAACTTGTAGCTCTTGAGGGTTTCTCGGGAGCGGATATTCTCACTCGATGACGGGACGCAAAACTTACATTCGTGTGCGGAGCGCATCTATCAATCAGCGCGGGGACCGAAAGAGCTCTGGGAAGTAGACGGTGCGCAATATGCTGCCGCTTTGGGTTATGCACCTACCGCATACGAAGAGCGCGTAATTTCGTTCTTCGGAAGAGTTTTCGGAAATTAGCTTTGGCCGGGCCGACTATTTTCCGCCGGCGAACTTCACCATAGTGCTGCGCGTGAGTGTGGAGTTTCTGGTGTCCACGCCCGGCCCGCCCTTGTAGAAGTGCCAGGCGGAGTACTGCTCCATGTAGGGATCTTCCGACGACAAGCAATCGACGGGAATAATCACCTTGTAGCCGCGCTGCGCTGCTTCGGTGCCGGTGCCGATGCCAACGCCTTGAAACGAAGTGCCACAGACGATCACCGTCTTGATGCCGCGCGCCTTCAGCTTCTCTTCCAGGTGCGAGCCAAGGAACTTGTCCGGCCCAGCCTGGTGTTCGTATTCATCGTCGCGAGGCTGAATTCCCGGATAGACGTCCGCGGGAGTGGCCTCCCTGCCCGGAAGGCTGTACCACAGCATGGCTCCCGCGGCGCGTGCCGCGTCGTAGAGCCGCTTGAGGTTGGGAATTGTGGCCCCGCAACGCGGGCGTCCGGCGCAGGAGCCCTGCTTATCCATGTCCAAGATGAGCAGGGCGGTTGTGGACGCGTCGAGGGTGACCGCTTTCAGTTCGGGAACCGCCGGCGGCTTCACCGTCGCCCAATCCTCGATGATATCGCCATCGCCCGCCAGCGCCGACGCAGTCATCGCCAGGATAATCACTCCTGCTGCCGCAACCACGCTACGCCACAAGTTCTGCCGGTCAAACATGATGCCTCCTTTTGAGCTTGCCCAGTCCGGTTTTCGCCATCGTGAGATTCGCTTGCCGGGGGCCGAGACTGTTCTCCCAATCCGGACACGCAGAATCTACCATCAGAATGCCTTATCGTTGTCGTAAAGTTGTCGGTCGTTCGGCGAAAAAGGCGTCGAGTTCCCTAAGGGCGTTAGAACATAGACTGCGAATGCAAAATTGAGCACATCGAGTCACTTCGGTACGACGAGTCTATCGTCTTATGCGCCTCTGTCTGGCAGTCTAGTGGAAAATGGCGGGAGGATTGCCGGGTGACGCGATCTTGCCATCGCGGCGCGGGCCGGGATGCACCGAGGTGGGAGCTTTCCGGCGAAAATCGTCGAGGGAGAGATCTCCATGAGCTTTCGAACCGCGGCCAGGCTGAGCGCTTTCTTCTTATTCGCACTGGCTGCCATGGCGCGAGCCCAGGCGCCGGCGCAGGGCTCGACTCAAACGGCTGCGACCGTGTCTCCGCGCACCGCCTCCGATTCCCTGCTCGCGGCGGCCAGCGCGGGCGATGCAAAGGCGCAATTTGAACTTGGGAATTATTATTTTGGAGCGCGCTATTCGACACTTCATTACGCGGAGGCGCTCGACTGGTATCGCAAATCCGCGGCCCAGGGCTTTGCACCGGCACAGGACCAACTGGGCAGCATGTATGAAAACAACTTCGGTGTGCCACAGGATTACAAGCGTGCTGTTAGCTACTACCGTCTGGCGGCAAATCAAGGCTTCGCGCTAGCGCAGTACCATCTGGCGGCTATGTTCAAGGCGGGCCGCTCCGTTCATCGCGATTACAAGCAAGCCTTCAGTTGGTGCCGCAAGGCGGCCGACCAGAACCTCGCGGATGCGGAGGAGGAGCTCGCGTACTTCTACCAGAACGGGTTTGGAGTGCAGCGTGATTACCCGCAGGCTCTCGCCTGGTACCGCCGCGCCGCCGCCCACGGCGACCCCGACGCTGAAAACCAGCTCGGCTATATGGCTGGGGAAGGATGGGGTCAGCAGCAGAATTACGGCGAGGCCCTTTCGTGGTATTACCAAGCCGCGGAGCATGGCAACGCCGAAGCTGAGGAGAACATCGGCTACATTTTTCAGCACGGCACCGGCGTCGCCACAGATTACGGCAAGGCGCTTGCATGGTTTGACAAAGCCGCGGCCCAGGGCAACGGCGACGCCGAGAACCAGATCGGGTGGATGTACCAGTTCGGGCAAGGCGTGCAGCAGGACAATGCCAGGGCCTTGAGTTGGTACCAATTGGCTGCCGACCAGGGCAACATCAACGGCGAAAGAAATCTCGAGGCTGTTACCGCCGATCTCGACGAAGACGGAACGGCGCAATCGGCCAGCGGACCTGTCCATGATGCAGACTATGAGCAGGCTCAGCGCTGGGCAAGCATTCAGGACCTTCACCGCCGCATCGACGCGGCCGAGGCCGACGCCGAATACCAAGAGAGTGTCGCCAGCCAACTCGAGGGTATGAGCAAGGGCAAAAAGGACGTGGTCAGCAAGCTTTTCACAGCCATGGGAGACGCCGGCGCTGTCAAATATCATCTCCTGGCTGAAAAAGATCGCGCCGAAGCGGAAAGCCTGCGCGACCAACTGGCTCGCATTGAGGATCGGAGCCAGCCCTTTCCAGGGCCACGCATTCCTTAGCGGAATTGCCCTTCTTCAAAAAGTGCACGCCTTGCTTTGGGCGCTGGATCAGCGTAGGGTTCATCCTAACCGGGTGAGCGATGCACATCATGTCCTCGCGCAGAACATTCCTTGGCCGCCTTGCCGCTACTGGAGCATGGTTTTCTATCTTCCGTAGGACTCACGCTCAAGACCGCCCGCAATCGAACCAAACGGTCGAATCAGGGCAGACGGATGCCATCGCTCGGAATCCAGTAGTCCTATTCATGCGCGGCCCAACCAAGGCCATTGAGGACGCCGCTTCCGCCATGAAGTCGGAAGACTCCGAGTCCATTCGGGCATTGGTCGAGGCCATGTTCGCAAATCCCGGAATGTACCGAATGCCCGACTTCATGGCCGCTGTAGTCAAGCAGCGACTCATCGACGCCGAGACGGCATATTTGAACGGGAAGAGGGCGGGCGTCACAGACAGCGCGGTAGTCGATGCGCTCAATCTGCTGGCA
>Ga0335077_10005878_pt1 | contig 15110 bp, 15 predicted proteins | sample Lox_Sample_31_FD_207151 | JGI IMG/M metagenome (GOLD analysis project Ga0335077, IMG submission 207151) | Soil microbial communities from Loxahatchee National Wildlife Refuge, Florida, United States - Lox_Sample_3.1 | ecosystem: Environmental > Terrestrial > Soil > Wetlands | place: USA... | reverse complement strand
TGGGTTCCCAATCCCGTCGTCCCGGCCGCCGCCGCCGAGTGGTCGATCCCGATCGATCAGCTCACCCCGGAGGGCCGGAAGCTCTACGAGCACTCCGTCGCGGACGCGAAGCGCCTGCTCGCCGAAGCGGGCTATCCGAACGGGTTCAAGACGCAGGTCGAGACGCCGAGCACCGGCTACGGTCCCGACTTCCTGGATGGGGTGCAAGTCACCATCAAGAACTGGAAGGAGGCCGGGATCGACTCCGAGCTGAAGATGAAGGAGTACGGCGCGTTCATCTCCACCACGATCTACGGGAAGTTCGATCAGATGTACTTGGGGCTCCGCGGGGCCTGGGTCGATCCCGAGGCGTACTTCTACCGTATCTACATGCCGGGCCAGCCGCTCAACGTCATGAACGTGAACGACCCCAAGCTGACGGACATGATCAACCTGCAGCGCCGGACCCTCGATGTGGCCAAGCGCAAGCAGATCGTCTACGACATCCAGCGCTACCTGGCCGAGCAGGCCCTGTTCGGCGCGAACGGCTCGGTCAAGGTGGTCTCGGCCTGGGATTCGCACATCAAGAATTTCATGCCGAACAACGGCTTCGACTTCGGCGGCCGGCTCATGGCCGCCTGGATCGACAAGTAGGGGAGTCCGGACGCGCGCCGGCCGTCGCCGCTCACGCGAGGGCGCGCGCCAGCACCGCGCCTTCGACGGATTCGAGGGTGAGGCCCAGCGTCTGCGCCACCGTCGGCGCGACGTCGCGGCTCCGGATCACCGGCAACGCCAGCCCGCGCGCGATGCCCGCCCCGGCAGCCAGGAAGAACGCCGCGTTGTCGGCGTACGTGGGGCGCTGGCCGTGCGTTCCGAGGTACTTCGGCGGGCCGTGCTCGTCGTCGCCAGCAGCCGTGTCGCCGAAGCAGTAGCCCGGCGCGGCCTCGAACATGACGTCGGCGACCTGACGGTGGTCAACGGGCGCCGGCAGGCCGAGGGTGGCGTACTCGCCGCTGGGCCACATCGCGCTCACGCCTTCCATGGCCGCGATCTCGCGCGCGAGCGCCTCGACCGCGTGCGAATCGGCGTCGAGGGCGTAGAGCGCGCCAGCTCCGTGGTTCATCACGAAGCGTGCCTGGCCGTGCATCCGTCCGTCCCCGTCGATCCGGAGCGCACCCAGGCGTTGCAGTCGCACGTTCGGACGGATCTCCCTGGTCGACGGGAGGAACCCGTGATCCGACACCACGAAGATCGCCGTGCGCTCGCTCACGGCCTCGGGCAGCGAGGCGAGGAAGCGGCCGATGAGGCCGTCGACGTACTCGATCGCCCAGTAGGCCTCGGGTGAGCGAGGCCCGTAGAGGTGCTGGAAACTGTCGACGCACAGGAAGTGCACCAGGAGCAACCCGGGGTCGTGGTGCCGCACGACGTGGGCGGCGACGCTGCCCACCATCTCGTCCTTGTAGAAGCGCTTGGGGAGCAGTGCCCACTCGCCCTGGCGGTGCATGGGATACCCGAGCGCGGCGAGCTCCTCCCACACCGCGCGAGCGGTCTGCGTCTCGAACACGCGCTGGTCCTTGAAGAACGGCAGGTTGAAATCGAGGGTGGCGGCGTTGCGGGTGGCTGGCCAGTCGATGGCCGCGGTGCGAATTCCGCACTCGCGCGCGCGGTCGTAGACGGTGGGAGCGCGCAGCAGGTCGGGCGCGTCGTAGATGGGATCGCCGGTGAGATCCTCGGGGGTGCGCGTGCTCCGATTCAGGACGTGGTTGGCGACGACGCCGTGGACGCGAGGGCTCACCCCGGTGACCAGGCTCACGTGGGTGGGCCAGGTCGTGGTTGGGAACACGGCCTCCATGGCGTCGGCGACCACGCCGCGCTCGGCCAGCCGGCGGAGCGTGGACAGGCGGCACTGCGGGTCGCGCCAGTAGAAGGCCGCGAAGCCGTCGATGCTAATGATGATCGCCCGCTGCTTCACGGCGCCCAGCATAGCGCGGTGAGATGCGGGCGACAAATCCCCGTCGATCTCGAGCGCGGCCGGATTGCCGATAGTGTCGCCGCTTGCCTCGACCGACGCGCGCGAAACCGGGGTGCCCCGCCGACAGGCCCTGCCCGGCTCCCGGGTGATTCGGTCGAGCAAACTGCGACACTATCGCCTTCGTCCTTGACAGTGCCGCGCGCGATGGAAGAGGCTGGCGGAAACCGACGCTCGATGGCGCCGCGCCGGCGAGCGGGTGAGGATCTCAGGCGAGGAGGATGCTCGATGTCTCCAGAGAACGCGTCACCCAGCAGTTCCACGTCTGCCGCCGCCCCGCGTCTCGGCATCGGGACGATCGTCCGCCATTTCCAGGCCGGCCTCGGTCGCATCGTCGCCTACGAGCCCGGCCAGTACGTGATCGTCTTTCGCGGCGGCGATACGCGACGCGTCGCCTGGAGCTTCGACGGTCTCGAAGTCGAGGAGCGCAAGGGTGATCCGGAGATCGATCGCGTCCGGCAAGCCGTGCGGGAGGTCCTGGGGGAGCACGGCTGGATCGACGTGGACCTGGAGCTCGCGCCCCGGTGGGCGGGCGGTACGCTGCGCATGATTCCGGGCAAGGCCGATGTCCAGGCCAAGGACGTTCCCATCGAGGCCTTCTTCAAGAAGATCGTCGGGATCCGCGACCGGCTGCGGGTGCTGGAGCAGAAGCTCAACGCGCATCCGACCCTCGGCCCCGAGGAGAAGCTGGACCTGCAGGGTTACATCACGCGATGCTACGGGAGCCTCACGACGTTCAACGTGCTCTTCGGCGCGGAGGGTAGCCGCATCCAGGGAACCGGCGGAGAGCGCGACTGAGCCGCGGAGGCGCCGACCCGCTGTTCAGGGACGGCGTGGACCGGGGTGAGTCACCACGGCGATCCGCGGGGACGGCTGCCCCACATGGATGTGCGCGCCCGACGCGGCGCCGGCCACCGCGCCTCGGTACGCGATGAACGGGAGCCCCTCCGCTTTCAGATAGTCGATCAGCGCCCGCCCTTCGGGACTGTCCGGGTGGACGGCGACGTCGAGCGCGCCGCTGTGGTCGAATCCCATCCGATCGTGGAGCGCCGTCTGCCCATATGCGCTGATCGGCAAGGGGCGCCCGAAGCGCGAGACGAACATCTGCTGCAGCTTCGGCGTGATGGTCTGGAGCGTCCAGACGATGCGCCCCTGATAGCGGAACAGCGGCGCATCGTGCGACGGCTCGTCGGTCACCGTCGGTGGCAGCGCTGCCAGCGCTTCCACCGCGGCCGCCTCGGCGATCGCGTCCTCGGCCGTGGCCAGTTCGCGCGTGGTCTGGTCCACCTTGCTCCGGGCGGTCGCGACGGCATCGCCATCCCGCTCGAGCTCGCGGCGCGAGATCGTCCCGCGCTCGTAGAGATCCTGCGACGTGCGCTGCTTGTCCACGGCTCTCGCCAGCATCTGCTCGTACATGGGCAGGAGCCGCTCCAGGCTTTCGCGGTACTCCCGGAGCGCTGCGGTCAGCTCCGCCGTCCGCCGCTTGAGGAGCGCCGACGACGAGGCGAGAGTTCCGGCCGGTGCGTCGTCAGCGTCGGTTGCGTCCGAAGGCATCGGGCGCTCGGCGAGACAGACGTCCCACGAGAGGGGGCCAACTCCCAGGAAGAGCGTGACGAGAATCACGAGGGTTGGTCGGATCGTCATCGACGTGGCCCGGGAATGGATCGGTTCATGGCGGAGGAGAAGCGGTCGAACGCACGCCGGAGCTGATCGGAGTCGGCGCCTCACACGACGATCGTCGAGATCTCGAGGGTAGAGCGCAGGCCCTCCACCACGACGATGCCACCCTCGGTGATGTGGTGGAGCTTCTTGTCGGCGTCGAGGTCGTAGCCGAGGCACACGCCCTCGGGGACGTGCACGTTCTTGTCCAGGATGGCCCGGCGGATCTTGGCACCGCGTCCGATGATGCAGTGGTCCAAGATCACCGAGTCCTCGACGAGCGCGCCACCGTCCACCCGCACCCAGCGGCCGAGCACGGAGTTGCGGACCGTCCCTCCCGCGAGGATGCAGCCGCCGGAGACGATGGAGTCGATGGCGTGACCGCGGCGATGCTCCTCGTCGAAGGTGAACTTGGCCGGCGGATCGGCGTAGCTGGCGGTGCGGAGCGGCCACTCGTGGTTGTAGAGGTTGAGGGACGGGCTCACCGACCGGAGGTCCATGTTGGCCTCGTAGTAGGCGTCGAGCGCTCCCACGTCGCGCCAGTAGGCGGCGGCGCTCGGATCCTCCCCGGGAATCTGGTTCGTCTGGAAGTCGTAGGCGAACACGTCGCCCCGCTGCACGAGCGAGGGGAGAATGTCACGGCCGAAGTCGTGGCTGCCGTCCTTGCGCTCCGCATCCAGGTGGAGCTCGCGGAGCAGGGTGCGTGCGGAGAAGAGATAGTTGCCCATGGACGCGTGGACGCGCTCGGGGTCGCCCGGGATGGAGGGGGCATCGGGGCGCTTCTCGTGGAAGCCGATGATGCGCCCGTCGTGGGTCGTCTCGATGACGCCGAACTCGGCGGCCTGCCGGCGGTCCACGGGAATGGCGGCCACCGTGACATCGGCGCGCATCTGCTCGTGGTACTCGACCATGCTCGCGATGTTCATGCGGTAGATATGGTCGGCGCCAAAGATGGCCACGAGGTGAGGGTTCGATTGCTCGATCAGGTTGATGTTCTGGTAGATCGCGTCCGCCGTCCCCTGGTACCACGTCTCTCCGGTCGAGCGCATCTGGGCGGGGACGGGAATGACGAAGTGGCTCTTGAGCAAGCCGCCGAACTGCCAGCCGTCGGACAGGTGCTGGAGCAAGGACTGACTCTTGAACTGCGTGAGGACATACATGGAATAGATGCCGGAATTGATGAAGTTGCTCAGGACGAAGTCGATGATGCGGTACTTGCCGCCGAAGGGCACAGCGGGCTTGGCCCGTTCCTTGGTCAACGGGAAGAGTCGGGTCCCCTTGCCGCCGGCGAGGATGATACCGAGGACGCTGAGCCTCATGCCGCCGCCCCTCAGTGTTGTTGGATCTTCCACGTGTTGCCGGTGCCGTCCCGGCCGTGCGTCCCGCGCCTTCGCGAGCGCCGCAGCTGATGCTCCTATCAACGATCATAACACCGACCGACGCAGGGGCCGCCGTCCGCCCCTTGCCACGCCGTGCGCGCCTCACTATGATGGCCAGCGGACAGGACGAATTCAACGCGCGCGGCGGACGACGCGCCATCGGGGAAGGAGCGTCATGAAGATCCATCGACTCTACGCGGATGACAAGGGCGAGTCGCATTTCCAGGACGTGGAGGTGGAGTTCACGGAGGCGACGCGGGGCGGACGCCTCTCGCCGCGCCTGCCGGCCACCGGGATCATCTTCCGGGAGGTGCCGTCCGATTACGACCTCGACTGGCATCCGGCGCCGCGCCGGCAATACATCATCAACCTGGACGCGGGTGTCCAGATCACGGCGAGCGATGGCGAAGTGCGTCGGATCGGCGCGGGCGAGATCCTGCTCGTCGAGGACACGTGGGGCAAGGGACACCTGTCCAAGGCCCTGGATGCCAGGGTGCGCCACTGCATCTTCGTCCCGGTGGACTGAGCGCACGCCGCGACGACCGGCGAGAGCCCATGGGGCGACTTGACGGCAAGGTGGTGGTGGTGACGGGCGCGAGCCGCGGGATCGGCGCCGAGATCGCGCGGCTCTTCGCGGCGGAGGGCGGACGCGTGATCGCCGCCGCGCGCACCCTGCGAGAAGGAGATCACCCCCTCGCGGGCTCGCTCGAGACGACGGTCGCGGAGATCCGCGCCGCCGGCGGCGTTGCGGAGGCGGTGACCGCCAACATCGCGGAGCCGGCGGAGTGCGAGCAGCTCATCGGCGCGGCCCGTCGGATCTATGGTCCCGTCGACGTCCTCGTCAACAACGCCGCGCTGACCTACTACGTGCCGATCAAGGAATACCCCCTGAACCGGTGGATGCGGTCCTGGGCCGTGAACTTTCACGCGCCGTTCATCCTGAGCCAGCTCGTCCTCGCCGACATGATCCCGCGGCGCACCGGCGCGATCGTCAACATCTCCTCGGGCGCGGCGATCGGCCCGGGTCGCGGCCCCTACCCGGATCCCGGGGTCGGCGCACGCGGCGGCACCTGCTACGGTGCGGAGAAAGCGGCGCTCGAACGATTCACCCAGGGTCTCGCCTCGGAGGTGTACCAGCACGGCATCTCGGTCACGTGCGTGTCGCCGTCGCAGGTCGTCCCGACGCCAGGCACGGTGTACCATCGCCTCGTCAAGGGCATCGACGATCCGCGCGGTGAACCGCCGCTCCTCATGGCGCAAGCGGCCCTTCTCCTTGCGACGGAACCGCTCGACCGCGTGACCGGGCGCGTGACCTACAGCCAGCAGATCCTGAAGGAGTTCGGCTGGCGCGCCGAGGCCCGCGGCCGGGGCGTCGAGACGCGCGGGAGCGGCTACTCGGAAATCTGAATCGGACCTTTACCTGTACCTCGGAGGATACGTGATGCGGTTGTCAGGAGCGCTCGCCGTGCTGTTGACCCTGGTCGTGGCGTCGGTGTCCTCGGTACCGGCAGCCCGCGCGCAGGACGCCAAGCTCGAGGTGCGACCCGGGGATACGGTGAAGAACGTGCTCGACCGCCTGGTCGGCCAGCGCGTGAGCCTGGTCCTCACCACGGGGCCGGAGCTGTCCGGCGTCGTCACCAGCGTCAACGACAAGGCCGTTCTGCTCAAGGACCTGACGAACCGCGAGTTCTTCGACGGGGTCGTGAGCATCGACCACATCGCCGCCGTCATCGTCAGGACCCGCAGTCGCTGACGGCGAGCGTCGCTCTCGTCAGAGCTGGCCGGAATCGCCCCACTGCGCGAGCAAGGCCTGGTAGGCGGGATCGTCGTAGCGGTCCAGCCGGAACGCGGGGGCGTAGGCGGGTAGAGGGCGACCGCTGATGTAGTCCGCGAGGAGATCCGCGGCGCCGTTCGACGACATGAGCCCGTAGCCGGACAGCGCGCCGATGACGTAGGCGCCCTCGACCGGAAGCGGACCCGCGAGGAAACGGTTCTCCTGGGTCTTCGTGTAGTAGCCTCCGTCGACCACGCCTTTCGGCAGACGCGGAATGTACGCGCTCAACGCGGGCACGATCCGTGACATGCCGCGGATCAGGATCTCGGGATACGTCGGGTCGGCGACGATCGGGTACACGGGCTCGACCGGCTCGACGTCGTACGTCCAGATCAGCAGCACGACCGGACTCTCGCCGGCGCCCTCGGGGCGTCCATGGACGCCGGCGGGAAATTCCTCGAGCAGGTACCGGTGCTCCGGTGAACCGGCCAGCTCGCGCCGTTCGTCCTCGGACCACGGGAGTCGCACCGGGTCGGTCCAGATCATCATGGGCGCGTGCCGGGGGACTGCGCCCTGGACGTCGTTGAATGCCAGCTTGGTGTGCCGCTCGCAATAGACGGGCAGGTCCACCCCGAGCAGCCGGCCCACTTGCTTCACGAACGGGCCCGCCGCATTCACGAACCGAGGCGTGCCGATCGTCCTCTGGCTGCCGCGGGTGCTGACCTTCACGGCGCGCACGCGCCCGCCGCTCGTATCGATGCTCTCCACGCGACCCTCGATGAACCGCACCCCTTTTTCGCGGGCCCGCTCCAGCAGGTACATCCCGAGCTGCTGTCCGCTGAACCAGCCGCAGCGCCGGGCGTGGAGCAGCGCGACCGTGTTCTCGGCCAGGTACGGGAAGTGCCGGCGGATCAGCGCCGGGTCCGTGATGACGTCGGAGCCCGTCGGCTGCTCCTCGAAGCCCTGGGCGAGCGCGGGCTGGTAGTCGCTGCCCGAATGCGAGTGGACCCGCACGGGGCCGGCGCCGAGTAGCGCCGCTTCGCGCGAGCGCTCGAGGAACATCGACACGCGCGCGGGGTTGGCCGTGGCGAAGAGGTAGCCGCGGCGGTTCATGCGGAACATGTTCCCGCTCGCGCGCGCGAGGTCTTCCAGGAGATCGATGCTGCGATTCATGAGCGCGACCATGGCGTCGCCGGGCCCGGGCCACCAGTTGCGATACGACTCGGCCGACTTGTCGCTCGTCAAGGACAGCGCCGGGCGCTCGTCGACCAGGAGGACGTCCGTCACGCCGCGTCTGACCGCCAGGTGATAGGCGGCGGCGACCCCGGCGATCCCCGCGCCGCAGATCACGACCTCCGCCGTGCTCGCTCCGGTTGTCACGTCGCCAGGATAGCAAATTGAGTGATGATTGACCTCGACCCGAACCCGGACCACACTGCTGCGGAGATGTCCATGCGATGGTCGAGCGTCCTCGTGGTTCTTGCCGTCCTGCTCGCGTCGGCTCCAGCGCGAGCCGATGTCGAGGCGCTCCCGGGGCTCAGCGTACGCGTGTACGTGACCGGCGACGGCTTCGATTCCACCGAGGGCCGCGGCGCGCGTGGCATTCCCGCCGTCTCCACGCTCGTCTTCGATCCCGAGGGGGTGCTCTACCTCGCGCGGACGGGACGGCGCTACAGCGGCGGTGATGTGGAGGACAAGTTCCCCCTCTACCGGATCCCGACCGGCGGCGCGCGGCTCACGCGGCAGAGCGAGTCGCGCTATCTCCATGGGCCGCCTCTGCCGAATCCGCAGGCCGGCGCGGTTCGCGGCGCACGCGAGCTCTTCGTCACCACCTTCGATCGGGACCGCAAGATCGGCGTGCTGTACCGGATGGTCGACGGGCGCGCGGAGCTGTTCGCCGGGGGCACGCCCGACCCCGGGCAGACGGCGCTGCTCAAGCAGCCCGAAGGCGTGGTGGTCGACTCTGGAGGCGGCTTCTTCGTCGCCGACCGCGACCGCGGTGTGATCGTGCGGCTGGACGCGGCGGGCCGTGTCGTCGATCCTCGCTTCGCCGCGATCACGCGACCGCGCGTGCTAGCGCTCGACGAGTCCGGTGGGCTCTGGGTCGGGGCCGATGGCGCCGCCGAGGCGCCGTGGCAGCCGGGTCCGGGCGAGATCTGGCACGTCAGCCGCGAAGGGGAGTCGCGTCTCGTCCTGAGCGGGCCGGTGCCCCAGGCCATCAGCCTGAGTCCCGGCGGCCATCTCGTCGTGGCCGATCGCCAGGGCGCTCAGATCTTCGCGATCGCGCCGGACGGGATGCGCATCGATCTCGCGCAGTTCACGGACGGCGATGCGCCCCGCAGTCTCGTGTTCGCGCCGGTGACGCCCGAGACGCGGCGCGCGGGGATCGCCGGCGACCTCTTCATCGTCACCATCAACCGCGGCACCTGGCCGCTCAACGACGTGCTCCGCATCTCCGGGCCACTCGACGAGGCGCTGCGCGAGCGCCGCTCCGGCCGCTAGGCCGGACAATTCTAGCGGACGGTGTCGTTCATCCCCATCTGGCGCTCGATGGCGACCACGTCGCGCGGCCGCTCGAACGCCGGAGGCGCGGGAGTGCCCGCCTCGCGCGGCCGACCGATGGCTTCGAAGAAGTGCTCGAGGCCGGACGGTGAAACCATCCACAGCATGACCAGCTCCTCCGCGCCCTCGTTGATGATCTCGTGCTTCACGTCGTAGCCGAGGAAGCATGCCGTTCCCGGCACGAGGCCGTGGGGCGTGCCATCGACCACGACGCGGCCCTTGCCGCGAAAGCAGATCTGCAGCTCGATCTGGCCGCCGTGGGAGTGCTCGCGAACCCGCCCCCCCGGCGCGATGGTCTGAAAGCCCATCGAGAGAGCATCGAAGCGGGTGTTGTCCGGGTAGAGCTTCGGATCGGCGTGCCCGTTGGCGGGCACGGGCTGCCAGTACGATGGCCCATCGTGTGGTTGCACGACGACGGCGTGTCCCCTGACGCGATCGGCGTCACTCATGGTGTCCTCCTGTCGGCGGATGGGCGATAGTGTAGCGCAGTGCCGATCGCCGAGGCGCTCTGTCGTCTCCGCGCGTCGTGCCGGCGCTTGACCCTCGATGACCGCTCCCGTAGAGTCGAGGCGTCCACGTCGACCGCGACAGGGAGAGCGCCCATGAGCCGACCATTGCGAGCCGTCCACTATGTGAACCAGTTCTTCGCCGGGATCGGCGGCGAGGACAAGGCAGACGTCGGGGTGTCCACCCGCGATGGTCACGTGGGTCCGGGGCGGCCACTCCAGCAAGCGCTGGGCGACGAGGCGGAGATCGTCGCCACGATCATCTGCGGCGACAACTTCATGAGCGAGCAGCCGGAGGCGGCGCTGGCCGAGATCGGCGCGGCGCTCTCGCGGTTCGCCCCCGACGTCGTTCTCGCGGGTCCCGCGTTCGGTGCCGGGAGGTACGGCCTGGCCTGCGAGCACGTCTGTCGCCACGCCCGCGCGCTCGGCATCGCCGCGGTGACCGCCATGCACCCCGACAATCCCGGCGCGACGAGCGGAAAGCGCGAGGTGGTGATCGTGCCCACCGGCGAGTCGGTGACGTCGATGCAGCCGGCGCTCGAGCGCCTGGCCCGGTTTGCCGTGCGTCTCGGTCGGGGCGAGGAGCTGGGGCCGGCCGAGCTGGAGGGCTATCTGCCTCAGGGCCGGCGCCGATCCTACGACCGAGGGCGCCCCGGATGGGAGCGGGCCCTCGACATGCTGCAGGCGAAGCTTCACGGCCGGTCCTTCACGACGGAAGTGCCGTACAACGCGCCGGATCAGGTGCGACCGGCGCCGCCCATCGCTGATCTCACGCGCGCCACCATCGCGATGGTCACGACCGGCGGGCTCGTGCGCAAGGGCAATCCGGAGAAGCAGAGCGCGGCCAACGCTGCGCGCTATCATCGGCACTCGGTCGCGTCCCTGGAGTCGCTCACGCCCGAGCAGTGGGAGGCCTATCACGCGGGGTACTTCAACCACATCGTCAACAAGAACCCGAACTACATCCTGCCGCTGTCCTTCCTCCGCGAACTGGAATCTTCGGGGCGCGTGGGGCGCGTGCACGAGCAGATCTACGCCCTGCCGGGCGTGAGCACGCCGGTCGCCGCCGCGCGGGAGCTGGGCCGCGCCATCGCCGAGGATCTGAAGCAGGCGGGCGTGGACGGAGCGCTCCTCGTCGCCACCTGAGGGACCTGCAATCGTTGCGGCGCAACGATCGCGAAGGAAATCGAGCGGGTCGGCATTCCAGTGGGCATGATCTCCGCCATCTACAACTTCGCGCTGACGACGGGAGCCAATCGGGTGGTGCGTGGCGCGCGCATCGAGCACGTCTGTGGAGACCCGAGTCTCGGACCGGAGAAGGATCACGCCTACGGGATGCGGATCGTCACCACCGCGCTCGACGCGGTGGCGACCCCGGTGTCGCGGCCGACGCTCTTCGACCCGCTGGCGCCTGGTCCCGCGCTGGAGCCCGCCCATGCGTCTTGAGCTGGGCACGTTTCCGGTCACGGAGGTCGCCTTCGGATCGCGTACGCGCTACGAGCGAAGCCGCCTCGAGGTCGACCGCGAGGCCGCGCTGGCGGCGGTGAGGGAGGACCCCCGCATCGTGACCGTGGACCTCGAGATCGCGGGTCCCGGAGAATCCGTGCGCATCTGGCCGGTGCGCGACGTGATCGAGCCGAGGGTCAAGGTCGAGGGCCCGGGCATCTGCTATCCCGGCATCTGCGGGCGCGACATCACCACCGTCGGGGAGGGCCGGACGCACCGGCTGGCCGGCATGGGCGTCGTCGAGGTCTCGAGCGTGAACTGGCACGATTCCGGCGGCGACTTCGTCGAGACGTACCTGGACATGTCGGGGCAGTTCGCCGACATGTATCCCTACGGCAGGCTCCAGAATCTCTGCGTGGTGGTCGAGCCCGATCCTGCGCTCGGCGATGAATCGCGAAACGACGCGGTACACCGGGCCGCCCTTACCGTGAGCGATCACGTGGCGGCCGCCGTGCGCCACCTCACGCCGCCCGAGCGCGAGGTGTTCACGCTCGATCCGGTGCCTCGGGATCTGCCGCGCGTGGTCTACATCTGGTGTGTGCATTCGCCCCAGGCCATGTCGGGGTCGCCCACCGCCTTCTGCACCGCGACGTACGGACTCACGCAGCTCACGCCGCCCTGGCTCCTTCATCCCAACGAGATCCTCGACGGCGCGCTCACCGGGCCTTATCGCACCGCCTTCGCCATGTCGTGGACGGTCGCCAACAACCCGGTGCTGCTGAACCTCTATCGTCGCCACGGCAAGGACTGGGGCTTTCTCGGGGTGATCGTGCTGCGCACGGAGTGGACCACGCAGACCGAGAAGCAGCTCATGGGCAACCAGACGGCCAAGCTGGCGTCCATGCTCGGCGCCCAGGGCGCGGTGGTGACCTGGGACGCCGGCGGCAACGAGTTCATCGAGGTCGTCCGCTCGATCCAGGCGTGCGAGCGGCTCGGCATCAAGACGGTGTTCCTCACGAGCGAGGACGACGCCACCGACGGCGCGCCGACCATGCTGGAGCCGCTGCCAGAGGCCGACGCCATCGTGAGCACCGGCTTCTTCAAGAACACCACGCTCGGCGTGCCGGACGCGCCGGCGGTGAAGCGGGTCATCGGGCTGCCGTACAAGATGGTGTCAGGCGATCGCCGCACGGGCAGCGGCCGGGGCCGCGACCAGCAGGTGGCGACCATGGGTCCATTGCCGCCGCCCTGGCGCTACGACGACCACTATGGGTTCGGCAGCCTGAGCTGCATCGAATGACGGAGGCGCCATTCTGGCCGAGATGAGGGAGTCGCGCATGATTTCGAGCGCTGGCGTGGCGAGGCGCGTGACGGTGGGGATGGCGGTGCTCATGCTCTGCGGCGCGTGCACGGCCATGGGCCAGGAGCAAGCGGTGCCGCCGAGACCGATGACGGGGCGGCCGGAGCCGCCGTCGATCACGGTCGTCGGCTCGGGGACGGCCGCAGTTCGGCCGGACACGGCCGAGGTCACCGCAGGCGTGGTCACGCAGGCCCCGGCGGCAGCGCAGGCGCTCACGCAGAACAATGTCGTGATGGACAAGGTCCTCAAGGCCGTCGCGGCGCTCGGGATCTCCGACAAGGACGTCCAGACTACCAACCTCAACGTCCTGCCCCAGCGCCGTTCCGGGCGCCCGGAGTCGGCGTCGCCCGAGATCGTCGGGTACGAGGTGAGCAACCAGGCGCGGATCAAAATGCGGGACCTCGCCATCCTCGGTCGATTGCTCGACACGCTCGTCGGTCAGGGCGCCAACGCCCTGGGCGCCATCAGCTTCTCGGTCGCTGAGCCCGCACCCGTGCTGGACCAGGCGCGGACGAAGGCCATGGCGGACGCTCGCCGCAAGGCGGAGTTGTACGCGCAGGCTGCTGGCGTCAAGCTCGGCCCCGTGCTCTCCATCCGCGAGACGACGGCGGCCATCCCGCGGCTCGGCGGCGAGATGCCGCGCGCCGTGATGATGTCGGCGGTACCGGTCGCGCCGGGCGAGCAAGAGTTCCAGGCGAGCATCACCGTCACGTACGAGCTCCGCTGAGCCGCGCTGACGATGGAGGCGATCCCATGAGTCTCGCATCGGCCGAACGCTCGTCGTTGATCCAGCAGTACGCCGATGGACCCCGGCGTCTGCGCGCCGCCCTCGGTTCCGTGCCCGCGGAAGCGCTCCGATGGCGGCCCAAGCCCGGCGAATGGTCAGCGCACGAGGTGGTCGTGCACTGCGCCGACTCGGAAACGCAGGCCGCCTCCCGGATCCGGGTCCTCGTCTCCGAGAAGTATCCCGTGATCCAGGGCTACGACGAGGCGCAGTGGGCGCGTGATTTCGACTACCATGCCCATCCTCTCGACGTCGCGCTCGCCACCGTCGAGGCGGTGCGCGCCAACACCGCGGTGCTGCTGGCACGGCTACCCGAGGCAGCGTGGTCCAAAGTAGGGCGCCACACGGAGTCGGGGCGCTACGGCGCCCTCGACTGGCTCAGGATCTACGCCGACCACCTGGAAAATCACGCTCGTCAGATCGAGGCGAACGTGGCGGCGTGGAACGTGTCGCGGCGCGCGTGAGCGCGCGCGTCTCTCCTCTACCGATCGCGCGATCAGGTCGACGCGACGACGCCTGGGCCTAGCGGGGGCTCAACCCCCGCCGGCGCTCTCGCGCGCGCCCGCGGCGGCGCCGGACGTCGTCTCCGCCCGCTCGATCGGACGGGTCTCGAGATCCGGGAAGGAACCCTTGCGGATATTGAAGAAGCCGAGCTCGGGCAGACTGAACAGGACGCCCTTGAGCCCTGACTTCAGCAGGTCTCCGTGGTCGACCGGAAGCATCGCCAACCCCGCGGCGGCCACGCCGAGGCCGGCGACGACGTTCAGGACGCCGAGCACCGGACGCGCGGCGACCGCGTCGTCGGTGAAGAAGAGGAACGCGGAATCGTCCGGCGTCCTGCGGTAAAGGGTGGACGTGAGCGTGTTCGATTCCCTCACGTAGACCCACACGGGATTCTCGCGACCGTACATTCTCGTCAGGTGCGCCTTCCGATAGGATGGCAGCTCCTCGACCGCTGAAACGGCGTACGCCGACTGGACCGAGACGGCCGACGCGGCGGGGATGAAATTCAGCCCTCCCCTGGGATCCACGAAGCCGCCAAGTCTCTCTACGGAAGCCCCGCGAACCTCGGCCTCGAGCGCCGGGCCGTCGAGGGTCGGGTCCCTGGCCAGGACGTCGCGCGCAAGCGCAGCCTTGATGATGCGGAAGATCTCGGTGACGCAGTTCCGCGTCAAGAGATTGTAGCCATACAAGCGCTCGAGGTCGGCGGCGTGTGCCGCCTCGCGCTCTCGGGCCGCTCTCAGCGCCGCGTCCAGATCGTCCTCGGTCAGGGCGGGCAAGTCGACCTCGCGAAGGGGCGCGCCGCGCGCCGGCACGACGACGCCCCAGGTCAAACGCACGTCGCGCGACGCGTCGAGCGCCGTCACCACCTCGGCGAGCCGCGCCCCGGCAGCTTCGAGCTCTGCAAACTGCGCCTCGGGAAAGCCTTCAGCGGAGCCGCGGGCGTGGAGCCACACGCGCGCCGCGTCGAAGTCGGCGACCGTGCGCTCGCGCAGAGCCCGGACCAGGGCCGGGTGGGCGAGGAAACGCTCGCGTTTGATCACGGTCGTGGGGGCCCCGGCCGCCGGGGGCCCCCCCCACCCGCCCCTGCCGGGGGGGGGGGGGGGCGGGTCCAGCCCAGCCCGGCCCACC
>Ga0335077_10005876_pt1 | contig 15113 bp, 9 predicted proteins | sample Lox_Sample_31_FD_207151 | JGI IMG/M metagenome (GOLD analysis project Ga0335077, IMG submission 207151) | Soil microbial communities from Loxahatchee National Wildlife Refuge, Florida, United States - Lox_Sample_3.1 | ecosystem: Environmental > Terrestrial > Soil > Wetlands | place: USA: Florida... | reverse complement strand
TGGTCACGAACAGCAATCGAGGGTTTTGTCTTTGTGTCCCGCAATCACGCTGGCAGCGGGCTAATGCGGGTGATTGTGGCAAATCAGATGGCAAGAATTCGTCGCTCTGGAATAAGAGATTGGCACCGTTCCATTGGGAGCAACCACGTTGATGTCAAAATTGACAAGCCTCTCGCCGGAGATCGCTCCGCTCGCGCTGCCCATGCCATGTGCAGTATGGCAGGCTGAACAGGAAAACCCGTCGTTGATGTGCCGCGCGTGCTCGCTGAAGCTGGTATTGGCCACGACTTTTCCGAGATCGTGACACTTTCCACACAAAGCGTATGGGCCGTTTACGCTCAAATCCGGATTCGGAAAGAGGTTCGTAATCAACTGGCCCGGAGCTGCCGCCTGGCTGAACTCGTAGCGGCGCTCGAGGATGTGCGGCCATCGCGAACCGTGAGGACCGTTCGGGCCAGCGCCACCGAATTCGCGATTGTCGTCGCTATTGTGGCAGTCGGTGCAGAGGATTTGGATTCCCATGCTGCGGCCCTGCGTCAGGCCGTCCAGGTTCAGCATGTTCGCAAGCAGGCTGGGCTGGGGCAGCGCACTGCTGCGCATGTGTGTCACCGGGTGGCTCGAAGTCGAGGTGAGCGCGAACTGAGGAATGACATTCAGGGAATCCGCCGCCGAAACAACCCATACTGGCAGATAGCCAAAAGTGGTATTCGCGGCCTTTCCAATGCTCGTGCCATGGCAGCGCAGGCAATTTTCATACTGATTCACTGACGGATTGAGCGCGGTAATACCATCCGCTGCGCTCACTCCCTCAACTCCACCCTGCGAGGCACGCATTGTCGGCGGAAGCGGGAAGGCCGCCACCTGCTGGGAGGCGTGGGAGTTATGGCAGTCCACACAAGTGGCATGGCGGTTTTGATTCAGCAAATCGTTTTCAGCCGCATCATGAGGGTTCTTTGCATTCGGAAACGGGTGGGCGATTTTTCCGAACTCCGCATAAACGTTGAGTAGCGCCGGGGTCAGATTCGTTCCCCCGGAATGGCAAGCGACGCAGTCTTGCTCATTCGGCCCGCGTAGCAGTCGTTGCGCGCCGGCTGCATTGTGCGGAGCATGGCAAGAGATACATGCATTCTGCGCAACCGTGGCGTAACTGCCCAAGGGAGGCTGCTTGGCAACCGCGTTTGCGGAAAGCGCGTGGGCACTGGTGGACCAATTCGCGAGCGGGTTCGCTTGCCCAGAGATAATTCGGTTGGGATCATGACAATCCAGGCATAGTTTGCCGCTCGATCCGTCCGTCACCAGGAAATTTGCTGAGACCTTATCAATGGATTGGATATGTGAGTTGTGGCAGGTCGTGCATTCGATATTGCCTTTCACGAGTGCCACCGCCCCCGTTGCATCGGAGGTTTTCCCGTTTGAAGCAAGCGTTGCCACAAGGTCTGGCGAGTCGTTGATGGGCAGCACCAAGCTGAACGGGTGCGATCCTTGCAGGTTGGTGCCGAAGATGTCCGCTGCGGTCATCGCTCCAGAAATGCCCATGTTTCCGTAGGCAACGCTCATTCCGGGGGCCACGGTTCCATCATGACAGCTTAAACACAAAGTGCTCGTCGCTCCGGGAGGCGGGACTGGGTTCCCTTTTTGGTTGTAACTGGTGCTGCCGTAGGGCGTGTACGTCTGTGTCGAAAGCGTCTGGTTCCAGAGCGGCGTTAGTCCACCAACACCCGAGTGCGGGGCATGACAGTATAAGCAGGATGCCGACACTGAGCCCTTTACGGGTGCGGCGCCCTGCGGCGTCAGGTCATGTGCTCCCAAAACCTCCGTGCTCATCTGAGCGTGCCCCGTCCCTGTACAAACCAGGACTGCCATCAGCACGAGGACGGAGCGTGTACTCACGGCCTAACCCCAGTATCTTTGCTTCCCGGCGCGAAATAGTGAAATTCCTGGATTCTGCGGTTGTACATATCGGCGACAAACACGTCGTCGCGAGCGTCAACGAAGAGACCAGCCGGGAGCTGGAAGTCGCCGAACCCGCTTCCCTTTTTCCCGAAGTAATACAACAGCCTTCCCTGTACGTCGAAGACTTGTACTATCGAGTTGTAGCCGTCCACCACATAGATGTGGCCTTCAGAGTCAATCCCCACGCCTTTCGGCCGGAACATTCTGCCGGGCGTATCTCCCTGTTCCCCAATGACGTAAAGAAATGTCCCGTCGCGCCGAAACGCCTGGACGCGGAAGTTCATGGCGTCCACAACCAGCAATGTGTCGCCCTCTAACCGGATCTCCGTTGGAAAATTGAATTCCCCCTCGGCATTTCCATTTTTTCCAATTCTCTGCAGCACACTGCCTTGCATATCCATCACAAAAACCTGATTCCGCAGCGTATCCGTGACATAAATTCGCTGAGCGGCCGAGTCCACGGCAATCCCGGTGGGACGCTTAAAGTAGCCTTCTCCTCCCTTAAGGCTGCCAATTACGCGCTCGAATTTCCCGTCCTGCCGGAACACAAAAAGTTTCCCGGTTTCGGAGTCGGTCACGTAAATGTTGTCTTGCTTGTCGACCGTAATGCATTGCGGCGAGAGCAACGCTTCCCTCTTCTCCGCGCGGGTCAGGAACTTGTACTTGTGCTCGGCGAAATCGAAGATGTGAATGCCCTTCGCGCCCGGGTCGCTCACAAGAATGCGCCCGCGGGAATCGCTGATCACGCCGTAGGGGCGAATCAAGCGATGGTATCCCGGCTCTCCTGCCACCGCGTTCAGGACTTTTTTCCAGAAGCCTTTTTTACCCTGAACGTCCCGCTCGTCGCTGATGCTACGCTCAAAAGTGAGCTTGCGGCCGCCCTCCAAGTGCAGTTCGGGCACCGTCGCTACAGCTGGGGTCTTGTCTTTGGGACCTGCGCAGACCGGCGCGCCGCTGAGAAGAGCCATTAAGATCCAGGTCACGCTTCTCTTTGTTTTCCGCGTCCCTGCTTGTAGCCTCAGAAGAAGTGGAACCATCTGGAAATCCCGGCGTAGTAGGAGTTTGCCATGGCGGGAGGGACCTTTGATTCGGAGAACCCCTGTTCGATTCTACTATAGCCCGCATTAAACTGTAGCTTGCGGAAATGGTATTGAAGGTAAAAATTCGCGAGCGCGCTGAAATTCCTCGAGGGCCCCGCTTGTTCATAGGTTGTACCATGAAGCTGCGTGTAGTTCGCGGTGAACATGAGATGCCGCAAAGGTGAGCCTCCCAGGCTATAACTGTAAGACTCTCCTGCAAACAGCAAGACAGGAGTAAGTGGTACGGGGTTGGGCACGGGTGTGGGTATAATTCCTCCAATCGTCAATAATCCGGTCCCGTTCGACTTTCCGTAGCTTGCGCTTGCCCCAATGCGCTCGAGAGTAAAGGCAGCCGTGTACGACTCAGAAGAATAGCCTCCCTGCCCCTGATTATTATAAAAGCTATGAGCCCCGCTCGCCCCCAAGCTGGCATAGGCTTTCCAGCCCACCCGGCGGCCGAGTGTGCTGCTATAGCTGTACCCAGAGGAGGTATAGGTCACCAGAAGGGTCTGCTGATTCTCGAAGTAACTGATATTCCCGGAGGCATTCCATTTTCCAATACTCCGGGAGTATCCCGCGGAACTGTTCAGGCCAAGCGAGGACTGGTGATTGTAGCTCTGCCTGTTGTCAGTAACGGTTTGTGTCGCGTTGACCCGTCCTCCCCAGAGAAAATGAAAATAGGTGATCACACCGCCGTAGGAATCTCCTCCGTAGCTTCCATAGGCGAGCATCTGTTCCCGGTGATCTGCTCGCGCGGTCACCCGTAGGCTGTCGTTAATCGTGTAGATCGCATTCCCTGCAACACTGAACGAGGACGTGGAGTTTCCCGGGGTCGTCAGCACGAAGCCGCCCGCATTCACAATGGTCTGATACAGCGCCCCAATCAGATTGTTCGTATAGTACGTGTTCATGTCGAGGCTAAGTTTGCTGCTAGGATTCAGGCCAACAAAGCCATCCAGCGATCGCACGCTTCCGGAATTTTGTACTGAACTCGCATCATAATTGTAGTCCGACTGGTTATAATGGGCCGAAGCAGTTCCATTCCATACCAGCCTATGCGAAACTCCAAGTCCGAAACTCTTTGTGTCCGTGTCAAACTTCTGCTCCTGTTCCTGCGCGAAGAACTCCGGAAATAGTGAATGACTCTTCGTGTAATGAAAATTGCCGTCGAGTTGGAAGCCGTCGATTCTATGGAAAACGGTAGTGGCAAAATTCCGGTAATGAGAGTCACTGGTATTATTTGTTCCGAATATGGAGTATTCGCCCACGCCTTGCTGGTAGCTGGCTGTAATTGCGGGCTTGGACGGTACCACCTCCGACCACCCTACTCCGAAAGACCGCGTATCTCCGTGTGTAATGTAGTTCGGCAAGCCCGGCACGGCGTAATTTCCGGTCCCGTTGTAGGTCTGGCTGAAGTTTACCCATCCCGGAAAGTGGCTGCCGCTGAAAATGCTCGCTCCTGCAGTCAACCCGCTCGATGTGGTAATGGACTGAAAATTTGAGTTTTGCCGTGATTGATTGACAAATGGGTCTATGTGAAACGAAAGGAATCTCGGATCGTAATAGGAGCCCGACAAATCGGCGGCCCCACCGTACACAAATCCATGTCCGGACGGGAAGCCGTCTCCGTAACTCCCCGAATAGCCACCGGCTAGGCTGCCATTCAGATTCAGGAGCACTTCGTCCCCCGCCTGCATCTGTGCACGCGCGGTGAAACTGCTGCTCAGCAAGAATCCCATCGCCACCAGAATTCCCGCGATATGGCTACGGATCCTCATGATCCGCCTCTTTCCGCTTTACAACTCTTCAATCTTCGCGTTCTTCCGAAGCCGCTCATTCAGCGCGGACCTTAACCGCTGGGTTTTGTTCTGTTTCAGCTGCTCGCGCAAGCTCTCCTTGATTTCTGCGTACTTTCGCATCCCCGCAGCATTGTGGGCATTCAGACGTACAATGGTGAATGTTCGGTCCACCTGGATGATGTCGCTGACTTGCCCCGGTTGCATCTTGCGCAGCGCCGCCAAGAGCGGTTCGGGAATCTTGCCGGCCTCCACTGAGCGGTGGTCGCCCATCATGACCCGGTAGTCGTCCTCGGAGATCTTCTCGGCAAGCATTCCGAACGATTCATAATCTTTCGTCGCTAAGGCTTGCTTCAGCGCTTGTTCAGCCCTGTTCCGTGCCTGGGCAAGTTCTTGGGGCGTCCCCTTTGCGCCTGCCATCATCGAAATAGTTTGCAGCGTAAAGGTCTCTGGCAGCTGGAACTTCTCCAGATGTTGGTTGTAGTAGTTGCGCTCCTCTGCCAGTGACACGTACGATTTGTCGGCGACTTCAGCCTTCAGCAGATCTTCAATCAGCAGCGATCTTTCGACCTTGGACCGTAAGACCTTCTTTGACCCTTGCGCTTCTTCATTCAAGTAGACCTTGTACATTTCCGGACTCTTGAACTGCCGGATGAAATCCCTCTCGGCTTTATCAAGGCGGGAGGCTTCCACACTCATTCCCCGGCGCCTCGCTTCCTGGTACACCAGCTCTTCAAACTCAATCATCTTCAGCGCGCCTTTGCGGATATCGGCTTCCATGGCTTTGGGGAATGCCCCGTTGTGCTGTCGCGCATACGGAAAAATGGCAAACATTTCTCGAAGCAGGTCGCGATCCGTCAGTACCACGCCGTTCACCCTTGCTACCGGCTTGTTTTGTGGCAGCATCCTCGGCGCCGCTTGTTCAAAGATGGATTGATGCGAGTCTTGCGTTTGCCCCCATACCGCAAACGCGCTTGCCAACCCCAGAGCGATTGTGACGACATTGCGCTTCATGGTTCCCTCTGCCTCGCTTCTTCCTTACTTCCTTACTTCGCTTCCCTACGTTCTTGGTTGCTCTTATTGCTCTAAATTCAGCAATGCTTCTCGTTTTAAGTGGGGGGAGAGCGGCGTTCCCTCCCCCCGGGTCGCATTGTGTGATTTAGTACGTCGCCAGGTTCACTCCGTGCATCTCGTTGGATTCACCACCATGGCAGCTCCGGCAGAACTGCGCCGCGGAGTTGCCGGAATTGGGGTTGTACCAGCCGCGCACAAAGAACATGGTCGGCTTGTTGCCCGCCACGGTGCCGTCGGTGCTGAACACGTTCATGCTGTGCTGATCGTGGCAAGTTGTGCAGGTAACCCAGGACTTAGTCAGGATCTCGCCTGTGGCGTTGCCATTGGTGTCTAACACCGTGATGGTGCCGGCGGTCTTGACTAGGGCCGAAATGGGGCCCGTCGCGGTTACGTCAAAGTAGTCGGTTAAGAACTGCGTCGATCCTTTGCCGTTATAGCTGATTGTGCCATCCGCATTAGCGGTGCAGTCCCAGTCGTGGGTTCCGTCGCAGCCGGGGTTGGCATTTGGCCCTACCGGGTGGTCGTTCAGGTAGTTGCCCGGGGTCGAGCCGTCATTCCCCAGGAACGTAGGAGCATGACCGCCGCTGACTGAGGAATTAGGCAGCGCTTCTACCGTCGTGCCCTGCATCATCGCTGGCTTGGCCAAATTTCCGTCATGGCAGCTCAAGCAAGCGATAACCGCAAACGGTCCGCCGAATTGATCGAAAGGCCCAGGCTTGCTTCCGCCGGTGGCCGTGGTTCCATAATTCGGCAGGGTGATGGTCCAGTTGCCGCGGGAATCACCGAACTGCAAGGTTTTGCCATACAGTGGTGAAAGGTCCTGGCCCCACAGTGCGATATTGCCGCTGTAGGGGCTGTTTGCATTGGAGCCGCCATTCCCGGCAGCGCCGCTGTGTGGTGCGTGACAGGCCACGCAGCCCCGGCCATAAACCAGGTGCGCGCCCAGCACGTCTGTTTGTGCCGCGGCATAACCAGCAAATGCCATCGTCACAAGCAGTACAAGTAGGATTTTCTTCATAAGATGAAACCTCCTCATACGTGTTGAAACACGTAACTACGTCCGGGAAGCCGGGGAGCTGCCGTTTCCCGCCTTTGGCTGCCTTTGGCAGTCAAACTCGTTGCGGCTATTGCGCCGCTGAATCCTTTTTGTTTGCCGTTCCATTCTGTCCGCTCGGTGCTGCTTTTTCGCTTGGGCTCTGTTCCCGTTTTGCCTTTTCTGCTTCCGCATTCGTCACATACTGGAAAACCTGCAAACGGCCGGGCCACTGTTCGGAAGTGATCACGCGATCATGGGCGTCAATGGCGACCCCAAACCCCGCCATGAACTGCCCGGGATAGTTTCCGTGCCCGCCGATGTAGGCCAGGAGCCGGCCTTCCTGGTCGAAAACTTTCAGACGATCCTGGTAGGTATCCATAACCCAGACGTTCTTGTCGCTGTCGACTGCGATCCCCTTTGGCCGCGTGAAACCGGCAGGTCCATCGTTGTTCTTGCCGAACATGCTGATGAAATTCCCGTCCGGATCGAATATCTCCACGCGGTTGTTTAGCGTGTCGGTGACATAAACGTTGCCCTCTTTGTCCAGGGCCACGCTGGAAGGCAGGGAGAAGGTTCCGGGCTCGGTCAGCGTGTGTTTCTTTCCGGGTGTCCCGATATGGCGCAACAGCTTGAAACTGTCCGCATCGAACACGTCAACGATGTCCTTGTCTGTGTCCACCACATAGAGAAAGCGGTTCTCCCGGTCGATGGCGATTCCACCGGGCCGTCCAAGCACGTCGTTGCCGAATCCCATCTCAAATTTGTGCTTGGCGTCGAATACCAAGATTTGTCGCAGCTTCATGTCGCTGACGAACAACCGGTCGTTGTCGTCGACGGCCAGGCCATTCATCAATCCGAAGTGCGCCTCGTACCCGTTACGAATCAACTCCACCGATTGCTTTTGCGCATCGAAGATGAAAATCGCGTCCACGCCCTGATCTGCCGTATAGATACGTCCCTCCGCATCAACGGCGATTCCGTACGGGCGAATTAATTGGTAGGGGACTTTGACGCCCGATCCCGCGAGCGCGTCGGGGTCCGATCCCGCCAGGCGGTCCATCCAGCTCCGCTTTTTCTTTCCGGTCTTTGGGTTGATGGCGCCCCAATCGATCTTTTCCCCCGTCAGCATGTTCACGTACTTGACGCGTGCCACTGCCGGGGGATTGGGCCACACCAATTCGCGGATATCGAAGACCAGTCGCGGCTGCTGTGCAGGATTCGTCCCCGCCTTTATGTTTTTGTTCTTCTTGCTTTGGCCGAAGGCAAACGGCGCGCTTAGAACCATCACGAGCAGGCCGGTGAGCGCGACCATCTCCTTCCAGTGATTTTTAGTTCGCGCGCGCATATCGTTTCTTCTCCGTTGCCTTATTGCAGTGCCTCAAGTGTTCCTTCCTTGTGGCAGGTCCTGCAGAAAGCCATGTTCGCTTCTTGGTCTTTGACGAGAATCCCGTTGTATTTACCGGCATGCGGCTGGTGACACGAGAGGCAATTTAGCGGCGTCACTTTCTTCGTCTGGATATTCACGGCGTCGCCCACGGGATGCCGCTGAGTCGGATGACCTACGCCGTACCGCAGTGGCAAGGGGAAAACTTTTGTGAAGTAATCAGCGGGCAGCTTCACCGATCCGCCAAAAATCGTCACCAGCTTCTCCGCTTCGAGCGCTTTCGGATTCGCATCCGGCCCATGGCACTCGAGGCACAAGGTATTGGCGTCTTTGGCGCGCAGCAACCGTGCGTATTCGCTTCCGTGCGCGTCGTGGCACGTTCCACACCCTTGCCCAAAAGCCGGCTCGTGGTGAACTTTCTTCTTGGCTTCTTCGGCTATGTCCGTGTGGCAGCCGATGCAAATATTCACCGAGTCTGTCTTCGGAAGCCCCGGCTGCGGGCTGGCGTGTGGGCTGTGGCAGTCGGTGCAATCGCCCATCGCGCCGGGATGCTGCACTTTGGCGCTCTCGATTTTCTGTGCCTGCTCTGCGTGGCAGGTGACGCAAATCTCTTTCGCGCTTGCCTGGGTCAAAACGACTTTGCCGTCCTTCGCCGGCTGGTGGCACACTTCGCATTGCTTCTCGCCAAATGGAACGTGCACGAATCTTTGCATCAACTTCGGCCGGTCCGATTGGTGCGGATCATGGCAGGTCAAGCAATCCGCCTTCTCGAATGGCTGGTTCTGGTGCGCCTTCTTCAATTCCGCGTCTTTCTCGTCGTGACAGTCCAGGCACAAAGCTGGGGAAGCTTTTGCCAGGTGATACCGGAATTCACGATCTGGACTCGCTCCCGTCTTGTGGCTCACGTGGCAGGAATCGCAGCCAGTATCGAGTGCCAGGTGCCGGCTGCCTTTTTCCGGGACGTCCACCCCAATTCGGTGGCAGGTCAGGCAGAGATTGTTTTTTTCGTCTCCGGAGGTTGCCTTCAACAACTGATATTTATTGTCCGAAGTGTGCGGATCATGGCATTTCAAACAGTCGCGCACGGCCGGGCTATGCACTGTTCCCTTGAGTTCCGCTGCGTTTTTGTCCGCATGGCACGTTAAGCAGAGCCCTACCGGAGTTGTGGCGACCAGTTTTACTCGCGTAATGTCCTTGTTGACGCGGACTTCGTGGCAAACATTGCAGCCAAGCGGAATAGCGGAGTGGACGAACTTCCCCTTTGCCTTGGCCTCATGGCATTCTGCGCATTTCGCAGGATCTGTGTTTTTGTCCAAGGGGACGGGGTGAACATCGGCACTAGCCCGGAAGCTTAGAAGTAGCACCAAACTCGCCAGCGCCACCAAATGCCGAGGCACACACCCAATGTGATCGCGCCGCTTGAGAGGGAACTGTGTCATGGCGACCCACTTTGTGACATGCAACCAGCGGCCCGGAGTAACCGCGAAAGTGCGTTACCTCTCCAACAGCTCCTAAGCCATTGATGCACAAGGCGTTGCAATCTCCTACAAAATGTAGGAAATCCCTACAGAGTTTGCGAAATGTTTCAAGCTGGGCCTTCCTCCACAGGCACTTGCGCTAAAACACTCAGCCGCACGAGGCTGGAGTTGTGGTCTTTTCAGACAGCGCAGAGCGAGTTTTGGGGGTTTTCCGACGGTGACCCTCTGCGGCCTTTCCGCATTTGCGCTAAACTCTAGGAATGAATATTCTGCGGCGGCTCTCACGCTGGATAGGATCAGACGACCAGATGACGCACATCGTAGCTGGTAATGTTGCTCCGGACTTTTTTCTGAAATCTCTCGATAATCGGAGTCTATCTCTGCAAGACCTCTTGCAGCGCGGCCCGGTTGTGGCGGCGTTCTTCAAAATCTCTTGTCCTGTCTGCCAGTTCACCTTTCCTTTCCTCGAGCGGCTGTGCCAGCGGTATGGCTCGGGGGGCGCCTCTTTCGTTGGGATTTCGCAGGATGATGCGCGAGACACGCAAAAATTTGCTTCCGACTATGGCGTAACGTTTCCCATGCTCACCGACGAAGCCGGCTACCCTGTCTCGAACGCCTATGGCCTCACCAACGTGCCCACGATTTTCTTGATCGACACCGATGGCACCGTGAAACTCAGCTCGATGGGGTTCGATAGAAAGGACCTGGAGACCATTGCGAAGGAGCTTGCCGAGCGCCGCAAGATCGCTCTTACACCACTGTTTCGCACTGACGAGGTCGTGCCCGACAACAAACCTGGGTGAAGCTCGAAGAATTAGGTCCGGTCCGGACCGCTGAAGTGCTCGTTGAACGGCGGCTTGGTGGAGCGCCTGCTTAATCGACTTGTTCTTCCATCCACTGTCTCTTGTGTTTTGGAGGCCGTTTTCGCTTGTCGGGAATTACGCGCGTGGCCGCAGGCACTATCCCTGATTTCCTGGCCACGCGCCGCGCCTCTTTGCCCACGTCTAAGACTTTCTTTTTGCGCTTTTTCATCGCGCTGAGGAGGTTAGCGCAAGCCGCGAGAAGAAGGAAGTCTGTTGCGTTCGTTAGGACAAAACACGGGGTATTGGTCTCCCCTTTCCCACGGGGAATCTGGAAATTGTCAGAAATTGAACAAGAGCTGAAGGTCGATGCGCCGATTCGCGGTTGCGGAAGAAAACGGGCCACCAGCGAGCGCATTGGCCTCACCGAACAAGGGCGAACTCAGGTTTCCAATCGGGCTTAGCACATTCACGTTATTAAAAATGTTCCGCGCATTGACGCTGAGCGTCAGGTTGTAGCGGTTGTTCGACGAGGCACCTCCAAAAAAGCCGCCCCCGCGCTGTCCTCCACCGCCGCGCGGCCCTCCGCCTCCCGGCCCGCGGCCAAATGTGCCTCCCGATGGTCCACCGGGACCGCCGCCCGCGGCTTCTTTCTTTTCCCCGAATCCGAACGTCTTGCTGAGCCGTAGGTTCAGCGTGAACCTCCCGGGCCCGGTGGCTTCGTTAATCGGAATCACTGTTTGCCCCGGCAGCGTGACTTCATTGAAGCAGCCGTACGCTGTGTCTTTTACTCCTGGCGTGCCGCATGTCCCGATGGATGGCCTGGTATTGAAAGCAGCGTTCCCAAACAATCCCGGCGCTTGCCCGGTAACAATATTAAAAGGAATGCCCGAACTGGCAATCATGAACGGACTCAAGCGAAAACCCCACGGCGCTCCGACAGAGCCCCCAATGAAGACGCGGTGTCGCACATCGAATGATGCCCTCCCATAGTCCTGGATAATATTCAGTGGGTCGGCCGCGAGATAGTTTGGCCCGGCGGTGTCGCTATTCGCATAATTCAGCGTGTAGTAGCCAAAAAGGGAGAGCTTTTGCCCCATCCGGATGCTGCTGTTCACGATGAGCTGATTCTGTTTGAAGATGCCGCCGGACTCGTACTCGTAAATTATCGGCGTAGGCGGCGGCAGGCCCGGACCGGCAGCGTTTGTGAAATTGGTGAAGAACTGATGGACGCCTCGAGAATTCAAGTATGTCAGCGATAGATTGGCAAACTTTGTGAGCTGCCGCTCCAGGCTCACGCCGGTCTGTATGGTGTAAGGAGTGCGCAGATCCGGATTTGCGCGGTAAACAGTCTGCGTTGAACTGCTCGTCAGCAGGGTGAGCTGCGAAGCTGGTAGGTTTTGGCCGGGAGTGAAGAAATCCGGGTTTTGAATCAGGAATTGCTGCTGAATCTTGCCGTTTTGGAGTTCCTGCTGCAACACGAGGTCCGAGGTAAACCGGTCGTAGAACATTCCGAAGCCCGCTCTCAACACGGTTTTCGGTGATTTGTTTTTCGCGTTTCCGTCGAGGGCCCAGGCAAATCCCACCCGCGGCGCGAAGTCCGCATGATCTCCCAAATCATTTTGTGTCTCGAATCGCAGGCCCGCGCTCAGGGTCACGTTCGTGCGGATCCGCCAATCATCTTGGACAAAAAGCGCGCCATCGAACCAGCTCTCATTGGCGGCCGCAAATCCCGCCTCGCTCAAGTTTTGCGCATAGTAGCTCGCGCCGCCCCCGTTCGCGGTAACGGGATTGTTGTTCTGAATGTTCGTCAGTGTGATCAGGTACGCCTGGACCCCGGAGATGAGCGGACAAGTGGTGGGAGCGTTCGGCACGTTGCATCCGATGACCGTCGGATCAGGCCGCGAGCCAAACGAATACACCCCATTAAACCTGGCGTTTGAAGAATTATCCTCGGTCGTCGACCGCAACCTACCGCCATACTTAACCGCATGCTTGCCAAACGTCATGTAGGTGATGTTTTGCAACTCGTACCGGTTCTGGGTGTCGTGATAAACGCCGCTGCTGCTTCCCCCGGTCGTAAAAGCGCCCTGCACGGAAATCGTCGGCGTCGTTCCCAGCGGATTCTGGTTGCTGTCCTCATGAACAAATTGGAATCGCGTTTCATTGATCGTGCGCGCGCTCAGCACTTGCGTGTCTGTCATCTGAAAAGTCTGTTCCGTGTTCAGCGAGTTATAGCCCGCGGCAGGCAAGGTGAAAGACCCAACGCCATCGCCGCTCTCGTTGTTTCTCCAATACTGATACCGTGCGGTTAGCGTGTTGTTCTTTGTGATCTGGTAATCGAACCTCTGGCTCACGTTCGTCCGCGTTCGAGGGTTGGGGTTAGCCTCGTTGATCTGTGTTAGTTGCAGGGTTGTGGGGTCCACGAACGGCGTGTCCACCACTGATAGCTCATTGAGATTTCGTCGCTCGATGGTGAAGAAAAACGACGCTTTTTTGGTTATCGATCCGCCGAGGTTCCCGCTGTACTGCGTCGAATAGTAGCTGGGTGTTTGTGCGGTCCCCACGAACGGGTTTCGCGAATTAAATGCCTGGGTATTGCCGGTCACGGAAACTTGTCCGTGCAGTTGATCGGTTCCTGGTTTCGTCAGAATCTCCACGCGGCCGTAGCCGAGCTTGTCGTACTCGGAAGAAAAGGGATTCTGATTGATGCGAATCTCGCGAATCGAGGCTTTCGGGGGCAACTGCCCAGCGGTAAAACCATCAATATAGATTTGTCCGCCGTTTGGTCCCGCGGACGGCCCCGCCAGCGCCTGCAACTCTGACTGCAATTCGTCGGGATCGTCGGAAAGCGCCTCCAGATCTTTCCCTTTCATTACCACCATGCCGGCATTGTTCGATGGATCGAGGTCCACCTTCGTGGTCTGGTCCGTCACTTCGACCTTTTGTTCCTCGATCTGAATCTGCAAGCCAATGTTCACTTGCTTCACCTGTCCGGCCACGATCTCGATGTTTTCCTGTGTGAACAGTGCAAATCCTTTCGCCACCGCTTTCAGCGTGTAGGTTCCCGGCGCCAGATTTTTGAATTCGTAGATGCCCTCGCGGTTAGTGGCCGTGTCAAGTAATTCTCCCTTTGTATTGATCATCCGCACCGCGGCTTTCGCGATCACACTCCCGGAAGGGTCTGTCACCATTCCTGTCAAGCCCCCGGTGGGTGCCTGCGCGTACGCATACCCCTCGCTGAAAGAAATCGTCAGCAGGAACAGGCAGAATGTCGACACTATTCGAAAGACCCGGAAACTCATTATTTCTCCTAAACGGTTTTTACTCGACTTGCCAGCCGCGCCGTCACGGATTGCCCGTATCACCTGTGGGCGCGCTGCCCAGGCTCCAAGGCGAAATGATGCTCGCGGCACTGCTCTGGGGTGAAGCTTGCAAGATGAGTTCGACTCCACCCAACAAAGTGATTACCGAAGGCACGCCATTCGCCCCGCCTTCCGTGGCCACGATCATTACGGCATCGCCTTTCTGAAGTTCTGCGAGCGTCGCGGCTGGCATGCGGTTAATAGCCTGCTGCAAATCTCCGCCGCCCCCACCGTTCCTTCCGGGGCCTCCCGGTCCGCCTGGTCCGGGTCCTCCGACTGGAGGCCCCGTAGGCCGTGCTTGTTGCGCGCCGCCCGCTCCCGCATTCGCCGCCCCCGCTCCTCCGCTGCCGTTAGCCCCTGGCGTCTCCGCAGGAGTTCCTTTCAGCCGTGCCGCGATGCGCTGTGCCATCGGCAACGGCAGCTTGCGAATTTGCGAATCACTCGTAATTCTCACCGTGAACGCTTTTTTTGTCGCGAGGTCTTGCAAGGTAATAGTGTTCGCCTCCGCGTCAATCGATGAAATCGTCCCTGCGATGTTCCGGAACGTGCCCGTCACGATCTCGACCGCATTCAATTCGCTGCCATCGGCACTTCGCGTGCCGCGCGCCCGAAGCTGGTCCCCCGTCTTGATCTGCTCAAGCGGCGCGGGTTTGGCGTCGTCGAATTTCACCGAGTCCGGGGCATATCGCCGTAGCGTCGTGTCTTTGGCAACGTGAATCGTTACGCTCTTCTTCTCGCCCAACGTCGGCAGCGAAACGGTGATCGCGCCCGCTGCCACATCCACTGCGCTCACCAGCCCTCCGACTCCATGCCGCTGCCACTCTTCCCGCTCTCGGGCTTGCTTCGAGGCAATGTCTTCCCTCTTCATTGCGACCACCGAGATCGCGACCACCGACTTCCCGTCCTCGCCCAACTGCCCGCGCACCAGGACCCGGTCCCCCGCCACCAACTCCTGGAGCGTCATCGCCACGGCGTTTTTCAGGTCTTTTTGCCCTGGCTCGATTCGCACCAGCTTTGTTGCGTCCTGCACCACGATCGTCACGTCGGCTCCGGCATCGGTCGTCAACACAATCGTGTTTCCCGCAATCGACTTGATTGTCCCCACTGGTCGCGCTTGCGACGCGGCCTGCCCTGTGGGCGTTTGTGCA
>Ga0335077_10005875_pt1 | contig 15113 bp, 15 predicted proteins | sample Lox_Sample_31_FD_207151 | JGI IMG/M metagenome (GOLD analysis project Ga0335077, IMG submission 207151) | Soil microbial communities from Loxahatchee National Wildlife Refuge, Florida, United States - Lox_Sample_3.1 | ecosystem: Environmental > Terrestrial > Soil > Wetlands | place: USA... | reverse complement strand
TGACCTGGAGCCTCTTCGCGGCGTCATCGGGGGTGACAGTGCTCTACGGCTGGCTCGTGGTGCACAGCGGGCCGATGGTCCTTGCCGGAGCGGCCAGCGCTGCAGGCTCGCTCGGTGTGTTGGGGGCCTCGGCGTATCGGCGGCGACAGGCCGGTTTTCGCTAGGCCGCGGACCGCCGCTAGCGGAGCTACTGCGACAGGATCCAGTCGACCAGCAGTTTGACCTCCGAATCCGTCAACTGCTGCTGCGGCCACATGGCGTACCGCTCGCCCCAGTGCCCGACGCTGCCTCCCCGGATGACGTAGGGCAGCTTCGCGCCTGCCTCGGGATCGCGCCGATAATGCCGCGCGATCGCGCTGAAGGACGGACCGATATAGCCGGTGCCCAGTGCGTGGCACTCGAAGCAGCCCTTGGCTTGCGCTAGCGCGTAACCGCGATCGAATTCATCGCCGGCTGCCGCCGCAACGAACGCAGGCATGGCCGCCGCAGCGAGCACGCAAAGAGATCGCTTCACGCTCATCTTCTCCCCATGAATTGAACGGGCCGCACGCGCCCAGGCATCGATGCGCGGCCAGAGAGTGGATGAAGTGTAGGCGGTCCACCAGCGTAAGACAACCTGCCCACGAACGGGTCTCATGCGTCACGCGCGAAGGATGTAGGCAGCAACTCTGCGGCGTGCGCGTGCCACTGCGGTAAGATGAAACGGACCTCTGTCGCGTCCCTTCATCGACCCGCGACCGGAACGCATGCTTGGACTGACATCGACCTTGCTCGGCCGCTACATCCTGTGGAACGCGCCGACGAACCGTGACCATCTGCGCTTCCCTGGCCGTACGCTGTCCCCTTCCGAAGCCCCGTTCCTGTTCCGCAGGCTTGGCGCGGCACGAGCTTTCGAACGCCTACGCGTTCGCAGAGGTGGCACAGAGACGACGGCCGAGTTGCCGGCACTGCTGGAACGCACCGGCACCACGGCGCTCGTCATCGTGCGGGACCAGGAACTGCTCTACGAGGCCTACCCCAACGGCGGTTCGCCCGACACCGCCAACCGCTGTTTCTCCGTAACCAAGTCGGTCTTGTCCGCACTGATCGGGATCGCGATCGCTGAGGGCAAGCTCGGCGGCGTCGGCGACGCCATCGAGCGCTACTTGCCCGAGCTCACCGCTTCGGCACTCGGAGCCCTTACCATCGGGCACCTGCTGCAGATGCATTCGGGCATCCGATTCTCGGAAGGCATGCTGCCCTGGTCCGACGAGGTGAAGTCCTACTACTCACCGGATTGTCGGACTGCGGCGCTCTCCGCGCGCGTGACCGACTCGATCGGTGGCTTCTTCCACTACAACGACTACCACCCTTTCCTGCTCGCCATGGTCCTCGAGCGTGCGACCGGCGAGTCGGTGTCCGCTTTTCTGGAACGGACCCTGTGGAAACGCATCGGCACGCAGTTCTCCGCGAGCTTGAGTTACGACAGCGAAGCAAGCCGCCTGGAGCACATGGAAAGCGGTTTGACTGCTTGCGCGCAGGATCTTGCGAAGTTCGGACTCCTGTACTTGAATCGAGGCGCTTGGTTGGGGACGCAGGTGGTGCCGCAAGCGTGGGTGGATGAATCGACCGGCCCTACAAGCGCTCGCAACGACCCGGAATACTTCCGCTATTACCGAAACCGGCCGTGGGGTCCGATCCTTTCCAGCGGGAACTACTACTACAAGTACCTCTGGTGGGGACACCGGTTGAGCGACTCAGAGCACGACTACTTTGCCATGGGTGTGCTTGGCCAGCACATCTACGTCTCTCCCAGCGCGCGCGTGGTGATCGTCAGGCTGAGCACCCGCTTCCCCAAGGGGATGTGGTGGATTCCGGTGTTCCGCCAACTCGTGCGGCAGGTTTCCTAGCCTGCGTTCGTGCGGGGCACGCCGCGGGATTGGCGGGAACTTACTCGCCGGGAAAAAAGAAAGGCCCGGGCTCATCTGGCCCAGGCCTTTGTCTCCAGCGCGGGAATCCCTCGCTCACCGAGGTCGGATGCGGATGGGGCGCCAAGGCCCACACCCCGAGGGGCCGGTGGAGTACTGAGTCCCCGTCGCTGCATGGGGAACCCGATCGGCGGAGACAGGGGGTTGCCTCCTCGCATTCGCCTCCGAAGTCCTCGTCCGGGTGAACCTCGCAGCGGGGTCCACCCGATTCTGCGAGGAGCGAGAGCGCCTTTCACGCCCTCCGAGTTCCAACCGAAGGCAAAGCAACTGCACCCGCGGCCCAGGCCCTTCCTTCGAGCGCCAAGCCAATCCGCGCTCTTCAGCGCATCCGAAGCTAGACAGCCCCGGAACGCCCGGCGCACCCTGAAGCGGTCCTGCATCCGCCTTGCCCCCGCCTCGATGCGCAATGCAAATCCTAGCAGGCCGGAGCAGCGCTGCTTTGACCTAGATCAACGATCCCGCGAACGTACGCACTGCCGCGCTGCGGACACAGACCGGGTGTCCCGCGAGGCCGAGCCTAGTGCAGCTGCGGCTTCTTGAGAAAGTCGTTGCGATCCGCAGAGCGCAGCCGCACGCGCACCGGCGCGCCGCCGCGGGCGACCGTGAGTGGAACTTCGGTGCCTGCCGGGCCCAGCCGCCAGACCTTGCGCAGCATGTCGGCGAGTCCGGACACCCGCTCGCCGGCCACCTCGAGCATCAGATCGCCCATCTTCACGCCGGCCCGCTCTGCCGGGCCGCCCTTCGCCAGCCCGCCTACCACGAGCTGCCCGTTCGCTTCCGTCGTGTACATGCCGAGCCATGGGCGCGGCTTGCCTGCCGATCGACCGAGCTTCAGCAGGTCGTCGAGGATCGGGTCGAGCAGGTCGATGGGCACGATCATGTTGCCCTGGACCGTGTCTCCCGGCAGCACCTCCTGGACCAGAAGAGAGCCGATGCCGAGCAGCTGGCCATCCGCATTGATCACGGCCGCGCCGCCCCATTGCGGATGTGCCGGCGCGGTGAACAGGGCTTCTTCGAGCAGGTACTCCCAGTACCCGGCAAACTCGCGCTTGGCGACGACTTTGGCCTTCAGCGCATGGTGGCGCCCTCCACAGCCGATCACGATCACGTCATCGCCTGGGGCAGAGGAGGCCGCGGATCCGCGCGGGAGTGCGGGAACACCGAGCCGGCCGAGCGGTTGCACCAGCCCAAAGCCCGTCGCCTGGTCGTAGGCCAGCGGATGCCCGGCCACGGCCCTGCCGGCGTTGGTGGTGAGCCAGATCGTGTGCGCCTCGGTGATGAGATAGCCGATCGTGAGCACGAGGCCATCCTCGCGGATCACGACGCCATTGCCGAGCCGTTCGGTGCCGAGTATGGAGGCGGTGAATGCGTCCTCAGGGATCTCCGAACGCAGCAACACCACCGAGCTCAGGGCATCTTCGAGATCGAAGCCCACCTCATCGGGTCTAGGCTGCAGGTTTTCCGGGAATGCCCAGGTGCTGGTTTCCGACATGAGTGCGGGATGGGTTGTCGACGTAACGGCGCGGACGTAGTGTCAAGTTTACGCGATTGCGCGCGGGGAGCGCAGTGCCCGGGCGGCTCAGCGCGTGCGTGACTCGTCGCGCTCCAGCAGCCACGAGATGGCAAGCCCGAAGACCAGTCCCCAGAACGCCGCACCGATGTTGAAGATCGACACGTCGGCGACTGTGACGAGGAACGTCACCAGCGCGCCCAGCGTGAAGCGGTCCCGGAACGAGATCGTGAACGCGGCCTGCAGCACGCGCAGCATCGCGAGCCCCGCAAGCGCGGCGATGAATGCATGCGGTGTGGCCAACATCAAGCGGGTGAAGAGCGGCGACAGCAGGCCGAACCCAATCACGAGAATGCCCACCAGGAGCCCCGCTGTATAGTGCCGGTTCTTGTCGCCGGAGGCGGAAACGATCGCGTTCACGGGCCCGGTCAGGCACGTGGGGACGCATCCGACGGCGGCGGTGAGGATCGAGCCCACGCCGCAGGCGACCGCGATGGCGTTGATCGGCGGCTCATGTCCGGCGGCGCGAAGCACCGCGATCCCCTGACTGTTGTGCACCGCGAGCACCGTGATCGCCAGCGGCACTACCAGCTCGATCATGGCTTGCCACGAGAATGCCGGCATATACAGATTCGGCCGCGCGAACGATAAGGTCGCAGCGCCGGCAAGATCGAACTTCCCGAGCAGGGCCACCATCAGCGCGCCCACGATCAGCGCACCGATCAACGGCGGCATGCGCTTCCCGATCTCCGGAAACGCGCTCAAGGCCAGAAACGATGCCGCCATCGGCGCCGCGATCCAAAAATCGTCTCGGATCGCGAATACGAGATCGAGGCCGAACCGCAGGAACACGCCCGCCACCATCCCCATGACGATCGGCATCGGCACCGCTTGCATGCAGCGCCGCACCCATCCGCTCAGGCCGAGCGCTAAGATGAGCAGCCCGGTCGCGACGTAGGCTCCGATCACCTCGACGAACGCCAGGTGCGCCAGCGCGGGGCCCACGAGCACCGCTCCCGGGATCGTCCACAGGATCACCAGCGGCTGACGGTATAGCCAACAGAACGCGATGCTGATCAGCCCGTTGATGAAGAACGCGCCGAAGATCCACGACGACATGTCCGAGAGGCTGAGTCCGCCCCTCATCGCCACGGCCAGCAGGATCGCCACGGGCCCCGATACCGCGAAGAGAAATGCGACGACCCCGTTGACCAGGTACAGCCCACCGAAGTCCGCGAGCACATGGCGCAGATCCGGTGGCGGGGCGGACGGCTTCTCGAGAGGCATCGATACGGCGGACGAGTCGGCGGGACCGCGCGATTGTCCATGCGAAGCGGCGCGAGCACAAGGCGTTCGACGTGCAAGCGCGGGCGAGACACGCTACGCTTGCCGATAACAGTCGCGCGGAGGGAGACGATGCCGGTGGCGCTCAGAGAGCAGGCCGATTCGCTGTTACGCCAGGCGGTCGAGGATGGCGAGGTGCCAGGCGTGGTGGCGATGGCCACCGACCGGACCGGAACGATCTACGAAGGCGCGTTCGGCAAGCGCGTTCTGAACCAACCCACGCCGATCACGGCGGACACCGTGGCGTGGATCGCCTCGATGACCAAGGCCCTCACGGCGACCGCCGCGATGCAGCTCGTGGAGCAGGGCAAGCTCGACCTCGACGCTGCGGTGAGCCGATGGATTCCGGAGCTCGCGTCCGTGCAGGTGCTCGAGGGCTTCGACGATGCCGGCGAACCGCGCGTGCGCCCACCCAAGCGGCCGGTAACGTTGCGCCATCTGCTGACCCATACGGCCGGTTTCGGCTACGCGGTGTGGAGCGAGGCGGTCGGGCGCTACCAGCAGGCGAAGCAGATTCCGGCTACCGGCACGTGCAAGAACGCCGCCCTGCGCTTGCCGTTGCTGTTCGATCCGGGCGAGCGCTGGTGGTACGGAATCAACATCGATTGGACCGGGAAGGTCGTCGAGGCGGCCACCGGCGCGACGCTCGGCGCGGTCCTGCGAGAGAATCTGTTCGGTCCGCTGGGCATGGACAGCACGGCGTTCAAGATCACGCCGTCGATGCGCGAGCGGCTCGCGAAGGTGCACCAGCGCGGCGAGGACGGCGGGCTGCAGCCGATCGACCTCGAGGTGCCGCAGGAGCCCGAGTTCGAGATGGGCGGAGGAGGCCTGTACTCGACGGCGCCCGACTATCTGCGGTTTGTGCGCATGATGCTCAACCGCGGCGCAGGCGAAGCGGGCCGCCTGCTCCAGGCCGAGACGGTCGAGCTGATGTCGCGCAACCACATCGGCGAGCTGAACGTCACGCCGCTCAAGAGCGCGATGCCGCTGGTATCCAACGATGCCGAGTTCTTCCCCGGCATGTCGAAGAAGTGGGGCCTGAGCTTCATGATCAACGCCATGCCTGCACCGACGGGGCGCTCTGCAGGGAGTCTCGCGTGGGGCGGGCTGGGAAACACGTATTTCTGGATCGACCCGGCGCGGGGGATCGGCGGGGTCTATGTGACGCAGATCCTGCCATTCGCCGACCACAAGTCCTTGCCGCTGTTCCACGCGTTCGAAACCGCGGTATACAGATCGCTCGGCTGACGTGACGGCCGTGGCCATGGAGCTCTCAGGGCTGCCGGCCGTGGGTACCCCTCCCCGCCTGGCGATTTTTTCGTTACTCTTGAGGCTGGCGGGAAGCGATTCGCCGACGGCGCACGCGGGTTCCACGAGGAGGATCCAGAATGCCGACTCTCACCACCGACGACGCAGTGAAGCTGTACTACGAGGAGACCGGCTCCGGCACGCCGATCGTCTTCGCACACGAGTTCGCCGGAGACTTCCGCAGCTGGGAGCCGCAGGTTCGGCACTTCTCGCGCCGCTACCGCTGCATCACCTACAACGCGCGCGGGTATCCCCCCTCCGACGTGCCCTCCGACGTGGAGCGCTACTCGCAGCAGCGCGCGCGCGACGACATCCGCGCCGTGCTCGATGCGCTCGGCATCGAGCGCGCGCATGTCGTGGGCTTGTCGATGGGCGGTTTCGCGACGCTGCATTTCGGCATCGCTTTTTCGCCGCGTGCCTTGTCTCTGGTGGTGGCCGGCTGCGGGTACGGTGCACATCCTTCGCAGTATGCGCAGTTCCAGGAGCAGTCGCGTGCGCTCGCTCGCACCATGCGCGAAGACGGCATGGCGAAGGTGGCGGCGAGCTACGGTCACGGCCCGGCGCGCTTGCAGCTGCAGGCGAAGGACCCGCGCGGATTCGCCGAGTTCATCCGCAACTTCTCGGAGCACTCGGCGCAGGGCTCGGCCAACACGATGCTCGGCGTGCAGTCGCGCCGGCCGTCGCTGTACGACCTGACGGCGGAGATGGCGCGCATCGCGGCGCCGCTGTTGATCGTGGCCGGCGACGAAGACGAGCCCACGCTCGAAGCGTCTCTGCTCATGAAGCGCACGATTCCGACCGCCGCACTCGCCATGCTGCCCAAGAGCGGCCATGTCTTCAACCTGGAGGAGCCGGAGCTTTTCAACCGTCTGGTCGAAGACTTCTTCCACCAGGTCGAGACGGGGCGCTGGGCGCCGCGCGCGCAGTGACCGCGGCTGTCCAGCCACGCTCCAGCCGGCGCGCTTTCTAGCCTGACGCTGCACGAGAAGATGACGTCTCCCGAAGCCCTTTCCCATCTGCGGGTGATCGACCTCACACGCGTGCGCGCGGGACCCACGTGCGTGAAGCAGTTCGCCGACTGGGGTGCGGACGTGATCAAGGTCGAGATGCCGTCGACCGAGGACAACGACGGCTTCGGTCCGCGTAGCGGCTCGGATTTTCAGAACCTGCATCGGAACAAGCGCTCGATCACGCTCAACCTCAAGGACGCGCGTGGCGTCGAAGTCCTGAAGCGCCTGGTCAAGACTGCCGATATCCTGGTCGAGAACTACCGGCCCGACGTGAAGCACAAGCTCGGCGTGGACTACGAGACGCTGGCCAAGGAGAACCCGCGGCTCATCTACGCCAGCATCTCGGGGTTCGGACAGGACGGCCCGTATCGCGACCATGCCGGTTTCGACCAGGTTGCGCAAGGCATGGGCGGGTTGATGTGGGTGACGGGGCTGCCGGGGCAAGGACCGGTGCGCGCGGGGATCCCGGTTGCAGACCTGAGCGCGGGGCTCTTCGCGGCGCTCGGCGTGCTGATCGCGTTGCAGGAGCGCAGCCGATCCGGGAAAGGCCAGTGGGTGCAGAGTTCGCTGCTCTCCGCGATGGTGACGATGATGGACTTCCAGGCGGCGCGCTGGCTGGTGGAGGGCGAGATCCCGGGACAGGCGGGAAACGACCACCCGACCTCCATGCCGACCAGCGTGTATCCGACGGCCGACGGCTTCGTCAACATCGCGGCCGCGGGCAAGGTGATCTATATGCGCTTCTGCGAAGCGATCGGTGCCCCCGAGCTGGCGGTCGACCCGCGCTTTAGCAACGAGGCGCTGCGCTCCAAGAACCGGGTGGCGCTCAACGAAGCCATCGCGGAACGCACGCGCCATTACAGCTCGCAGGAGCTGATCGCGCTGCTCAACAAAGCCGGCGTGCCGTGCGGGCCGATCTACAAGATGGACCAGGTGTTCGGCGATCCGCAGGTGAAGCACCTGGGCCTGGCGGTGCCGGTCGCGAAGCCGCAAGGGGGCGAGTTGAGCCTCGTGGGGCCGGCGGTCCGGCTGTCGCGCACGCCGGCGCGCATGAAACGCACGATCGGACCGGCGGGCGAGCACAACGAGGAAGTCTTGCGCGAGGTGGGCTACTCCGACGCGGAGATCGCCGGTCTGCGCGCGGCGAAAGTGATCTGAGGAGCGCGAGTGAGTCAACCGAGATTGCGAGTCGAGCGCGACGGACCGATCGGGCGCATGGTCTTTGACAGCCCCGAGCGCCGCAACGCGATCAGCGGGGACATGTGGCGTGGGGTTGCGGTGGCCATGGGCGACTTCGACTCCGATCCCGAGATCCGCTGCATCGTGCTGCGCGGGGAGGGCACGGTCGCGTTCGCGGCCGGGGCGGACATCTCCGAGTTCGAGCAGCGCCGTGCGAGCGATGCCGCGATCAAGCAATACGACGGCCTGGTCGATGCCGCGCAACATGCAGTCGAAGACTCGCAGAAGCCGGTGATCGCGCTGATCCACGGCTTTTGCATCGGTGGCGGCCTCGAGATGGCACTCGCCTGCGACCTCCGATACGCAGCCGCCTCCAGCAAGTTCGCGATCCCGGCCGCACGCTTGGGGATAGGCTATGGCGTGCACGGCACGAACCGGCTGGTCGCCACCGTCGGCCACGCCGCCGCGCGCGAGATCATGTTCACCGGACGCCGATTCAGCGCCGAGGAGGCGCTCGCGATGGGGCTCGTGAATCGCGTGCTGCCCGATGCCGAGCTGGACGACCACGTGAAACAGATCGCTCTCACGCTCGCGGCAAACGCGCCGCTGTCGATTGCCGCGTCCAAGACCACGATCGGTGCGCTGATCGAGGCGCACGGCGACTTCGCCAAGTCCCGCGTGCTGATCGAGCGCTGCATGAAGAGCGAGGACTATATCGAGGGCCGGCGCGCATTCCTGGAGAAGCGCACGCCGCGGTTCAAGGGGAGCTAGCGGGTCCGCGCGCGGCGTTGTCCCCCTCGGTACTCGTTCCGTTGAGCTCGACAGCACGTCAAGCCAGTGGCGCAAACGCTTGCGCCCTCGTCTGTGGCTCTTCAAACCTTCTTGTGGATCCCGTGTGCCGGCGGCGCGCATTCCCTCCCCTCGAGCCTCGCGCGACGCTGACGCGGCAATAAGATGACGAAGCTGCGCGCCGCCGAAGGCAAGCTTGTCGGCATCCACGATCGGCCGCCGGACGCAGCCGACGCCATGGTGGACTCCGCCGCGGCGTGGCAGCGCCTGGTCGTCTCGGTTCTGCTGATGGCGCTCGGCGGCTCCGGCATGTACGTCGTCACCGTCGCCATCCCGCAGATCCAGGCGGAATTCGGCGTCACGCGTTCCAGCGCCTCTCTCCCGTTCACGGCTGCCATGATCGGGTTCGGCATCGGCAGCATCATGATGGGCCGGCTGGCGGACCGTTTCGGCGTGATGGTCCCGTTGCTCGGGGCATCGCTGTGCGTAGGGCTCGGGTACATCCTGGCCGGCGCGTCGGGAAGCCTGTGGCAGTTCGCGGCCGCCAACGGCTTGCTCGTGACGCTGCTTGGCAGTTCGGCCACCTTCGGGCCGCTGATCGCAGATACGTCGCTCTGGTTCGCGCGCTACCGAGGCATCGCCGTGGGGATCTGCGCGAGCGGGAACTATCTGGCCGGGACGCTCTGGCCGCCGATCGCGCAGCACTTCTTCAGCACGGTGGGCTGGCGCCAGACCTACGTCGGCATGGGCGTGTTCTTCATCGCGAGCATGCTGCCGCTGGCGCTGTTGCTCCGACGGCGTCCCCCGCTCGCTGCGTCGGCCGCGCAGGCATCACGCACGCGATCCGATTCGCAACGCCCGCTCGGAATGTCACCGGGCGCACTGCAAGCGTTGCTCTGCGTCGCCGGAGTGGCCTGCTGTGTTGCGATGTCGATGCCGCAGGTCCACATCGTGGCGTACTGTGGCGATTTGGGGTACGGTCCCGCGCGCGGCGCCGAGATGCTCTCGATCATGCTCGGCTGCGGCATCGTAAGCCGGCTCACTTTCGGCTGGATCTGCGACCGTATCGGAGGGCTGCGCACGCTGCTGGTGGGCTCTGGATTGCAGGGGATCGCGCTCCTGCTCTTTCTGCCGTACAAAGGTCTCGTTTCCCTGTACGTGATCTCGGCGCTGTTCGGCCTGTTCCAAGGCGGGATCGTGCCTTCCTACGCCATCATCATCCGCGAGCATTTCCGGCCCGAAGAGGTAGGCTCCCGTGTAGGCACGGTGTTGACGGCGACGATGTTGGGCATGGCCTTGGGCGGGTGGATGTCGGGGGCGATCTTCGACCTGACCGACTCCTACCGCGCTGCGTTCGTGAACGGCATCGGCTGGAACCTGCTGAACCTCACGATTGCGCTGTGGTTGCTGCGCCGAGCTTCCGCGCAGCCGGCGCTGGCGTAGCGCCGATCGTTCGCCGCCGCCGCGCGGCCCTACATCGACTTGCAGCCGGGCACCAGCGAGCTCAGTACCTTGGAATAGTCCTCTCGGATCAGCTCCGGCTGGACGGGATGCAGCCCGGTCTCGCTCACGCCCTGCGGCGTCCCGAACGAGATGCGCTGGTTGCCCACGATGCCCTGGATTGCAACCACCCCGTTGACGAAGGTGATCACCTTCACCACTCCGAACCCCGCCTTGGGCTGCAGGGCGAGCTTGTTGACGCTGATCTCCCACAGATCGTTCGCGCTCAGATTCGAGTGGACGCATGCGAGCGGCTTCTGGTTGTCGTCAAAGAAGAACGCATAGACCGGGACGGTGTGGCCGGTGGGGTTGATGATGTGCAGGGTCGTCACCGCGTCTTCGCGCAGCTCGTAGGTCCCGATCAGATAACAGCTGGCGGAACCGTTCGGGGTAAATCCGACGCACAATTGTGCGAACGTCGTCGACGGGAAGCTCGCGAGTGCAGCACCCGCTCCGAGGATGCCGAACGCCAGCTTGCACGCAGCCACGGCACGCCGTCCCGTTCTGAACCAGCGGTTCATGATGGCTCCCCTCTTCATGGCAATGGGCGAATCGGCAGCACCGTATGCAGCCTACCCGATCGCACGCTGCAGATCGATCACCGAGCGTCTTGGCATTGGACGATCACGACGCGGGTGGCATCTCGAGAGCGTGAAGAGCGGACAGGTCCTCCGGCAAATCGACGTCGAATGCCAGCCCAGCGCGCTCGACGATCACGCTGCCCATGCCGAGCCGCTGCACGCAACTCACGTGACGCGTGAAGCTGTTCGCGCCGAATGCGAACTCGAACGGCGCGGCCAGCGGCACGCAAAGTCCGTTTGTTCCCTGGCCGCTGCGATCGGGGGCGAGCGCGACCATGCTCGCCGAAGCGGCGGCTGCGAGTTGCTCCAGGTCATCCGCGGACAGCAGCGGCAGATCGGACGCAACCATCAGCATCCGTGTGGCGCCGAGCTCGGCGAGCACAGCATGCGCCTGGCGCAGCCCGTCATTCAATCCCCCCGGCGCACGCTCCTTGAGGGCTCGCGCGCCGCACGCGCGGGCGAGTCCGCGCGCTTGCTCGCACGCGCTCACGACGAGAGTGCGTTGCAGCCCCGGAAACTGCGCGGCCTGGTCGAGCGTATGGACGAGGAGCTGCTCGACCAATGCGGCGCGTCGTCCGGGCTCAAGCGCACTCGCCAGGCGGCTCTTCCCTTCGCGCAGAGACTTGACCGGAACCACGAGCCATAGGCTCATGCCGGTACTCCGGTTGCGCGGCGCCCATCCAATGTGTGCGCGAATTGGACGACTTGCCTCGCCAGCTCGACGCGGTCCTCCGAACTCGACATGACCGTGTCAGTGACGAGCGGCCGGAGTTGCAGCCGGGCGATGGCTTCGGTCAACGCGGAGTCGGTGCGATCCACGACCAGCGCGTCGATTACGCCCTGGTAGAAGCGCGCCACTTCGAGAGCCGAAGGATCCTTGCCCAGCTCGCGCATGATCTTCGCGGCGGGGCCTTTGAGCGCTCGTCCCGCGACGATGGGCGATACCGCGATCACCGGGCAGCGCCGTCGCGCGAGTGCGTTGCGTACACCGGCTACGGCGAGGATCGGCGCGACGCTCAGATAAGGATTGGATGGACAGATGACGATGGCGTCCAGAGCCCGGTCGTCGAGCGCACGCAGGAAGGCCTCCGACATCCTGGCCCGATCCGCTCCATCGTACTCGAGTTTCGTGACGGATGGCTGCGCACGCCGGTGGACGAAGTACTCTTGAAACGACAACACGCCCTCGCCGGTATGCACAAGCGTGCGCACGGGCTGCTCGCTCATCGGGACGACACGATGCCGGATGCCAAGCCGCCCGCACAGCTGTGCGGTGACGGAGGCAAGGCTTTCGCCCGCGCGCAGTCGCCGGGTGCGCTCGACGTGCGTCGCGAGATCGCGATCTCCCAGTTGGAACCAGGTCTCACCGCCCAACGCTTGCAGCGCCTGCATGAAGCTCCACGTTTCGCCCGCGATGCCCCACCCGCGGTCTGGATCGTTGATGCCCGCGAGGGTGTACATCACCGTGTCCAAGTCCGGGGAGACATGTAACCCCAGATGCACGAAATCGTCGCCGGTGTTGACGACGACGATCAGCTCCTCCGCGCCAAGGAGATCGGCCAGGCCCTTGGCGAGCTTGGCGCCTCCCACCCCGCCGGCGAGCGCGAGGATCATCACTCCCGGTCCTCGTGACGGATGAGGCCCGCAACAGGGCGGCGCCGGAACGGCTTGCCGCGCTCCGCAGGGTAGCCCAGCGTGACGATCGCCTGTGGCTCCCAATCGGGCGCCAGCCCGAACGCGGAGCGCACGGCATCGGGGCAGAACAGCGGCGCGCACATCCAGCACGCGCCGAGACCGGCGGCATGTGCTGCGAGCAAAAGGTTGTGTGCGGCCATCGCCGTCCCTTGCACCGCCATCAGGTACTCCGCCCGGGCGCGGCGCTCGTCACTGTAGCGGTCCATATCTGCCATCGTCAGGCAAACGACGATCACGATGGGTGCGCCGGTGATGCGCGCAACGGATCGCGACACATCGGCTTCGATGTCCTCCGGCGTGTCGCCGTCGCGCGTGCGGTCCAATCGCAGCCTCTCGGCCATGACGCGCGCCAACTCCTGCTTCGCCGACGGGCGCTCGATCACCAGGAACCGCCACGGCTGGCGGTTGTGAGCCGATGGTGCAGCGGTTGCCGCCTCCAGCAGCGAGTCGACAACATCGCGCGCTACCGGCAACGGCAGGTAGCGCCGGATCGAGCGGCGCCCGCCGACAAACCCCGGGAACCACGGAAGCGTCGCGTTTGCGGGTCGAGCTGCATTCGCCCCCATTGCCCACTCTCCTCAGCGAAACAGGTCCAGCTCTTTGGGCCGGATCAGCTCTGCCGCGGTCGCTGCGCGCCGCTCGTACGGGACGCCGCGAATCAGCACGATCGGCGTTCCCTCATCGGCTTGGCCCATCAGCAGCGAGGCCGCCGCCGCCAGCTCGTCGGCCAGCGCGACCTGAGTGATGCGAAGCGCGCGCCCGAACAGGTCCGGCTTGCCGCGCAGATCGAGCAGCGCCGGGATGCCGCTCGCTCCGATGGCCACACCCACAGTGCCGTTGCGCCAGGCGCGGCCATGGCTGTCGTTGATGATGACCGCGACATCGGCGCCGGCGCGCCGGCGCAAGCATTCGCGCAGCCGCTCGCACACGGCGTCCGGGTCGGCTGGCAGAAGCAGCGCGCGCGCATCGGCACTGCCGGCGGCCACATTCGAGAAGTCGACTCCTGCGTTCGCCATCACGAACCCGAGACGGTGCACGACGACGATCACATCGCGCCGGACGCGCAGCACCTCCGAGCACTCGCGCAGGATCAGCTCGATGACGCGCGGGTCCTTGTCCACCGTTGCGGCCAGCTCCCGGGCACGGCTGGAAGGCGCGACCTGGGCGAGGTCGACGTAGCGGCCCTGCGCCTTGGACACGATCTTCTGCGCCAGGACCAGTACGTCCCCGCCGCGCAGCTCCTCTGCGCTGTCGGTGAGCGCGCGCAGAACCGTCTCGCACAGGTCGTCGCCCTCGCGCACCAGCGGCACGCCGCCGAGTGCGACCAGACGAACCTCGCGCGTTTGCGCCACAGATCCCACGCACGCCTCCCCCGAACCGTTCCAGGCTACTGATCCGACGTGTCCAGGCCGGTGATGCGGATGCCCGCCGCGCGCACCTTGTAGCGCGAGTTGATCGAGATGAGGATCGAGGTGAGCGCTTCGGCCGCGGCGGAGTTGACGATGGGGCCGGCGTGGAAGGCGCGCAATCCGATGTCGGTGGCAAGCTGGATGACGGTCTCGCGCGCCTGCGCGTCGTCTCCGCACACCAGCACGTCGCAATCCACCTCCTGGCCGAGATCGTGCAGCAGATGCGCCGAGACGTTCTGGAACGCCGACACGACCTTGACCGATTCGCCGAGCAACTGCTGCATCGCCGCCACCGCCGAGCCCCCCTGCGGGAGCTGGACCCGGGCGACTTTGGGCGGCTTGAGCGGCACCGTGGTGTCGATCAAGATCTTGCCGTGCAGCGCATCGCGCACCTCCTCGACGATCGCGCGCTGCGCCGAGTAGGGAACGCTCAGCGCCACGATCCGGGCGGCGTTGGCGGCGTTTAGGTAGGTGTCGTGCGACACGGCGGTGCGCCTGAGCTGGGCGTTGATCTGAGCACATGCCTTTGCGGCCTTCTCGGCACTGCGCGAGCCGATGACAACCGGATAGCCGGCATAGGCCCACCGCAGCGCCAGCGCACTGCCTTCGCTGCCCGTTCCGCCCAGAACGGCGATCTTGGGGCGATCGTGCTCCACGGAGCTCATGTCATCGGCCGACAAGCGGCAGCACCTGCGCGGCGAAGCGCTCCATCGCCGAGAGCGATTCGGGCAGCGTGGCCCGCACGAAGTTGAACAAGAGGTGGCGCACGCCCAGCGATCGGAACCCGTCGATATCGCGCGCCACGTCGGCATCGCTGCCGG
>Ga0335077_10005873_pt1 | contig 15115 bp, 13 predicted proteins | sample Lox_Sample_31_FD_207151 | JGI IMG/M metagenome (GOLD analysis project Ga0335077, IMG submission 207151) | Soil microbial communities from Loxahatchee National Wildlife Refuge, Florida, United States - Lox_Sample_3.1 | ecosystem: Environmental > Terrestrial > Soil > Wetlands | place: USA... | reverse complement strand
TCTGCCTTCGAAATCATTGCAGAGCCGAACCGCCGAGCGATATTGAGCCTGCTGGTCTCGTCCCAACAGTCCGTGGGAGAGATCGAGCGTCAACTTCGCATGACGCAGCCGGCCGTCTCGAAGCACCTGCGAGTGCTGCGGGATGCCGGCTTCGTCGAGTCCACGGTGGACGCACAGCGGCGTCTCTACCGGCTCAAGCCAGAACGGTTTCAGGAGGTGGATGCCTGGCTGGAGCAGTTCCGCCGGTTTTGGGCACCTCACATAGACGCCCTGGAGCGGCACCTCGACCGCATTGATCCATCGAAACAAACCAATCGGAAAACAAGCAGAAGCCGGCGCGGCCCAAACCGCGAACATGATGAAGGAGAAAAGAAATGAAAATCAAAGTGACCAGCGTGTACGTGGACGACCAGGAGAGAGCCCTGCGCTTTTATACGGAGGTCCTGGGCTTTATAAAGAAGACCGATTTCAGTCAGGGCCCATATCGCTGGCTGACCGTGGCCCCTTCCGAGGAACCAAACGGCATCGAGTTGCAGTTGGCGCTGAACAACAATCCCGCGGCCAAAGCGTATCAGCAGGCCATGTTTCAGCAGAGCCAGCCTGCGATCATGTTCTTCACCCACGACGTCAAGGGCGACTACGAGCGAATCAAGGGCCGCGGCGCGGAGTTCACGATGCCGCCGACCGACGTGACCGGGTCGACGATCACGATGCTGAAAGACACCTGCGGCAACTTGATTCAGCTCACCCAGTTGTCATGGGGACAATAGATGAGCGATCTCGGGCAGTACACGCCGGGTCCGGCCAGCGGGGCGCAGGTACGAAAGAACGAGGGAGAGAAGTGGACGCTGATTCTCGTCAGGGAACTGCGCCATTCGCCGGAGCAAGTCTGGCAGGCGCTAACCGACCCAGCGCAACTGCGCGAGTGGGCTCCCTTTGAGGTCGACGGAAGCCTGGGTAGGGTCGGAACTGTGAACCTCACCTGGGCGGGAGCGCCTGGGGCGATCGAAACGAGAGTGACGCGAGCCGACGCTCCCAAGGTGCTCGAGTACGGGGATACCCGGTGGGAACTCGAAGCCTTTGGTGGCGGCACTCGCCTGACGTTGTGGCACAACATCGATCGCCGCTTCATCGCGTGGGGCGCCGCGGGCTGGCATATCTCTTTCGATGTTCTGGATCGGTTTCTCAGCGGAGCTCCCATCGGCCGCATTGCCGGCGGCGATGCGATGAAGTTCGCAGGCTGGCAGCGGCTGGTGGCCGAATATGGCAAGCAGTTCGGCATCAAGCCTCCCAGGTGGGCGCCGAAGGCGGCGCAAGACTCGTGAATCGGTCGCAAAACAATGAGCCAACCAGCTGAGAGAAACAAAAAGGGGTTGTCGCCGGAACAACGCACGGAACTGCTTCGGGCATTGAAGGCTCGTTTCGAGAAAAACATGAGCCGCCATAGAAGCCTTGCATGGGCTGAAGTGCAAGCGAAGCTGGAAGCGAATGCTGAAAAACTGTTGTCGCTCAACGAAATGGAAAGAACCGGCGGTGAGCCGGACGTTGTTGGCCACGATAAGAGGACGGGCGAATACATTTTTTATGACTGTTCGGAGCAAAGTCCTAAAGGCCGCAGAAGCCTTTGCTACGACGGCGAAGCGCTCGAATCCAGGAAAGAAAACAAACCAGCGGATGCCGCCGCCGATATGGCAGAGGCCATGGGCGTTGAGCTTCTGACGGAAGAACAGTATCGAGAATTGCAGAAACTTGGAAACTTCGATACGACGACGTCGAGCTGGGTGAAAACGCCTTTGGATATCAGGAAACTCGGCGGGGCGCTCTTTTGTGACCGGCGCTTCAACACCGTTTTCGTGTACCACAACGGCGCGGAATCCTACTATGCGGCACGGGGGTTTCGCGGTGTGCTAAGGGTCTAAATTTGCGTGCCGGCACAGCTGTGGATCTCGAAGGCAGAAAGCGGGCGATGATGAGAACGGATTTGCTGCGATTCAACGGCGCTGTCGAGCGGGATCCTGCCATCGATGCATGGATGAAAGAGCATGACAGTGAATTGGGGGCCATCGCGCATCGTTGGTTTGAGGTGATGCGAAAATGCGGAGACGAAGTTCGTGAGCTCTTGCACGACGGCTGTCCGGTCGCGTGTTTGGGAGATGCGCCCTTCGGCTACGTGAACGTATTCACTTCGCACGTAAACGTCGGGTTCTTTCACGGCGCGGCGCTGCCGGATCCGGCCGGGTTGCTGCAGGGGGCCGGCAAGTTCATGCGCCACGCGAAGCTGAGACCGGGAACAACCACAAACGCCGCGGCGCTTAAAAGGCTTGTCGATGCGGCCTACTCGGACATAAAGGCGCGCGTCGAGCACGGTTAGCCCAGAGAACATCTCGCAAGAAAGGAGACATCACATCATGAACGGAGGCATCCCACGTTGGATTTTTCGCTGGATTCACATCGTCTTTGGCGTTCCGATCATTGGTTATATTTATGATTCGCCTGCGGACACCCGATATTATGCCTTCAGTATTCGCTATGTCTTTCTTCCTGTATTGCTCCTTTCGGGACTTTGGATGTGGAAAGGCCATCTCGTCCGACGACTCATTCGAAGAGATCGGCCTACTCGGATCAAAACGGGACAAGAATTGGAGGTATAAAGATCCAATGAATCCATCGGAACGTATTGACCATCTGATCGTAGGACTCGCAGACTGGCGTGGCAAAACGCTCGCCGGCATCCGCAGGACCATCCTCGAGGCCGACCGGGAAATAATCGAGGAATGGAAGTGGATGGGAAGCCCAGTGTGGTCTCGCGACGGAATAATCGCGGTCGGCAACGCCCACAAAGATAAGGTGAAGCTCACCTTTGCCCACGGGGCGCGCCTCCCGGATCCTGACAAGCTCTTCAACGCGGGCCTGGGAGGCAACGCGTGGCGAGCCATCGATCTTTTCGAGGGCGATAAGATCAATGAGCGTGCTCTAAAAAATCTCGTCCGGGCCGCCGTTGAATACAATCAGATCAAATTGAAGGGCAAACCGCCTGCGCGTACTCGACCGAAAGTACATGAAAGCAAGAAACGGTGAAACTACGGCTTTTTCTCACTCATTCTCTCCGTGGGACTGCCCGACAGCGGCCAGTCAGCACGCGCCGGCGCCGCAGATATTGTTACCTTGAGACACGTACCTAGACGATGGGCCCACCGGCCTTAGATCCAAGGAATTGTCTTCGAGAGTGTTGCTGCCAATTACGGAGTGGTCTGGTGCCATCCCGGTTCCGTTCGAAACGGCCAAGTTTCCGATGGCAGTTGCATAAGTCACATCGAACCCGATGCTGCTGGAGTTCGAGATCGAATTGTTAACGACCGCATAATCGGCCTTTATTCCCGCACCCGTGTTGGACAGTGCGACGCACCGTGTAACGACAAACCCGGCAGAAACTCCGCCCGCGGCCCAAATGCCGAACCTGCTGTTGTTGCTGGACTGCAGATCTGAAATCAGACCGCTGCCGCCCAGAATCACACCGTCGTAAAAACCTCGAACGACGCCATTCTTGACGGTAACATTCAGTGCCGCGCCGCACCCCATCGTGGAATCGTTCGAAATGCCAAAACCCTGGCTGCCGTTCCCATTGATGACGAATCCGTTCAAGTCAAGAGTCACGTCGGTCGCGCAGATGAGAATGCCGTCCGTGGAACCCGAGACAGAGAGGTTTCCAGACAATTTGTAACTGCCGGGCTGAGTGATTTTGTATGGGAATCCACCGGCCGCAGTGACAGTGGCCTGATTAATGAGGATCTGGCCGTCCACCGCAAATGCGGGAACGCACGCCAACAGCGCAAAGCAAATCAACACAGCCAGCCTGATCTTTGACATCGTCTCTTCCTCCCCTTTGCCGTCATTGGTTCGATTGCGGAAATTGCGATTCTCAAGCCTCTTGCGCAGCGCGTTGGCGCATCGCGCGCTTCCAGGCGAGTGCGATCAAGCCACAACACACGAATACGAATGAGCCTGGTTCGGGTGTTGGAGCGACAGACGCCGCCGTGTAGGAATAGGCTGTCACGGACGCCTCGATGTCCGTGGTCCCGTCATCCTCCAAAAGATCAAGGGAGGGGTAGAGGCCCGAGATTCCCTGGGCCGCGACATTCTGCGAGTTCAGTCCCGCTGATGGAATCTGAAAATTCAGTGCCAGGTAGTTGCCGAAGAAGCAGCCGGAGCCAGTGGTTAAACAGCCGAGCAGGCTGACATCGTCAGAACCACCGTCGTCTGAAACCGTGAGGCTGACGGTGTCGAAGCTCGTTTCGATCGCCGAGGCTGTAGGGTCGGTGAACGATAGGGCGGCACCAGTCAGATCGTACGTTCCGGTGCCGGAGATGGAGCCCGTGAAATCCAAAGTGATCGTGTAGGAATCGCCGTCCACGATGTTGTTCAGGCCGGCGTTGTTGACTGCGGGGCCGGTTCCGTCCTGAATGGACTGGCTGATGGCACCGCCTATCGTTATAGTGTCCGCGTTCGCTGGGACAGCAGCGCCGAGCAGGACCGCAAGAGCTAGAGCACAGGCAAATCGCATCATGTAACTCCCTCGTTGTTCCGGTTACTTCTCCCGATACTGCTGAATGAGCTTGGCGACCTGGGAGTTGTCGCCGACCGGCTCGATGAGAACCAGGTGGTGCGCGTTGATGACCATGCGATCCGGCGCGTGCCATTCCTTCCCGCGACGGACGAGGATGCTGCTAACGGCCTTGGTCTGAGGGTCTGTCTTAGTCTGTATGTAATAAACGTCCGTGAGCACCGGATAGTCTGTTCCCGCGCCCTGCAACTTTCCGTAGTAGACCTGGCCGGTATCGAGCAGGACAGCCTGGAATGCGCTGTCGAACTGAATCCCACCGGGGTTGTACCAACGCAGGCACGCAACGGTTCCCAGGACGCAGAGGACGACACACAAAACGACGATCCCAATCCTGCCGACCTTATTCATGATTCAGCTCACTTTCCCGGCGCCGCGCTTTGCCCTCGCGCCAAGAGCCGCAGCCAGTCCCGACGCCATCAGGAGCAAGGTGGAAGGCTCGGGAGCCGTGGTGCCGCCAGAACCACCCGTGCCTCCGGAGCCACCGGAGCCTCCCGTTCCGCCGGAGCCACCTGAGCCGCCCGTGCCTCCGTTCGAGCCGAGTGCGAAGCTGAGGCCGTTGGCGGTGAACGCTTCGGTGAACTCGGTGCCCGCCGCCAGGCCTTCGACATCCAAGGTAACTCCGGCGTTGGTGAGTCCCAGAGCTGCGGAGATGAGATCAAAGGTATCCATGGCGAGCGGCTGGAAGCCGTTCTCGAAATTAACCTCGATCGTGCCGCCAGCGAAGTCGGCGGATCCGAGGATCGACAGCTGGTCGAACTGGCCGGGCTGATCACCGTCGATGTCGAGGACCAGCGTGCCGGAGTTTTGCGTGTAGTTCCCAGTGACGGTCATGAGGCCGGGACCGTCGGTGGGAGTCACGATGCCGCCATTGTTCGTGACGTTGCCGACCACGCCCTGGCCAGCCAGTTCGCCGCCCGAATTGACATTGACGTTGGCGACGACCTGACCGCCATTCGAAACTTTCAAGAGCCCCCCGACAGTGATCGTTCCGGCTCCTCCTGACACGTTCCACGTCGATCCCTGACCATCGACGAACGCCGCTCCCTCAACTTGTCCCGAAGTGCTTGTCAGCACGCCGGCGCTTTGGACGGTCAACGTTCCCGCTCCGGCGTCTCCGACAATGACGGCGCCAGCGTTCCAAGATCCCCCTTGCAGTGTCACCTGGCCGTTCGAGCCGGCACCGGAACCGATCGCAAGCCCGCCTGTGTTCACAGTGCCGTCATTCACCGTCACCGAGCCGCGACCCAGGCCACCGACCGTCATGTTGCCGGCGGTCAACTGGCCGCCTGAGATGGACACGCTTCCTTGCGAGCCGGCTCCGACTCCGAGGCTGGCGTCGCCGCTCTGGACCGCAGCACCGTTCGAGATGCTCAAGGCCCCTTGGCCCTGATTGCCCACGGTCAGCGCGCCCGCCACGTTCCAAGCCGCGCCCACGCCGCTGAGACTCACAGCGCCTGTTGATCCCGCCGAGGCACCGACGACTCCGGAATTGCTGTTGACGGTGCCGCTGCTGTTGATGGTGAGAGTTCCGTTGCCGGAACCGCCCACCGTCAACGCTCCCGCGTTATTCCACGTCGAGCCGTTACCCGTAACGGTGACGCTGCTGGAGGAGCCTGCGTTCGCGGCGATCGTTGCGTCGGTGTTGCTCACCAGGCCGCCGCTGGATATAGTCATCGAGCCGTTACCGCTTCCGCCTACCTGGAGGCTCCCGGACTGCTGCCACTTGGAGCCGTCGCCGTCGACGGTCACAGCCCCCGTGCTGCGGGCTTGCGATGCGATCAGGCCCGAAGTGTTCTGGACCAGCGCTCCGTTGGTAATGTTGAGCGTTCCCGCACCCTGATTTCCAACGGTCAGGCCGCCCATCATCGCCCATTTCGAGTCGTGGCCGTCGATCGTGGCGGCGCTGACCGAGCTGCCCAGATCTGCGATCAAACCGCTCGAGCTGGTCAAGTTGCCGCCGGATTTGACACTGAGGGTTCCATTTCCCGAGCTGCCAACAGTCAACGAGCCTGTGTCGGACCATTGAGAGCCGGCGCCCGTGATCGTGACCGCGCCAGCCGAGGCGGCATCGCGCGCAATCAGACCCGACGCGCTGGTGATCGACGCCCCGTTCGACACTGTGAGAGTTCCGTTGCCCCCTCCGGCGACCATCAACTGGCCGGAGTTCATCCACTGGGAGCCTGCATCGGTGATGGACACGCTGCCTGTCGAGCCGCTATTTGCCGCGACTGCACCAGTCACATCGCTCACTTGGCCGCCACTGGCAACGTTCAGGGAACCGTTGCCGCTGAACGCTACCGTCAAGGCCCCGGAGACCATCCATGTCGATGCGCCCCCAGTCACACTCACACTGCCCGTGGAGCCATTTCCGGAGCCGATGATCGCGGCGCCCGTGTTGAGCGTGGCGCCGTTAGAGACGGTAAGGGTTCCCTTGCCGCCGACGCCGACCCCAAGGGTGCCGGAATCATTCCACTGGGAGCCCGCGCCATCGATCGTGACGGTGCCGACCGACCCGGCGTTGTTACCGAGGACTCCGCCGACGCTGACAACAATGCCGCCATCACTGATTCCCAAAGTTCCCGTCCCGGAATTGCCGACGGTCAGGAGGCCGGAGTTGGTCCACTGCCCGGCAGCATCGGTGACACTGACCGTGCCGACAGAGCCCGCGTTGTCGCCGATGATCGCGCTCGCGTCGCTGACCAACGCGCCGTTTGAAATGGTCAGAGCGCCGGTTCCGCTGGAGGCTACTGTGAGAGAACCTGAGATAATCCACTGCGAATTGTCATCGATCAGCGACACGGTGCCATTCGAGCCCGCTTCCTTCCCGATGGTCCCCGAAAGGCTGACCACTTGGCCGCCCTGATCTACGGTCAACGTTCCCGTGCCTTTTTCACCGATCGTGAGAAGGCCGTTGTCCGCCCCCTCGGCGTCATTCGGCAGATTGACAAACCAAGCCGAATTTTCGCCGGAGATCGTCACCGAACCTGTCGAATCTTCCTCCACGCCGATCGAGCCTTCTCCACTCGAGACTTGGCCGCCGCCTTGCAACGTGAGCGTGCCAGTGCCGCCCTCTCCGACGTTCAGCTCTCCGCCGACTTCCCACGCGGAGTTGGCATCTTGCACAACGACGGTTCCATCCGCACCGGCAATTTCGCCGATATGTCCGTCATTCTGATTGAAGACGGAGCCGCCTCTTTCAACCGTCATGTTGCCCGAGCCGCCCTTGCCGACGGAAAGATCACCCTGGATGATCCAGGCACCGTCGACGGTGACGGTCCCGAACGAGCCGCCGTTGGAAGCGACGTCCACGTCCTTGCCAACCGTGACTTTGCCGCCCGCTTCGATGCTGAGGCTGCCGGTTCCCTCCTCGCCCACGTTGAGGTCGTTGATCGTGTCCCAATCGCCGCCGACGTGGACCGATACGGCTCCGTTGCCTGTTGACAACGCCCCGATCGACACTTCCCGGTCTTTGACCGTGCCGGAGATGTCGAGCGTGCCGCTTCCTCCGTTTCCGACATTCAAATCTCCATCCGCGAGATCCTGAGTCATGTCCCACGTGGAGCCGCTGTTTATCGTGACCTTCCCGATCGTGTGAATCTCTTCGCCGATGGAGCCGCTATCGCTCTGCACGGTGCCGTTATCGACGGTCATCTCACCCATCGAGTTCTCATGATCGGCGATCTTGAGGTCACCGGCGTCCAGACTTCCGCCGTTAATCGTGAGTGTTCCATTGCCGCCATCATCTGCGCCCAGAGATGTGTCGCCAGCCTCGACTTTGCCTCCGTCCGTGATATTGAGTGTGCCGGTACTCTCATTGCCGATGTCGAGCTTGCCCGACACGTCCCAGCTCGAATCCTCGCCGTCGACGGTGACCTCTCCCGTCGAGCCTGCCTTGTCACCGACAACGGCGCTCGCAGTTGTAACCTCGCCCTTGGCGGAAATCTCCAGCGTCCCGTTGCCGGAGCTGCCGATCGTCAGCTGGCCGTCGTTCGTCCATTGAGAATTCTCGCCGCTCACCGTTGCCACACCGGTGCTTCCGGCTTGGTAGCCGATCAAGGCGCCGGACCCGTCGCTGTCGCTATCGGGCTCGGTCGTTAGGCTTCCGCCTGCGAGGACATTGAGATTGCCAGTGCCTCCGTAGCCGACGTAGAGCGCGCCCGAGTTTTTCCAGGAACTGCCTTCGTCCGTGATCGTCAAGGTGCCGGTGGTTCCGGCTTGCTGACCCAGCACCGTCTGCCCCAACACAGCGCCAGTGCCGCCGCTCTGAATGGTCACGGTGGCGTTCGCATTCGCATCGACGATGAATCCACCGGCGCCCGCACTGTGACCGATGAGGGCGTACGTGGTGGAACTGAACTCGCCCTTGGACTCGACGGTCAGCTGGCCGGTGAGGAAGTCGAGCGCGTTGACCTGGAAGGTGCCCTGATCGGCGATGTCAACTCTCCCGACGTTGATTTGGAGGTTGCCGCTTGCGTTGACGAAGGAACCGGTGCCGGAGACGGTCATGCTCGCGGTGTTACTCGGACCGCCTACCACGGTAACTGACGAGACGCTGGCGGAGGAGCCGCTCAGAATGCTGAGTTGCGAGCTGCCCGCGACGGGAAGGCCTGCGCCGACCACATCACCGATTCCCACCTGGATCCGCGAGTTGCCGGAGCCGCTGATCGTGGCGCTATTCTGGAATGTGGCTGTGTCAGTGCCTTCGCCCTCCAGTTCGAGGGTCGCGTTCTGCAGATTCAGGGAAGTGCCGTCGCCGTTTACCAGGAGGTTGCCTGCGCCACCAAACGCGCTCCCTAGGATCAGGCCGTGGTCCTGGATTGTCAGTTGGCTCGAGTTGCCAACAGTGATGCCGCCGATCCCGATCACCGCGTTTGTGGCAGTCAGGGAATTGCCGCTCATTGTGAGTTGGCCTGCGGTTGCCTCGCCGAGAAGGAGCGCATTTACGGACGTGCTGATGTCGAGGGTAACCGTCCCTCCGTCAATCACCGCGGCATCGGCAGCGCCCGGGACACAGTGAAGGCTTGGGGTGCAATTCCAGTTACCGGAAGAATTCCAGTTCCCAGAGCCGCCGGCCCAGACTGCCTCGTTCTGCGCTTGGGCGGGCATCGCAGCGACAAGCACGGAGGCGACCATGCAGGCAAGCGGGATAACCATCCACCGGGTTGCGAATCTCTGGAATTTCACGGACATAACACTCTCCTGACCAAACGCCGGCCTCGAAAGATTGCTTACCTATCAGGTCGTCGATTTCTGGCAACGCTCCCCGGGCATGAGCCGGGCAAACTCTGCTGCGGGGGATACGCACAAGAGGCATCCGTCGGAAGAATGGTGGCAGCGATTTCCGGCGGAACCGCTCCGTACGGAGGCCTAACGGGCTTGTCGGTTGACCCTGCTCCCAGGATTGGCTATCTTGGCTTAACCTGCCGTGGCGTTTTCGGCCCCAAACGCGTGGTAGAGGTAAAGGGATTCGTCCGAACCACAGGCGCCGAACGTATCCATATGGGAAATTTCGAGGAGCTTTACCGCAAACATGTTCACACTGTGTTCCGGTTTGCGGTGCACTGCGTTGGCAGGCGGGAAGCTGCCGAGGATCTGACTTCTGAGGCTTTTCTGGCGCTCTACCGCAACCTCGATCAAATCGACGAGTCGCTGCTGCCCGGCTGGCTCCTGACCGTCGTCCGCAATCGCGCACGCGATCAATGGCGACGGCAGAAGACCGAGCAGCGTTACATCGAGGAGGCCGCGAAGGTTCCCGCGGAAGAAGCTCCGCCGTTTGAAAGGTGGTTGATGGAAAACAACGACCTCAAGCCCATTCACCGCGCCTGCCTGATACTTCGGTACGGCTATGGGATGACTCGCGCAGAAATTGCAGCCCAAACCGGCTTGCGAGAGACCCAGGTGAAGGGGCACTTGCAGTACGTTCTTGAATTGCTTCGCAAGAAAAAGAGAGAGAAAAAAAGTTGAGCCCGCATCAGAACGATTGGGACGCTGAAGAGCGAGAGGCATTGGAGGATCTTCGGAGGGACCTCGAAGAGATCCGCCGGCGCCACGGCGCTGATCCGCCGCTTGAGTTGTTGCGAGCTGCCAAAGCGGGTGTGCTTCCCGACGAGGTCCAGAAGGCGGTCGAGGATTATCTGGACAAGAGCGCCTGGAGCCAGGCTCTGGTGGAAGGCGTCGAGAGCGTCGACGTGACGCTCGATGCCGACTCGGAAAAGAGGCTGCTCGAACGCATCCGGCTAGAGGCGAAGGCGCGCCCGCAGGCGCGATGGACGTGGGGCGGATCGTGGAGGATCCTCGTCGCCGCGGTCGGGTTGGCTGCGTGCGTTTTTCTTGTTCTTCACTTTCCCGCCAGCAAGCACGTTTCGCCACCGCCCGTAGCGCCGGTAGCCGCGGTACCCGCTGCGCCAACCACGGCGGAGTTCCTGCTTGCGCTCGAAAAGCCGGACGTAAAACTCGCACCCTCTTCGTTGACTGTGCGCGGAGAACAGACTCAGAGCCGCTTTCTTGAAGATCTCGCTCCAGCATTGACGGCATACCGCCAAAATGATTACCAGAGTGCCGAGAAACAACTCGTTGTGCTGCGGAGCCGCTATCCGAAGTCTGTCGAGGTACAATTTTATCTTGGCGTCAGCAGGCTTTTTCTTGGAAACGCCGCCGGTGCGATCGAGCCCTTGAACGCTGCGCGTAAAATCGCGAGCGAGACATTCGGACCCGATGCGCTGTGGTACCTCGCGGTGGCCTACGAACGAGCCGGGAACACGCAAGCGGCTTCCGCGGAACTGGCGGCGCTTTGCTCCGGAACGAGCGCGTTCAAGGCACGCGCATGCGACGGTGTTCGTGTCCTGAAGCCCGTTCCAAGCCCTGACAAGCCGTCCGGGAATCGATAAGCCATGGTGCACAGGTACGGCCGTCGCGTGGTGTCCTCCTCGAGCATTTTTCTGCTCGCAATGCTGATTGTGACGAGCGGCGCTTATTGCGCGAACATGCCATCGCAGCAGCAATCACGCGAAGGGCAGGCCACGACCGCTCAGACTACCGCCATTGACTACCCTGCATTGATGACCGAGGCCCAGAACCTCTTCACGCAACAGAAGTTTGATGAGGCTGACGGCAAGTTCGCAGACATTTCGAAGATGGCGCGGAGTGACGGGCAGGACCTCTGGGTCGCGCGGGCGGAAGCCGGCCTGGGCTCGGTGGCTTATCGAAAGTTGCGATACCCGGAAGCGCGGAAGCATTACCTGGAAGCGCTCGCGATTTTCGAGCGGCTTGGGGAGCGCAAGGACGCCGCCCGCGCGACACTCTCGCTGGGGAATGTTTCGTACTTCATGGGTGATCTTCAGGACGCCAGTTCGCGTTACGAATCTGCTGCACAGGCCTATCAGGCGCTTGGGGACGTGAACCATCACGTCAGCGCAATGGAGAACTTTCTAAAGGTCCAGCCATACAACAAGCAGACACAAGAGCTTTTCGACAAGGTGCTGCTGGAGGCCCAAGCGGCAGGAGACAAATCCCTCGAAGCTTCAATTTTGCATGACGAAGCCGACCGTCTCTTCCAGATCAGCGAGTACGAACAGGCGATTGAGAAGCTCACGCGCGCGGGAGATCTGGCGCTGCAAATCAACGATCGCGCCGAACTCGGGACAATCTACAACAGCCTCGGACGCTTGTATCGCAGCCATCGCCAAACAGACATGGCATTGCAGTATCAACTGAAGGCTCTCGAAATCCAGGAATCGCTGCCCGACAAGGTCAATCTGATCCAGAGCCTCAACGCCGTCGCAGTCACTTACGATTCGCTGGGGAATGCCGAGCAAGCACTTCATTACTACGAGCGCGCGCTTGCGCTTGCGGACGCCACGGGATCTCCCCGCCTCGAGGACTTTGTGCGAGGGAATTTTGCGGGCTTCCTCGTTGAACTTGGAGAAAACGCGCGAGGGGCGGCAATGCTCGAGGAAGCATTGGCACGGGGCGCGGACAGATACAAGAGCGCTCGGCTGGACTTTCTCTCACTCGCCTACCGTCGCCTGGGGAGATACGAGGAAGCGCTCGACGCGGCCCAGAAAGCTATGGACACGTGCGGCCAGGAGGAAACTTCCATATGCCTCTTTGCGCTGAAACGCCGCGCGGAAGCGCATCTCGCGCTGGGGAACACCGCTGCGGCGGCCTCCGACCTGCAACTCGCGCTCGAGAAGCTAGAAGCGGTTCATTCCAAACTTGTCCCCGAGGATTTCCTCAAGCAGGACTTTCACCAGGGGTGGGAGTCGCTGTACTCCCTCGTGGTCGATCTCGATTTCAGGCAGGGGAAGATCAGCGACGCCCTTACGTCGGCAGAGATGGCGAGGTCTCGCGCATTTCTGGATCTTCTTGCCGCCCAGCAACTCAAATGGAAGGAGAGGGACCAGGTCGAAATGGCCGCGCTTCAGCGGGCCGCCGCGGCGATACCATCCGATGGAACGGCCGGTGGCGCGGCGCGCAGCGCGAGTTTCTCTGTGACTTTGCGCGGCGGCACGGCCCAACAGCAGACGGATGTCGTCGTGATGCAGTCCGCGCCGCCGGAATTGCGCAGCCTGGTGACGGCGGCATCCGCCTCTGCAACGGACATTGCGTCTACCGCGTCGCGTTTGAAATCTACTTTTCTGATCTACTGGGTCGCGGACGACGCTCTATACACCTGGGTGGTCAGCCCTTCGGGGGAGATACACGGAAACCGCGTCGCGATCCTTCGCACCAAACTAATAGAGATGGTCGCCCAAACGGTTCCCTTTTCTTCCGGTTCAGCGGAAGGCGAGGCGTCGGGTGCCAACTCAAATGGAGCGGGCGCGACGGCTGCCGTCACCACCCCGAATGACGCCTGGCGACAGCTCGATGACACCCTGATCGAGCCCATACGAAAATACTTGCCCCGATCACGCGGGGCGCGTCTCACCATTGTGCCGCACGGTCCACTCATGGGTTTGTCTTTTGCTGCACTCCCCGACGCAAAAGGAAGGTACCTTCTGGAGGACTATCGGCTGCACTACGTTCCCGCGAGCGCCGTGCTTCTCTACACGGCGAACAAGCGCCGGCCCGACGCCCGCAAGGGACAATTCATGCTGATAGCCGATCCGGATGTGCCTCCCGATCCCGTCACGCATGTGCCGTTTCCGCGCTTGCCGGGATCCCGCGCTGAGGCGGCCCGCGTTGCGGCCTTGTTGCCGGCGTCACACATCCTTCTGCTGAATGGTGAGGATGCGAACGAGACTCACATTCGTGAGGCGGCGCCACAGGAAGCGGTTCTGCATTTCGCAACCCACGCCGTGGTTCGCGACGAGGATCCCTTCAATTCATTTCTCGCCCTCAGCCGGGCTCCCGACGGCTCGTCAGACGGTTTCCTCACGGCCCGCGAAATCTACAGCCTTGACTTGAACGCCGACCTGGTGGTTCTGAGCTCCTGCCGCTCCGGCGGAGGGCGAATCAATGGCGACGGCATCGCGGCGTTGTCTCGAGCGTTCTTTTACGCAGGTACGCCCTCGCTTGTCGTGAGTTTGTGGGACGTGGCTGATCAGCCAGCGAATCGGCTATTGCCGGAGTTTTACCGCGTGTGGCTTCGAGGTGAAGACAAGGACAGCGCCCTTCGGGCCGCTCAGCTTCGCCTGATTCGTGATCTCCGCGCGGGAAAAGTGAGGGTTTCGACGCCAGCTGGGGAAGTCGTGCTCTCGGAGAACCCGGCATTTTGGGCGGGCTTCGTGGTGGTCGGCGAGCCGGATTGATCTTCGGACCCCGCGCACAGCGCCTCGCACACGAGTTCTTGCCGGCCGCACTCGCTATCGCCGAACGGCGGCATCCTTCGGGACGTCGGAGTCCGCCGAAATCTTCGCATCGGTCTCGACCAGCCGGACTTCGCTCGTTCCTTTTCCCGCCAGGTGAATCGTTTGCGCGCGCAACGACTGCAGCGTTACGTTCCTGGCGTTCGCCAGTTCGACCACGGGTGCGGCCGATGCCGGCGCGGCGTCGACATACACGGTATCGAGTCGGAAATCCTCAACGTCTTGCGCCGTGAGGCCCGATCGCCAGGTGTCTGATTGCGGCTGGCTCCAGTGAATCTCGACGTCTCTCATTGAGAAGTTGCGCGCCTGACGCAACGCGAGTGCCGTCCGCGTGTTTTCGTAAGGTGCTGCCGGATCATGTGAGACGAAAAGGCGGACACTATCGAAATGGACGTTTTCCAACCAACTGTCGGGATGCCCGTTAATGCCCGAGGTGCCCACGCCGTGAGCGATCACGTTGGAAATCGACACGTTCCTGATTTTGCCCGCAGGCGGCTCGTGCTCGCGTTTTGTTCCATCGATCTCACTGCGGCGCTTGATGTTGAAGTGAATCGGGTCGCCGTCTCCCCACCAGAACCAGTCGAAGCGGCGCGTCTCGATGGAAACATTGGCAATCACGACGTCTTCCACTATGCCGCCCTCGAACACCATAAATGCCAGGCCGCGGTTTGAGTTCGTAATGACGATA